>Ga0310123_10000927_pt1 | contig 25400 bp, 22 predicted proteins | sample CB6_AW_1057_MG_FD_203505 | JGI IMG/M metagenome (GOLD analysis project Ga0310123, IMG submission 203505) | Marine microbial communities from Western Arctic Ocean, Canada - CB6_AW_1057 | ecosystem: Environmental > Aquatic > Marine > Oceanic | place: Canada: Western Arctic Ocean | collected... | reverse complement strand
TTTCCGGTCCAATCTGGATCTAGTCTTGTTGCCGGGGGTCAAGTATTCCGGGAATCCAGTGCTGCGACGTGGCAGGCCGGGTGATCCCGATGCCAAGTGGGCTCGCCTGTGGGGGGGTACCGTTTTGCATGATCAGGGCAAGTTTCGTATGTGGTACAGCGGTGTCGGTTCGATTGAAGAGTGGACCAACATGCGGTTTCAGGCTCTTTACGCGGAAAGCGATGACGGCTTCGATTGGCATAAGCCCAAGCTCGGGTTGATGGAGTACCGCGGTTCTTCGGCAAACAATCTTGTGGATGCGGGTGGCCCGGTTGAGATGCCCGCGGTGATGCGCGACGATGACGATGATGTCCCGAACGATCATCGCTACAAGATGTACAGCGAGAATCTGCATGCGAATCCCATCGAACCCTTCGTGGCCGTCAGTGCCGAAGGCTTGCGATGGCGCATCATTGCGAGGCCCTCCTATCGCGGGGTGTCGCTCTACCGATTCAAGGGGCATTATCATTCCGCGTTTGTCGATCATGCTATGAAACTGCCTGGTGGCTTCGAAGGTGGCAGGATCATGAGCGTGATCCGATCATCAAATTTTCGTCTGTGGGAGAGCCCGCCTGTTCTGGCCTTTCATCGGGCCAGTTATTTCACCAATCCGCCGGATATCAGCGAACAGGTGCATACCCCTGCTGGCTTTTGGAATCGCGGCAACGTTGTTGTTGGCGTATATGGTCAGATCCATCAGGTGGAGTGTCGTCCGGGAATTCGCCCGGTGCGCCTGGATAGTGGATTGGAGGAAGTTTGCGTGGATCTTGGCCTGTTTATCAGCAACGACGGCCTGCATTTTCGTGAACCGATCCCGGGATTCAAGATCGTGGCCCGAGGCCAAGAGGGCCAATGGGATGGCGGATGTGTGGTGCCGGCCCATGCGTTTGTGAACGTAGGGGAACACACCTATCTCTACTACGGTGGGTGGGACAACGGCCTCTGTTATGAGAACTCAGCCGGCGATGTCGGGGCGGCATTCTGGCGCCGTGATGGCATGGGGCATGTGAGAGTGCGCGATCACGACCGGCCGGGGATATGCCAGACTGAAACAATCGAGGCAGGTGGGATCGACCGATCTGTTTATGTCAACTTCGATGTCGATGCCTATCGGCCCGGATGCGGGCTCGACTTTGAACTTGTCGATGCCGAAGGCGTTGTTATTCCTGGATACTCCGCAGCAGATTGTGTCACCTGTAGTGAGCCCGGACTGAGGCAGCCTGTGCGGTGGAAGGATCATCATGTGATCAGCGCACGGCTGAAGGATCCCGTGGCCTTGCGCGTGATTTTCCGAAGCAATCATGATGTGAATGAGTCATTGCAGTACGGTTCTTCTCCTATGTTGTACTGTGTCTACATAACTGAATCCGAGGAACCGATCGATGACACGGATTAGTGATGTGACCGAAGTCTGAGAAGTGGACCTGGCTTTCACGGAATCAGCTCGGCGCGTGCCGACAAACTGCTGCGATGATGATTCGTTCGAGATTATGTTTTAGGCTCCGAGCGGGCTGCACCAGTTTTCCGTGGTTGCTGATGCTTCAGGATTTGACTGGGAGCAACTGTACATTGAATTGAATAAATACGGCAACAAAGCCGTGCGCACTGGCCTGTGGGACTTCGATATCGACTACGCTCGCCCCTCGTGCCCAGCCACTGGGTTGAAGTGGACGGGCAGAAGATCGGACTCTGGTTCGTTCAGCGGGTGACTGTTCAGGACATAGATCTCAAGCGCTTTAGAGGGAAGACCGCTTTCTATCTCGAAAGCGCCGGCGAACATACGTTGCGACTAACTCCGTACGGTCCCGCTGTGATCCGGTGGATGTCGGCTCGATTGGAAACCGATCCCGTGGACCGGCTGGATCCAGTATCGGGCAACCTGAAACCGGCAGCAGGCAATGTACCTGTGTCTCGGTGGTGTGAGTCGGCCTACTGGGCACAGAACCGTCAGCGTCTGACGACGAGCCACGCAGTCTACCGCGAACCTCTGGCACAAGCGTTTGCATGGGCATTCAGTGATCGTGAGAGCCTGCTGCAAAAAGCTGGATCGGTCTGCACTCCCTTTGCCGATGATATTGCGCTGTACGTTGCCGGGCATCACCTGGGCGATCAGCCGGACGGCGTCGATCGTGCCTTGAAGACCATCGACCACTTCATCAATCTCCCGGCATGGGGCACGACGGTGAACGACGGCTATGGCTACAACGGCGATTGGCCGGCAGCAATGGCTTTGCGCAGCTTGACGATGGGCTAATCACATGCTCGGGCCGCAATTGGGTCAATCGCGGCGTAAACGACTGCTGGACAAGCTTGCGGCGCAGGGGCGAGAATTTTTTAATTTGGCACTTTTGAATCGCGATTATTGGGGCGGATCACTGCTACAGGACCATGGATGGATCTCGTGGTTTGACTTTACCACGGCGGCACTGCATCTGCATGGATTGGTCCCCGAGGTCCGGTTGTGGCTGCAGGTTGCCTTACCCCGGATCGATCGCATGATCCGAGCTTGCCCGCGCGATGGCGTGATGCCTCGATGTACGCACTTTTCACTTGGGGATTGGGTTGATGCACCGGCTCACCTGCGACAGACGCTGCTGGTACTGGGCGGACCTGATCTTTATGACAAGGCTCCATTTGATCGCGTGGTGGACTACCTGGTGGCTGTGTCTGAGCCCGGTCGAGATCTGTGTCATCACCAACACCGATATGAATCCTGCCTATGGTGGCAATTAGTTGCTCAACCAGTTGGCTTCGCGAAATGGCGATGGTACGGCGGCGTGGCTGCAGTTGAAGCAGCTGCGATTGGATCCACCGGAGATGCTTGTCCATGATCGGATCGGACGCGCTTATTATGACGGTATCTTGTGGGGTTTCTTCAGCTTTGATCAGGAGATTGAGCCGGTCGAACCTCATCGCCCGCAGCGGGGTATTCGATATTGGTCTGAATCATGTCTGGTCCACTATCACGATGATCAGAATGGTGTCTTCCTGTCTTTTCGCTGCGGTCCGGTTTGGGGTCATCACGCGTCCTGGGCGTCGGATTTCCCGTGCGACAATCTTGGCTCATTCCCGAAGTCCGGACACTTCAGCGTTTCCTTAAACAGTAAGCCCGTGCTGGCCTCGCCTGATGATGCGTACAGCTTGCAAACGGCACTGGGATCAGTCCTGCTTGTCGACGGCTGTGGTCAGATCGATGATATCAGTTATCCGATGTCGATTCCGCAGAAGCGATGGGCGGGAGAGCGCATCGATCAGGTCTACTGGGATGAACGCAGCAGCCAGGAGATCGTGATCCTGAACCTCCAGTCCGCGTATCCCGAGAACCTCAGGGTGGCTGAATACATTCGGACATTCCTGTTTGGACCCGATCGCTAGATTTTGGTGCGCGATCATGTCGTAGTGGAGGATCCCCGGTCACTTTCATGGCTGTTTCAGACCCGGCGGGAAGACCAGGCAAGCGTTGGCGATCATGCGATCGGTCAGGTCGGCAATGATCCGGGCCTCACGCTGAAACCAACCGTTCTTGGCGCCAATATCTGTGCCTCGATCCATCAGACCCAGGTTGTCTGAGCGTACGCTAGTCACAGCGGCTTTAAACCATTTGACCATCTGCGCTACGATACCACCACGCCGGTGCGCACGGTCACCGCAGAGCTTCTTCTTTCTTGGTGAGCTATTCGGCAAGACGATCCAATGCCGTGGCCGCTTGTGTTGTCGCGACACCGCCCAAGGTCGTCGTTCACCCAGAATCGGGTCTGAGGCCCCAAGCTGTTCCCCTGTACGGGAGCACGTGCGGGTTATCCTGTGTGTGATCGATCTGCGCCACCGTTGGGGGGATTCCATGATTGATTTAGTCGATTCGATCCATCTTCAGAAACAAGTCGATCTGTTCGCAACCTCTGGCCACGGATTTTATGTTGATTTGGGTAGAGTGGCCAGGACGGCAACGGAATCTGTAAGCAAACAAATTATTATGATCTTCTATTTATGGCTCATGAAGCATTCAGGCCTAGATCGAGTACATCAAGTAAGAATCTCGCCGCTTCCGTGTGGCGAGAGACGGACAAGGTGTGGCCCGGATCATCTGTGATCTGCAACATGATTTGTGCCAATGCCCCATCCTGTCCCCCATTGACCCGTGTGAGTTGATCGTAAAAACGCACGCACTTGTCAGTGCCGACACGATCATCGTTACCGCCGATGACCAGCAGAACATGGCGGGCTGCCATTTGGGCGGCAAAGCGATCCAGTTGCAGTCTGGCCAAGCAGTCGTCACTGGCGTGCCCGGAGAATTCATCGAGATGTCGCCAGTCGGTTACCGGTGCCATGGCAGCAGAAGCAGCGACACGTGCTTCGGCGGCCAGGATACGCATCGCCATGTAACCACCGCGAGATGTGCCTGCAACTGCGATGCGCCCGGGGCGGGTCAACCCGGCATCAATGCCGTGATCCATAAGGATCCTGGCATCATGAACGCACGTAAAAAAGGGATCGTGCCCCGAAAGATAGGCGTTGCGCAGGCCGATCAGTTCTTCGCCGTGCTCGTCGATGCGCTGGCCGTGACTGGGCAGATCGAAACTAGCGGCCCGATGCCCCTTTGCCACAAAGGCTTGGGGAATTGTGGCATACGGCTCTCGTGTCAGCGATGAAATTCCGTCTTTGGCAAGGCTGATTAAAAGCAAGGGATCTGGCGCGATGTGGTCGGGCTGGGGATTCAGGACGTAAAAGCGAACAAGTTTTCCATCGCTCTCTAGATCAAGCTCCTGAATCTCACCGGGATCTGTTTGCAAGACGTCACCGCCTGGTTCGTAAACATGAAGATCAAGTCTGCTTAGTGGATCAATGCTTTGTTTTCCCCCTTGCCTTTCAGTTTAGAGTCGTCCGTACAAGGGATCAACATGCACGACAAACATGCGGATGTTCTGGTCATCGGCGGTGGGATCCATGGCGCGGGCCTGGCATTTCACCTTGCTTGGGCCAAGATAGGTTGCGTGCTTCTACAGGTGATTTCTGGGTCGGGGTCAGGGGCGAACCGTATCGAGGCCACGGCGAGCCGGCCCATAATCCGGTCGGATACGCAGGGCCCATCGAAAGGCGACTTCGGCTTGTTTGATCTTGCCTTCTCTCCGAAAGTAATTGCCGGCAAAGACCAAAGACCTGGCGTGCGAAATGTTCAATGTGGCTGGATCGTGACCGTCAAGCACGCTGTCGACGTCATATTGTCGGGCCAACGTCTTGCCAAAATTGGTGATAGCGGTTTCGTATTGCGGATCCAGGCGGATCGCGTTGACGAAGTGTGTGATGGCTTCATCGAACTGTCCCTGTTTAAGCAGAGAGATCGCCAGGTTGTTGTAGCCTGCCGCATGGCCGGGATTCAGGCGGATTACTTGGCGATGGTGCTCAATTGCTTGCGGGATCTTTCCGTGATTGGCTAGATGCTCGGCAAGATGGGCCTGCCACTTCAGATTGCCGGGTTCGATGCCCATGGCTCGGCGGTAGTGAAATTCGGCTTCTTCACTCTTGCCGATCTGGGCAAGCGAGCGGGCTAGGTGATAGTGGACAGGTGCTGAAGAGTGGTCATGGTCAAGCACTATTTTTAGTTTGTCGATGCCGTCTTGCCAACGGCCTGCGCGTATCAACGCATATCCCAGGTTGGTCCGGGCGGTGTCATACCTGCTGTTGTGCCGCAGAGATTTTCGGTAGTAAGGGATCGCAAGGGAGTCGTTTCCCTTCTTGACGTAGAGATTGCCAATGTTGTTGTAGGCGACGTATCGTGTGGGATCCAGCTCTAGTGCCCGTTGATAATGAGCCATTGCCTCTTCGTCGCGATCCAGGTCGGCCATCGCTTTACCCACCATGGTCTGGGCTCGGGGGTTGTTCGGCCGCTTTGCTGCGACATCCGACCACATCGCATAGGCACTATGGTAGTCGCGGTTGCGTTCGATGCTTCCGCAAGCCAATAAGACGCTGGCTGCGGACACGACGGTTGCATTGATCCACACCACCGTGGTGGACGAGAGATCAATCGCAGCGTAAGCACGCGATAGAAGCCGTCCTCCAACCACGATCGTCAGTGTGATCAGTGCTGCCAAGGGCAGGTACATGCGATGCTCGACTGCCAGGTCCTTGACGGGGAGGATGCTCGAAGTGGGTGACAGGATGACAAAAAACCAGATACCCAGGAACCCCAATGCCGGATGACGTATCAGGCACCAGGCGGTGCCAAGTAGCAGTCCGATGATCACCATGGCGGGAAAAATAATTTCGGTGGCACTGTTGGCGGACGGCCAGGCATGGTCGAGGCAGAGCGGGCGTGGCCAGAAACTCAACCGAATGTAGTGCAGTATTACGGCCGGCTGGTTCATGGCATACGCCAAGGGCGAGATACCCTTGTATCCCAACCCGGCGGTGGAGCGGGATAATCCAGGATCAAGGACCGCCTGCGCTTGGCCGGTAGCCAGCAGGATCAACCAGGTCGCTGCGAGGCCTCCGTAAAGAAAGCCCCGCTTGCGAAATAATTCTTGCAACGATTGAGATAAAAACATTCGGTCGAACAGCAGAACCATTATCGGGGCAGTGACCATGACGGCCTTGCTTCCCATGCCCAGAGCGCAAGCTGCGACCGCTGTGACGTACCACCATCGGGGTCGTGATGAACTTGTGCCGCACAGGACGCAGCACACCGTCAACAGATAGAAAAGCCCCATCGCTGATTCGCCCCGTTGGACGATATAGGTCACGCTCTGAGTTTGCAGCGGGTGAACCATCCAGAGGACCGACACGATCCACGCATACCAATGCGATGTTTGGCCAAATCGTTCTACAAGACGAGAAGTATTGAGGGTGCGCCGTACGATGCCGCAGAGGACCATCCCCGCCAGGAGGTGAATGGCAAGATTGACAACGTGGTAGCCCCAGGGATTCAGTTCACCTAAAGCGTAGTTCAGAGCGAATGACAACTCCACGACAGGGCGATGGGTCAGTAGGTGGCTCGGAGTCGTCCAGAGACTTTGAATACGCGGGTTTTCGACGATGCTGGAGAGATCGTCGAAAATGAACACACCGGCGAAGCTGTTGTGATAGGCCAGCACACCGGCCAGAAGAATCCCCAAGAGCAGCCACCGCCAGTATTTTGGCGGATCGCATCGTTCAGAGCATTCACTGACCGATGTTGTAGGTGCGGGGGTGGGCTTGCCTAGGGATTGCACATCTGTATCTCTTCCTTTTTCCCGCACATGTCCCGAACGGCGGTGGTCAGGTTCATTCCGGCACTACTGGCGCCTCGGATCCAGTCACCGCCCTCCACCGCACGGAGGAGGGGATCCATCATCATGGGTACGAGCCCGCCCCCCTGCTCCGATGACGAGGGCTTTGGATTGACCTGCAGATAGGCGATCACCGCACCCGCCTCTTCAACCTGCGCTGCGCTCATGCCGTCGTAGTTGGACCCGCACGAACCGCAAGCAAGGATGACGGCTTTGACCCCTGCGGGGTTGCCCTTGGCATCGGGTCCGGATGGCGCTTCGATTGGCGACCATGCGCTGGACTTGTCCACGAATACGGCTTCCGTATTCAGATCGTAGTAGTAGCTGTCTCCCGGCCCCGCGGTTCGTCCACCACCCCACATACCGCGCCCAATAAACATCACGCAGGCAATCAGAATTGCCAAGGCGATGACAGCGACAACCACTGAGTGTTTGTCCATAGATTCCCGTAATCCCATGAGTATTCTCCAAATCGTAGGTGAACCGGTCTTAGGCGATGGAATTTCTCTATCGCTGTACTGTGACCTATGGTTATTATACTGCGGTACAAGTTCTAGATGAAGTAGTGGGAATGGTCCATCGCTGCATTTCCCACGCTATGGATAAATTATGACCATATTCCCTTGTCAAGTTAAGGCGGTATTCAGTGGCTGGATCATCAGCAGGTACGGCGATCAAATTTTTATATTCGATTTATGGGAATCATTGACATGATGCATACTTTGATTGTTCTCTTGTCGTTGGCGGCACCGGCAGCAGCTAGTCCGGACGTGGGCGTTGACCTGTCTTCACTGGATGGATGGCGAATCGTCGTTCCAGGAGATGCGATTGCCAGTGAACAGTACGCAGCACAACAGTTTCAACTGCTCCTGGCTGAGGCTTCGGGTCGTACGCTGTCCATTGTGACGAAGCTGGGAGACGCGGTCGGGGCCGTCTATATTGGATTCGGCCCCGTAATGCAGCGCAGCCACGCGGGATTTACTGTCGATGATCTGGGCGAAGAAGATTTGCGCATTGTGGTGCGCAACGATGCGATCGCGATTGCCGGTGGGGGACCACGTGGGACGCTATATGGCGTCTATACTTTCTTTGAAGACTATGTAGGTGTGCGATTTCTGACCGCCGATCACACGCACGTGCCGTCGATTGGAACTTGGCACATGTGCGGTCCAGTTGACCGAATCTACCGGACGCCGTTGCGAGTGCGTTGGAATGACGTAGCCGAGAACGAACGAGATCTAGAATTTGCTGCGCGCCTGCGTTGTAATGCCTACCGGCCAGTGACCAACCCGGCTCCGAGCCGCAGTGGCAGTCCAGACCCCAAGCTGGGAGGGATTACTGACTGGGTCTTGATCAACCACAGCTTTGCCCGTCAGATTTCCACCAGGCAATACGGACAGGAGCACCAGGAGTATTTCGCGCTGCGAGATGGCCATCGCCTCGCGGTGGTGGAAGCGGACGCTTGGGATAGCCAGCCGTGTACGACCAATTCTCAGGTACTGGACGTGGTGACCGCAGCAGTCTTTTCTGAAATCGAGGCCCAGCCTCATCGAGGCAACTTCTCGGTGTGTCAGAATGACAACCAGAAGTATTGCTTGTGTAAAAATTGCGCTTCACTCGATGGGCAGGAAGGTACGCCGATGGGCTCGCTGTTGAGCTTTGTCAATGCCGTGGCCGAACGTGTGGAAGAACAGTATCACGGGAAGCAGATCGGCACTCTGGCCTATCAATATTCACGAAAGCCCCCGCGATCGGTGCGCCCGCGGGAGAATGTACAGATTCAATTGGCCACGATCGAATGCAGCCTCATTCAGCCGATCAATGATCCAGGCTCCAAGCTTAATCGCGCGTTCTGCGAGGATTACGAGGCTTGGGCGAGCGTGACCGACAATATTTACATCTGGTCTTACAACACGAATTTTCACCACTATCTTCTGCCGGTGCCTAATCTGCGGTCAATTGGTCCCAACATACGCTTTTTCGTTGCCGCGGGTGTGAGTGGGATCTACTTTGAAGACGCCCACGACCTTGGGTCATCTTTTTCGGATCTGCGCAACTACGTTACGAGTCACCTGCTTTGGAACCCGGCATTGGACGACAAATCGCTTGTTGATGAATTTATCCGTCTTCATTACGGAACCGCCGCAGAGCCGGTCCGCCGTTACGTGGAACTTCTGCACGATAACGCCATAAGTCGTCGTATCGAGCACAACTGCTTCGGCGCTGCTGCTGACTACGGGATCGATGACTCGATCATCCAGGCCGGGCTCGAAGCGTTTGACCAGGCCCTCGTCGCAGCGGACGATCCAGTGACCCGGGCCCGGGTGGAGAAGGCGTCGATTGCGGCCTATGCTGCGGCGATTGATGACGTGTGGCAAGCCGTGCGTGCCGGTGATGCGGTGCAGTCGCTTGACCCCCAGACTCTGAAAGACGCCCGACCGTATCTCCGAATCCTCTTTGGTTTATGCCGCAAGCACGGTGTTCCCAAACTCGACCACCACACAACAGTGGACGAGTTTGAGCAGGCTTGTCGAGAGCTCTACGGCGATATGCCCTAGTTTCAGCATCGCATCAATCAACTATTGCGTGTGTGGCGGTCGCATGCCACGCATCTTGAATCGGATGCTTCATTGATACGCGGATTTATTTGCAACGAATCTAGCGAGAGTTCCAAGGGGATTATCTGACAGCCGGCCTGTTCTGGCCCGGAAATCGATGGAAGTATCCTGAACATTGATGGGCTAATCGCTGAGCCACTGATCACGGTACTGGGCGACGAAATCATCGTCCTGGAGGTGTGGGTACGCGGCACAAACTCGATCGATCTGTTCGAGCTGTCCCGGACCGAGCGTTTCGGCTGGATCGAGGCACTGGATGTGCTCCAGAAGACCCTGGCGGCGCAAAATCTCGTGCAAACCCGAGATGCAACCGCCAAAGCCGTTGGCCGCGTCGAACAGTGCGGCATTGGCGTCGGTCACTTCCACGGCCAGGCGCAATATGCTTGCCGGCAGCGGCCGGTCCTGCGCGACGAGCCGGTGACAATGGTTCAGTTGCGTTACTGCCTCGCGAGTCCACACAGCCCAGTGTCCCAGTAGGCCACCGACGAAGCGCCGCTCGACGGGTTTTCCTCGCACCACGAAGCGAAAGGGGGTGATCAGATCCACCACGATGTTGTCATCATTGCCTGTGTACAGCGCTACGTCGTCCCGGCCTGCTTCGGCGATGGCACGAACAACGTCGAGGCTCTGGTAGCGATTAAATGGTGCAATCTTGATGGCTACGAGTTGGGGAAATTCTGCCAGCCGACGCCAAAATCGGACGCCCAATAGTCGCCCGCCTGCCGCCGGCTGCAGATAGAAACCGATAAGGGGTAGCACTTCGGCAACTGCGCGGCAGTGGTCGATCAGGCGGTCGTCATTGGCATCGGGCAACGCGGCCAGACTTAGTAGACCGGCATGATATCCCAGGTCGGAAAGTCCCTGCGCTTCGGCAGCAGCCTGAGCAGTTGGCCCGCAGATGCCACCGATGCGTACCAAGGGTTGATTGGCTCGGTCCATCTCTTCGGCGGCAATCTCAAGTACCGGTTGCAGCAGGCCGATCTGCGGGTCTCGGATCGCAAACTGGGTCGTATGCACACCGATCGCCAGCCCACCAGCGCCTGAGGCGATGTAGTAACGGCTCAGCGCTCTCTGGCGGCGCTCATCGAGACGGCCTTGCCCGTCAAGCGCCAGTGGATGCGCTGGAATTACGACACCGCGATCCAACTCCTTGCGAATCGTTGCATCCATCGCTCTTTTGTAAACGATGGCCATCGCGGCGCCAATTCCACCTCGCCGCAATCTCAGAACGGGGCCAAGACGCGTATATTGGACCTATGCTCTGGCAGGGCGTCTTTGGTTGGCTGCTCAGCCAGATATCAGTACCTGAGATATCATGTATTGCTCGGGTTCAGACCGGACTTTGTTTTGGAGCGAGCATCATGGCAGACAAACTACAGGGAATCTTCACCCCCAATCTGGTGCCTCTCGATGATCGTGGGCAAATCAATGAGCAGGAATTACGCCGATATGTTGACTGGCTGATCGACCACGGTGTCCACGGACTGTATCCCAACGGTTCTACGGGAGAATTCACCCGATTCACCGTCGAGGAACGACAGCGCATCGTCAAGATTGTCTGTGAACAGTGCCGCGGGCGTGTTCCAGTGCTCGCCGGCGCAGCCGAGGCGAACGTGAGGGAAACGCTACGCGCCAGTGAAACCTATGCCGAGTACGGTGCTCGGGCCGTCGCGATTGTTTCGCCGTTCTATTACAAGCTAAGCCCGGACTCGGTGTACACCTATTTTCATGAGATAGCTGAGCAGACACCGATCGATGTAACGCTCTACAACATCCCCATGTTCGCCAGCCCGATCGATGTGCCCACCGTTCGCCGCTTGTCGGAGCATCCGCGGATCATTGGAATTAAGGATTCGTCCGGTGATATATCGTTCATGTTGCGGATGATGGCTGCGGTTCAGCCCGTGCGACCGGATTTTTCCTTTATGACCGGTTGGGAGGCAGCACTGATGCCTATGCTGGTTGCCGGATGTGATGGCGGGACCAATGCTTCCAGCGGAGTGGTGCCCGAAGTAACCCGGAAGCTGTTTGACCTGTGCCAAGGTGGGCAACTCGACAAAGCCCGGACCTTGCAGTTGCGCCTAACAGAGTTGTTCGACGCGATGCTGTTTTCCTCGGACTTTCCAGAGGGGTTCCGTGCGGCCGTGGAACTGCGGGGGTTTCAGATGGGTAAGGGTCGCCAGCCGATGAGCGAGTCCCAGCGGTTTGATCGGGCGTCTCTGCAGCGAGTCCTGCAGTGCATCATCTCGGATTTTGGATACGTTGACGTGCCGCCGGAAGGGTGTGTGCCGCGCACTGGTGTGGTTGAGCAGGACAAAGTGAGTCAGATCACCCAGGGCGTTATAGACCGGCTCCGTGAGAAGGGTGTGTTGTGACCGATACCGAGGCGATCGGACTTCTGGAGATTACCGGCCTTTCTCCGGCGCTGGTGGCGCTCGATGTAGCAGGAAAATCCGCGGATGTGAGGCTGCTACAGGTCGAGTTGAATGACCTGCTTGGGGTTGTCCTGAAGGTGGCCGGCAACACTTCCGCGGTCGAAGTGGCGATTGATGCAGGCCGCCAGCGTGTTGAGCAGATGGGTGTCACGTGCATGGCCCACCTGATCAACGCTCCTGACCATCAGGTATGGCCGATCATCGATGCCCCCCGAGAGTACAGCCCACTGCTGGAGGCTGATCTGGTATTCTTTGCGGATTACGAGGCGATGGCTTCGCCGACCCCAGATGGCAAGGAGTATGACGTGGCCCAGACCGGATCGTTCGCCATTGGCCTGATCGAGACCCAAGGCTATACCGCTGTGATCGAAGCCATCGACACTGCCTGCAAGACCGCCAAGGTCGAGGTGGTTGGTCGGGAAAAACTCGGAGGCGGTTATGTCACAGTTATCATCAAGGGAGATATCGCAGCGGTGCGAGCTGCCGTCGATGCAGGAAAGGCCAAGGTTCAGAAACTTGGGGTCCTGATCGCGGCTCATGTCATTGCACGTCCTAGCGATGCGGTATTGGCACTGATCCCCCGGCCCTGATCACGGGCAGGAAATGGGGCCAGGGTCAAAATTTAGTTTTGGAATGAGTTCTAACACTCTGGGTCTGGGAAATACTGCGTTACATGACCTCGTTTTTAATCACTGCCACGACAGGTCGAAGAATTCGGTTTGTGCACGCTTTGGTCGATCGCAAATTGCGATTGATGAGATGATTGTCGTGGCAGTATCTATGATAACATGCATTACGACATTTTCTCCTCGTAAGCGGATTGTTCCGAGTTCGATCACATCTGATTGCGAGGTTGCCATACGTGCTTATGCATTACACGGGTTCGTTTTAATACTTGCTTGCCTGGTCGCGCAGTCTGCCGCCGGCGATGATTTGGATTGGGCGGATACGTTCTACCAGTACCGTGTCCCGGTGACGTTAGAAGCAGATGCCGCCGGTTGGACGATGGTGCCACTGACACCGGCGAAGATCACTTCGGCGATCAATCAACTGGAGGCGCTTCAGTTTGATCCGCAGTGGTTTGCCGCCAACCATGTCAAGGTGGTTGAGATTGATGACGCTGGTCACCCGCTACGGCCGGTAGCATCTGCCGGATTTTACCTCATCCCCGACGGGCCGGAACTAATTCACAACGGCGAGTTCGAGGCTCTTATTGGCAGACGATTCACTGATTGGACGGATAGATCGGGCAAAGAGGTTTTTTACAGCGGAGCAGAGTCCCCTGATGGCAGCGGCGCCTTGGAGATTAAAACGTGTGGGGGCCGGGATTCATTTCTGTCCAATTCGTTCGATGTGGAATTGGGGGCGTTCTATCTTCTGGGGTATTGCGCTCGGGTCGATACGATGGGCGGTTGCCCGTCATTTCGACTGATTAGTGCTCGCGCTCACACCCGGGGATTGGCCGAAGACAGTGACCAGTTCCCGATATCCCACCTTCCCGGCCTGTGGGCCAGGCAATGGACGAAATACGAACAGGTCATGAAACCGTATTTTTACTGGAACGAGGGGGGTGCCATCCGGATTTCAGGTCCACTGACCGGCAGCGCGCAAGTCGATGATGTCAGTTTCCAGAAGATGCGATTGGTATGTCTGGCCGAACTGGACCGTCCTGGTCGGCACCGCTGGCACGTGTATTACCAGCCGTTGAACGGCGTCAACCTCACGGTGCCTCAGAGGCGGCACTCCGAAGTGCCCTCGAGCACTGCTCGCATCATCGACATCGACCGGGCGAACAAGAACCTTGGTCGCACCCAGTATCGATTGGTCACCAATGACACCATGGACGCTTGGTTTGCGGAAACCACGGTGAAATTGGCGCCAAGGGCTCTTATTCCCCAGGCAACGTCTGACGCGGTGCGGATTGCCTGTGCCCGCAACGAAAAGCAGTCGTTTCAACTGGTGATTCGCCCTCAGAAGACAATTCTGCTTTCCGGCATCGAGGTTACAGAATTGCGAAATGCTCAAGGATCACTCCCACCGTCACATATCGACATCCGGAGCCTGGAGTATGTCCCGATCTTGCGACAGTCGAAATCTACCCCCACGAACTACAGCGGGCTCCTAGCCGACCCCATGGTTGCAGTTGAGCCCAAGACGCTTGGGCCCGCTGAAGGCAGCGTGGCGTATTGGTTCACGGTCAAGGTGCCGGCCGGCACCAGTGCAGGCTTGTACCGAGGTGAAATTCTGATCCGGAGCGAAGCTCGGACAATCGCCCAATTCCCCTTGGAGTTGGAAGTCTACGGATTTGAACTGCCCGCGGTTTCGCCGTTCCGTTCATCGATGGGCGGTGGCCACATCACGAAGATTACCGGAGATCAGAAGACGATCGCCGACTATCACGGAATTTCCAGTAAGCCACAGATCAAGAAGCTGGCCCGTGCCTACTACGACGAAATGGCAAGCAATAAGTTTACCCCTCACAGCGCTGTACAGTACAGCGAAATCGGAATGAACTGGTCTCCGCCCCCGGAGGGATACAACGTGGAAGGACCAGGCAACCATTTTCGGCTGCATAATTGGGACTTCACCGAGTTCAATCGGGACTTGGCGCATTACATCGATGACCTGAAGGTCAATGCCTTTACTCTAGTGCACACGAACCCAAGTGTCATCACCAAGTTCAAGCATCTGCCCGGAGATGATCGGATTGAGTATGACCGTAAGCCAGCCCACGTTTCACTGGCCTGGCAGACGTTTCGGGAGGCGACTTACGTTGGATATGACAAGCGCAAAGGGGATGATTACATCGAGATCACGAAATCGCAGTACGACCACCTAGCGATTGAGTTCTATCGTGCCATAGCCAAGAATCTGGAGAAACATGGATGGCTGGACTATGCCTACATACTGGTCGACGAAACGGCTTATCGTGGTTACGAGCCGTACCTAGACTTCATCCAACTACTCAAATCAGACCCGTTGACTGCCCGAATTCAGTTTGCCTGGTGTTTGCAAAGTTCGGATGCATTTACCTACAAGTCGGATCCCCAGGATTCGGATTATGCATTCAATAACCTGCTTGACATCTACATGCCCGAGACCAACGAGAATAAGCACTGCTGGGAAAAATACTGTTTCAGCGATTACAGCGTCGAGCCACAACGACAGAAATTGTGGAACTACGTTACCCATACGACCCGGTCGTCTATCGACACTCCAGGGATAAACAATCGTGCTATGGCCCTGGAAGTATTCAACAACGGTGGCTCTGGGTTTCTGATCTGGGGCACATTCATATGGGATGCCGAGCGATTGGCCTGTGACAATCCTTGGGATGATCCAGGATCGTACTGGGGTAATGGAGCGCTGTCTTACTTCTATCCGCCAAGCAAGTTCGGGCCGGCCACGGAGCCAACGTGGAAGATCGTGCCATCGTTGCGGATCCAAACGTACCGAGAAGGGGTGGACGATTTTGAATATGCCAAGATCCTGGAGGACCTGGTTGCCGCAGCCCGTCTACGCGGGGAAGATGTGTCGGAAGCGGAAATAGTTCTGAAAGACATCGAACGGTTCTTTCCCAGCACGGTGCACTGGTCACAGAACGACACGTGGTATCTCGACCTGCGAGATCGCATGGCTCGGGCGATCGTGGCGATGCAGCGATAAGAAAGAAAGTTCAATGATCAACTTAAAGAACAATCAAGAGTTGCTCTGAGTCCCCTTCTCTCGTTGTGTTTTTCAAATAAAATGGATGTTCGATTTGCGCCTTGCAATCTTTTGATGCCGCGATCACCACGAAGACGGAGCTTCTCCAAGTGCCGTGGTTCTTCAAGCGATCTGACAGCGAGGGGGCAGTCCCTGTGCCACGCGGTCGAGATTGTCCGAGATGAATCGTCCTCGCTTACAACTGGATCCATCGGTAAAAGCGGCTACGTGAGGCATGATAACGATCTGAGGCAGGTCGAAAACCGGATGGGTCGGGTCAGGTGGTTCCGGCTCAAGCACATCAAGACCAGCGCCGCCGATGCGGCCCGCCAGCAGTGCATCAAACATTGCTTCCTGGTCTACTAGGGCGCCTCGCGCCGTGTTGATTAGGCGTGCGGTGGACTTGATCAATCTGATACGCCGGGCATCGATAATCTGGTGCGTTTGTTTGGTCAGGGCCAAGTGCAGTGAAATGAAATCGCTCTCCTGGAGCAGAGAATCCAGTTGTTCCAACGGATACATCACCGACAGGCCTAGTTCGGGGTCATCGACGGAGGAGCGATTGGCGCCGATGACTCGCATGTTCATCGCTCCAGAAAATCGTGCCAGGCGCCTTCCACTCGGCCCCAGGCCCACGATGCCCAGCGTGCGGCCCTCCAATTCGTCTCCGGGTGGTTCCAGCCAGCTACCCGATCGGAAGCAACGGTCGCATTCGCTGGTTCGTCTGGCCAGCATAAGGATTAGCATCATCGCTGATTCAGCCAGAGACGCGGCACTGGTCGTACCCGGGATCGCGGCGACTGGCAGGTGCCGCGATTGAAGATATGCAATATCAACGTGTGCGTAACCGATGGCCATCAGTTGCCAGAGACGTGATCCGGCTGCTGCATTCATCATCTCATGCGTACCGACGTGTCCACCTTGATCGATTACAGCGTCAATGCCGTAGAATTGGCTTGTGATCGATCAGCCGGTGTCGAAAATCCGTAGGTCATGGCGGTCACCTACAGCCGCAATAACATCGGCACACCAAGGTTTAAAAAGCCGTGGAATGGTAAGAAACAGGACCTTGAGCGGCTCGATTTCGGCCATGGCGAAGTGCGGTCTACATTGGCTTAGGATCGTGATGCGGGCGTGGTGCAAGAGCTCAGTTGACCACGTTGATTGGATCTCCCTTTCGGAACGCCGCGATGTTCTCGGCGGTGGTGGCCATCAGCCTCCTTCGCGCTGATACGGTTGCCCAGGCGATGTGGGGCGTCAGCAGGCAGTTCTTTGCCTGCAGCAGCGGATTATTATCATGGATCGGTTCGGCGGAGAACACGTCGATGCAGGCCCCGGCGATCTTTCCTTCATTCAACGCGTCCGCAAGGTCCCTTTCGGTCACCAGGCCCCCTCGGGCTGCATTGATGAAGAAGGCCGATGACTTCATCGTGTTCAGCAATTCTCGGTTGACAAAACCGGCATTCTCATCGGTCTGCGGGCAATGCAGGCTCACCACGTCAGCCTCCGCGAACACCTCGGGCAGTGATCGCCAGGCGAAAGGCTGATAGGTCGGATCTTCGCCTCGAAACACGTCATGGGCCAGCACCTGCATCCCAAATGCGTTGGCCACTTCGCCCACGCGCCGTCCGATGCGGCCAAAGCCAACCACGCCCATTTTCTTCCCGACCAGTTCGAGCAGTGGTTTGTTCCAAAAACAAAAATCCCCTTCGTGTTGTTGCCACTGACCATCGCGCACAGCCTGGTCGTGGAGCATGGGGTGGTGACACATGCTCAAGAGCACGGCAAACACGTGTTGGGCTACCGTGTTCGTGCCGTAGACGGGGATGTTCGAGACAGAGATCTGCCTCTGTTGCGCCGCCTTGACGTCTACGACGTTGTACCCGGTTGCCAGCACAGAGATAAACTTTAGATCTGGCAGTTGTGAGATTGTGTCAGCCGACAGGGAGGTTTTGTTTGTCAGCACAATCGGAGCACCCGCAGCTCGAGCCACGATCTGGTCCGCCGGCGTCCGCTCGTGCACCTCGAGATCACCTTGGTCCGCGACCGCATCCCATGGGTTGTCTCCCGGATTGAGCGTATAGCCATCGAGTACGACGATGCGCATTTGTTTCGACCTCTGTAACGGGGTTGTGGTTACGTTCCGGTTCTGTTCCCGGTTACCAAAGGTCCGTATGATAGTGGCCATTGCTAAGAGCGTCGACCGGACCCGGACTGAGAAAACCAGAAGTCTGCATCGGGACCCCATCGTAGGCAAAAGGATGAAGCGGTGAGTTCAGAAAGGCATGTGAAAATCGCGCAGTTGAAGGATGTCGGGTCCTTTCGGCAGCGTCTGGACGAATTGGGGCTGTCGATTCCTTGTGACGAGGCGATTGTTACCGCTGGCGACAGCTCGCCGATGGCCGAACCGATCAAGATCGGTGGATTTGAAGTGGGCAACCGTTGGTGTATCCATCCAATGGAAGGATGGGATGCAAACGTCGATGGTTCGCCAACGGAGAAGACGCTGCGCCGTTGGCGCCGTTTCGGGCTCAGTGGCGCCAAGTTGATCTGGGGCGGCGAGGCGGCGGCAGTACAGAGTGATGGTCGTGCCAATCCCAATCAGATGCTTGCAATACCGGGGAACGAATCTGGATTGACGGCGTTGCTGGATGAATTGCAACAGGCTCACCGGGAACGGTTTTCCACTACGGATGACTTGCTGGTGGGGCTGCAGCTGACCCATTCCGGGCGATTCTGCCGTCCCAATAGCAAAAAACTGGAGCCGCGCATCGCGTTCCACCATCCTCTGCTGGATGAGAAGTTCGGAATTGACCCGCACGACGACTCCGTGGTGTGGACGACTGGAGAATTGTGGGACCTAATCGAGTCGTATGTGGCGGCGGCTCAGACGGCCCAGCGTGCGGGATACGCATTCGTGGATATCAAGAGCTGTCACGGATACCTGCTGCACGAGTTCTTGAGTGCGCGATCTCGTGGGGATGAATTTGGGAATTCTTATGAAGGGCGAACCCGGTTGCTGAAGACGATTGTGCAACGGGTTTCAGCTGAATGCCCTGGCTTGATGGTCGTGGTGCGATTGAGCTTCTTCGATACGCCGCCGTTTGTCACGAGTCAAGAGGTGGGCAGACCAATGGATTATGCCCATCTGTTGCCGTACCAATATGGATTCGGTTGCTGCGAGGATAATCCCATGGAGATGGACTTGCGGGAACCGTTGCAACTGGTGGGGGAGCTTGAAAGACTTGGCGTGGCATCGGTGAATCTGTCCTGCGCCAGTCCTTACTACAACCCTCATCTGATGCGACCGGCTGCGTTTCCACCCAGCGATGGCTATCGGCCGCCGGAGGATCCGTTGGTCAGTGTTGCACGCCAGATTCAGGCCGTGCGTCGGTGCAAGGAGGCTCATCCTGGTCTGCCCCTTGTGGGTACGGGTTACACCTATCTGCAGGAATACCTACCGCATGTGGCTCAGGCAGTGGTGCGGGCCGGTTGGGTGGATCTGGTGGGTCTGGGGCGTATGGTTCTGTCTTATCCAGAACTGCCCGCCGACACGCTTCAGGAAGGCCACATGAATCGCAAGTCGATCTGCCGGACCTTCAGTGACTGCACCACCGCCCCTCGAAATGGATTGGTCTCGGGCTGCTTTCCGCTTGATTCTTATTACAAGCAACTTCCGCAAGCACAAGAACTCAAGGTGATCAAGCAGAAATAGCTGTCGTTGAGGAAGGCACAGATCTGCCCGGGACATGCGATGCTGGTTCTGTGGTTTCCCGGCCCCTGGTCACATCGCTTGAAATCATCTCGAAAACTGCGAAACTCGCTTCATGGATTTCAAGATGTACATCGGCGGCTCGTGGTGTGATGCGGTTTCTGGATTACGAATGGAGGCCTGCAGTCCCGTTCATGACGAAGTGATTGGAACGGTGCCGGAAGGTGGGGCGAAGGACGTGGATCTTGCCGTGGAAGCGGTTCGGGGCGTACAGCCGCAATTGGAGGCGATGGACATCGATCAACGGGCAAAGATGGCGATGTGGGTCAGCGATCTAATTCGTGCGTCGGCAGATGAATTGGCCCAGGCATTGACCTTAGACCAGGGTAAGCCCATGTATGTTGAAGCCGTTGTCGAGGTTGAGCGTGCTGCCGATTCCTGACATCAAGCCGGCGAAGGGCTTCAATGGACAGAAACGCACGTTTATCCAATCGGGTCGCCCACCCGTCGTTTGATCTACACCATCCGGCAGGCCAAAGGAGTCTACGGGATGGTCACGCCTTTCAACTTCCCTATTGGCCTGCCCCAACTATACCTGCCGTTCTGTTTGGTGGAGGCAACGCAATGGTTTGTGGTGCCCTGGTGTAGCCTGCAGTTTGCGGAGATTCTGGAGCAAGCGGAACTGCCTGCCGGAGCGGTTAATGTCGTCACCGGTCGCGGGCCAGTGGTTGGCGATGCCATCATGAGCCATCCGAGGACCGATGCTATTGTCTTCGTGGGCAGCAATGCCACCGGTCAGATCATAGCGGAGCGAGCCGCCGGCAAACCACAGATCCTGGAATTGGGCGGCAACGGGCCGATGATTGTGTTGGACGATGTTGATGTGGAATAGGCCGCCTCCACTATTGCCATGGGCTGCTTCAGAAATGCTGGGCAGGTCTGCACTGCCACCGAGCGGATCCTGTCAGAACCCCGAATCCACAAGGACTTGGTCGAGGTGATGACGCAGAAGGCTAAATCCGTTTGCCTGGGCGTCCCTTTTGCACGGTCGACAACCATGGGGCCGCTGAACAATATTGGGGGCGTCGAGAAGATGGATCGACATATCGCCGATGCCGTGGCCAAAGGGGCTCGCCTGCTGCTTGGCGGACGCAATGAGCCGGATTTGGGCTCAGACATGTACTACCAGCCGACCGTCATTGATGGATTTACTGTTGATAGCTTGCTGAATCAGGAAGAGACCTTCGGCCCCGTGGTCAAGATTCGAAGATGCGCCAATGAAGAAGAAGCAATTCAGGTTGCCGATTCCTGCCGTTACAGTTTGGCGGCGGCAGTCTTCACCAACGATCTAGACCGGGCGATGCGGCTTTCACGCCGGGTCAAAGCGGGGCTTGTCCACATCAACGAGAACACTTGCCAGTGGACGCCACGAATGCCCGCGGGCGGATTTACCGGCGCCGGCAGCGGCCGCATTGGTGGCAAAGAGACCTACCGCTAGATGACCAACGAGAAGACAGTATCGATCAGTTGGTTATGACCGTGCTTCTTGAGAAATCAGGCATGATGACATTTCTGTGAAATCACTTTATTCCAGGAATGCCTGTGGGCAGGATCTAGATTGTTGATTCGCGGGGAAGCGATGAGTTTATCGCTGGATGTCTTCATCAGCGTTATGCGATATTCTTTACTTCATGGACCGCCAGGACATCGAACGGGTAAGCGTCATCGGGCTGGGAAGGATGGGCCATGGCATTGCGCAGACCTTTGCCATGGCCGGTTGCCAAGTGCGAGGTTTCGATGTGGATGCGGAAACGCGGCGACAGACGCCGGAACGGATTCGTGTCAATCTGGGGGTGATGGCCGATGTCGGACTTTTTGAGCGACAGGATATCGACGCCTGTGTGGCGAGACTGACGGTGACTGATTCACTGTCCGACGCGGTGGCTGGTGTCCAGTTTCTGGTTGAAGCGGTATCCGAAGACCTTGCCGTTAAGCAGCAACTGTTTCGAGAGATTGAACCGGTGGTGACAGACCAGGCGATTTTGGCCAGCAACTCATCCACTATCGCGATTTCGCAATCTGGTTCGGTTTTGCGGCGACCGCAGCGCGCACTGGTGACACACTGGTTCAATCCGCCTCAGATTGTTCCTACAGTTGAAGTCGTTGCGGGTCCGCAGACGGAACCGGAGATTGTCGAGGCCACGATCCAGTTGCATCGCCACGCAGGTAAGATGGCCGTACGGGTCAACAAGGAACTACCTGGGTTTCTGGTCAACCGGGTGCAGACTGCCCTGATCCGGGAAGTCTGGGATCTCCTGGAGCAGGGCGTTGCATCTGCCGCAGATATTGATGCGGCTATCCGCGGTAGCATCGGTTTTCGCCTGGCCGTTGGGGGGCCACTGGAGGTTTGTGACTACGGTGGCCTTGACATCTGGCGAACCGTCTACGGGACTCTAGTGGGCCAGATCCACTCTGGCACTCAAGTCCCCCGGGTGATGGAGGACCTGGTTGCAGGGGGCAATCTAGGCTCCAAGACCGGACGCGGCTTCCACGATTACGATCCTTCCACATTACCGCAGCAGCAATTGCAGCGCGAGGCGAATATGCTTGGCCTGGCCAAGCTCTTGTTTGGAGCCAGATGCTGATGGCAAAACCGCAACGAGTTGAGCAACGGGATTGCTACCGAATCTTTTCCGACGTGACCACGCGATGGAAGGATAATGATGTCTATGGACATATCAACAACGCGGTATACAACACATGGATGGATACAGCGGTGACGTCCATGTTCATGGACACATGGCTGGATCTGAAAGATGCGCCAATTATCCCGGTCGCCGTTGAGACCAAGTTCACCTTTCGCGCTCCGATCGAACATCCAGCCCAGGTGCAGACAGGCCTGCGCGTCGATCGGATCGGTAATAGATCGGTCCAATGCGGTACGGGCGTATTTCAAGGCAGCGATGATAAAGCTTCCGCATGGGGGCACATGATCCATGTCTTCATTGATCGGGCCACGAACAGTGCGGTGCCGATACCGGATGCCTGTCGAAATTTGTTTGAAGATTTGAGGATAAAATTACAATAGCATGGCTTCTCAAAAAGTCATCATCACCTGTGCTGTGACCGGCTCGATCCACACGCCGACCATGTCGGCACATCTGCCGATCACACCAGGGCAGATTGCCGACAGTGCCGCGGCAGCTGCGGATGCGGGGGCGGCGATCCTGCACCTGCACGCTCGCGACCCTGAGGACGGTCAACCGACACCGGATCCCGCGGTTTTTCGGAGATTTCTTCCAAAGATTAAGAGTCGCACTGGCGCGATCATCAACATCACGACTGGCGGGGCCCATACGATGTCGATTGATCAGCGCCTCGCGGGTCCACTGGAACTGAAGCCAGAGATGTGCTCGTTGAACATGGGATCGATGAACTTCGGGCTCTATCCAGTCTTGAAGAAGATCAAAGATTGGCAGAACCCGTGGGAACCCCGGTACCTTGAAGCGACCCGCGAGGACATCTTCCGAAATACCTTCAAGGATATAGAGACGATTCTCGCACGGCTGGGCGAGGGCTGCGGGACGCGCTTCGAGTTCGAGTGCTACGACGTGGGGCACCTCTATAACCTGGCTCATTTTCTGGATCGCGGACTTGTTCGGCCACCATTATTCGTGCAGACGATTTTTGGCATTCTGGGTGGCATTGGACCGGACATCGACAATCTCGTCCACATGCGCCGGATCGCCACCAAGTTATTCGGAGACGAGTACGAGTGGTCGGTTCTTGCTGCCGGTCGGCACCAGACGCGTTTTATCACTACGGGTGCCATCATGGGTGGGCACGCGCGTGTGGGATTGGAAGACAGCCTCTATCTTGCCCGAGGTGTCATGGCGAAATCCAATGCCGAGCAGGTGACCAAGATCCGGCGGATCCTTGAGGATTTGTCCCTGGAGATCGCGGCGCCGGATGACGTGCGGCGGATGCTGAAATTGAAGGGAGCAGAAGAGGTAGGGTTCTAGTCGACAGAAGGTGCCACGCATTTCCTGTGAACGGGTATTGCCGATACTTGGCATTGAGAATGGCAAGAGGCTATTTTTCGCCGGGTCATCGATAATGATGGATCGATATCAATTTGGAATAAATCTTCCACTTCCTTCACTACGGGCACATGCCTTCTCGCGGGGACTTGCAGGTATCATGATGCCATGAGTATCAGGATTGCGTTAGCCCAGTGCCGTCAGTCATCCGATCTTTCGGTCAATGTCGAGACCATATTTCGGTTTATGGATCAAGCCGGCGAAGCTGGCGTACAGATCCTGTGCTTTCCTGAGGCGCAAACAGTAGGCTACCGTGTCGACGTGACATCGGCCGATGCAGCGGTGCCGGTTGAATTCCTTGATGGCCTGCACTCGCGCGTTGCCCGGCGATGCGAGCGGTGGAATATGGCTTGCATTCTGGGTACTGAGACGCCACTGGAATCGGATCCGGTCGGCGGCAAGCCCTACAACTCAGCACTGGTCGTTTCCGAGACTGGAGCCATGCTGGGAGTGCATCACAAGACCCGGTTGACGCCGCTAGACGCCACGGCCTATACGCCCGGCGAAGGTTTTGCAGTCTACGAGTTGTGCGGCGTGACGGTGGGAGTGGTGATATGTTTTGAAGGGTTCCGATTCCCTGTGACGACACGAGCGTGTGTGGAGCAAGGATCGCAGCTGGTATTTCATCCCCAGAACAACACCACGCGACCCAACGATTGGAAGATTCCTATTCACCATGCCATGATCACCACCCGGGCGGCGGAGAACACGATCTGGTTCGCTTCGTGCAACTGTTGCCACGTGCCTTATCAGAATTGCCGGACCATGGTCGTGGCCCCAGATGGGCAGGTACATACTCAGGCTGCGATGAATCGGGAAGAGCTTCTGATCTGCGATCTTGATATCAACCGGGCCACGCGGGCAATGTATCTCTTTGACCGCGACGGGTGTGCTGACATGTTGTTTGGAAACACGGTGCAACGGGCCGAATACACCGACGCAGGGCGGATGAAACAAGAAAATTGATGCAGTTACGGTGAGACATTGGGAATACGATGCCACCGACACGACAAAGATATTTCTATCGGGTCTTTTTACGGGGTCGCTGAAACCTTCCGGGCCCACCGGTTCGCCAGTGCCGCATCGATCAGCAACTGGACGACGTGGTATGCCAGTAGCGGCAGACAGCCCAGTGGATTTTCCGAAAAGTAACGCGCCCAGACATAAGCTCCGGTAGCGATCGTCTTCTGAGAGCAGCAGATCACCATCGCCTGACGCGAGGCGACATCAGAAGTGGCTAAGCGTGAAAGCAGGTGGTTCACGACTAGGATCACGGCGTGCAATGGCAGTGCAGCCAGTACCAATCCGAGTGTTATGTACGGTGAGGTTCTGATACTGGTTGATGCGTTCCCGATCGCCATGAAGACGAATGAAAGAATCATGAGCTGAGAGAGGATTCCAGGAAGCCACGCGACCCGGGCCAGCAGGTTCGTAACGAGCGGCCGTGTCAGCTGTCCAAGAAATACAGGCGCCAGTACAAGTCCGAGCAATCGAAGTGCCATGGCGCCAGTGTTCAGGTGTACGTG
>Ga0310123_10000924_pt1 | contig 25437 bp, 35 predicted proteins | sample CB6_AW_1057_MG_FD_203505 | JGI IMG/M metagenome (GOLD analysis project Ga0310123, IMG submission 203505) | Marine microbial communities from Western Arctic Ocean, Canada - CB6_AW_1057 | ecosystem: Environmental > Aquatic > Marine > Oceanic | place: Canada: Western Arctic Ocean | collected... | reverse complement strand
TTGCGGCCGGCTGTGTTCTTCCGGCTTCGGCTACGCCTCAGCCTCCAGAACACAGCCGAGTTACTTAACCCCGATTCTCTCACTCAACCTGGTACAAAGGCTGGGGGGTTGTCACCATCTGTCGTGGAAAGGGCACTACTGCTATTGAGATAATCATAGGACTGGGAGTCCAGCCTGGTGAGATTTGTAAAGAGGTTATCAACCTGCTAGGTGCTGGAACGGAGAAGTGGAAGGATCATCACCCAGAAATCGATTTCCAAAACGGTATAGAACTTTATGTCTTTCAGTGAACGCCCAACACGTGGCCAGGGGACACTTGCGCACCACCACCCACCGGTCGCTCCCTTACGGTCACGGCTCGGTGCTAGGCGTCAACAAAAATGTCACCTATCCGGCATTCAAAGTCGGGCACGACCTGCTCGCCGCCTAGCATGTCGTTTTCGGTGAGAACGGTGATATCGTCCGTCGCGCGATAGACGGTGACGGTCCGACCACCCGGGTTCACCAGCCAGGCGAGCTCCACGCCAGCCGCCAGCCAGCGGCGCATTTTCGCGTCGACTTCTTCGATCGTATCGCCGGGTGAAGCCACCTCGACGGCCAAAGTGGGCGCCGCAGGGTAGAAGGTTTTGGGAATTCTCGACTTCTCAAGTTGCTGCTTGCGAATAAATGCGATATCGGGAGCTAAGACCGTATCGGGGTCTTGCCCGATGAGAAAGCCGGTCTCGGCGCCGAACACCTCTCCCATCGCGCGAGAGTAGACATGACTCGATAGCAACCAGGAAAGCCTGCCAACGACGATTCCGTGCTCACATCCGAACAGATTCATCACATGCAGTTCGCCCTCGACCAACTCACACCGGCCAACGCTGCTCGACATATGAAACAGCTCGTCGGCGGTCATGATTCTGGCGGATGTGCTCATGTCACTATTGTACCACACTCGCCACGCGCCGGGTCGCGATGGCCCAGGCGAAACAGCTTGCCGGAGCAGCGCTACCGCTCGTTCCAGCCTATACATGTTTGCTACACGGCCGCGTAGAAGCTGACGAACATGGCCGTGCTTTGCGTCTTGATCTTCGGTCCCCAGCCGGCCTGGCCGAAGCCGATCATCCGCGCCTTGCAAACTTCTTTCATCGCCTCGCGGGCCGGTTTGAGATAGTCGCGCGGGTCGAACTTCTCGGGCGTCTCGCTGAGAACCTTGCGAATCGCGCCGGTGATGGCCAGCCGGTTGTCCGTATCGACATTGATCTTGCGAACGCCCGACTTGATACCGCGTTGAATTTCTTTGATCGGCACACCCCAAGTCTGTCGCAGTTCGCCACCATACTTGTTGATAATGTCTTGCAGCTCTTGCGGCACGCTGCTTGAACCGTGCATCACCAAGTGACAATTCGGCAGCCGGCGATGGATATCCTCGATGCAGCTCATGGCCAGCACTTCGCCGTCCGGCTTGCGGGTAAACTTGTACGCCCCGTGGCTGGTGCCGATCGCCACGGCCAACGCGTCGACGCCCGTCTCGGCTACGAACCGCTCAGCTTCTTCCGGATCGGTTAGTAGTTGGTCTTTCGACAGCTTGCCCTCGGCGCCGTGGCCATCTTCCTTGTCGCCCTCGCCCGTTTCGAGCGAGCCGAGGCAACCGAGCTCGCCCTCGACGCTGACACCTTTGGCATGGGCCAGTTCGACGACCTCGCGTGTGACGCGCGCATTGTAATCGTAGTCGGCCGGCGTCTTGCCATCGGCTTCGAGCGAGCCGTCCATCATGACCGAAGTGAAGCCGTTTTCGATGGCGCTGGCACACGTCTCGGGGCTATTGCCGTGATCTTGGTGCATGACGATCGGAATGTGCGGATAAAGTTCGGCCGCGGCCAGCATCAGATGCCGCAGATAGTTATCCTGCGAATAGTTCCGTGCGCCGCGCGAGGCTTGGATGATCGCCGGCGACTCGGTTTCGTCGGCCGCTTCCATAATCGCCTGGATTTGTTCCATGTTGTTGACGTTCAGCGCGGCGATGCCGTAGCCGTTCTCCGCAGCATGATCCAACAACAAACGCATCGGTACCAATGGCATCGTTCCATCTCCTGGTTCGTGTGGAAAGGAGGGCGCGCAGATCGAATTCGGGACTCCGCAGGGCCATCCTTTTATTCATCGGGCCTCCTGTTCATCGGGGATTCGTGTGCCCGCTCTGCTCGAAAGTTTCTGCTTTTCGCCGGGTAGGTGCAAGCCGGTCGGCTCAGCTGTGTGGCTTCAGCCGAAATTGGATATTAGTTTGAGTGGTTGCCGAGACGATCAAGTATAGCTTATACTTATAAACAGCGTTGGCTTCGGAAGGCCCCGAAGCGGGTCCCTGATGGCCGCGCGGCAAACTTTTTTCCGCGGCTTGATTTTCCACCGACCACACGAAACCCCATGGCCAGCAAAACCGACAGCATCAAACCGGACAAACAGAACCGCGTCCAGCAATTGCGAGGCTTCTGTTGCACGGCACAGAGTGGCAGCATCTCGAAAGCGGCCGAGCGGATGCAGCTCAGCCAGCCGTCGGTCTCGCTGCAGATCCAAGCTCTCGAGCGAGAGTTCAAGGTCAAGCTGTTCGAACGCCGCGGGCCAAAAATCTCGCTCACTCCCGACGGCAAAGCGCTCTATCAGTTGGCCTCGCCACTGGTCGAACAGCTCGATCGTTTGCAAGAATCGTTTGCAGCCATGCGAGGCGAGGTCGAGTCGGGCCGGCTCGATATCGCGGCCGGTGAGTCGACCATCTTGTATCTATTGCCCGAGTTTGTGCAGCGGTACATGGTCGACTATCCCAAGGTGGAGGTCAAGTTGCACAATGTGACCGGCCGCAAAGGATTGGAGTTGATCCGAGCGGACGAAGTCGACTTTGCGGTCGGCTCGATGGTTGATCAGCCCGAGGATATCGAGTATCGGCCGAAGTTTTCCTATCCGCCGGTATTGATTACACCGATCGATCATCCGTTGGCCAAGATGAAGCGGATGAGCCTGCGCGATATCTCCCGGCATCCGTTGATCTTGCCACCGAAACATTTAACCACACGAGGCATCATCGAACAGGGATTTCATCAACATAACTGTTCGTATCAGGTGAAGCTCGAAGCGGGTGGCTGGGAAGTCATCAAAAAGTATGTGGAGTTGGGCCTGGGCATTTCGATTGTCACCGGCATCTGTCTGACCGGCGATGAACAGGTGGCGACCATTCCAGTGAATCGTTACTTTCCAATGCGGACCTACGGCGTCGTGTGCCGCAAGGACAAGCACTTCTCGCCGCAAGCCCAGCGGTTCATCGAGATCATGGGCGACGACCGGAGCAAGAAGTCGGCACGGAAAACATCGCAGGCGAAGTAGAGTTGTTGTTTAGCAGCACCTCGGCTGCTCTTTCACAAGGGATTCTGTGATTGGTTCGTTAGCAGCCGGGGTGCATCCAAACGCGGAGATTATTCGTCGGCAAACAAATCGCCCGGCGGCGACCGCGCAAGTCGAACAAGCAGCAATCGCTGCTGTGGGCCATCGGGCGAGTCTTCGCTGAAAAAATAGTGGCCGAGGCTGCCGGACCGGTCGACCTCGCTGCCGAGCAGTAACATCACGCCGGGCGAAATCGATGCACTGGCGCGGAGTTTTTCGTAAACCTCTTTTGCGCGGTTCGTTTCATAGCGGGCCGCGTCGCCGCCTCGAGAGCTAATTTTCTGTTGAGCCGGGCCGTAATGCAATTCGGGCGTCCATTGCAGGCGAACGCTGCCGTCGCCGTTGAGTGTGACTTGCATATTAAAAACGGCCTGGGCGTCTGAGTAGGATCGTCCCCGAACCGTTCCATCTTCGTGATGCAGCAAGTGCAGCTCATCGTAAACGGTCGATGTCGGTGTGATCTCGACTGTGCCGCCCTCGCGCAGCTGCACCACGCGCCGTGTGATGTTCGGACTCGCCTGCAAATCGATCTCTTGCCAAACGGCGTTCGCTTCTGGCGGTGTGTCGGTCAATTCGAGCATTCGTGCCAGCGAGTTGGGCACGGACGCGCTGACAACGCCGACTCGCAGCCCGTTGCGTTTCAATTCGCGCCGCACATGTGTGGGAATCTGTTGCTCGTCAATTTCGTTCCAGACCGTGTCACTCGGTTGGCTTTCGCCCAGCGGCAGACGGACGGTCCAGATTTCCAGCGTCACACTGTCATGCGACGGGACCGCCGGGCGCAACGGCGACTTGCCCAACGGTGGATCTTGCTTCCAAGCATGACAACCAACCGTCGGTACCAGCATCAAGATCGCCAGCCACGCGGCCGGCGGACGACGTGAGTTGGTCGCCGATTGCTCCCTAATCGTGGCCATGGGCATGGGTGCGATGGTGATGAATGTGGTTGCTGTTCTGACAGGACGCGGCGCGCTGACGACGAGCCTCAGAAATCCGGTGCGGTAAGGTATCGCCCAAGGCAGAAAAAGTCAACGGACGTTGCACCTGCTACGTCAGCAGCCGGGGTGCTGAAACTGAACAGCTCCTCAGTCTGCTAGTGAGATCAGCTTGGGCGTGGGAATCTTCTGTCCAAAGACATGGCCGTGTTGCGCGGCAAGCTGCCGGAAGTTCAAACGGAGAAAGCCCACCAATGTTTCCGGTGGACCGAGTGACAGCCACCGCAGCGCGAGGCGGTCGGCCATCGTGTCGAATTCTTTTTGTGATCGCCCATGGGCGTAACACCGGCCGGCAAACCGGCGCAGATCGCCGTCGAAGCGGGGGCTAATGTGCCACAACTCATGCACAATCGTGCTGAGTTTTTCCTGCAAGTCGAGGTTGGAAAATCGCGGCAGATAGAAACTAAGAATGTACAGCAGCTCCGTGCCGCCCTCGTCGATCAACCGCTGCGCAGTGTAGCGGCGCCCGTTGCGGTTCGTGGTGAGATGGCCGCCCTCGAATCGCATGGGAGTGAGTGTGGCCTGCAGTCCGTGCAAAACCCGTTTTCGCGCCTGGGAAAAGCCGATGGCCACACGGTCCAAGTCGATGTGTGCCAACTCCTCGAGTTGGTCGACCATATCGGCGCAGACGACCCGCATGTGCGCGGTGAAGTCGAAGCCCTCGGAGTTACCGTTCGACCTTTTTCCGTTAGATAGAGAATGGGCGGAACTGGAGCGTACGGACACGGGCTATCCTTTCCCGTCGCGGGCCATTTTGATCGAGGCCGCATTGCTGGAAGAAGTTTTCCAGCTGACGAAGTTTACTCGTCCTTCGAGTCGTCGTTTGCTGCTTCGTCTGATTCTTCCGCCGTGGCTGTATCGTCGGCAACCGTTTCATCTTCCGGCTGCTCAGCCTCGTCCTCATCAACTTCGACCGCCGTTTCGCCTTCGTCGAAGGCGGGCTTTTGGCTGCGCTCCGTGACACGATCGTTTTGGCCGACGAACTCCAAAATCGCCCGGGTTCCCGCGTCGCCCAACCGGGGCTGGGCCAACCGGAGAATTCGCGTGTAACCGCCATCGCGATCCTCGAACCGCGGCGCGATGTCATCGAAGAGAATCGACACAGCCTGCTTGTCACCAAGCAACTGAATTGCGCGACGTCGGGCCGCCACTGCCGGCGCGATGGCCTGGTTCCACTGCTGCCACTGGTCTCCCTCGCGCCACGCTCGCCACTCGTCGCTGTTGCGTTCAGCCGTCGTGGCGAACTCCTCGGCGTCTCGTTGCGCAGTCAGACTACGACGAGCGATCGTAATGCACTTTTCGACGAGCGGACGCACTTCCTTGGCCTTGGAGATGGTCGTGACGATTCGGCCCTTCACTTTGGGCTCATTGTTGTCGAACTCGGCGTCACGCTCGGTGAGGAACAGACTGCTGGCCAAATTCCTCAGCAGCGCGCGCTGATGGCTCGGATTTCGCCCAAGCTTTCGGCCTCGTCGTCGATGTCGCATGGAACAGTTCGCTATTCGTTGTCAAAAAAGAGTCGACGGCCGTCACTCACAGCCGCAGACCGTTGATCGAGCGACCACCGCCGCCGGCCGCCCAGCCGATTCAGCCACCCAGCCGATTCATATTGTTTACAGACTCGACACCGTGGGCACACGCATGCCCAGATGCAATCCCATCACAGAGAGCACCTCGCGCACTTCGGTGAGTGTCGTCTCGCCGAAGTTGCGGACTTCCAGCAACTGGTCCTCGTTTCGCACAACCAGATCGCGAACCGTATTGATGTTTTCGGATTCCAAGCAGTTGGTCGCGCGTACCGAAAGTTTTAATTCGGAGATGCTCATATTGAGCTTGGAGTCAAGCGCCACGTCATTGCCGCCTATTCCACCGCTTGGCATGGCCGTATGCACCTGGGGACCCAGTTCCGTGTATTGGACGAACGGGTTAAGGTGTTTGCGGAGGATTTTGGCCGACTCGACTAGCGCCATTTCGGGGCCGACCGAACCGTTGGTCCAGATCTCTAGGGTCAGCTTATCGTAGTTTGTCTTTTGGCCAACACGCGTTTCGTCAATGCTGTATCGAACCCGAATCACGGGACTGAAGATAGCGTCGATCGGGATGATGCCGATTTCCTGACCGCCTGCGCTGTGTTCGGTGGCTGGAATATAACCACGACCATTCTCGACGACCATCTCCACGACAAACGGTACGTCGTCGGTGAGCGTGGCCAACACGTGATCTTTGTTGAGGACCTCCACCGATTCGTCCGTCTCGATGTCGGCCCCTGTGACTTCGCCTTGAGTGTTTTTCTCAACACGAATCACCCGAGTCGAATCGCTATGGTTTTTGACGACCAGCGACTTGACGTTCAGCACGATGTCGGTGATGTCTTCGAGCACACCAGGAATGGTGGTGAACTCGTGTTGGGCATGATGCGCCTTGATTTGTGTGACGGCACTTCCCTCCAAACTGGAGAGAAGGATGCGTCGCAAGCCATTGCCAATGGTCGAGCCGAATCCTCGTTCGAACGGTTCGGCCGTAAACTTGCCATAGGTCTTCGTGAGCGACGATACATCGCAGCCCACAACACTGGGCAGTTCTAATCCACGCCATCGAATGTGCATTTGGGATCTCCCTGAATCACAGCGGCTGAAAGCGATCGAGTCGTCACAGCCGAAACTGGGGATTGGTTAGTCTTTTAGCGATCAAATCCAGCACAAAATGCCTACCGCGAACAGAGCTCCACGATCAGTTGGGTCTGCGCCGGTACCGAGACATCGTTCACATCGGGTAGCCGGGAAACATAGCCTTCGGGGATATCGTTTTCGTTGACCGTGAGAAAATCAGGCACGTCACGACCATGATCTGCCAGGTTGGCTCGCACCAGATCCAGGCTCTTGGCTCGGTTCTTGACGCGAATGACGTCGCCGGCTCCGACCAGATAGCTGGAAATGTCCACACGACCACCATTCACCGTGATATGTCCATGGTTAATGATCTGGCGGGCCTGGCTACGACTTTGTCCGAAGCCAAGCCGGTGGATCACGTTGTCCAGCCGCCGTTCGAGCAATGACATCAGCGTATCGCCCGTGTTGCCACGGGAACGTTCCGCTTGATGAAAATACTTGCGGAATTGACGCTCCAACACGCCGTAATAATGTTTCACTTTCTGTTTTTCACGAAGATGCAGCCCGTAATCGGTTTGTTTTCCGCGTCGGAACTGCGAGGCGCCGGGCGGTGTCTCACGTCGTTCGAAGCCACACTTGGGCGTGTCGCAACGACTTCCTTTGAGGAACAGCTTCAAACCGTCGCGTCGGCAGAGGCGACAAACGGGTCCAGTATATCGTGCCATAGGTCACTACTTGGAGTGGTAGAGAGTCAAAAAGTGCAAGAGTCGAAAAGTGTAAGAGTCTCTTCGACTTTTTGACTCTTGCACTTTTTGACCTTTCTTTGATTAAACGCGTCGTTTCTTTTTGGGCCGACAACCATTGTGTGGTAGGGGCGTCACATCTTCAATCGATTTGATCTTCAAGCCTGCCGCCTCGAGCGCCGTAATGGCGCTTTCCCGACCGCTGCCCGGGCCCCTAACCCGTACCTCAACCTCGCGGACACCATACTTCTTGGCTTTTTCAGCCGCCTGTTGCGAGGCACACTGGCCGGCGAACGGCGTACTCTTGCGACTTCCCTTGAAGCCGGCCGTGCCGCTGCTCGCCCAGCACAGGGTGTCGCCTTTGGTGTCGGTGATGGTCACCGACGTGTTGTTGAACGTCACACGGATGTGGGCGACGCCCATCGATACGTTGCGACGCGGTTTTTTTCGTTTTTTCGTTTTTGCCACAGAAACAGTTACTCCTCGATTGTTGATCGCTTACCGCAGATCCCACTTACCGCAGATCTTTGACGCCCTTCTTGCCGGCCACCGTTTTCTTGAGCCCTTTGCGTGTGCGGGCGTTGGTTCTTGTTCGTTGTCCGCGGACCGGCAGGCCGCGACGATGGCGTAAGCCCCGATAGCAGCCGATATCGCGCAGTCGGGAGATATCTTGTGTTGTCTGACGACGCAGTTGGCCTTCGACGACATAATCTTTGTCGAGCAAGGCCGCCAACCGCGCCACTTCGTCTTCACCTAACTCCCGCGATCGCACCTGGGGATCAATGCCTGCCTGATGGCAAAGGTCGCGAGCCGTTTTCGACCCGACTCCATACAGGTACGTTAGCGAAACAACCGCCGGACGATCGGCCGGGATGTCGACACCTAACAGACGCGGCATATTGAACAGCTCCGTTTCAACCGGACGCGCGCCGTCGGGCAGGGTGCGCGTCGAAAACTAATGTTTGTCCAGCCCGCCCCTAATGTTTGTCCAGCCCGCCCACCGACGACTCTTTTCTTTGCCCGATGACCCCTTACCCGTTAAATGGGGCCCATCTGAGTGGCTACCCTTGTCTTTGTTTGTGGCGTGGATTGCTGCAAACAACGAACACCACCCCGCGGCGGCGGACGATTTTGCACTTATCACAGATTCGCTTGACGCTGGCCCGAACTTTCATGGTAAGCCGCAAAAGCTACGTGTGTTGGGGATGATCCGAAACACCTGAGTATACGTTGTCCCTGCCCGGCTGTTCAAGGCCTACACGGCGAAAAATATGTTTGTCTAACACCCCGTTATTCTCCTCCTGTCCCAGCTTCCGAGGCCAATGCACCGAGCGGCACCTCTTCGTCCGGAGTCGGAGGACCGGTCAGCGAGTAAGGCCCGTCCTCGGTGATGGCGATTGTATGCTCGAAGTGGGCGCTCGGCTTGCCATCGAGGGTCGACTGGGTCCACTGATCGGGCATACTTTTGACCCGTTTTGTGCCCATGTTGACCATCGGCTCGATGGCGATCACGAGTCCGACTTCCATGCGAAAGTCGCCGCTGCCGCGTAACTGCTTACTGACAAAGTTGGGTACCTGGGGATCTTGGTGCATCTCGCGACCGATGCCGTGGCCGACGAAGCATTCAACGGTCGAGAACCCGTGGTCGGCCACGAACTTGGCCATTTCGGCGGCGACTTCCGACCACATACTTTTCTGGCCCATCAAGCGGATGGCCAAGTCGAGCGTTCCCTTGGTGACGTCGAGCAGGTTTTGGACGTCGTCGGCCACCTGCCCAATGGGATAGGTCTGAGCCGCATCACCACACCAACCGTCGATGCGGCAGCCGGTGTCCATGCTCACCACGTCCCCTTCGACTAAAGGACGACCGTTGGGGATCCCATGAACAACCTCCTCGTTGAGTGACATGCAAGTGGCCGCGGGAAAGGCGGGTTTTCCCGATGTGCTGTGCGGATAATTTTTAAAAAGAGGAACGGCGCCGATCTGTCGGAAGTAGTCGTCGACTGCCGCATCGATATCGAGGGTGGTGGCCCCCGGTTTGAACATCGATGTGACGATTGAGTGTGCCTGCCAGACCGCCAGGCCGGCTTTGCGCATCAGCGCGATTTCACGTTTGGACTTCAAATTTCGCACTACCGATTCACTCCGAAGTTGTCGCTCGACGGATTAGGATTCGCGAAAAAATAAATTGATCAAATGTTTGAATCCCAAAATTCGAAGCACGAAATCCGAAACAAATCCAAATCACAAAATTTCAAATGACAAAAACGTCTGAGGGCCTGCCCATGCCATATAGAAAGGCCCAAACTGATTCGTTTCGGACATTTGAGTTTCTTATTTTGAATTTATTTCGTGCTTCGGATTTAAGCAACTTGTTTTTCACGGTCCCTTAGTGCCCACACTATCCCGATCCATTCGCACAGGATCGACGAAGTTGTCTATTTGTCGACCACCGCGAGAATCCGCTGAAACACTTCGCCCGGCGTTCCGGTTCCGTCGATGCTATGCAAAATGCCACGTCGAGTGTAGTAGCCCAGCAGCGGTTTGGTTCCCGATTCATATTGCTGAAAACGTTCTTGGATAGTTTGCAGATTGTCGTCGCCACGTCCGCGGTCCAATAGACGCTCGAGCAACACATTTTCCGGGACCTGGAGGACCAGCACCAGATCGACCTGCTTGTCATATTTGCCCAGGTAGGCGTCGAGTGCCGCGGCCTGAGCCTCGTTGCGTGGAAAGCCGTCGAATAGGCAGCCATTTTTGCAATCAGGGTGCTTGAGCCGCTCGCCGATCACGTTGACCACGACGTCGTCGGGCACGAGACGTCCGGTATCGACATACTTGGCGGCGAGCTTTCCGGCGGGCGCACCATCGGCCACCGCCTGGCGCAGCATCTCGCCGGTCGACAGATGGGGAATCTTCAAACGCCCGGTCAATTGCGCCGCTTGGGTGCCTTTTCCGGCACCCGGTGGTCCGATGAAAACTATCCGCATGATAGGTGCGGTCCTTCATATAATCCGCAAAAACTCCGGTCCACCGTTGCCGGCCGCGGCAACTCTCGTTTATTTTTCTAACAATCCCCGATAGTTCCTCATCACGAGGTGGCTGTCGATTTTCTGCACCAGATCAAAGGCGACACTGACCGCAATCAACAGGCCGGTACCGCCATAGAAGCTGGCCACGGTAAAGCTAACAGCCAGTGAATTTGAGACGAGGGTCGGAATCACGGCCACCATCGCCAGAAAGCCGGCGCCGACGTAGGTAATCCGCACCATGACTTTTTCCAAGTAATCGGCGGTTCGTTTGCCCGGCCGATATCCGGGAATGAACGTGCCGAAGTTTTTCAAGTTCTCCGCCATGTCCTTGGGATTGAATGTAATGGCGGTCCAAAAGTAGCAGAAGAAGAAGATCAAAACGACGTACAAGATATTATAAATGTAGCCTTGTCCCTGAAATATGCCGGCGAAAGTGGCCAAAAACTGTCTTTCCGGAAAGGCGTTTTTCAGCATCCCCAGGATCATCATCGGGAACATCAAGAGGCTACTGGCAAAAATGATCGGCATGACGCCCGCTTGATTGACCCGCAAGGGCAGATATTGCCGTGTCCCACCGAAGACACGGCGTCCGCGGACGTGCTGGGCGCTTTGAGTCGGAATCCGCCGCTGGCCGAGCGTGATAAACACCACGCCCGCAACGACGGCCACAAACACGGCCGCCAGCACCAGGAGCGATTCAATGCCCATTTTGGTTCCGTCGCCCCCCAGTTCCCTACTGGTTTGATCAATCAATTCCTTACCGGCGCCGGGCATCCGGGCTAAAATGCCTGCCATAATCAGCAGGCTAATTCCGTTGCCGATACCAAATTCGTCAATCTGTTCGCCGAGCCACATGAGAAAGACCGTGCCGGCAGTCATCGTCACAACGGCCATCACCCGCCAACTAAACAACAGCCCACCGTCGGCGTCAAGAAAGTCGGTCTTCATGAGTCCTTGGTATTGGCCCACATAAGCCCAGCTTTGCAGAAGGCAGATAACGACGGTGGCATACCGCGTATATTCGTTGATTTTTTTGCGGCCGCTTTCGCCTTCCTTTTGCAGTCGGCTGAGCGGTTCCCAGACGCTGCCAAGCAACTGGAAAATAATCGAGGCCGAGATGTAAGGCATAATGCCCAGGCCGAAGATCGTGACCGTACTCAGATTGCTGGCGCTGAAGAGCGCCATACGATCCATAATGTCGGCGAAATCGCCTCCCTGACCACTGAAAGCGGTCATCTTGGCTCGGTCAATGATGGGCAGCGTAATCTGAAACCCAACCCGATAGATGGCCAACAACCCTAGCGTCAGCAGAATTTTCTGGCGCAGTTCCGGAATGGTAAAGACGACGCGAATCTTTTCCCACATAGTCCGATCCGTCCTTCTTTCCTCGGGTCCTTTTTTCTGACAGGCGCCGGTTACCCCCCCCGAGTCCTTTACCACCAAGTCCGTTGCTGGATTTGACGGGTCGTCGCAGCCGAATGTGCCGACGGACCGCAGTGACGACGAGGGGGGACTAAGTGGCGGCGAGCTTCTTTTTTTCAGCAACGGTTGTTTTGGCTTTGAGCACGATCGTCTCGCCGCCTGCCTTGGCTATTTTTTCTAAGGCCGACTTGCTAAAGCGGTGAGCGGAAACTTTCAGTTTTTTGGTCAATGTACCTTCACCGAGTATTTTTAGCTCGTCGTAACGTCCTTTGGCCAGGTTGTTTTGTCGCAGTGTCTCGGGCGTCACTTCGTCGCCGGTGTTGAAGCTGTCTTCCAAGTCGCTCACATTGATGATGGCGACCTGAAGAGCCCAGCGATTGTTGAAGCCGCGCTTCGGGATGCGTCGCACCAAGGGCATCGCACCGCCCTGAAACGTCGGGTGCCTCGACCAACCGGCGCGAGATCCCTGGCCTTTGTGGCCTCGACCGGCCGTCTTGCCATGTCCCGAACCGGGTCCACGCCCGATGCGGCGACGCCGTTTTCGTTTGGCAATGCCTCGATGCACATCGTTCAGGTTCATGACAAGTTGACTCCGCGAAGACGTTCCACCTCGTTGCTCGAACGCAGCTCCTGCAAGGCGGCGATCGTGGCTTTGACGAGGGGAATGGGATTATTTGAACCAAAACTTTTGGTCAGAATGTCGTGAATGCCGACCGATTCGCACACGGCACGCACCGCCGCGCCGGCGATGACGCCTGTTCCTGGACTAGCAGGCACCAATACCACGTGGGCCGATCCGAAGCGGCCGATCACCTGGTGCGGAATCGTACTGCCGTCGAGTTGGATGTCGACCATGCTTCGCGTCCCGTCCTTGACGGCTTTTTCGACACTGGGCGGCACTTCGTTGGCCTTGCCGTAACCCCAGCCGACACGACCGTTGCCGTTACCAACCACGACCATCGCGGCAAAGCTGAAACGTCGACCGCCTTTGACGACCGCAGCACATCGCTTGATCTTTACGACCTTTTCAGCGACGCCTCGTTGTTCGATTTCCGTGGCCACAATCGGCTACTCCTGTTAGGGAAAGGGGTCTAAGAGCGCAAGAGACGAGCTTGTCTTTTCAACTCTTCAACTTTTACACTCTTTTACTTTTACACTCTTTTACTTTTACACTCTTTTACTTTGCGTCTAAAGCGAAAGCCCCGCCTCGCGGGCCGCTTCGGCCACCGCCGCGACGCGACCATGATATTTGAACGGTCCGCGATCGAAGCAGACTTGTTTGATTCCAGCCTTAAGCGACCGCTCGGCAATGGTCTTGCCCACAGCGCTGGCGGCCGCCACGTTACCGCCGTACGACGAGCCGCTTTCGCACGTGCTGGCGGACACCAATGTCTTGTGGATTTGATCGTCGATCACCTGGGCGTATATATGTTTGTGACTGCGAAACACGCTCAGGCGAGGCCGCTCGGCGTTGCCACGAAATCGCTTGCGAACGCGGAACTTTCGCCGTTCTCGCAGTCGGTGGATAGCTCGCTCGTGATTCATTTATCTGCTATTTGTCTTTCAAATTCTAACCGTGGCCGGAGATACCCGGAGGCTCACGCCCCCAGCTCACCATAGTAAGCGCCGCTCGCCATAGTAAAAGCATCTTTCCTACGTGGCCGTCTTTCCGGCCTTCCGCCGTACCTGCTCGCCTTCGTACCGAATTCCCTTGCCTTTATAAGGTTCCGGCTTTCTGACGGCGCGAACTTCGGCGGCAAATTGCCCCACCATTTGTTTATCAACGCCCTTGATCACGACATGACTTTGATCCGGACAGGTCACACCCAAACCAGCCGGGATTTTCTTGTGAATTTCGTTCGCAAAGCCGACGCGTAGCTGGAGCGTGTCGCCGTCGATCGCACCCAAGTAGCCGACCCCGACGATTTCGAGTCGCTTTTCGTAACCCTCCGATACGCCGGTCACCATGTTCTGAATCAGCGATCGCGTCAGGCCGTGCAGCGCCCGCACTTCACGCTCTTCGCTGTCACGGGAACAAACGATCTGGCCCGACTCGGTGTCTTGCTGGACCGCGATCTCCGGGCGATGGGCCCATTGAAGCTTGCCGAGCTTGCCTTCGACCGTGACGGCGCCAGCCGCCAAGCTGACCTTCACGCCATCGGGTATCTGAATGGGTTTTTTGCCGATACGGGACATCTCTGCGCTGCTTTCAGGGGGCCGTGTTGTCTTTTATTCGCCGCAATCCGTGGATTGCATTACCAAAGTTCACAGAGGACCTCGCCGCCCAACTTCTTTTGCCTCGCCTCGCGATCACTCAGCACGCCTCGACTGGTGCTGACGATCGAAATTCCGAGTCCGTTGAGCACGGGCCGCAGGCCCGCCGACCCGCGATAAACACGTCGGCCCGGTTTGCTTACGCGGCGAATATGCTGAATCAGCCGTTCACCGTTGGGGCCATACTTCAGTTCAATTCGTAGCCGGCTCACGGGCTTTTCTTCGACTTCAGTCCAGTTCCAGATATAGCCTTCACGTTTGAGCACATCCGCCATACCCCGCTTCAATTTGGAGATGGGCATTTCGACTTGAGCGTGCTCGATGCGCACCGCATTGCGAATGCGCGTCAACATGTCGGCGATCGGGTCGGTCATCATGGTACGTGGGTTCCCCTTACCAACTCGCCTTCTTAACGCCAGGAATCAAACCTTTGTCCGCAAGGTTACGAAAACAGATCCGACAGATGCCGAATTTCCGATATACGGCGCGAGGCCGCCCGCACAGACCACACCGCGACTCGCGACGGCTTGTGAACTTCGGCTCTCGGTTTGCCTTTGCGATTTTCGATTTGCTCGCCACGAGAAAAAATTCCCTCTTTTAGCGCCGGTTAACAATGCAGACGGACAACGGATAAACGATTCACCTCGGGTGATTATTCTTTATGGGGCAGCGCCTTTATGGAGTGGCGCCAGCCACCTCGTCGGTCTTAAATGGCATGCCAAATCCCCGCAACAGTTCACGTGCCTCATCATCACTGTCGACCGACGTGACAATCGATACGTGCATTCCCTGTGTTCGCGTATATTTATCGGGGTTAAGTTCAGGAAACACCAGTTGCTCGCTCAGGCCGAGAGTGTAGTTACCGTGGCGGTCAAACGCTTTATTGTTCAAGCCACGAAAATCGCGTACCCGCGGCAGCGCCAGCGAGATCAAGTGATCGAGAAACTCGTACATGCGATCGCCGCGTAACGTCACCTTGCAACCGATACTCATGCCCTGTCGCAGCTTAAAGCCAGCCACCGATTTCCGCGCTTTGGTGATCACCGGCTTCTGCCCGGCGATTTGTGTCAACGCGCCGACGGCCTCTTCCAAGTGTTTTTTTTCCGTGGAGGCGCTGCCCACACCCATGTTGATCACGATCTTTTCGAGGCGCGGCAACGAGAGATGATTCGTGCGGCCCAGCTTTTCAGTCAAAGCTGGCAACACCTCTTTTTCGTATTTTTCTTTTAATCGCGGAATCATTCGTATGTCAGTTGTTAGTTGCTAGTTGTTAGTGGACTAACCGGTAACTGACAACTAACAACTCCTTTTGCTATTTCGCGTGTGCGGCTTTCGCCGGAGCAATTTGCCCGGAGGACGCACCACATTTTTTACAAAACCGTTCTTTACTGCCATCGCTCAGATATCGCGCGACCATCCGACTTGGCTTACCGCACGATTCACAAACGACCATCAAATTGGAGACCGATACCGGCATTTCTTTCGAGAGCCGGCCGCCCTGCGGATTCTTTTGGCTACGACGTACATGCTTATAAACACGGTTCACGCCCTCGACAACCGCTTTGTGCGCCTGGCGATCGATCGTCAGTACTCGAGCACGCGTACCGCGATCGTCGCCGATCATCACTTCCACATTGTCGCCCGTGCGAATCAGCATCTCAGACCACCTCGCTGGCCAGACTAATGATTTTCATAAAGCGTCGCTCTCGAAGCTCGCGAGCCACCGCGCCAAAAATCCGCGTCCCCCGCGGGTTCTTGTCGTTATCGATGATCACGACCGCATTGCTATCGAAGCGGACATAGCTTCCATCACTGCGGCGGGTGGGCTGTTTAGTACGTACGATCACGGCACGGACGATGGTCTTTTTCTTGACTTCGCTGCCGGGGATAACACTTTTGACGCTGCACACGATGATATCGCCAATACTGGCAAAACGCCGCTTGCTGCCACCCAGCACTTTGATGCACATGACCTCTTTCGCGCCGGTGTTGTCGGCGACGGCCAGTCGTGATTGCATCTGGATCATGGTTTCGTATCCTGCTGCCGAGGCGGCCAGTTTTTTTCGTTCCGTTGTTTGCTTGCGCGATCATTCGTCGCGCGACCTATTGTCGCGCGACCAACGGTCGCGGCATTACGAGTTGTTTTTGTCCGCTGCTTTTGCCTTGGCGGCCTCACGCATCGCTGCAATATCCACTGCTTGACTCTTGGTCACGACACGGACCAATTCCCACCGCTTGGTTTTGCTGCGTGGCGGGCATTCAACAATTTCCACCGTATCGCCCAAGTGCGACTCGTTTCTATCGTCATGTACGTGACATACGGTCTTGCGTCGCAAGAATTTTCCATACATCGGATGTTGGACGAGCCGCGAGATCTCAACGCGTCGCGTCTGGTCTGCTTTGTCGCTTGTGACGACGCCAACTACTTGTCGTTTTGGCATGGTTTCGTTGCACTTACAATCAAGTTACGGAGAAGGTTACTTTACTCGACTGGATCGTTCACTACGCGCTTTCTGCTTCGACCAGTTCGCCCGCACTGCTGACCGCTGCAGAGCGGGCACGCTCGGTCTGAATCGTTTTGACGCGGGCAATCAGCCGGCGTTGTTTTCGCAACTCGCTCGGCGCGTCGAGCTGTTCGGAGTGGGCCTGAACCCGCAAGCGGAACAGATGCTCCGCCGCTTCTTTCGCGGTCAGCCCAAGCTGCTCGTCACTCATCTCGCGAAGTTCGCTAGCGTTTGTCATTGCCAATCGTTTTCTGTTTCGCCAGTCGTTTTATGTTTAGAGCAAGTTGCTCAGACATGCAGGTCAGCGTTTACTCGTTTTTCCCGACGAAAACAAAGTGAACGTGACCTCGGTATTTCGTAATCTGCTGTAGTGCGTGAGGGATCGCTCGCGTCAAGGTCGTTGCGTCTGGGTCGGGTCGGTTGTGTCGGGGGTCGGTTGTGGCACCTTCTACCATAGGCCATCTGATTACATAGGACGCCGCCGGACCATTCGCACCCGAACCGGCATCTTATGAGCCAGCCGGGCAAAGCAAATTTTTGCCCCTTCTTCCGCGACGCCACCAATCTCGTAAAGGATCGTGCCCGGCCTGACCACCGCGGCCCAATACTCAGGCTCGCCCTTGCCTTTTCCCATACGTGTTTCCAGTGGAATGGACGTGATCGACTTATGCGGGAAGACACGGATGTAGAGTCGTCCCTCGTTACGGATGTATTGCTGCGCCGCAATACGACCCGCTTCGATGGTCGCCGCACTTATCCAGCCACCTTCAACAGCCTGAAGACCGAATTCACCAAACACCACACGGTTTCCGCGGGTAGCGTTACCTTTTATACGCCTTCTTTGGCTTTTTCGGTGCTTCACCCTCTTGGGCATCAGCGCCATTCGCTTCGTCCTCGTACATGCCTTGGTTTACCCACACCTGGACACCGATGTGTCCTTGTGCGGTCTTTGCTTCCACAATGCCGTAGTCAATCTTTGCCCGTAATGTACTCAGCGGGATCGATCCGGAAATCTGTTTCTCGCGGCGGGCCATTTCAGCGCCACCGAGCCGACCCGCCAATTGGATTTTGATCCCACGAGCACCGGCAGCCATTGTTTTTTCCATCGCTCGTTTCATCGTGCGGCGGAAACTTGAACGCTTGGTCAACTGCTCGGCGATATCCTCAGCCACCAACTGGGCTTCCAGTTCGGGACGCGAGATTTCCTCGATCTTGATGTTGACTCGCCGTCTCACGAGCACTTGCAACTCGTCCTGCAACTGCTCGACCTGCTGCCCTTTGCGACCGATGATCACACCCGGCCGTGCAGCGTACAGAATCACTTTGACTTCGTCCCGTGTCCGCTCGATTTCTATTTTCGGAATGCCGGCAAACTTGTATTTTTTATGCACATAGGCGCGGATCTTTTGGTCTTCGAGGAGGAGTTTGGAAAACTCCTTTTTCGAGGCATACCACCGGCTTTTCCAGCCCATCATAATCCCAGTGCGGAAACCGATGGGATTGACTTTTTGACCCATAACTTATCTCGCGATACTCTATTTCAGGTTAGAGCTTAGAGCACAGTATCCAGGGAAACCTTAATATGAGCAAATCGTTTTTTAATCACGTGTGCCATCCCACGAGCACGTGGCCGAACTCGCTTAAACATCGGACCACCATCGACCCGCGCGTCGACGACCACTAGCGACTTGGGATTCGGTGCTCGCAGGTCCTCGGCATTGCCCAAGGCACTCTGAAGCACCTTTTCAATCATCCGCGCGCCGCGCTGAGGTTGGTATTTCAACAGCGCCAACGCCTCATCAACCCGTTTGCCACGAATCATCGCTGCCAAGGGCCGTACCTTCGTGGCACTAATACGAGCATGGCGATGGACTGCGTTGTATGACATGTTTAGTTGCTAGTTGCTAGTTGTCAGTTGTTGGTTGTCAGTTGTTGGAAAAACCTCTGCTACCGGGTCACTAATAACCGGCAACTGACAACCAACAACTAGTATTACCGCTTTCCTCTTCCACCATGTCCACGAAACGTACGCGTCGGGGAGAACTCGCCCAACTTGTGCCCGACCATGTCCTCGGTGATGAATACCTTCAAGTGATGTTTTCCGTTGTGGACCATGAACGTATGTCCGACGAACTCCGGCACAATCGTGCAGGCCCGAGCCCACGTGGTGATCGGGTTTTTCGTGCCAATGTCGTTCTGTTTATCGACTTTTCCGTACAATTTTGGATCGACAAACGGTCCCTTTTTTAGCGATCTGCCCATTATTTTCGATCATCCCACTTTGGTTCTACGACCGCGAGACCACCCGGCGGCCAAACATCGATTCTCGCATTTATTTCAACTTCAATTGTCCGTATCGTCTGCTACGTCGACGACGGACAATGGCCTTGTTCGAAGCTTTGCGTCTCTGTCGGGTCGATCCACCCTTGGCCGGTTTGCCCGTCGGGCTGACCGGATGACGACCACCCTTGGTTCGGCCCTCACCGCCACCGTGCGGATGGTCGACCGGGTTCATCGCCGTGCCACGGACATGCGGTCGACGGCCGAGCCAACGCTTGCGGCCCGCCTTGCCCAGTACGATTCCCATGTGATCGGAGTTGCTCGTCGCACCCACGGTCGCGCGGCAGGCCGACGGAATGCGTCGAATCTCGCCGCTGGGCAGCGTGATTTGAGCCCAGTCGGCTTCGCGTGCCGCCAGCGTGGCGCTCGTTCCGGCACTGCGACAGAGCACGCCGCCACGGCCCGGCTGCATCTCGATGTTGTGGACGGTCGTTCCCAGCGGAATTTTCGATAGGGGCAGGCAGTTACCGACCGTCGCTGGCGATTCCGGCCCGCTCACGACCGAGCTGCCTACCTCTAACCCGTCGGGAGCCAGGATATAACGCTTCTCCCCGTCCGCGTAGAACAGCAGCGCGATGCGTGCCGAACGGTTCGGGTCGTACTGGATCGAGTTGACCTTGGCCGGCACCCCGTCCTTGTTCCGGCGGAAGTCGATCAACCGATAGCGGCGTTTGTGACCTCCGCCGCGATGCCGCACGGTGATCTTGCCCTGATTGTTGCGACCCCCGGTCTTGGTCAGGGTGCGCAACAAACCCTTTTCCGGCTTCGAGCCCGCGGTCAGGTCCTTAAAGTCGCTGACGGTCGCTCCCCGTCGCCCGGGCGTTGTCGGTTTGTATCGTCGAATTCCCATGGGATCTATCGCGTTTAGTCGTTTAAAAGCTTAAAAGAAGTCAATCCGATGCTCGGGATCGAGCGTCACGATTGCCTTTTTCCAATCTTTTGTATATCCATAGCGAAACCGCGTTCGTCGCGGCTTGCCTTTGCGATTCTGTGTATTGACCCGGACGACCTTGACGTCGAACAACGCCTCAACCGCTCGCTGCACATCCGCCTTGGTGGCCAGCTTGTTGACCTCGAAGGCGTAAGCGTTGTTCCGCGTCGAACGGTGCATTCCTTTCTCGGTTACCAGCGGGCGTACGATCACCTGATGCGGCTCGAGTACGATCGTCGTTTTTTGCGGTATCCACCGTGGCATCGCACTAAATTTCCTTAGGAGGTCTTGCCGCTCTTTGCCGTGGTGGCTTCGGTTGCACGTTTTTTAGTGCGTCCATCGCCGTCTTGGTCAGCACCAGACGATCGGCGCCGAGCACTGACAAGGCATTCAACTCCGCTGCCGGGGCGACATTCACCCGTCGGATATTTCGGGCCGATTTGTACACGTTTTGATCATAGCTTTCGGTGGCGACCATCACGCTTTTTTGCGAGTCGCAACCGAGCGCGGTCAATGTCCCGACCATCTGGCTCGTCTTGGGCGCATCGAACGTCAACTCGTCGACCAGCACCACTTCGTCGTCACGAATCTTGGTGGCAATGGCCATACGCGTCGCCAATTGCAATGCTTTACGAGGCAAGGAATACGAAAAGTCGCGAGATCGCTTGGCAAAAATATGGCCACCCCCTCGACGCACACCACTTCGCCGTGAACCGGCCCGAGCGTTGCCCGTGCCCTTCTGGCGATACATTTTCTTCGTCGACCCCGACACATCGGACCGCGACTTGGTCGCCGCCGAACCTTGGCGCTGATTCGCCTGATACATGACCACCGCGTCATGCAGCAGTTGTTTATTGATATGGGGCGCAAAGTCGGTCGGCTCGACCTTATAGGTACCGACTTTTTTGCCGCTCTGATCGTGCAGGGTCAAGCTTGCCATAACCAAAATACCGCCATAACCAAAGTATCAAAGGCTCAATATGCCCAGAGCCCCAATATGCCCAGAGCCAGCGGCTAACAAGTAGCCCCTGGCTCCAGAGTGTTTTATAGTATGTTCGTTTCTGAGATGACCAAGTAACCGCCGTTCGGTCCGGGAACAGCGCCTTTGATCACCAACAAGTTGTTCTCCGTGTCGACCTGCACCACCTTCAAGTTTCGCTGAGTAATTTTGGCAGCCCCATACCGGCCCGCCATTCTCTTGCCTTTGAAGATCCGGCTGGGGTAGGCGCTACAGCCCGTGCCGCCCGCGTGCCGGTGACATTTTTTCACACCGTGCGTCGCGCGTTGGCCGGAGAAATTATGCCGCTTCATGACACCGGCTGTCCCGCGGCCCTTACTGATGCCGATGACATCGACCGACTTCACGTCGGCCAGAGAACCGACGTCGATCAAGGCACCCACGTCAAGATTGTTGACTGCGCCACGAATCTCGCGGACAAATCGCTTGGGCTCACATCCGGCCTTGGCCGTCGGTTCGACGCCCGCGAGAGCCCGCTTTTTTCCTCGGCGGCTATCCAGCTTGGCAACATGCCCACGCACACTTCGAGCGGCTAATCGACGAGGCTTGTCTCGAAAACCGAGTTGAACGGCCTCATATCCGTCCCGCTCCGCAGTCCGAATCTGAAGCACATGGCAGGGCCCGGCCTCGATCACCGTCACCGGCACGGCCCGGCCCGCCTCGTCAAAAATCTGTGTCATCCCGACCTTGCGGCCGAGTATTCCAATGCCCATAGCTCGCTCGTTTTGTGGTATGTCGCCGCCGACGGGAATCTGGGGCCTGGCCTCGTCTGAGACTCTGGCCCCGATTTACCCGCCAAGCTTCCGAGCCATACGTTTTTCTCTTGTAGTTGGTTGTGGCTCTTGTGCTGGCTGCCTGAAATCTGGCTGCTCGTGATTAAGCCGACCCCGGGGTCGTGGCTTTGATCTTAATATCAACGCCCGCCGGCAGACTGAGCTTGTTCAGCGCTTCGATCGTCTTGGCGGTCGCCTGGACGATATCAATCAGCCGCTTGTGCGTACGAATCTCGAACTGTTGCCGGGCCTTTTTGTCAACATGGGGTCCCGACAATACGGTATATCGCTCAATTCGGGTGGGCAGAGGAATGGGACCATGCACAATCGAGTTGGTTCGCTTGGCCGCGTCGACGATATCCGCCGCACTCTGGTCCAGAACGGAGTGGTCGTAGGCCTCCATCCGAATACGAATCACTTCGTGCGCCGACTTTGCCACACCACTCTCCCTGGTCCGCGATCCACCAAATTTCCAAACAGCCAGCCAGCCCACCGACGTGGGTGGAAAACCGCGAATCCTAAATCTTTTCCGCAGAAGTGTCAACGCCCCTTCGCGTAGAAAATCGGCCCAGTGACGCCAGCCACCCGGTCGTTTTCTTGACCTACCAACGACCATCGCTTAATCTGACCCACAGGACGACACGAACAAGGGATACGAACAATGTTTCGCTCGATAGCAAGAATCTCGCTAGTTTTAGCCGTTATTGCGGTCTGCATGTCTCACACGGCCGCTGCGGTCGGTTTCACCGAGATGGTCATTTTTGGCGACAGCCTCTCCGATACCGGTAATGTTGATCGCTTTCCGGCCAATCTTTTTGTCGACGTCGGCCCGACCGGTTCGTTTTCCGAGGGAATCGTCTGGAACGAGTACCTAGCCGACGACTTAGGGCTGTCTCGGGCAGAGCCGTCGTTCGATGGTAGCACCAATTACGCTGTCGGTGGGGCCAGAACCGACAGTACCGGCTCGGCCGATGCGGTCCTATTCCAATCGACGGGCATCGCGGCCCAGGTAGCAGATTTCATCGACGACCTTTCCAGGGGCGAGTGCCGACCCTAATGCTCTTTACGTCGTCTGGGGTGGTGGAAACGACATGCGGGACGCCACCAGCATCAGCCAGGCCGCGCCCGCCGTGGCCAATCTTGAACAGCACGTCCGCGACTTGGTCGCTGAGGGTGCCCATGACATCTTACCGAATCTGCCGAACCTCGGCCGAATACCCGAATCGATCGCGGCAGGCCAGGCGACGATCGATCTGCGAGAAAGCCTCTCGCTGGCGGCCGACCGTCTGGAGAACGATCTGCTGATCGAGCTCTACCGGCTCGACGTATTTACCGCCATGGAGGCGCTCACCCGAGATGGCGAGGCGTTTGGCTTCACCAACGTCACGCTTCCGTGTGGCAATGTCGATGGACCGTGTGTGGGCGATCTTTTTTGGGATGAGATTCATCCGACCACCGCCGGCCACGAATTCCTGGGCCATGCAGCCCTGTCGCTCTTGCTGGGCAGTCCCCTGGGCGACTTGAGCGGCGACGGCATGATTAACTTGGGCGACGTGCCGGCCATGATGTTGGCCCTGACCGACCGGGCCGGCTACGACACCGCGTATCCCACCGTCGATGCCGACATCGCCGGCGATATCGACAACAGCGGGTCGTTCGATCTGGGTGATCTGAGATCCTTTGCCGCAATGTTTGAACCGTCGGCGGCCACCGCGCTCTCTGTGCCCGAGCCGTCGGCTCTGATATTGACGGCTCTGATGTTGGCGGGGCTGATGCCGCGACAGATTTCATAATAATGCCCTACTTTCAGCACAGTTTAACACCATGGACTAACTTCTTTCCGCGCTAAGAACGGTTTTTTGCCCCCTTAGGACTGATGTGCTAGAATGAATGTCCGCTACTGACGTGGGGCGTCCTGCACAATGATGAGCCAACCACAAAATGATCGTTTGATCTTTAACAGCAACATGCGATTCCTCATTGTCTTTTCGACCGCTTGCGTACTGATTTGGCCCACAGGTTTGTGTTTGGCTGAGCAGCTTGCCATGTACAATATTGGCAATAGCCTGACGTGGGATAGTGTGCCACTCGGTGTAGCGGCGATGGCGGCGGAAGCTGGCCATACAATGGATGTCGGCTATCACATCAAGTGCAGCAGTCCGCTTAACAACATTTGGACCTTGCCGGATTCCGTCTGTGTCACGCCTACCAGTTTCGGAAAGTTTACTACCGCGCTGCCCGGCAATGTATGGGACGCGGTGACACTCCAGATATACCCAGGCCAAGACAGCTTGGGCAACCCGTCAACTCTGACAACCGATCAACAAGTGATCGGCGACATGATCTCGCTGGCAATGCAAGCACCCATGAATGCGGACGCAAAGTATTATATCTACACGGGTTGGCCGGGCGGAACTGCAGGATATCAGGCCAAATGGGATCAAACGGTACCCGACGATAACAGCACAACGACGAGGGGGTCCCGACAATACGTTGACCACTTGCTTGGTAGAATTCGAGGTGACAGGCCAACGATGGCCGACCAACTTTTTGTGGTAGACGTGGGTGAAGTACTCTACCGCCTCGACCAGGAGATGATTGCCGGCAACTTTCCAGAGCCAGAGCCGGATCCAGATCCAGAGACAACAGCGTTCGATAGCGTGTATGACATCTACCGTGATAGCATTCATTTGAGCTGGAAGATTGGCCGGTTTACCGCTGGGACCGTTATGTACGCGACGATTTTTCAAACGAATCCGACAGGCGTCCCAGAGCCGAGCGGCTTCTACGATATTTATGTAGACGAGAATGTGACGGATGCGATGCGATTGTTCATTCAAAACATTACCTGGGAGACGATTACCGCAAATCCTACGCGTACAGGAGTATTTGCTCCTGGCGATCTTAATGGGGACGGCGCGGTCAATATCTCGGACGTCAGTCCCTTCATCTTGGCTCTGACAAACCCTGCGGCGTACGACGCCGCGTATCCGCTCGTTCTGGAAGAATTGGCCGGCGATATCGACTACAGCGGGGCCCTCGATCTAGGTGATCTGAGATCCTTTTCCGCAATGTTTGAACCGTCGGCGGCCACCGCGCTCTCTGTGCCCGAGCCGTCGGTTCTTTTTCTGACAATCTTGGCGATCATCACGCTGGTCGTCCACGGGTCCTTTTGCCGTAACCGCAAAGCCGTCTCTGCGCATTGCAGCGGATAGGGCGATTCGTCAAGTCCACTCGTCAAATCTTCGCTGGCACCCTACCCCAAGTTCCCCAACGATGTGGCAAAACGACTTTTTCTGAAATATTTTCGGGTCGGAATTGGCGCAAGTCGTTTTGCATCGGTGGCGAGTGGACGAGATATGGCCACCAACGAGCTCAGACG
>Ga0310123_10000923_pt1 | contig 25492 bp, 22 predicted proteins | sample CB6_AW_1057_MG_FD_203505 | JGI IMG/M metagenome (GOLD analysis project Ga0310123, IMG submission 203505) | Marine microbial communities from Western Arctic Ocean, Canada - CB6_AW_1057 | ecosystem: Environmental > Aquatic > Marine > Oceanic | place: Canada: Western Arctic Ocean | collected... | reverse complement strand
GGCTAGCCAGCGGGTTGGATCAGGCAGCCAACGAGATAGACGTTCCGCATACGGTTGCCCGCGTAGGGAGTATGCTTACCCTGTTTTTCAATCCCGACCGCGTCAGCGATTGGGACGTCGCCAGTCGTTCGGCGACCGACCAGTTTGCCAAGTATTTCTGGGGGCTGATGGATCGCGGAATCTATATGCCGTGCAGCCAATATGAGGCTTTGTTTGTTTCCACAGCGCACTCGACAGACGACGTTGATGCGACCGTTACGGCGGCCCGCGAAGTGCTGGCAGAATTGGCTGAATGGTGAATGGATCTGTGGGTTTGGGCTATAGGACGCAGAGCCTTCCGTACGTCCCTTTCGTCCTTCAGCCCTTCACGACCACGGCACCAACCATCCCAATGCATTTTGGAACGACCTCCAGTGGTCTGCGATGTTTGAATTTCGGTGTGTGGCTCGCTCACAGACCAACCGACCTATAGACCCATATACCTACCGACCCGTTTGATTTTGCTTTTCCTCGGCGGCGCTTTGGCGAAAGTAACGTGGAACGAATTGCCACACATCGTCGCTACGGCCGGCGAGCAATTCGGCGTAGGCCAGCCGGCCAACCGTGGCTGCCAGCGGCTGCCAGCGACTTTGCTCGACAACATACATGTCTCCGAGGGCATCTCCCAAAAATTTTTGCACCCCAAAACCCGTGACGGCGGCGCCAGACGGAACCCAGTTGACCCATTGAGCGTCGTCGACCAGACAGGTTGGCATTTGTTCGCGCCAGGCACCATGTTCGTCGCGGAAGAAGGCGGCGGAAAATGTCTGCTGCCGATATGCGTCTAACGCGGGCACCACGCTGCGTACGTTGTCCGGGGCCTGAGCGGCGATGGCGGCCAACGTGTTGATTCCGATCAGGCGGGATTCCCACACGTAGGACAACGTTTTGGCGGTCGTCACGCCGAGTCGTAGCCCGGTAAACGAACCAGGCCCATGTGTTATGGCCACCGCGTCAACATCCTGTCCGTTCCAGCCGGCATCGCACAGGCACTGCCGAATTCCCGGTGCCAGCGACTGGGCTGTTCTCATGGATGGTTGCAGAAACACTTCAAGGACCAGCTGATCGTCGTTGAGAGCTGCTACAGAACCCAGCAGAGAGCTTGTTTCTAGCGCTAATATTCGCACGGTATGAAACCCTGGTTTTCCGTAAAGTTACTATAATTGAACAAAACTGCTCTACCGGCGAGAATAGTGTAGTCGATAAGCTCCAAGCCAGCTGATGGGTCGACAGGATTAAACGGCCTTTCGAAGCGACTGTGGGGGGGGAATCCCTGCAGCGGGCAATTGCATGGCGCATGATTAGACATGTACATTAAACGTAGGCGACATGTGAGGGACAATGTCGCTTTTGGAACAGTCTGCCGGACACGCGAAAAACGCGAAAGTGAATTAGCGTGAAGCGAGCTCTCATCAGCGACATCCATGGTAATCAAGAGGCCCTCCGCGCGGTTCTCGATGACATCAACCAGCTTGAGATCAAGGAGATCTATTGCCTAGGAGACGTTGTCGGCTATGGGCCCAATCCGCGCGAGTGCATCGACCTATGCCTGGACCTTCCCGTCTCGATTCTGGGGAATCACGATCAGGCCGCGATCTTTGACCCGGACGGATTCAATCCGGTGGCACTACGTGCCATTTATTGGACTCGGGAGGAACTAGAGGAACGTCGCGGAAACTCCACGGAGAAGAACCGTCGCTGGGATTTTTTGGGAGAGATGCCACGCTCCAAGATCGAAGGGGAATTGCTGTTTGTACACGGTTCGCCGCGAGATCCGACCAATGAATACGTCTTTCCCGAAGACGTCTATAACCAGCGCAAGATGGACAGCCTGTTCGATCGCCTGGAGCATTTTTGTTTTCAGGGACACACACACATTCCTGGCATTTTTTCGCAGAACCGGGATTTTGTATCGCCCGATGAATGCGATGATGAATACACGTTGTCCGATGACAAGATCATGGTCAACGTCGGTTCGGTCGGGCAACCGCGTGACGGAGACGCGCGGTCCTGTTACGTGATTCTGACAGACGACCAGCTGACATTTCGTCGTGTCGAATATGATATGGAGACGACGATCACAAAGATCTACAACAACCCAGAACTTGACAACATGCTGGGAGACAGGCTGCGCGAGGGGCGTTAGCCAGCAGTATTGTGGGTGCCGTGAGTCGAGCGGCACCTTGGCGAACCATCGAAATCCGCACTTGACCAGCCAGCCCTCCCACTCTAAACTATCTCTGTTATGTGCGCAAGATCCCGCCCAGCAATTTTTATTTACCCCCTGTTATTTTCTAATCGTGCCCGGGGCTGATGGATGCCTGAGCCCGCTGTGAGTACTGGTCGGATCGGCGCGAAGGTGCCGTTGTGTGAAGCGAGCAATAATCAGCGACATCCATAGCAACCTCGAAGGGCTCGAGGCGGTTCTGGCCGATATTCAATCTCAGGAGATTTCAGAGATCTTCTGTTTAGGGGACGTGATCGGCTATGGCCCCAATCCGCGCGAGTGCATCGATTTGGTTATGCAAACCAAAGTTTGCATCCTAGGCAACCATGACCAGGGTGCTCTGTTCGACCCGGAAAGCTTCAGCAGCGGCGCCGAGCGGGCGATTTTCTGGACCAGGGACCAACTGGAAACTGGAAACGGGGACCCACAAGCCACACGGCGCTGGGATTTCCTGGCAGAGTTGCCTCGCAATCACCGTGAGGAAAAGATGCAGTTTGTGCATGGGTCGCCGAGAAATCCACTTAACGAATACGTCTTTCCCGAAGACATCCACAACGTCAAGAAATTTGAAAAGCTATTCAGTTTGATTCAAGGAGTCTGTTTTGTCGGCCACACGCACATCCCGGGAGTGTTCAGCGAAAGTCGCAATTTTTTTCGGCCTCCCCACATTGAATATAAGTATCAGCTGAGCAACGAGAAAACTTTGATTAACGTTGGCAGTGTCGGCCAGCCGCGCGACGGAGACCCACGATCCTGTTACGTCGTCCTGGAAGACACTACGGTGAATTTTCGCCGGGTCGAATACCCATTCGAAAAGACAGCTGAAAAAATTTATGCCATCGCGGAACTTGACGATTTTCTGGGTGACCGGCTGAAACTGGGCCAATAGGCCGTTGTCACCTAAGAATGAATATGGGAGTTGGTCCCCGTACACACGCACATTCCGGCCGGCCGGCAGCGAAACGTGCACGTGTGCCGAAATCCAACAAAGAGCTCATTAGGAACCGTCAAGATCGGCAGCCCACCAGAATTGGATAAACCGTGGAAAAAAGATACCTCCTTTTCTTTTCATTGACGTTCCTTGCCATATTCGGCTATGCCCAATTGACCATGGTGCTGGCGCCCCCTCCGCCAGAACAACAACTAGCGGCCGAAGATGACGAGCAGGCAACTTCAATGCCCGACGAGGTGTTGGACGACGTAGCGCCGGGTGACAGGTCGGTCGATCTGCCTCCCTCTGAGCCGGGTGAATCTGAGTCTGTCGCGGCGGACCACGTTGAATCGGCCGACGAGGCCAGCCGGACAAATCTCGTCGCTGCCCCGGTCCCAATCGAATACGTGACTATGGGATCAGCCGATCCTCAGGATCCGTTTGGCTTGCTCGTCGTGTTCAGCAACAAAGGGGCAACGATCGAACAGATCGAAGTCAACAATCCAAAGTACCGTGACTTGGGCACGGTCGAAAACAGGCAACGCTGCGGGCACGCCGTAAGTGGCTATCTCGGACCGTTAATGGTGAGCGACTTGGAGAACCGTTCCGGCATTAGACTCGAGGTGGTCGGACCGGGCACTCCTGCCACGAAAGCTCGCTCGAAATCGCCAAACGCGGGAAGCGGGTTGCGAGTAGGCGACATCGTATTGGCAGTGAACGGACAGGTCATCGTCGACCAACAGGAATTCCTGGATCAGATTGGCGCCACTCGGCCGGGGCAAACGATCTCCATGACAATCGAGCGCCAGGAGGAGGACGGATCGCCACAGGAGTATGCTTACGAAATTGATCTGGAGCATCCTCGCCTGAAGATTATCCAAACCGAACCGTCAACTTTGGGCCAGGCTACGGGTGACGTTGCCACGAGCAACGAACTGGCAGCGGCCGCATCGTTTTACTTGGAACTGGAACAGATCGGCTCGGCGTCAATCAAGACTGGAAATCCGAAAATTGCTGCCTTGCCATCGTTACGCGAGTCGGCGTGGCAGATCACGCGCCGCCCCAAGTCGACGGATGCTGAGCAGGTCGTTGAATTTATGTTGGACCTGGGGCCCGATCAGCTGGCGACGATTGGAGAGTTGGGAAGTTTGCGGGTGGTTCGTCGTTACCGCCTTGCTCCGATCGGGGAGGTTGGCACAGTAGCAGACAACAGCCTGTCGGGTGGTTACCACTTGAAGATGGAGTTGGAGTTCCACAACTTGAGCGACTCACCACGTGAGCTGGCTTATCAGCTGGACGGTCCGACGGGGTTACCGACCGAGGGTTGGTGGTACTTGTACAAGGTCCATCCGCGGATGTGGTACCGCGCGGGAGCGCGTGACGTCGTTTGGGGCAGCGAGCGCGGACACGAACTGGTCGGCTGCACGGAAATTTCCAAAAACGCCAAGAAAAACGCCAACAATCCGTATATCCAGCTGAACGCGTCTTCGCCGGCCGATTTTAGGTATGCCGGCGTCGACACGCAATACTTTGCGGCTGTGCTCATGCCGGATCTGGAAGCGGACCTGCCATCCAGGCCGCTGCAGCTTTCGGCAGCCGTGGCTATGCCGGTCGGCCAGGTCTCAGACGGCAAACGTCTGAACTTGACGAACGTATCTTTTCGCCTCATCAGCCGCGCAACGACGATCCTTCCGCAGGAGAAACTGACACAGAGCTTCACGATCTTCGCCGGCCCGAAAGATCCGCAGGTATTAGCCGGCTACGGGTTGGAGGACATTATCGTCTATGGCTGGTTTAAGCCGGTCGCCAAGTTCATGGCGACCATTCTGCATGGCGCTTACTGGATCACCACGTTTGGCGGCGTGATCTCAGGAAGTTACGCGGTGGCGATTGTGCTGCTGACGGTGTTGGTCCGCGGTTGCATGTTCCCGCTGGGACGCAGGCAAGCCCAGATGGCTGCCAAGATGCAGGAACTCGCTCCCGAGATGAAAAAAATCGCCGAGAAGTACAAGAATGATATGGAGAAAAAAGCCAAGTCGCAGCAGGAGTTGTTCAAAAAGCACAACTACAATCCGCTCAGCGGCTGTCTGCCGATGGTGATCCAGCTGCCCATTTTCATCGGCTTGTATCGTTCCCTCAGCGTCGACATGCAGCTGCGCGGCGCGCCGATGCTTCCCGGGCTGCCTTGGTGTGGCAACCTGGCCGCGCCCGATCGGCTGTTCTATTGGGGTGATTTACTGCCCACGGCGTTGGCCGCGCCGGACGGATTTCTGGGCCCCTTTTTCAATATTTTGCCGATCGTCACAATCGTTTTTTTTATTGTGCACCAGAAACTGTTCACTCCGCCTCCCACAGACGACCAGACGCGCATGCAGCATCAGATGATGAAGTTCATGATGATCTTTATGGGCTTCATCTTTTTCAAAGTCGCGGCTGGTTTGTGCATTTACATCATTTCCTCGAGTGCCTGGGGCGTCGCCGAGCGGTTGTTGCTTCCCAAGCCGAGTCCCAAATTGGTTGACGGTACCGCACAGGATAGGGGCAAATCGAATCCCCCCCAAAGCGGTGGGTCCAACGGATCCCCAAAACCGGCAGCACCCAAGAAAAAAAAGAAGAAAGCCAAAGGGCGACGTTGACCTATGTCGCTGGGTGCGATCGTGTCCAATTTCTATTTGACAGATGACACGATTGCCGCCGTGGCGACCGCCCCGGGCGGCGCCTACCGCGGTATCGTGAGGCTCAGTGGGCCGCAAGTCGTCGCCACGCTCGACCCGCTGTTTGCCGCCAGCAGCGGCTGCAGGCTGTCTGATTGCCGGCAGGCAACGGTCCTCTCGGGACGTATCCAGCTGGAGAGCTGGAAATCGACCATGCCCTGCGATCTGTACTTTTGGCCCGATGCGCGAAGTTACACGCGCCAAGTAGTCGCCGAACTGCACACCGTTGGCTCCCCACCACTCCTGGAAGCGTGCTTGCGGCAGTTGTGCCGTGGGGGCGCGCGGCAGGCGCGGCCGGGTGAGTTCACCTTTCGCGCGTTCCTCGCAGGCCGCTTGGATTTGACTCAGGCAGAAGCCGTTTTGGGCGTGATCGACGCGGCCAGCCGGCGACAACTCGACGCGGCCCTCAGGCAACTGGCCGGGGGTCTGGCTACGCCGCTTAACAAGCTGCGCGACCAGCTGCTCGATTTACTGGCCCATCTTGAAGCTGGCCTCGACTTTGTCGAAGAAGATATCGAGACGATCGGCGCCTCAACGCTCGAGGACCAGTTGCGACAGGCACTAGCCCACCTGTCGCAGGTACTCGACCAAATGACCTCGCGGGAAAATGTCATTGAACATGCGCTTGTTGTGTTCGTCGGCGCGCCAAACGTGGGCAAAAGCAGCCTGTTGAACGCGTTGACCGGCCAACGTACGGCGCTGGTTTCCAGCATCCCCGGAACCACGCGTGACTATGTGACTCGGCAAATTGAGATCGATGGGCTGACTTGCGAACTGGTCGATACGGCTGGACACGAATCTGTTATCGACAGTGGCCAAGTGAGCCGCGATGCACAGAGAATGAGCGTGCGACAGCACGAACAGGCCGATCTGCAGTTGTTCTGCATTGACTCGACGCGTTCTTGCAACGCGTGGGAACGGGACGAGCTGCGATCGGAGTCGCGGTCGCCGCGATTGGTGGTGGCGACCAAAATTGATCGGCAGGGGATTCCGGACGTACCGCCCGCGGCGATTCGGACAAGCGCCGTTACGGGAGCCGGTCTGGAAAGCTTGCGGCGGGCGATCGTCACCGCGGTTGCATCCAGCGGTGACGTTGCAGAAAGTGCCGTGACCGGCACCGCATCACGCTGCCACAGCAGTCTGGACGCTGCCAAGCAGGGTCTTGAACGGGCATGTCAAATCACTGCCACGGGCGATGACCAGGAACTTGTCGCGGCCGAAGTGAGATTTGTGCTTGAGTCGCTAGGGGAGGTCGTCGGTGCCGTCTATACGGACGACATTCTTGACAGGATCTTTAGCCGATTCTGTGTTGGAAAATAAGGAGCGGTGCGCTGGTGGTCTGGGCTATAGGACGCAAAGCCTACCGCGCGTCCCTACCGTCCTTCTCGTTCCTCGACCAGTCACAACACCACGGACACGTTTGGAGTAGCAATCACCGTTTGCTATACTGAATCACCGTTTGCTATACTGACAGAAAGTTAATTTCTGTCAGTCACAGTAACTGTTTACGCCTAGTCGCATTTGACTTAGCGAATCGTTGGAGGAGTTCCCAGAATGAGTGACCAACAACAGAACGCATTTGAGCAGACGAAGACGAGCCGTAGGTCCTTTATCCAACAAACCGGGTCGGTCGTGGCCGCAGGTTCGGTGTTGAGTACGCTGGCACCGGCCGTTCATGCGGCTGGCGACGACGTGATCCGCGTGGCGCTGGTTGGCTGCGGTTCGCGAGGCCGAGGCGCCGTAGCCCAAATATTTAACACGAAGGGCAATACTCGTCTCGTCTCAGTCGCTGACGCATTCGCAAGCAAGTCGAGCGACGCGCTGGAGCAGCTCCGTAAGCACTACGCGGCCAAAGTCGACGTACCGCAGGAACGTGTATTCATTGGCCTCGATGCCTACAAAAAAGCGATCGCTACCGATTGCGATTTGGTTGTGATTGCCACACCTCCTGGTTTTAAGACGCAGCAGTTCGAGTACGCTGTGGACAAAGGAAAACACATCTTCATGGAGAAACCGGTTGCAGTCGACGCGCCGAGTGTGCGCCGTTGTCTGGCAGCGGTAGAAGTCTCCAAGCAAAAAGGACTGATGGTCGCGGTCGGGTTGCAACGCCGGCACGAGCCGCAATATACGGAAACCATCAAACGGATTCAGGATGGAGCCATCGGCGACGTACTGTTGCAGCGCGTCTACTGGAACGGCGGAGCGATCTGGTATCGGGATCGGCGGCCAGATCAATCCGAAATGGAATTTCAAGTGAACAACTGGTACCACTTCGTTTGGACGTGTGGCGACCAGATTTGCGAGCAGCACATCCACAATCTCGACGTGGCCTGCTGGATCAAAGGTGAATACCCGATCGAGGCAAACGGTATGGGAGGCTGGGCGATGCGCGAAGATGGTGACCGAGCGAGGAGCCAGATTTTTGATCATACTTTTTGCGAGTTTACTTTCTCCGACGGCAGCAAGATGTACAGTCAGGGACGGCATCTCTCCGGATCATGGGAAAATGTTGGCGAATTCGTGCACGGTACCCAAGGCACGGCCAATCCGAACGGGCGAATCGAAGGGCCCAACGCCTGGCAGTTCAGCGGCCAGCGGCTTCAAGGCCACCAGCAAGAGCAACATGACATGATCGAAGCGTTGATGCGCGGCGAGATCTACAACGAAGGCGAATACGGTGCCAAGAGCACGTTTACGTCCATTCTCGGCCGGGAAGCTTGTTATTCGGGCAACATTGTGAAGTGGGACGAATTGCTCGATAACGGCAGGGACTACGCGCCAGGAATCGACAAATATACGCTCCAATCCGCCCCACCGGTTGTCCGCGACGAGGACGGCCGCTACCCGGGTCCTACGCCAGGCCTCTACAGTCCATTCGCCTGATCGATCACTCAAGCACGAATCGAGGTGGCGGCTGCCACCAAATGGCTCGCGAGTCAGGCTTCAATTTACCGACAATTCTGACGTTTTCCGCCAAATAGCGTCCAGGGACAGGGCCAGTTATCGACCCGCGTTTTCCAGTTTGTCAATCTTCTCGATGCGACGAGCGTGGCGGCCGCCTTCGAATTCTGTCTTCAACCACAGCTCGACCACCCGTTCGGTAACGTTCGGACTCAAGTGATCGGCGGATAGACAGAGCACGTTCGTGTCATTGTGTTGTCGGGAGTACTCAGCCGTCAATTCGTTCCAACAAGTCGCTGCACGAACGCCGGGGACCTTGTTCGCAGCGATGGCCATGCCGATTCCAGTGGAACAGATCAGAATGCCGCAGTCCGCTTGTTTCTCGGCAACTTGTCGCGCCACGGCGGCAGCATAGTCAGGGTAGTCCACGCTTTCGGCGCTGGCAGGGCCCGCGTCGGTGACATCGTAGCCTAACGCTTGGACAAATTGCAGGACCTTGTTCTTGGCCTCAAACCCGCGGTGGTCGCTGCCGATCGAAACACGCATGGGAATCTCCCTCATAGCACGAACAGCCGCCTAATGCACGAAGCAGGTTACACAACCAGCTTACTCGAGCTAAATAACAATCTTAGTTGTCATCCAAACAGCCTACCGCACGAAAGAATTCATTCGTTGTGTATCCTGTGTCCCGCAACCCGCAACATTTGCCACCACCAACGAACGTTCTGCACTCCGTCGCAATTCTTGGATGCCCTCAGGTGACTTCACCAACAAGCGTATCCAAATTCAGTCGTCGTAACTGGATCTCGAGTTGTTCATCAATCTGATTGGCGCAATTTCGGTAGACGTCGATGCTACCACCGATCGGATCGGAAACGTCTTGCTCATCGACGCGTAACAGGCGAACGCGGCTGCGGGCTTCCGGCAACTGGCGAACCACAGCGTCACGATGCGAACGCGTCATGGTAAGAATAAGATCCGCATGGCGAGCCAAATGCGGGCTCAACGGCTGACTCAGATGTGCGGAAAGGTCCAGCTGTCGTTCTTTCATTATGTTAACCGCTTCGTGGCTTGGGCGGCCGCCTGGTATGGCAGCGATACCGGCGGACATCACCTGGACGCCCCGTTCGTCCAACTCTTCAATTTTACAACCGAGGTGTGCGGCTAGGCGTCCGCGCATCAGTAATTCAGCCATGGGACTACGGCACGTGTTTCCAGTACAAACCATCAACACCAGGTATCTCGCCAACCGCTTGATCGCGGTTTCCGAAACGACCCCTTGGCGAAGCACATTGACATGGCGGTCATTAACGCGGATGACCGAAGAGGGTTGCGCGAATTGGCTACGACCGTCATCTAAGACCAAATCCACGGCGTCCCCCACATAGTCGACGACTTCTTCCGCCGTCACTGCATCGGGTTGGCCACTGCGGTTGGCGCTGGTCAACGCCAGGGGACCCGCCATCAATTGGAGTACATCCAGAATCAGCGGGTGTGCCGGAACTCTCAATCCAACCGTATCCTGAGGGACAACCAGCGCTCGCACTTCGGTAGGCAACCGTTGAATCAGGCTGTCGGGATGGTTGTCACCCAATACCAGCGTGACGGGACCTGGCCAGCAACGTCGGGCTAGGCGACGTCCCAGGGGTGAGATTTCGGGAACGTAATCTAAAGCCTCATCAGCGCTCTTGACGGCAAGCGCCAGCGGATGCTGTGCCCCACGCTGCTTGACCTTTGCCAATCTCCGCACAGCCGCCGCGTCCAACGCGCTGGCTGCTAGGCCATAGACCGTCTCCGTCGGGAACCCAACTAGTTTCCCCTCGGCTAAGGCCTGAACCGAGCGATGGATCACATCGCGCACATCCTCGGCACGACGAACGTCAATAACAACAGCAGACATGCAACAGGCCACCTCGACGCAAATTACTGTAATTCGTTATGCTATCAATCGTTAGAGTAATGGACAAGTGGTGTTTGGCCCCGACCCAAGTCGGCCAGGGACAGGCCTTCGAAGTGCTTGAGCCGTTGTGCGGCGGAGTTATGAGCACTTGTCGATATAACCGAAACGCTCGTAGACCGCCCTTTGGGACACTTGGTTTCTCCAACAATGGTAATGCTACAACGCTCGCATCAATGCTGTGTGTCGGAGATCAGGTCAGAGTGTTCCGGTTTCAGTCTTCGGTGCCGAGAAAAATTCCGGAAAACGCAACATCTTGACATGTTGGTAGACGCTCAGAATGTGGATGTTAGGGTGTGCCATACCCTAAAGGCAGATGAATTACGGCATCACCTGAACCGTGAAACCTTAGTACTGAAAACCGACTCGGCGAAATTGAGGCCGATTCAGAACATCAGCGGGTGTTACCCGACAGTCGTCGCGCGATCTTTCGTCATGCTGTTGGCCGTTCTGTTTGGATTGGTTGCCGGCTGCGGCCAGGCGACGAATTCGATCGGCCGCTTAGACAAAGTCTGGGGACGCCGGGGGATCTCGGAAGGTCGATTCCAGAAACCACGCGCGATGGCGATCGATGCCAAAGGGAACCATTACGTGGTCGACATGACAGCCCGCATTCAAGTGTTTGACAGCGAGGGAGTATTTCTAACCAGTTGGCGGACCCCGGAATTCCACAACGGAAAACCGTCGGGCCTCTCATTCGACAACGATGGCAATTTGCTCGTCGCCGATACGCATTATTTCCGCATGCTCGTCTATACGCCGAAAGGTGAGCTGCTCGATGAGAAAACGATCGGTGGAACCTACGGCCAAGGTCCCGGCGAGTTTGGATTCGTCACCGATGCGGTGCAAGATTCAGCCGGCAACTATTACATCGCCGAGTACGGTGAATTCGATCGCATCCAGAAGTTCACCGCCGAAGGTGAATTTCTGTTCCAGTGGGGTGGACACGGTTCTGAACCGGGAAAGTTTCGGCGGCCGCAGAACATGGCCATCGACCAACACGATCACATTTGGGTGACGGACGCGTGTAATCATCGCATTCAGGTGTTCGACGCCACTGGCAGCGAGCCGCAGCTGGTGCGTATTTGGGGAGAGCACGGTTCGCCACCGGGTTATCTGGAGACTCCTTATGACCTGGCGCTGGACGACGTGGGACACGTCTATATCTGTGAATTCGGAAATCATCGGGTGCAGAAATTTACGGTGAACGGAGAGAGTCTTGGGTGCTGGGGTGGACCGGGGCGGGGAGAGGGAAAAGTCTCCAGCCCCTGGGCTCTTGCCAAGGACTTACGAGGACGAATTTGCATCCTGGACACTTTGAACCATCGCGTACAGCGCATCAAAATGTGATACGATAGTTTCGACTCTTACGGAACAGATCAGAACAATGCCCGGCTTCGACATTGCATTCGAAAGTCCCTGGTATCTCCTGTTGCTGGCTCTGCTGCCTGCCCTTTGGCTGTTCAGCTTTAAGTCGCTGTCGGGGCTCGGTCCATACCGGCGTCTGTTCGCGCTTGGATTTCGCACGCTGGTGGTTCTGCTGATCGTCTTATCGCTGGCGGAAACGCAGTACGAGCGAAAGAGTGACAAGCTGACGGTCATGTATTTGCTCGATCAGTCTCTCAGCATCCCCGCGGAACAGCGGCAGACCATGTTGACGTACGTCGAAGAAGAAGTGCGCCAGCACCGGAATGACGGACGTGAGGACATGGCGGGCGTGATCGCATTTGGGCGAGAAGCGGCGATCGAAGTTCCTCCGTTCGATGACGAACTGGCCACGACCGGCCGCGTTGAAAGCTTGCTGGAATTGCGTCAGGACGCGACGAACCTCGAGGGCGCGATGAAGCTCGCGCTGGCCACGTTTCCGGAAGACTCTGCCAGACGGATTGTGGTCGTCACAGACGGAAATGAGAACATCGGCAATGCGCGTGAAATGGCCGGCGTTCTTGCCGAACGAGGCGTCAGCATTTACGTCGTTCCCATTCTTATCGAGCGGTCAGGCGAAGTCGCCGTCGAGAAAGTTACGATTCCCACCGACGTCCGCAAAGGTCAGCCGTTCGATGTCCGCATCGTACTAAGCAACCAGTCCGAGGAATCGGTCCCTGGCAAATTGAAGCTATATTGCAAAACGGGTCAGCATGTTGCGCCGAGCGAAACCGACGTAGTGCTTCCGCCCGGAAAAACAGTGCTCACACTCCCTCAGGAAATCGACCGGCCCGATTTCTACACCTACGATGCGGAATTTGTGCCGCAACGCGTCGAAGATGACCTCATGACGCAAAACAACCGCGCGTCAGCCTTCACGCACATCCACGGCCAAGGTCACGTGTTGCTCATAGAAGACTGGGAACATCCGGGAGAGTTCGATCTCCTCGTCGATCGACTGCACGCCATGAACCTGGAAGTGACCGTGCAGGGAAGTGACGAATTGTTCACGAGCCTAGCGGAATTACAGCGATTCGATACGGTCGTGTTGGCCAACGTGCCGAGGACCAGCGGATCGAGTGCTGATTCGGTGACCAACTTTAGCGATGCGCAGATCGAAATGCTGGTCCACAACGTCAAGAACATGGGCTCCGGACTCGTCATGATCGGTGGCCCGAGAAGTTTTGGAGCCGGTGGCTGGCAAAATACGGAACTGGAAAAGGCCATTCCTGTCGATTTCCAGATTCTCAATGCCAAGGTCGTGCCGGTCGGCGCACTGGTGATGACAATGCACGCCTCGGAATTGGCTCAGGGAAATTATTGGCAGAAAGTAATTGGCGAGGAGGCTCTCAAGGCGCTCGGTCCCCAGGACTATTGCGGTGTCATCCATTACGGCGGTGGCGGCGACCAGTGGCTGTGGAACCAGCCGAACGGGCTGGTCAAGGTGGGTGGCAACCGGAAGTCGATGATGGCCCGTCTGAGCCGGATGCAACCGGGAGATATGCCTGATTTTGATCCCGGAATGAGATTGGCCGCGGCCGCATTCGCTAAGGTACCCGACGCTGGTGTCAAACACATGATCATTATTAGTGACGGCGACCCCTCTCCTCCAACGGCCACCGCGATCAACCAGCTGAAAAAACTGAAGGTCCAGGTCACGACCGTGGCGGTTGGTACGCACGGTCCGGCCGGTAGCACGCCACTGCAACGGATCGCCACACAGACGGGGGGTAAATATTATGTTGTCACCAACCCACGGGCCTTGCCACGGATCTACCAACGCGAGGCGCGCAAGATCTCCCGGCCATTGATCAAGGAAAAACGGGTTCAGCCGAAGGTCGTTTACCGTCACGAGATGCTGCGTGGTATCGACTCGCCCCCGCCAGCGATTAACGGTTTCGTGCTCACCACCAGAAAGGAAAATCCTCTAGTTGAAGTCTCCATGATTTCGCTTGATCCGCCTACGCCCAAGAACGCCACCCTGCTAGCCAGCTGGACTTATGAACTGGGCCGCACGGTGGCTCTAACGACTGACGCAGGCCAACGTTGGGCCAACAGCTGGACCGAATGGGAATACGACAAATTGTTCAGCCAGATCGTCCGCTGGTCCATGCGACCGGTGGCTGAAGAGGGCCAGTTTACGCTGGCTACAGATGTCAAGGACGGGAAGGTGAAAGTGGTCGTGAACGCACTCGACAAGGACGACAAATTGTTGAACTATTTGCACCTCGGAGGTTCGGCCGTCGACCCCAGTATGCAATCGGTCGATTTTGAACTCGAGCAAACATCGGCGGGACGCTACGTCGGTGAATTCGACGCATCCAAAGCCGGGAGCTATTTTGTTACGGTGTCGACGCCCAATCCGAACAGTACCGATGGTGACACGCGGCCGATCACGATCCGCACCGGAATCAATGTACCCTATTCGTCGGAATTCCGCGATCGGGAGTCCAATTTTGCGTTGATAGAATCGTTGGCGAAAAGCACACCTCGAGGAGGAGGTGAGGGGAAAGTGATTACCGGGCCGATGAGTGTCAGCGGAATTCCACAATTGCTCGAGACGAATACATTTCTGCATGACCTGGCCAAGGCCGTAAGTAGCCGTGACGTTTGGCCCTGGTTGATGCTGTTTGCCAGCTGTGTGTTTCTGAGCGATGTGTTTGTGCGGCGAGTGTCGGTCCATTTCTACTGGATCTTGCCGCTGCTGGTCGCCGTACGTGACCGGCTGCTTCGTCGCGCGGCAGCTCCGGTCCTGGTCGAACGGCTCGAACGGCTGCGCATTAGTAAGGAGGTCGTTACTCACCAGATCGATGAACGACGCGCGGCGGCCCGCTTCGAATCTTCGTCGGAGGAGCCAGTCAGCACGGACGTGTTGGAAGGTAAAGCTGCAGCGGCGCCCCTGGAAACATCGCGGCGACAGAAATCGGCCGGTGTGGCTGAATCCCAACAAGAGGAAGAAACTTACACGGAACGCCTGTTGAAAGCGAAACAGAAAGTTTGGAAAGATCGGAACAAGTAGCCGTCGAAGGTTTCGATGTTCTGGTTTCGGGACGTGATACTATCACCCTAAGCGACGACTCAAAAAAAACTTCGGCTGATCGTAGCGCCGGGGGCCCCATGCTACTCAACAAACGCCTCAAGCGAAATGCGGAAGTTTTTCTTGAGTCGTTCCTAAGGTTGTGACATCCTATCCCCACGCTGTATCCTGCATCCTGAAAACTGCGTCCCACAACCCCGGAGAGATCCCTTCATGAGTGTTGGCACGAAAATGCAGGAACGGGCGGAATTGTTCCGCAAACGCTACGCGGACGTGCGGCAGCAAATCGGCCGCGTCATCGTGGGCCACGACGAAGTTGTCCACGGGGTGTTAACCTGCTTGTTCGTCGGTGGGCACACTTTGCTGGAAGGCGTACCGGGACTCGGCAAGACGCTGCTCGTACGGACGCTCGCCCAGGCCTTGGATTTGAACTTCAAACGGATCCAATTCACGCCCGATTTGATGCCGGCAGACATTCTCGGCACGAACATGGTGGTGGAAACGCCCGAGGGAAAGCGGATCTTTGAGTTTCAGCAGGGCCCTATTTTTACGCAGATCTGTCTGGCTGACGAAATTAACCGCGCCACGCCCAAGACACAATCGGCAATGCTGGAAACCATGCAGGAGGGCACCGTCACGGTGGGGGGGACGCGATTCGAATTGGACAAGCCGTTCTTTGTGATGGCGACCCAGAATCCGATCGAACAAGAAGGGACTTATCCTTTGCCCGAGGCGCAGCTCGACCGGTTTTTCTTCAAGCTGGTCGTTGGCTATTCGAGCCGCGAAGAATTGGGCACGATCATTGATCGAACCACTCGCGGCGTCGAGATCACACCGGAAAAAGTCATGAACGGAAAAGAAATCAGGCAGTGGCAACGGCTGATTCGTGAAGTAATCCTGTCGCAGCACGTCCAGGACTACATCGTGCGTCTCGCCTTAGCCACGCATCCTGAGGGACCATTTGCGCTACCGATCACAAATCAATATCTTCGCTGGGGCAGCAGCCCGCGCGGCACGCAAACAGTAGCTTTGGCTGCCAAAGTCCGTGCGTTGCTCGAGGGGCGTTACAACGTTAGCTTCGAGGACGTGCGCCACGTCTACCTGCCCGCCATGCGGCACCGGGTGATATTGAATTTCGAAGCCCAGGCTGAAGGGATTGACACCGATCACGTGCTGCTGGAGATTCTCGAAAAACTGCCTCAGAAATCGGAAGACGCGCCGGCCAAGGCTTGACCAACCTTTTCAGATGACTCTGGTAGTCCGTGGGGATCGGCACGCCCAGATCACCAAAATCGGACCTGCCCGCAAAGAATTTCGTGCGTGCTGGCAACTTGGGAAGGGATTGATGCCCTTGCGAGCCTTAGTGGCCGGCTTACGTACGACTTTGATTTTCGACAATCCGGGGACCGTAAAGACACCCGGCTAGCCCTTCTTCAAACTTTGGGCAATTCGTGTGGAGAGGTTGTCGAACAAGCCGGCGATTATTTTTTTCTAAGCTCGCTCGATTCGGACAGAGAGTTAAGTATTTCCGACTTAGTCATCGGTTTCTTTGCGGGAGCTGCTTTCTTTTTCGCCATCGGAAATCCCTCTCTTAAATTGGGGTGAGTGAACAGGTAGCAGAATCAGAACGGATCGTCTGTTGTCCGTTTGTTGGGTGTCCCGTTCGTTGAGTACCCCGTTTGCTGGAAACTCCGTCTGCCTGGCTCCGAATCAGCAGCTGTAGCCAACGTTGTCACCGAACGGCAGGTTGCGATAAAAGGCCACATTTTGATCCCGGAGCAGTTTCTATCACTTCCCAATTGGGAAATCCTGCTAAAGACACAGATATTGGAGCAACAACGACATCATCGTAGAAAGTACTCAGTTCAGTCACGCAGGTCAAAAACCGAACTGGCTGGTTGCGCGAGATTTAAATCAACCACGGTGCGGCCGGTCGTTTGCCCTGCGAGCATGCGCGTGACGCAAGAGTCCAGATCACGCAATCCGACGGTCGTGCGGATCAGCTCCAGCTGGTCCGGTTTCCAGTCACCAGACAGCTTGTCCCAAATCTCCAATCGCGACGGCATCGGACAGGCTGCTGAGTCGATACCGTCCAGTGTAACGCCACGCAGCAAGAACGGATAAACGGTCAATGGCAGCTCATCGCCTCCGACCAGTCCGCAAGCCGTGACACAACCACGGTGTCGCATTGAGCGAATCAACGTAGCCAGCGTGTTTCCACCCACCGTGTCTACCGCGCCTGCCCAACGTGCTTTCAGCAATGGCTTGTCGCTTGTGTCGGTGACGGCGGATCGCTCCAGAATCTCCGTGGCTCCCAGTTCGCGTAACAGCCCGTGCGCCGCTGATTTTCCAGACACGGCGCACACGGTGTATCCAAGTTTGGCTAGGATGGCGACCGCTAGGCTCCCGACGCCACCCGAGGCGCCCGTGACAACAATTTCACCCGCATTGGGAGTTACGCCGTGGTACTGCAAGGACTGGACACACTGTGCGGCTGTGAAGCCAGCCGTGCCAAGTGTCATTGCCTCGACTGCGGACAAGTTGTCGGGGAGCCGCACCACCCACGCTGCAGGAACACGAATCAGTTCCGACCAGCCGCCCCACTGGTCGCTTCCCAGGCCGCAGCCGGTGACCAACACATCGTCCCCAGTAGACCACTGCTCGGACGTGCTTTCTAGCATGTTTCCCACGGCGTCGATGCCAGGAACGTGGGGCAACGACCGTACGACTCCACGATGAGCCGTCGCCGCCAATGCGTCCTTGTAGTTGAGCGACGAATGCGTCACGCGAATCAGGACGTCTCCGTCGGGCAGATCCGACCTTTCTTGGGATGCAATGGACGTGACGATTTCGTCGTCAGCTGATTCGGCGACCAGATAGCAGTGAAAGGAAGTTGCGGTCATGGCGACGTTTGACTTTCGTTGACAACTGTGTGGGGATGCGTATAATTTTTACATTCGTTTCTTCTGCAATGCGATAACCAGACACTGATTTTATCGAAGACTAACACCGATTTGAAACTATCGACGGGAGTACAACCATGGCCGACGTGACTGAATTCACTGACGACAATTTTTCGACTGACGTAATCAACTCCTCAGAGCCGGTCCTGGTCGACTTTTGGGCTCCCTGGTGTGGACCTTGCCGGCAGATCGCCCCGATGATCGAAGAGTTGGCTAGTGAAAACGCCAACTCAGTCAAAATTGGCAAGGTCAACATCGACGAGAATCCCCGGGCAGCCCAGGATTACGGAGTACAGAGCATCCCCACGCTGATGCTATTCAAAGGAGGTGAAGTGGTCGAGCGTTTCGTGGGCGCCCAACCCAAGGTGCGCCTCCAGCAGGCGTTGGACGAGGTGAAGGCGTAGCGAGTGCGTCATGGCGTCGGGGTCAGGTCTTGACTTTTAACTTTTGTTGACCAGCGAGAACGCAGGGACACGGCATGGTCTAAAAGTTAAAAGTCAATGCCTGACCCCTTCACCCCCATCAATGCTGGCATTGCTGGCAGCTTCTTCACATTTCACTGTTCACATTGAACTGTGCGCTGTGGATTGCCGATGAAGTGAGCTGGATAAACTTTTCCGGTTGCGCGGACTATTTGGATCGGCGGGGGGTCGAGCTAACAAGGACGTTTCCCCATGGCCACCACAAAAACATCGCGATTGAATGTCGGACCAACAGTCGGAACGGGCCAGACAGGTGTGATAACACGTGTGGACTCGCCACATGTTCCGGCAGACCGCACGCCCGACTCGACCGGATTTCCTGTCGACATGTCCGGCGCGAGTCTACTCGCTCCCACCGAGCCACACGAAGAGTTTACTTCTTTGACCGACAATAGCTTGCGCGTGATGGAGCAGTTGCGGCACCATGCCAATCAGCTAGCTACGCATTTGCAAAAGCAACAAAAGGACTTGGACGATCGCGAAGCACGCCTAAACGCGCACGTTGCATCGAACGAAAGCGATGCCCGCGCCGACCGGCTGCACCTGAGAGAATGGGAAAAGCAACTTCAACAGCTTGAGCGTTCGCTGGCCCAGCGCGAAAACACAATCCGGACCAAGGAAGCATCACAGGCGACGCGCGCGGCGGACAAGGCAAAAACCACTTCGTCGCTGACGACGTCGTCAGATAAGGCCAGCGAGAAAACGTCCCAGCAGTCCTCCGCGCTGACGCATGAGACGCCAGCTGCGGGTGATGTCCCAACAGTCCCCGGAAAATCCGCTAAGGCTGCGTCTGCCACCAAACAGGGTGCCAAGCAGGCGGACACAGACAAGCCGTCCGACCAGACGGAATCCATTTTTCAGGTATCGCGGCAGAAACAGGAAAGCCTTGCCAACGAACGTCGGGAAAAGGCGACGTTGGAGTTGGTCAAGAAAAAAGAAAAACTGGTTCAGCGTGCGGAACAGCTCGAGCGGCGCCGGGCAGACCTCGACGACCTGCGGCGGGAGGTAACACAACTGCACAAGGACACGCTGGAAATGCGTTTGGCAACTGAGGAGCTTTGGGTGCGTATTTCCGGCCGCATGCCACCTTCAGCCATGACACGGGCGCTCGCCGAACTGCGGAGCAAATTGTCAGATCATTATCGCTTGGCGGCGGCCCACTTGGCACAACAGAAATCCGAACTGGAATTGCTCAGCAACAACATCCACGAAAAATACCAGACGCTGGACGAACATCGCCGCAATTTGCAGGAATGGTTCCATCGCCGCAATCAGGACGTCGAAGAGCAAGCAGCTCGCCTGGTCCGTCGCGAACAGGAACTGGATCGGCAGGAGACGCTCCTGCGGGAAATTCACACGCGATCCCAGCCCGAGCCGGCCGACAAGAAATCCGCTCCGAAAAAAAAGACGGAGGCTGCGGCGACCAGTAAGAGCTCAAAATTGAGCTCACGCCAAGTGGCCTGATGTCGTCAAGTACTTGGCCAGCGGAAAACCGAGGGAATGATGCCATTCCCTCGCTTCCGTGGCGTGCGCACGTCCTACTGGCTACTACCGCTGTGTAAAAGCTGTTCCTGGTAGCTGGACGTCTCCCGAGGTTGGCGAAATTCAGCCCGGCGTTCGGCTTCTTGGGCGATCTGCACGGCCCGATATATTTCGTCCGACGTGAAATAAGGTTCTCGCACGCCATTCAGATGGCGGATTTCCTTGGACGCCAGTTCCTCCCAACTCATATCATTTTGAAGATGCCATGCGGCTGCTTGTGCGGCTCGCTGGTCGATCTCGCGATTTCCCAGCATTGCACAAAGGTCGACGACTTGGGATCTGGCAGTAACTTCGTCAAGTGGTTTGATTTCGTAAGGAATGCGTGGGCGGGGATCAGCCTTTCCGTGTTCCAGGCAAACCACGGGCACCTTGACTTTGCCGACTTTCCCGGGTGCGACGTTAAAGAAACCGCCGCCGCCCATTCCGCCGCCACGGCCGCCCATTCCGCCGCCGCCGCCGCCAAAGCCCTGGTTACCACCACCACCACCACCACCACCAAATCCGCCACCACCACGGTTCCCGCCACCAAATCCACCGCCACCAAATCCACCGCGCTGTGCCAAGACCGGCAACCCGGCAAACGCCTCCGGCAGTTTGACCGTCAGCGGTGAGTCGGTCGTATTGGTGATCATTATTGTGGCCTGGGTGGAGTCCTTGGGAATCAGTTTCACTTCCAGGTCGCCCGACTCAATGCCGGCAAATATCTCCACGATGGTCGCTTCAGAGCGATCCGCGAGTTTTTTCCCTTTTCCTCGATTGTTCTTGTCCTGCCCGGGGGTCTGAATTTCAGCCCATGCCCAGCCTGTTGTAAACGACAAGCCTGTCATCAAAGCCAGAGCCCAGACCGCGTTTCTTCTTGAGATTAATCGCATGTTTGCTACCTTTCTCTGTTCTCGTTCCAATGGGTCACGCGAGCCGAGTGTGACTAGGTGGACCACGAGCCGATCGTGATCCTGTCCCATGGTGCCACTCGGCTCGTGGCACCCACAGTTTCCAGGATAGTCGAGTTTCCTCACTTTTCCAAGGATTTTCTCCACCAGCAGGAAAAACTGCGGTCTAGCCCAGATTACTAAGCTTGACATCTTTGCTGTCGCAAATTACACTCCGTCGCTTTACAAACCATGATGACAGCAAAGGTTGAGGCCGGTCATCCGGATGGGAGTCGTTTGGGAGGTGCCAGCGAGTATCCTCTGTTCGCGCCGTGTGGTATTCTGCGTGTGATTTTCTACCCCCGCCAATTTGATTGGCGTCCCGGGATGGACATCGTACGGCTGATGCGTCAGTTTCGTCAAACTGGTGCGGTCACGGAAGTTTCGCGCGATATTGGGCCACTCACAAAACGGCGGCCATGGATAACCTGTGACGGTTCCAAGTGGGGTTCGCAGCGGGCGGTAATGTTCTTCATTCGTTTTTCTTCAAACTGACCAAGGTCTGGACGAGCTATGTTGTATTTTATTATCTGGTTGATCGCTTTTGGTGGTTCGATCGCTGCACTGGTGCAAGCGTACTTGTTTTACAAATCGATGATGGCTGCCGACGAAGGCAACGAACGGATGGTCGAGATCGCTGGTTATGTTCGCCAGGGTGCCAATGCCTATTTGAGACAGCAGTACATTGTCGTCGCAGGTTTCTTTGTGGTGATTGTCGCCTTGCTCACCATTGCGGCGTTCGGTTTGGAAGTGCAAAGCAAGTTTGTCCCGTTTGCGTTTCTCACAGGTGGTTTCTTCTCAGGATTGGCCGGTTGGTGCGGGATGAAAACCGCCACCCACGCCAGCAGCCGTACATGCCAAGGAGCGAGCAAATCGCTCAACCAGGGATTGCAGGTCGCGTTTCGCTCAGGCGCCGTGATGGGTTTGACCGTCGTCGGATTGGGGTTGCTCGATATTACTTTGTGGTTCGGATTTTTGTATTGGATTTGGCCCATAATAACAACGGAACAATTGACCTTGGTGGAAATCACGGTCACGATGCTCTGCTTTGGCATGGGCGCCAGCAGCCAGGCGCTGTTCGCGCGTGTCGGTGGTGGTATTTTCACCAAGGCGGCGGACGTCGGGGCCGATCTGGTGGGCAAAGTTGAACAAGGTATTCCGGAAGACGATCCACGGAATCCGGCGACGATTGCCGACAACGTGGGGGACAACGTGGGGGACGTTGCCGGAATGGGTGCGGACCTTTACGAATCGTATTGTGGCTCCATTCTGGCCACCGCCGCGCTGGGAGTCGCCGCTTATTCGACAAGCGCGTTGCTGGACGGCACTGGTATGGAATCATTCGATGCCCAGATGCGGTCGCTGTTCTTGCCGATGGCGATTGCCGGTGTGGGCATCCTCCTGTCGATTTTGGGAATTTACCTGGTCCGCACCGAAGAAGACGCCACGCAAAAGAACCTGTTGGCTGCTCTGGCCAAGGGAATCAATCTGTCCTGTCTGCTGATCAGCATTGCCTCGGTGCTGTTAACGTGGTGGCTGATGCCCAAAACTGAGGGCACGATGTTCGGTCCAGTTCCGGGCGTCGCCTTCAGTATTATCGTTGGTCTCGTGGCCGGATGGCTGATCGGAAAGTGGACGGAGTATACCACCAGCGACGAATTCGCACCGACCAAAAAGCTAGCCGATCAGGCAGTTACCGGCCCAGCCACGTTAATTATTGGCGGCGTGGCGGACGGGATGATGAGTGTCTGGGTACCGGTGATTACCGTCTGCGCGGCGACGCTACTCGCATTCGGATTTGCCTGTGGCGGACGATTCAATGACGTCCAATATTTTGCCCTGGGATTGTACGGGGTGGGCATTGCCGCGGTTGGCATGCTATCGACATTGGGGATCACGCTGGCGACCGATGCGTATGGTCCCGTCGCGGACAATGCGGGTGGAAACGCGGAAATGGCAGGCCTCGAACCAATCGTCCGCGAGCGCACCGATGCGCTCGACAGCCTGGGCAATACGACGGCGGCCACCGGTAAAGGATTTGCCATTGGCTCAGCAGCGCTCACCGCGCTGGCGCTGATGGCCGCTTACGTCGAGGAAGTCCGTGTCGGGTTCGAGCGGTGGGGCGATTCGGTCCAGGAGCAGCTTGGCGATGGTTTATACAAAGCTTCACCCGGTTTTGTGATTGAGAAACACGGCGACGAAATTCACACTTATTTGGCCATGCCGGAGGACGTGCGCGACAAACGCATCAAGAGTACGTGGAATGGCATCGACTTCTCTCAAGGACCCGCCAAAATTCCAGAGAGTATGATCGTGCACGCTGAAGATGAAGGTGAAGAGCACGGTACGATGAAATTTGCCGAGACCGGCGCGGATCTGATCAGTGTTCGTTTAGCGACATTGCCCGATTTTACAAAGTACTACGATGCGTCGTTAATGAATCCCAAAGTGCTGGTGGGGGTCTTTCTCGGAGCCATGGCGACGTTTGTGTTTTGTGCGATGACGATGAAGGCTGTGGGACGGGCCGCCAAAGGCATGGTCGAGGAGGTCCGCCGGCAGTTTCGCGAAAAGCCGGGCATTATGGAAGGCAAGGATACGCCGGACTACGCGGCACCTGTAGCCATCAGTACCAAAGCGGCCCAGCGTGAAATGATCGTGCCGTCGCTGTTGGGCCTGATCATGCCCGTCGCCGTCGGCCTGTTGCTGGGCGTGGGAGGCGTGTTGGGATTGCTGGTCGGCACGCTGACCAGCGGATTCTGCGTGGCTATTTTCATGGCCAATGCGGGTGGCTCCTGGGACAATGCCAAGAAATATATCGAATCAGGCCACCATGGCGGTAAGGGGTCGGATGCCCACAAAGCGGGCGTTGTCGGTGATACGGTCGGCGACCCGTTCAAAGACACCAGCGGCCCCAGCTTGAACATTCTGATCAAGCTGATGAGTATGGTCAGCGTGGTCGCCGCCGGCCTCGTCGTCCGCTATAGCCTGCTGGCGATGGGGATATTCTGAAGAAGACCAAAGACAATGATATAGCCGTCAATGACTTTGGCGTCACCTTCATTGGTACTGGTGATTAATGTGAGACCGCCAAGGGAGGGTAAAATTGTGACATGGCAACTGCCGATACCATCGAACGTTTCTTCGGACTGGACGTCGAGCATCTGACCCGGCAATGGCCAATGCTCTGCTTGTGTACCATCCTACTGATGAAGTGAAGACACGATCGGCAGAACTGGCTGTTAAGGCGAACTTCGGAACCATCACAGACGATGAACACGTCGAGTATCGAGAGTGCATCGAACTCGATATGATATTTGCGATCAAGAAATCGCGAGCCAAACACTTCTTAGCCACTCGGTATTCCTAGCTCATGGATGCACGGATGCGTGGTCTAGTCCGGCAGAGGGCCGGAGAACGCTGCGAGTATTGCCACGTCCCGGATGACGGACACAAGTTGCCATTTCACGTTGAGCACATTGAGGCGAGGGTACACGGTCCCAATGACGACCTCAGCAATCTTGCCTAGGCTTGTCCTATGTGCAATTCGTACAAGGCAGGCCGAACTCGATAGTGGACGAATGCACGTAAGCCGAATCAAGAAAGGCACTCCGTCAGTCTATCCAATTCGCGGTCCAGAGATTCGAGCACTTCGAAGATCAAAGCATAACTACCCGAATTCGCCCCACGTCTTAGTAGAAACACCCAATGCTTACCTATTCCGCCAGTTTTATTGAAATATACTGCACCGGCAACTGGGAAAATCTATCTTGATAGTCTTTGGTTTTCTGCTCTTCCTGTGAACCCGCTGGCTGGAAGGCGTGTCGAATTTGAGTACAATCGGAATAGGCATGTCAATGACGAATAGGGTTTCGTTTCCGCCGTGAATATGACTTCCGACATTTCGCAGCAGGGCGCGCGCAGTCTTGAGCTGGCGCTGGCGGCCGCACGTACCGCAGAGGAAAACGAAGGAAGCGATCTGGTCGTACTCGATTTGCGTGAATTGTCCCCGCTGTTCGACTACTTCGTGATCGCCACCGGCTCGAGCCGGCGTCAAATGCACGCGATGAGCGAGGAGATCGACCACAAACTCGAGGACGACTTGCACGATCGCAGAATGGGGATCGAAGGTTACCAGAACAGCCACTGGATTCTGCTGGATTACGGTAGCGTGGTCGTTCACCTTCTAGACGGAGAAGCACGGGCGTATTACGATCTTGAAGGCTTGTGGGCAGAAGCCCCCTGTGTGGAACTCCCACCTGCCGCGTAACATCGATGTCCGTGTCGTAAGTTCTACGTAGTTCTGTTGAGGTGTAGAGAGTGGCTGGGGCTGCTTAGGTTCGATCCC
>Ga0310123_10000922_pt1 | contig 25516 bp, 15 predicted proteins | sample CB6_AW_1057_MG_FD_203505 | JGI IMG/M metagenome (GOLD analysis project Ga0310123, IMG submission 203505) | Marine microbial communities from Western Arctic Ocean, Canada - CB6_AW_1057 | ecosystem: Environmental > Aquatic > Marine > Oceanic | place: Canada: Western Arctic Ocean | collected... | reverse complement strand
CTCCGAATTCACCGTCAACTCACACTCGGCCTTCTTGTCGTGCCGCACCAGGGGCGACGGGCCGCCAATCTCCTCATCGGCAAACTTGCAGACCTCCAGAAATGTCCGCCTCAGGGCTTTTTCATGATCTCCCCCACAGGAAAACTCCAGCAGCCCCGCGTGCCCCTCCACGAAACTCATCCCGGCCAGTGCGGCCAGTCCCTTGCCGATCGCAGCCACTCGACCCGCCGCCGCCTCGACACCACTGTAACTGTGGACAAGGTAGTTGAACCGACCCCCGTGGACCTGCCGGTACAGACCGAGGCTGATATCGTGGCAATGCGGGTCCATCGAATGCAGTTCGATGCGGCGCCCGAGGTCACGTGTCTGACCCATCACGGCCTCCTGGCGTCCCGTCGTCGGACAACTTCTGGAAAAGGCCAACCGCGGATCCACCCCGCATTCGGCCGACCGGCCGGATCAGTGTGGCGAATCCCTTCACCTGCGGCAACCACGTGGGGCAACGCGTTCGGACCTCAACCGTCGACCGCCGGCAAAATGACTGATTGATCTCCGACCACATCGAATGGCAACGCCGAGAACTCCGACTTCACGGGCCTCACTTCAACACGCGCCGCGCGACGTTTCTCGGTCCGGTTCAGCTTGCACGAAGCCGCTCCGCCACCCCCTCAGCCATATTCCATCAGGCCCCTCGCGATCGTCCGTCCCCGCGCATCCAGGACGCGATATTCGATCGGAATCCTCCGGCCGGCGCGGAATATCGTCAACCCGGATTCCTCTTCCCCGCTGATCGCCATCAGGATTCTCAATCCCGATTTTGTCCGCCGCGCCGCACAATCAACGGCGATGGTCGGGTCGATGGCGATCTTCTGACGTCGCCCCGCCACGACGGCGAACCGCCGCACACCCCGTGACGCCGTGGCCGATACGAACCACCGACGACCGGACTTGTCGTAACGAATCACCCGGTATCCGATCAACGTGTACACCCCCGGGTCCAGCGCTCGGGGTTTGTTGCCGGGACTGTGGCCGATCCGTTTCGGGTCGTGTGGCTTCACTGTTGGTCGGCGAACAGGTTTATCGGTTTTCGGTACGGGTTTCTCCCAGACCACTCGAACCACCCGGCCCTTCGTGTCACGCAGCACGACGAGCCCTCGCTTGAACGACGGGACCACCAATCCGTGCCCGCTCGTGCCGGCCTTGGGCGACCCGTGCACAGATCGTGGCGGCTTCAGAGCGCCTGATTGCAGAAACCGGATCAAGGCCGCACGGGCCTCGGTGCCAGTACCGCTTCACGCTGTCCGATTGACCTGGTCGAGCCACGTCCGTTCGGTCGGAAATCTCAGATCGGGCGGCTGGTGACAATGGAGACACGTTTTTCGATAAGCGGCACCGGCCGCGGTGATCTCCGAGGCCGTCGGTTCGGCCGCCAACGCGGTTGTCGCAACCGCGACGAAGAACACCACCCCAGTCACGATCGAAAATATCTTCACCGGCCATTCCCTCCGGGGTCTCGCGTCCGAGGCAACTCACCCTTGCGTGCCCGCGAACGGACAACCTCATCCTACAGCATTTCTCTTCGGCTCCCCACTCGCAAATGGAAGCAGGCCCGGTCACGACGACCGGGCCTGCTGTCCGTATCACGAAGTTCTTTCGGCGAGACGATCTCGCCTTAGGAACCTAGTAACTCAGAATCACGTCCAAACCGAAGACCGTCTGGTCTTCTTCGCCGGTGGCCGTAGAGGCACCCCAGTCGGTGCGAATCTCAGGCCGCACGACGATGCATTCACGAGCCTGGTAGTTCAGACCGAACGTGACGTCGTACTCCGAGTCTCCGCTGTTCTTCCACCACTCAATCCGAGCGCCGGCAGACAGCTTGTCGTTGACCTTCGAAGTGAGGTACTGGGTGATTCCGACCGAGTGGGCACCGCCAGCGGCGTCCTCTTGGTTGGTCTCAACCAGCACGGTTTCGATGGCGTACTTGATGTCGTCGATGATTTCGAGTTCACCGAAGACACTGTGCACGTAACCTTCACCGCGGTTGCCGAGGTCACCCATCGACACGGCGTAGGTCAGCGAGACACCATCAAGCGGCTTGAAGCCGATCGTCGAAACCAGGGCACTACCGTCCCGGCCGTCGGTTCCCGCTCTCGTGTTGCCACGCTCGAACATTCCGGAGTTCCAGCCGCCGGCCCAGCCGAAGCTGGTGGTCAGCTCGTCGGTCAGACTGTAGTCAGCCATCAGACCGGTCAGGGTCCGGGGTTGGCTGTTGTACATGGCCTTCGAGTGGCTGTAGAAGAAGTTCTGCGTCGGGTTGTTGCTCTCCATGCCGAGGTTGGCGTTGAAGTGACCCAACTTGACGCTCAGATCATCGCGGACGACCGTGGCGTACATCTGCGGCAATGCCCAGCCGTAGATGCCGTGATCAAAGTCGTTGTCATCGTCGTACTCGTTGGCGCGATCGTTTCCGAATGCCTGCAGGTCCTGGGCGTCGACGCCGTAGACCAGATCCGAACGGAAACCAATGCCGATTCCTTCGCTGTCATCAGCAACCTTCTCGATCGAGAAGTACAGCTGGTGGACGTTGAAATCGTCGGGGTGGCTGTTGAACAGCCCGTTGCTGTCGCTGTGGTAGCCCATCTGGGCCCAGCCGCCAACCTTGATGCCGGCGTCGGACAAACGCTGCCCGAGAGCGGACTTGTTCATGGCACGCTGCAGAAGATTGCAGCCACCGTTGTCGCCGTCGCAACCGGCTTTCTTGCCATCGTCATCCCCATTTGCCTTCTTCTTCCCGTTCGTCTTTGCGTCTTTCGCGCAGTCTTCGACCTTCTTGGCGAACAGGCCCACCGTCCTGACCGAGGGCGCTTCCGGACCGTCGGCAAGCGCCGGCGCGGCGCTAAACGAGACCAGCGCGAGGCCGGCCACAAACGTCTTGATTGTTGCCATATTCATCGTGTACTCCCTACTGAATTCGACCATGTCGATTTCGATATAGTTTGCTGGTGCAATCCGCCCGTTCGGGAGAGCAGGCACCTCGGCCACGATTGACCCAAGCAGTACTCACCCCAGAACCGGCACACCAGCTATGCCCTTCAACATGCCTATCTTCGGCATCCCCCGCATCAATCCTGAACAAAGTAATGTGTAACTTGGGCAGGCTGGGAGGCCTGTGCGGGTGCTGGCAGTTCTCCGAAGGTGGTGTAATCAACACCACCCCACCCGGCTGCCTAGACGACAACCACGCGGTCCCTCACGACCGCCGTGACCGGCTCGGTGGGATTCACCACGGGCACCGATTACGATAGCGGTTCGGGTTTAACCACGATGTTTTTGCACCAGGATGACGCCGTGTCCGCCCTTCAAATCCGCTCTCGCTCCGTCCACAACCTTCGGCTGGCTCTGTTGGCAACCATCGCGCTGATGGCCCCCATCAGCACTCAGGTCCTGGCCGGTCACAAACCCAACCAATTGACCGAGAGTCAGCGGCGAAGTGGCTGGAAGCTGCTCTTCGACGGCAAGACCACCAAGGGCTGGCGAAATTACCGCAAGCCAAAGATCGGTTCCGGATGGCAGATCCGCGACGGTGCACTGACTCGTGCCGGCCGTGCAGCCGGCGACATCATCACCACCGAACAGTACAAGCACTTCGAGTTGTCGCTGGAGTACAAGATTTCCAAGGGCGGCAACAGCGGGATCATGTTCCACGTCACCGAGGAACTTCGCGCACCGTGGCAGACCGGTCCCGAGATCCAGGTGCAGGACAACGTCGACGGCCACGATCCCCAGAAGTCCGGCTGGCTCTACCAGCTCTACAAACCGGTCAAGCCTGCCTGGGCCATCCGGTTCGAGAACCAGGTCGGATACAAGAGTCCGGATGTTGACGACGCGACCCGACCAGCCGGCCAATGGAATCACATCTACCTGCGAATTCACCCCAACAAGTGCGAGGTCGCCGTCAACGGCGTCAGTTACTACTACTTCCAGAAGGGGAGCAAGGACTGGGACGCGCGAGTCAAAAAGAGCAAGTTCGCGCGCTACAAGCAGTTCGGCAAGCCGACCAGCGGCCACATCTGTCTGCAGGACCATGGCAACGCCGTCGCCTACCGCAACATCACCATCCGGGTGCTCAACGAGGCGGGCACGGTCAAGGACCCAATCGACGGCAGCCTGCCACTGAAGGTCGTCGACGCGTTCCCGAAGCTGAAGTGGGAGGGCTGGGAGGGTGTCGACGAGAAGGGCAAGATTCAACCGCTGCGGCCAATGATGATTGAACACGCCCGCGACGGCAGCGGCCGCCTGTTCGTTGGCACCCAGAGTGGAACGATCCACTCGCTGAAAGCCACACCGGGCGCCACACAGACTCATCTCTTCCTGGATATCCGCAAGAACGTGCGTCCGTGGAAAATCGAGAACGAGGAGGGGATGCTCGGGCTGTGCTTCCACCCGAAGTTCAAGGCCAACGGCAAGTTCTACGTCTACTACACCCACTCCCGAAAAGGTCACGACTCGATCCTCTCGGAGTTCCGCGTCACCGGCGATGACCCCAACCGGGCCGACCCCTCCTCGGAGCGGGTCCTGATGACCATTCCCCAGCCATTCGCCAATCACAACGGCGGCCCGATGGCCTTCGGCCCGGACGGGTACCTTTATCTCGGCATGGGCGACGGTGGCGGTCGCAACGACCCTGAACGGACCGCCCAGAATCTCGCCAACCTGCTGGGCGGCCTGTTGCGGATCGATGTGGACCACAAGGACAAGGGACTCGAGTATTCCATTCCCAAAGACAACCCATTCCTGGATCGCAAGGGGGCCCGCCGCGAACTCTACGCCTACGGGCTCCGCAACGTCTGGCGGTTGGCCTTCGACCGCAAGACCGGGAAACTGTGGGTCGGTGATGTCGGCCAGGATCTCTGGGAAGAGATCAACATCATCCGCAAGGGCGGCAACTACGGCTGGAGCCTGAAGGAAGCCAGTTTCAACTTCGGAAACTCGCCCAAACCCCCGTCCGATCCCCCGATCGATCCGATCTGGGAATACGACCACCAGGTCGGCAAGTCGATCACCGGCGGAGTGGTCTACCGCGGCAAGCGGCTCCCGGCCCTCCAGGGGCACTACATCTACGCCGACTTCGTGTCCGGGAAGATCTGGGCGCTGAAGGTCAACGAGAAGACGGGCCGCATCGAAACGAATCTCAGGATCCCCTCGAACCGGATGCCCGTGCTGGCCTTCGGCGAGGACGAGTCCGGCGAACTGTTCTTTGCGACCGAAACAGTCAACGGCCGCGGATTGCACCGTTTTGATCCAACCGGAAAGTGAGACAAAACAGCGTCGGTCCCGCTTCGGAGATCCACCCCGCCAACTCTCCAAAATGTCCCGGAGCAACCCGCCTGCCGGTTGACGCCTGCACGGGGGCCCCGTGTATGATGTGCCCGCTCCCTGGCCCCCTGTGCCCCGTTACCAGCGACAGAAGTGATCATGAACAGCGATGACACCCCAGTCCGGTCGCCCCAGGATTTTGAGGTTTCCCGCCACAGCGTGAACCTCTCCGACGGCTCAATTCATCACAGCACCTCTGCGTGCGAGGACATCGAGGATGTGCTGGGGGGAATCGCCCGGGGCTTCAAACACCTGGAGACCTGCCCGGTCACCGATGCCTACGGCCCCGATGCGGAGTTGCTGCTGACCCTGGGTGTTCTCAGCGGCACTCAGTTCATGACGGGGCTGAGGACCTATTTTCTGGCCTACTCGCCCCTGAAGCGATCTCACACCGGACTTCCCTCGGCGATGTGGTCAGCCGGCAGTGGCAAGTTCGGCACCAAGCTGAGATTTCTCGGCATCGACGAGATCCTCTTCACCGGCCGCAGCGACACCCCGGTGCTGTTGCATATCACCCAGGACGCCGATGATCCTGAGGCTGCCCCCACGTTGACAATCGAGGACGCGTCGGACCTGGCCGGCCGGATGGTCAACGACAAGATGAAGGCGCTGAAGGAAAAATACGGCGACGACTCGCATTTCGCGGTGATCGGCCCCGCCGGTGAGAACTACCAGCAGGTGCGTTACGCAGCCATCGCGCTCTCAACCGAAAACCAGCTCAAGAGTGGTGATCCCAAGTCTCGATTCTGCGGCCGCGGTGGAATGGGCGGCGTGATGGGTTCGAAGAACCTCCTGGCGATTGTCGCCAACACCAAGGATGGCCGGGCCGCGTCGGCTAGCAACTTCAAGGATCTCAACAAGGAGATTGCTCGCGGTGACGGCAGTGCCCGTTTTCGAGATGACACAACCGAGAAGCTTGGGGGCACCTGGGCGAACTATGTTCCGATGAACGAGAAGCACGTGGTGCCGGAGATGAACTTCTCACCCACCGGAACCGATGCCTCGCTTCCGCTGCACCGTGGCAATGTTCAGGAGACCGGCGATTACGTGATCAAGGCCGAATCGTGTTACCGGTGCGGCATCAAGTGCCACAAGAACGTCTACGACATCGACGAAGATGGCCAGGCTGGCCAATTTCGTGCGAAACTCGATTTCGAACCGCTCAACCTGCTGTCGTCCAACATTGGCATCTTCGACATCGACCAGGCCTGCACACTGGTCGAACTCGTCGATGAACTCGGCATGGACTCGATCTCCTGCGGCGTCTCCCTCTCATACGCCATGGAGTACAACCGTCGACACGCCGATGATGGCAAGGCCACCGCGGAGGGGCCGCGTTTTGGTGATTTCGAGGGCGCCCGACAGGCGATCCTGGATATCGGCGAAGGTCGCAACGAATTGATCGGACAGGGTTCGTTGCGAATGAGTGAAGAGTTAGGCGAGCCCGAATACGCGATGCACTGCAAGGGCATGGAGTTGCCGGCCTACCTTCCCCAGCACAATCCCGGCTACCCGTGGGCCATGGCGGGCGGTCATATGTCGATGCGAACTTTCCTGCTGTACCTCTTCGACGGCGAAACCGACATGGACTACTGGGTTGGTGCCATCACCGACCCCGATCGCGGGCTGATCCAGTTCCCCTACGACATGATCGGTGTCTGCAAGTTCGCCGCGCTGAGCCCCGACCAATTGGGCGAAGCGGTCACTGCCCTGACCGGCGTCGAGGTCACTGCCGCCACGTTGAGGGAGATGACCGTCCGGACCTTCCTGCGAGGCTATCGCCTCGAGAAGCTCCAGGGCATGACCGCCGAGGACTACGTGTTGCCGGCCGACGCGCTCCGCGAGTACCCGAACATCGAACTGCCCGACTTCCTTTCCGAGGAGTTCTTCTCGGAACTCCAGGGCAAGGTAATGGCCATCTTCGACGCGATGCTCGACGAAACCGATCTCGGCGCCGCCCCCGTGGCGGCCGGTTAGGCAACACGTCCACTGTCGTGACTTTTGGCCGACACGCCGCCCCCCCCCCTCACGCCGTCTTCGCGGCCAGGCGTTTCGAGAGCGTTTCGAGAAGTTCCATGCCGATCGTCGGTTGCTTGAGCACCGCTTCTCGGAAGACCCCGCCATCGAGTACCAACGTCTGGGCACCGTTTTCGCCGGCGACGACCGTCGCCGATCGTGGCTGGTCAGCCAGGATCGCCATCTCGCCGAAGCATGCTCCCGGCTCGAGGCTGATTGGACCGGACTGATCTCCGGCGGACGCTTGAACCACCGCTTCACCGTCGACCAGCAGGAACACCTCGCTGCCGTCGACCCCTTCCTCGCAGATCGACTCCCCTGCCTGGAATGACCGCTCCTCCATGAAGCTGGATATGACCTCCAGGCTGTCACTCCCGCAACCGGAAAACAGATCTGTCTGCTTCAACCAGTGCGACCGCGTCGCGGCGGGGATCTCTCCCAATCGCCGTGACAACTTCATGTTTTCATCGTAATCCACCGGACAGTCGATCACGACCGGGCCATCTGCCTCGAGCGCCTCGGCCAGGATCCCCGGCAATTGATCAGCCGATTCGACCCGCTTTCCGATCGCTCCGAACGCCTCGGCCAGTTTCACGAAGTCGGGGTTCTCGAAATCGATGTGTGAATTCCTGCCGAACTGAGCTTCCTGCTTCCAACGGATCAATCCGTACTGGGAATCGGTCCAGATCAGGATCACCATCGGCAGTTTCAGCCGAACGGCAGTCTCCAAGTCCTGAACGTTCATCAAGAACCCGCCATCTCCACAGATCGCCAGGGCCTTGCGGTCGGGAAAACTGATTTTCGCCCCGATCGCTCCCGGCAGAGCGAAGCCCATCGAACAGAAGCCGTTGGAGATCATGCAGGTGTTGGGCCCCTCGCACTGGTAGTAGCGACCGATCCACATCTTGTGCGCCCCCACATCCGACAGCAGGATGTCATCGGGCCCGAGCGCCTTGCGGACGTCCGAGAGGATCCGTTGCGGCTTGACCGGGAACCCGGTGTCTTCGGCGTACTGCTCGAACTCCTGCTGCATCGTCTCGCGGTACGAGGCAAACTGTTCACGATTCACCAGCACGTCATCCCCGATCGCACTCAGCAAAACCTCCAGCGACCTGGTGATGTCACCGGGGATGTCGACAGCCGGAGCAAAATGAGCATCGACCTCTGCGGCCAATGCATCAATGCTGATCACCTGTTTGGGGCGTCCCCGGTTCCACAGTTTCGGATGGTATTCGACCAGGTCATACCCAACGGCCAACACGACATCGGCCTCCTCGATCGCCAGCGTGACCACATCCCGAGCCGAAAGCCCGACCGTGTACAGGCAATTCGGGTGAGATTGGGGAATCGCCCCCTTGCCCATGAATGTGTTGGCCACCGGCATTCCGGTCGACTCACTCAGGGCCACCAACTGGTCGGTGGCCCGGGATCTCAACACGCCGTTGCCGGCCAGGATCACCGGGAATTCGGCACCCCGCAGCAACTCGGCCGCCTTGGCGATCTCCCCGGCATTGGGCTCGGGCTGCGAGGTCGATGACACGACCAGCGGGCTGACCAACGAGCGGTGCTTGGCAATGTCCTCGGACAACTCGATATGGACGGCCCCCGGCTTCTCGATCTGTGCCAGCTGGAAGGCCTTACGAATGATCTCCGGAATCGTGTCAGCGTTGGCAATCGCCGTCGTCCACTTGACCACCGGCCGGAACATCGACACGACGTCCATCGCCTGGTGAGATTCCTTGTGGAGCCGTGACGTGGATCCTTGCCCGGTCAATACGATCAACGGAGCTCGGTCCATATTGGCATCGGCCACCCCGGTCAGCAGGTTGGTCGCACCCGGACCGAGCGTGCCCAGGCAGACACCTGGCTTGCCGGTCAATCGCCCGTAGATGTCGGCAATGAACGCCGCACCCTGCTCGTGACGGCACACGACGAATTCGATCGGCGAGTCCAGCAATGACATCATGATGTCGGCGTTCTCTTCACCGGGAACACCAAAGATGTATTCCACGCCTTCCTGTTCCAGGCAGCGGACAAACAGATCGGAGGCTTTCATTTTGTCTTCTACTTTCGAGCGCGAGTGAGACAGTTTTGCGGTCGACCACGTTCCCACGCACCGAGAACTGGACCGACACGGATACTATTCCAGAAACGACGGAGATTCGCCAACGTGACGTTTGAGGAATGCACGCTGTTTCAACCACCCCCGGCTAGGAACACCACCCGAAGTTGCTGGCCGTCCACGAGCGTCAATCGTCCGAACGCTTCGCGAGGCACGGGTTCTCCGTCGTGGAAAAGCAACAGGTGAGACCTCAACTGGCCGTCGTCCCAAATCCGCGACGCCAGAGACGGAAATCGCCCGACCAGTTCATCGACGATCGCAGCCAGGGATCCCGGCTGACACAACTGCTCAGAACTCCCGTCGCAGTACTTCGCCAGGCTCCGTGGCAGCAACACCTTCACACTCATCGTTTCACACCGCTGATATTTCAACTCTCCTGGAAGGTGTCCTCCGGACTCACCCGGCGATCGGCCCAACGTTCGGCATGCCCCGGACCAGCATGACCAGTCCTGCCCGAATGCACCACATCGGCACCCCACCCCGGCTCAGGGGCGAAACCGCAGGGAATACAGGTCGGCGTCGTACATCATCAGCTTCACCCGCACCGGCCGGCCGGCGATTTTCCCGATGTCCTTCTTGCCATTCCACTGCACCACGTGAGCGATCTGGTCTCCGTAAAACTCGTCGCTCTGCTCAAATCCCGGGATCACCTGTCCGATCTCTGCATCGATCAATCCGACACGGACGCCACCACCGGCTCCCGTCGCCACGTTGATCTCCAACTCACTTCCCTGGAACACCAGCGGGTGGCTGATGGCCTCGCCACCCGGGTAGCGGCCGGCATGCAACGACACGAATCCATCCAGCCTCAGGGTGGCGCGCCGCAGGTGCATCGTCTTCTGGTGATCGTGTTGATGGTAATACACGCTCCATTCGTCCTCGGCCGTCCTCGCCAGGCCCCAGGCGAACATGTTTCCGTGCTTGGTCCAGTTCCGCATGTCCCGGCCCGGCGGCAGAAATGCCTCGTCGGTCAGCGTGAATCGTTCACCGTCCCGGCTGTACATCAACCCCGTCTCGCTCATCCCGAAACTGCTTCCCTTGAATGGACGTCGTGGCACCGTCACCAGCGGAAACCCGATCAACAACCCGGGCGCTCTCGGGTAGGGCTGCAGCGACGTCGTGTACAACCCGGTCCGCCACGCCCGCCGCGGAACGCCCAAATCGATCGGCTTGATGTCACTCCACTCGCGGAAGTCCTTCGAGGTGCACATCATCACGCTGCGGACCGTCCCCTTGACCTGTTTTCCCTCCCGGTCGAGTGCTGGCAGGTGCGCCCGGAAATAGAACACGTACCGTCCTCGGGCACCGTCCCAGAACGCCAGGTTGTGCGAATCGAGAATGGCACGGGGTTTGGTGGGGTTGTTGCCCCAGTGGATGGCGCCGTACCGATCGAAAGCCTTCTCGGTCCCGTCCAGAAACGGTGTCTCACCAAGCTTCCGCCACTCAAATCCATCGGCCGAAACAAAGGCGAACGCCCGGCCGTTACCGCCCACCGCCTTGTACTTCTCGTCAGCCGGCACCCCCGGCCGGGTGTCGATGAACGGCGCAAAGTTGTGGGATGTGCTACCGCCCTGCCTGAGGATGTTGTTCTGCTTGCTGCCACCAAAAGCCACGCGGTTCAGTTTCGGACGCGTCCAGTGAATTCCATCCTGGCTCTCGCAATACCCGGTGAACTGCTGCGAGGGATCGCCCGGCTTCAGGCGGTGGCCGTACCACGAGGCGTAGTACATCCGGAACCGGCCAGGCTCGGTCAAAATCGTCGCGTAACCGGTGACCGAAAACCCGAATGAACGACGGCCTTCCCACGGTTCTGAGAAATCAAGAGCCATCTCACGTTCAACCGGTCGGTGCTGGCGGAACTCGAGCCTCCGCAGCGAACTGAACAGGTGGTCGTCAAGCATCAGTTCACGATTCGAACCGATATTCATCGGTTCGACGGCCACAGCCGTCCCGGCCAGCCACAGCATCCCGGCCGCCCACCCCATCGTTGTCGTCAGGCATTTCAACACGACTGCTCTCCTTAGATCCAACTCCCTGGCCCCGCAACATCCTGTGTCGCACCGCGAACAGGACTCAGCGAGGCATTGTGACCAACCTCCGGCCGGTTTGCACCACGACATCGTTCCCGTCTGGTGCACCACCATTGTGCAACGTAAACTTGCGGCTCCTGCAGCAGTCGATTTTGAGCCGTTCTGTGAGCACACCATGATTCTCACCAGTCCACTCCGTTCTCAATCACTGGTCGTGGCAGCGATATTGGGCCTTTTGACCAGCGTTGCCGCAACGGCCGCCGAAACGATCACCGACAAACAGATTGCCGGTGCACTCGAAAAAGCCGGCGACAACCGCAAGGAACTCCAGACGGCGATCGACGACGTGCCCACCGATCAACGGAACGGGATGAGGTTCCTGGTGGCCTACATGCCCGAGCGAGATCTCAAGTCGCTGACCGCCAGGTTTCTGATTGAACAGACCGCCTACGCGTACAGGGCCTGGCGAGAGTCAGCCTGGACGGACCAGGTTCCCGAGTCCGTTTTCTTCAACGACGTCTTGCCCTACGCCAGCATCAACGAGCATCGAGACAACTGGCGGGCCGACTTCTTCAAACGGTTTCGGCCCCTGGTCGCCAAGGCCAAGACGCCGGGGGAAGCCGCCACGCAACTCAACCGCGCGGTCTTCGGCCAGGTCAAGGTCCGCTATTCCACCGGTCGCTCGAAGGCCGATCAGAGCCCCTACGAGTCAATCAAGTCCGGACTGGCCAGCTGCACCGGTCTCAGCGTGCTGCTGATCGACGCGTGCCGCGCCGTCGGCGTCCCCGCCCGTTTCGTCGGCACCCCGTTGTGGGCCGACGGTTCGGGGAACCACTCGTGGGTCGAAGTCTACAACAAGGGCGGCTGGCACTTCACCGGCGCTGCCGAGCCCACCGGAAACCAACTCGACCGTGCCTGGTTCCTCGGACGGGCCTCGAAGGCCCGTGCCGATCACCGCAAGCACGCGATCTACGCCACCAGCTACAAACCCACTGGCCAGTCCTTCCCGATGGTCTGGCTCCCGGATGCGACCTACGTCCATGCGGTCAACGTCACCACTCGCTACCTGCCCAAACCCAAGACACCACCGCCCGCCGGTCCCGATGCGAGGGTGTCAGCCACGGCGATGAAATCGCTGGGGACCTGGCTGGGTCAACCCCGAGACAAGCGGCCGCCCCTTGGCAAACAGGACTTTGCCAAGGCCGCGCTGACCAAGACCGACGCCGCCAAGGCCCGCACACAACTGTGGGCCGACCACGTGACGGCCATCCGGAAGGACCGTGCTGCCGAGATGAAAGCTCGAGTGCTCAGCCACGGCAACCTCAAAATGCCCTTCCACTACTTCATTTACGGCAAGAAACCCAAGACCGGCCGCAGCCTCTACATTTCTCTCCACGGTGGCGGCGGAGCGCCCAAGGCGGTCAACGATCAGCAGTGGAACAACCAGAAGGGACTCTACAAGCCCGCCGAAGGCGTCTACCTCTCTCCTCGAGCCCCGACCAACACCTGGAACCTCTGGCACCAAGGGCATATCGACCCGCTGTTCGATCGCCTGATCGAAAACCTGATCGTCTTCGAGGATGTCGATCCCGACCGGGTCTACCTGATGGGTTATTCGGCCGGTGGCGACGGTGTCTACCAGGTTGCACCACGAATGGCCGATCGCCTGGCTGCCGCGGCCATGATGGCCGGACACCCAAACGACTCGACACCGCATTCGCTCCGCAACATCGGTTTCACGATCCACATGGGCGGACGCGACAGTGCCTACAACCGCAACAAGGTCGCCGCCGCCTGGGGGCAGCAACTTGACTCTCTCAGGAAGGCCGACCCCAAGGGCTACCCCCATCTGGTCAAGATCTACCCCGACAAGGGCCACTGGATGGACCGCCTCGACGCCGCCGCCGTCCCCTGGATGGCCAAGTTCCGACGCAACATCCACCCCGAACGGATCGTCTGGAGACAGGACGACGTGACCCACTCGAGATTCTACTGGCTCGCCGTCGACAACAAGAACCGCAAGGGCCGCTCGACACTGGTCGCCAGCCGCACCGGGCAGACGATCCGCATAGAGTCCAGCCCCGTCAAACGGCTCACCGTCCGACTCGACGACAAGATGCTCGACCTCGACAAGCCCATCCGCATCGAGAGCGGCGAGCTCACTCTGCACAAGGGCGTCGTCCCGCGAACCCTGGCCGCACTGGCCACGACGCTCGGGGAACGAGGCGATCCTCGTGGAGTGTTTTCGGCAGAGGTGACCGTCGAATGGCCGAAAACGGCCGCCCGATAACCCCCCCTCGCGATCTTGTTGATTCAGACATCCGGCCGACGCTAGAGTGTCTCGACAACGACCGGCGGGCAGACGAGTCCGCGCCACGTGCTGCGCGAAGGAATCGATGGACGACACACGCGATTCGCGACAGACCAGGTTGACCGGCCACGACCTGCCCGGTGATGGGACTCCCCTGTCCAACCCGCGGGTGGACGAATCGACCGGATTCCCGATCGGCCACGAGTCCAACCCCGGCAACGCGCCGCTCTCGGAGACCTTCGGCAAGTACGTCATCGAGAGATGCCTTGGCGAGGGAGCCATGGGCACCGTCTACTTGGCGACAGACGGCGACCTGCAGCGGTTGGTGGCCTTGAAGATCCCCAAGTTCAACAGTGGGAACACAAGGGAATTGCGAGAGAGGTTTTTTGTCGAGGCGAGGGCTGCAGCCTCGCTGCGGCACACCAATCTCTGCCCGGTCTACGAGGTCGGAGAAATCGACGGCCGGTGTTTTCTGACGATGGCCTACATCGACGGACGTCCGCTCTCAGATTTCGTGTCGCCCGACCACCCGCTGCCGGCCGACCAGGTCGCCACCATCATTGCCCGGCTCGCAGACGGGCTGGCCCACGCTCATTCCCGCGACGTCATCCACCGTGACCTCAAGCCCTCCAACGTGATCATCGATCCGCAGCGCGAGCCGATCCTGACCGACTTCGGGCTCGCCCGCCAATCGGGCGATCCCGATGCGGCACGGCTCACCGGAACCGGCATGATCCTCGGCTCACCAGCCTACATGTCACCCGAACAGGCCAATGGACGCCAGCACGAGATCGGCCCGCGGAGTGATGTCTACAGCCTCGGAGTCATGTTCTATGAACTGCTGGCCGGCCGCCTGCCGTTCGATGGATCTATCGCCGAAGTCCTGGCCCAGGTGATCCACGACGATCCGGCCTCGCCATCGACCTTCCGCCAGGGACTCGACACCGAGCTCGAGACGATCTGCCTGAAGATGATGGCCAAGTCGCTTGACGCACGCACCGCCTCCGCGGCCGAGGTGGCCGTGGAACTCAACGGCTGGCTGGCGACGAGATCCGGCACCACCACCTCATCGGGCATTTTAGTCCTGAGCGCTTTTGACTCCAGCAAGGCCGTCGGTGACGCCCGTCGCGAAAAACTCCAACAGGACCAGCACCTGGCTGACGCGCTGATCAACCAGGGCCGATTGTCGATGGCCGCCAGGATCGTCGACGCCATGGCCGGACTCGAAGACCCGCGTTACCGCGAGTTCAGTGACTGGGCCCTGTCACGAAAACAGGAGATCCAGAGGTCACACCGCCCCGGACTGGTCGTCTCCTACACCGATGCCGATGGCACCCGGTTCATCGACATCAGCGGCCGCCTGTTCCGGGCACGGACCATCTGGATCGCCGCCTCGGTCTTGCTGTTGGCTGTCGTGGGCGCCGCCGGATTGATTTTCACCGGGGACGACAACACCCCGGATCCGATTGCCGCCGACTCGCAGCCCGCTCCACCGCCATCCTGCCTCACCGGCCCGGCGACATCCATTCCGCAACCGGATCCAGCCCCCCCCGTCTCAAACCCAAACTCGCCCCCACCCATTCCTTCGCCTCCGCCGAAATCCCAGCCTGCAGCGAAGCCCAGGCAACCGGCCCCGACGCCTTCTCCGACCGGAGACGAGGCGATGGTCCTGGCCGGCCATGCGGAAGAAGTCCGCCAGGTGGTCTTTTCATCCGACGGCCGATTGCTGGTCTCCGGCAGCGAGGACTCGTCGGTCCTGGTCTGGGATGCCATCAGTGGCCGGCTGTTGCTGCGATGCAAGGGACACAAGGACACCGTCGAGAGCGTGGCGATAAGCCGTGACGGTTCGATGATCGCCTCGGGCGGAGCCGACGACCTCATCCGGCTCTGGAACTCGACCACCGGCAAGCGATCAGGAGTACTTCGGGGGCATGAGGACACCGTGACACACGTCGATTTCAGCCCCGACGGCAAGAGCCTGGTGTCAGCCGGTGATGACAACACCGTCCGGTTGTGGGACCTGGACACCCAAAAGGAAACCCGACTCTTGAACGGTCACAGCGACAGCGTCAACGTCGCCGAGTTCAACCACGACGGCACGAAGATTCTGACCGCCGGTGCCGACACGACGGTGGTGATCTGGGATGCGATGACCGGCAAGGAACTCTCGGTGCTCAAGGGCCACACCGAGACGATCTGGGGAGCCCGGTTCCGTTCCGACGGACGATGGGCCGCCAGTTCCGGCGACGATTACACCGTCCGCATCTGGAATCTCGAAACATCCAAGCAACTCGCCAAGCTCGAAGGTCACACCGACGAGGTCAACGGTGTGTGTTTCAGTCCCAACGGCCGACTTCTCGCATCGGCCGGCGTCGACGGCGTCATCAAGATCTGGGACGCCATCGCATTCACCGAACTGGCCACTCTCAAGGGCCACACCGATTACCTGTGGGACGTCGTGTTCAGTCCCGACGGCACCCGGCTGGCCTCGGCATCGGCCGACGGCACCGTCCGGATCTGGAAGGTTCCCGGTCACCTGCTGGCCAAGGTGCTCAAGGGGCACTCCGAGGCGGTTGGCCAGGTCTCGGTCAGCCCCGACGGTCGCCAACTGGCCTCGGCCAGCATGGACCAGACGGTCCGTCTCTGGGATGTCTCCTCGGCCACTCCCGGCCGCGTTCTGACCGGACACACACACTGGGTCTGGGGAGTCGCCTTCGGCAAGTCACCCGAGACGCTGTACTCGACCGGCGACACCACACTGAGACAATGGAACGTCCGCACCGGGAAACAGGTCCGGGCCATCGAGGTGACCAACGGCCAGGTCCGGGCCCTGGCGCTGGACCCGGGATTCGCGTTTGCGGTGATCGGAGACAACACCGGACGCGTCACGACCTGGAACCTCGAGACCGGCCGCAAGCTCGTTTCGCTCTCCAAGCACACCGGCGAGGTCAGCGGCGTTGCCGTTTCGTCGGACGGCCACTGGATCGCATCGTGTGGATTCGACGGAAGACTGCTGGTTCACTCGGCCTCCGACGGCAAACTCCACAAGAGCCTGACGGGCTCGGAAGCCAAGCTGCAGTGCCTGGCCTTCCGCCCCGACAGCCAACACATCGCCGCCGGCTCGCATGCCGGGGAAGTGTTCATCTGGCGGGTCGCCGACGGCACACCCCAGCCGGGGGTCGCCGGCTCGGGCGGCGAAACCATCTATCGTCTCGCCTGGACACCGGATGGAAAGAGACTGGCCTCCGGAGACAACGAGGGCATTGTCCTGGTCCGCCAGCCGGGAGATGCCGACGAGTCAACCACCCTCGAAGGGCACGAGGAAGGAGTGCTGTCTGTCGGTTTTCATCCGCGGACGGGAGAACTGGTTTCGTCGAGCTTCGATCGCACCATCCGCATGTGGCCGTTCCTCAACGCCTCACCGTCTCCCTGACTTCTTCACGCTCGTCGAAAACGTCCACTCGACCAGGTTGTGGCGGCCACCCCGCTCGGCCACCCACAGCAATCGCCGCCCGCCCGGGTGCCAGGTCACGAAATCGTCCCGCTCGGGGTGACCCGACACGTTGGCCGGCTCGCTGTCGCCGTCGACAGCCATCACGCTGATCTCGTAGTTGCCCGCCAGAACCGACGTGTAGGCCAACCGACGCCCGTCGGGTGACCAGGACGGACGCATGTCGAGTCCCTTCCGAAACGTCAATCGCCTCAGGTTCTTCCCGTCGAAGTCGATGAGGTACAACTCCACATTTCCACCGCGGCTCGAACCAAACGCAACCCGGCGACCGTCCGGCGAGACGGCCGGCCAGTCGTTTCGCCCGTTTGACTTCGCCAGGTCCCGATTTCGCCCCGTGGCGACCTCGTGGACGACCAATTGACCGGCAAGATTGAAGACCACGTGACGCCCGTCAGGAGTGATCGAAGGACTCCAGGCGACCGTCTTGGCCGTCTTGATCGATCTCTCGTCTCCACCGGGCTTCGCCCGCACCAGCAATGCCAACTGATCGTTCCCGGTCATCCGCAACCAGGCGGAGGCCTGTCCGTCTCGAGAAAATACCGCCTTCAATTCGGGAAGACTGGCCTTGGGGGCAAATCGGCGGGTCTTGCGAGTCTTTGCGTCCAGTGACATCAGCACCAGTCGCGGCACATCCGACTGCACGGTGTAGACAACCCGCCGACCGCCGTCGATGTAGATCGGGTCGCGCTTGTTCCGACCGTCGCGAGTCAATTGCACCGGGGGACCGGCCACAACCGGCCCGGTGATCAGCCACCCCGCCAATCCACAGGCAACCAGCAACCCGGCCCGCTGCCACAGCCAATCCGCAACAACAGACCTCACGACACCAAACCGTCGATCACGCGGCCCTCTTCGAACACGCGCAACCGCGCCCGCCCCTCGGTATCGACGCCGGCCTGCTGCAACATCGTCGTGACCACCATGTCGGGCGTGATCGGTTCGGTCACCGCCGCGTACGCCCGCTCGTCACTCTGGCCGATCACCTGCCCGGGAATCACACCACCGCCGGCCCACAACGAACTGTAGACGGCCGGCCAGTGGTCACGGCCGGCGTTGCCGGAGATCTTCGGTGTGCGACCGAATTCGCCGATCGCCACGACCAAGGTGCTGTCCAACAACCCCCGCTCCGAAAGGTCATCCAGCAGAGCCGAGAGGGCTCGATCCAGAATCGGACCATGGCGGTCGGCCATGTGCTCGAAGTTCAGCCAGTGGGTGTCCCAGCCGAAATCGGTTCGCGATCCGTAGATGTTCTCGACGTACTGGCTCCAGTTGACCTGTACGAACGGCACTTCGGCCTCGACCAACCGTCGTGCCAGCAGGCATCCCTGGCCGAACACGCTGGCACCGTACCGCCCCCGGATTCGCTCGGACTCTCGTGAGAGATCAAACACGCGACGACCTTCGACCGATGTCAACAGCCGGTACGCCCGGGCAAAACTGTCCGACCAGGCGGCCGACCTCGCGTCGTTTGCCAAAGCCGTTGTTCGATCCAGTACCCCCAGCAGCAATCGGCGATCCGACAGCCGCTCCAACCGCAGGCCCTCGAGCAAACGCAGCGACGGGATGTTGACTTCTCCGGTATCAGAACACCGCACCGCCACCGGATCATAAGCGCGACCCCAACGGCCGCCGCCGGAACCTTGCACCGACCCCAGGGCCGTCTTCAACGGACCCGGCGTGATGCTCACAAACCGAGGCAACGCGCCGTCCCCACCACGATGACGCTGGACAATCGACCCGATCGTGGGACCGTAGTCCGAATCGCCTGAAGCCCCCTTGTTCCCCGACAGGGCGATCGAGCCGGCGACGCGGTGGACCGACGTGTGGTTGTGGTGTGACCGAATGACCGAAAAGCGATTGCTGCGGGTGGCCAGTCGCGGAAACAACTCGCTGACGTGAAGCCCCGGCGTCCGCGTCGACATGGTCGAAAACGGACCGCGGATCTCCTGCGGAGCTTCGGGCTTGGGATCGAACGTGTCCAGGTGGCTCGGTCCGCCCCACAGCCACAACAGGATCACCGAACGGGCCGGCCGGACTGATTCGCCGGGAGCCGCCACGGCCGGGCCACCGACGGCCGACGCCAGCGGCAGACCGGCGCCAAACTGCAACAGCGCACGTCGCGACACTCCGTGGCAATCGTGACTGCGAAACGAGCCAACCTCGAACACCTGGAACCCACTCCTGCTGAAACCGCATTCGCCCCCGCAGATGATAACCGATTCCCCCGCTCGGCCGACCCCCGATTCATTACCTCCCGCCATCGGCGATCGGCATCATCGTTGATTTCCCCGTCGTTTCGACGACGATGACGCTGGACCTCACCAGTTGACCTTTTGAAAGTGACCCAACATGGATCGTCGCACCTTCCTGGCCGGATCCGCCGGCCTCACCGCAGCCACCGCAGCCACCGCAGCCGAGACCACCAACTCCGAATCTCGTGAGGCCGCTGACGACCTGACCCGGGCGCTGAATCCCAGGATCCAGGCTGATCGACAGGCGGCCCTGGCGATTCTCAAGCCCAACGCCCGTACGCTCGAACGTGGCCTTCGGCTACACGCCGAGTCGGTCATCTTCGATGGATACGGATTTTCACCTCGTGCCGCACTCGACGGCGACGCATATGCCGACGCGGTCAACCGTGGCGCCTCGGGTGCCGAGCTGAAAGATCTCCGCGAGGAGATGTCGATGACCCGCTACGTTTTCGACCCGATCGAGCAGCGCGAATACCGCGACGCCTGGCGATCCTCGGGCGTCACCTGCATCTTCCAGAACGCGGGCGAAGAGGGCCAGGATCCCCTCCGGCTCATCAAACGACTCGCACGCTTCACCTACGCCACCGACATGCTCCACGAGGTCGTCTCCAAGGCGGCCGTCCCCGACGACATCCTCACCGCCAAGAAGCACCGCCGCCACAGTCTCTATTTCACCGGCAACGGCGTGCCGTTGACTCAACAGTGGGGCTCAATCCCCGACGAACTCCGCTACCTGCGGATCTTCTATCAACTCGGCATCCGCATGATGCACCTGACCTACCAACGTCGTAACATGATCGGTGATGGATGTGCCGAGAAGGCCAACGCGGGCCTGAGCGATTTCGGGCGAGCGGTGATCGCTGAAATGAACCGGGTGGGAGTGATTCCCGACTGTGCCCACTCGGGGTGGCAAACCAGCCTCGAAGCGGCCCAGGTCTCCGCAAAACCCGTCGTGGCCAGCCACACCACCTGCGCCAAGCTGCACCCTCATATCCGCAGCAAGCCCGATGCAGTGATCAAGGCCATCGCGGCAACCGGCGGCTATGTCGGCATCTGCTGCATTTCGAGGTTCCTCCGCGGCCGGGGCGACATCAACGCCCTGCTCGATCACGTCGATCACGTCGTCAAAACTGTCGGTGTCGACCACGTCACACTGGGCACCGACGTGGCCTACACCTCCCAGAACGCAGCCGCAGAAAACAAGAAGGTGCCCCCGTCGCGTTCGAGGCGACCCAAGGAGTTCCGTTCGTTGTGGCCGGCCGACGACTACCGGCCCACCAACCAGGCCGCCCGCAGCATCGCGTGGACCAACTGGCCACTGTTCACCGTCGGACTGGTCGGACGAGGCTACAGCGACGAGGAGATCCGCAAGATCATCGGCGGCAACGTGCTGCGTGTCGCCCGGGTGACACTCGGGTTGAATACCTGACACCAGCCCGGTGATTTCAGATTCCGATCGGAACAACCTCCGTGGCAAGATCCGGGACTCACCCGCTTGCACTCACCGGGTCGCTGTCGGGTCGCCGAACGATGAACCACACCACCTGCACGGTCAACGAAGCGGCAATCAGCATCGCTGCGAGTTGAAACGGTGCGCGGTCACCGAGTTCGGTCGCCGCCCACCCCCCCAACAACGACCCTCCGCTGGCCCCCAGGGACAGGAAGGCCTCGTTGAGTCCAAAGGCAGCACCCTTGCGGCGGTCGTCATGACCGGTGCGGTTGTAGAACAGGCTGGCAAAGTAGTTGTAGGCCAACAGCACCGACAGCATCACGACTCCACAGGCCAACGCCACCGGTTGGCGTCCGACGCAGACCAGGATCATGCCGGACAGTCCCAGCAGTTGTGCCAGCACCGAGTAGCGAAACCGGTGATGCCAGGCCGGAACCACGTGCATCAGGCCGTAGACACCGATCACTGCAGCTCGGCCGACTCCCAGCACCACCCCGTGTTGTTCGGCAGGAATCTCCAGGGACACCGCCAGCGTCGGAAACAGGAACCACAGCGTGCTCATCGAGAACATCCCGGAGAAATTGGCCAACCACCCCAACCGGATGAACCGACGCGCGCTGACCCGCTCCACGTGGCTCACTTCCAACAACTCCGGTCCGTCCAGCTCGAGCCCATCGTTCCGCTGCCGCTCACTCACAAAGCAGACGCAGATCACGGTTCCGACCGCCAGTCCGATCGCCGTCAACAATGGGGCGGTGGCGTTGACGTGATCGTAAAGCCACCCACCACCGATCTGGCCGCCCAGGATGCCCAGGTTGAAGGCGAGCCCGAACCGCAGGAACCGCCGGCTGGCCTCCATCCGCCCGGCCCCCTGGCTCAACCAGGCAATTACGGATGGATAGATGTGCCCCACCGACACGCCCGCGCAGGTGTAGGCCACGTAGAACCGCCAGGACCCCTCGGTGAATACCAGGGGGATCGACAGGCTGGCGACCAACCCCGTTGCGCCGGCAATCGTCACGATTCTGCGGCCGATGCGATCCGAGAGGCCCCCAGCAAGGGCATTGCTCAACGCGCTCGCCAGGAAAAACACCGCACCAAGCGTGCCCATCGTCCACGGATCTGCGTGCTGCTCGGCGAGCACGCGTGTGGCAGTGAAAATGAACAGGATCAGGGCGCAGTCGGTCAACCACGCAATCAGATACAACATTTGGCCGCTTTCGGCAGGTTTGAGGCGACCATTCTGGGTCCGACCACGTCGACGGTCAATTCCCGTGACCTACGCCCCTCTCAACGCGGCAACCAGATTGGTTCGTGCCGCGTGCCAGGCTGGAGCCACTCCTGCCAGTATCCCCACCACCAACGACACCGCCACGCCCGTCACTGCCAGTCGGCCCGTCGCCTGGAACGCGATCGTGACCGCTTCGGCCCCGAGCGACAACGGCATCAGCTTCAAGGTCACCGCCGCCGACACGACCCCCAGCACCCCACCAGCCAGGCTCAGCAACACGCTCTCGATCAACACCAGCCCGAACACCTCGCCACCGGTGAACCCGATCGTCTGCAATACGGCATGCTCTTTCACCCGATCCTGCACCGACATCAAGGTCGTCGTCGCAACCAGGGCCAGCACCAGCCCCACACAAGCCAGCCCAAGGTAGCGCGACATGGCAATCAACTGCGAGAGATCGCCGAGGCTCTTCATCTGGAAGGCACCCTTGGGACGGGTTTTAGTTCGTGACCGGCCCGCTTCGAACAACTCGTCGATCGCCGATCCGGTCATCAGCGCATCGGCCTGGGCGTCCAGGTGCACCTCGATCTGGGTCACATTCCCCTGCAGGTCACGACCGTGTCGCGTCTGGAGAAACTGCAGGTGAGTGTAGATGTAGTTCTCCTCGGCAGGGTCATCCGACTCGTACACCCCGGCCACCCTGACGGTCACACCACCGATCGAAAGCGATGATCCTCTGATACGTCGTTCGGCCACCGCGCGGCCGACGATCGCCGCGTCCTGGTTCGATTTGAATTCCGACCACGAACCGCTGACCAGACGAAAATCACGGACTTCCTGGATTTCATCAGCCGGGACTCCGTAAAAAACGACCGTGTCCAGACTGGCGCGGCAGTTGTTGGTGAACACCTGGATTGGGACCGCCCGATCGACTCCGGGTAACAACTCGATCTTCTCCTCGTAACGCTCGGGCACTTGACTGGTCGCCGGACAGAACTTGTTCGCCTGGAACACCACCAGCGCCCGGTCACCCGCATGCCGTTCCTGCAGGTCGTCCATTCCTTCCTGGACCGCTCCGACGAAACAGAAGACAAACAGCGCCACCGCCGAACCCACCACCGTCAGCAGCGTCCGCGATCGATGCCGCCACAACGTCTTCAGGATGTAGGGGACGAACCTGATCATTTGCCACTCCGTTTCGATCCGGCCAGGATGCCGGCGGCGGTCTCCTGACCCGACTCGATCAACTTCCCACCGACCAGCGTCAACTGCCGTCCGGCGATCTCTGCCGCCTGTTGATCATGAGTCACCATCACCAGCGTGATATCCAGTTCCCGGTTGAGTCGCCCGAGGAGTTCGAGAATCTGATTGGAGGTTTCAGCGTCGAGATCACCGGTGGGCTCGTCGGCGACCACCAGCGTGGGGTGTGCCACGATCGCACGGGCGATGCCCACACGTTGTTCCTGTCCGCCCGAGAGTTGTCGAGGAAAGTGATCAGCCCGGTCGGTCAGGTCGACAGCCTGAAGTGCCACGTCGACCCGGCGCTGACGGTCGGATCTCGACATCTTCAACAGCAGCAACGGCAACTCGACGTTCTCCCAGGCCGAAAGAACCGGCACCAGGTTGTGGTCCTGGAAGATGTAACCGATGTGCTCGGCCCGCCACCTCGCCAACTTTCCGCGTGACACCGAGGTGATTTCCACATCGGCGATACGGATCGTTCCTTCGTCCGGCCAATCGATGCCGGCCATCAGGTTCAGCAGGGTCGACTTGCCACTACCGCTGGCACCCATCAACGACACGAATTCCCCCGCCTCAATGTCCAGCGACACACCGTCCAACGGAGTGATCGTCTCGTCTCCCTTGTGGTACCGCCGTACGATCTCACGGATTTCCACCAGCGCCATCACCGCTTCCCCATCTCATCGGTTCCGTCGTTCATTTTCCCTGTCTCACCGTCGGACTTGCGTTCGACATCACCCGACCCGCCACTGTAAGCCGCCTCGGGTTCTTCACCGACAACCCGAATCGCCTCACCGTCGACCAATCCCTCCCCGCCACCGGCAATCACCCGACTGCCCCTGGCCAGGTCTCCGGAAATCTCCACCAGGCCACCCGGGGCATCCGCACCGACTGTCACCGAGATCCGGCGTGCTCGTAGTCGTGTCCGATCGGCCATCCAGACAAAGCTGCCATCGGCGTCATTGTGGACCAGGGCCTTGGGAATGTAGTGCCGGAGTTGATCTGTTTGGCGAGCCCCATTTTCCGCGGCTCCCTGAGACAGAAACGTGATTTCGACCTGCATGTCGGGTTTGAACACCAACGGTGGATCGACTATCTCCACCTTCACCTCCAGGGTGTTTTTCTGGATGTCGGCAATGGAACTGACAAACAGCACGTGGCCGACAAGAGGTCCGGCCAACGCGGGGTTGTTGATCCGAACCGCCTGCCCCACCGTCACCTGGGGCAGGTCACCAAAACGGACATCGACACGTGCCTGCAGGCGACCAGGCTGGTAAAGCGTCACGACGGTGCTTCCGTCGTGGCCCTGCATCTGTGTCATGCCTTCGCCGATCCTCGCCCCGGGCGCGCCAACCAGCTGATAAACTCGTCCGGCCGTCTTCGCCACAACCGTCATCCGGCTGAGCTTCAGCCCCGCCTCGGCAACACGGACCCCTGCCGCGGCCACCTGTGCATTGGCACCCCGTACGGCCGCACGGGCCATTTCCCTGGCTTCGGTTTCATCGGCAAGCAGTTCCAGCTTCGTTCTCAGTGCCTGCACCTGTTTTTTCCACGCGGCTCGCTCAGCCTGCAGCGACACCATTCGCCTGATCAATTCACGCACCTTCGCGTCGGCTCCTTCGAGAACCGCCTTGGCCTTCTCGATCTCGATTTCAGCCACCACTCCACGAGCAGCCACCTTGCCGGCATGGTCGGCCCGGGCCACCACCAGGTCGGCCTCGGCCTGGCGTTTCTCGAACGGCAGGCTGGCCAGCTGGGTGGAAATCCGTGCCACCTGTCCTTCGGCGGCCCGCAGCGGAGCCTCAAGGTGTACCGGTCGAGCCAAGCGGACCTCGGCAGCCGCCAGCACCGCCTCCGCCTTGGCCACCTCGGCCTCTCTCAGGTTGACCTGGGCCTCGGCAGCCTCGAGAACCAGCCGGGCGTCATCCTCGATCATCACCGCGATTGTCTGGCCCGGCACGACTTCATCATCCTC
>Ga0310123_10000920_pt1 | contig 25536 bp, 25 predicted proteins | sample CB6_AW_1057_MG_FD_203505 | JGI IMG/M metagenome (GOLD analysis project Ga0310123, IMG submission 203505) | Marine microbial communities from Western Arctic Ocean, Canada - CB6_AW_1057 | ecosystem: Environmental > Aquatic > Marine > Oceanic | place: Canada: Western Arctic Ocean | collected... | reverse complement strand
TGCCGGCGAGCGTGAGCGCCGTGGCCAGCCCTTCGGGCTGGCCACTGGCATGCACCACCACATCGGCAGACGTGTGGTCTGGCGCACGGGTCAGACATATCAGACCTAAGCCTTTCGCGATCCGCTCGCGAGCAGGATTGATGTCGACCACGATCACATCGGCCCCGGGAACTTGACGGCACAGCCAGGCGATCAGCAGTCCGACGACACCCGCTCCAATCACCACTACGCGGTCACCCGAGGAGACACCAGCATCCCAAACTGCGTTGACCGCGGTCTGCATGTTGGCCGCAAGAATCGCGCGGCCGGGCGGAACACTGGCGGGTACCGTGGTCACCGCGGTATCGGGGACGCAATAGAGGTCCTGATGGGGATAGAGACAGAACACGGTCTGTCCGATCAGCGCCTCAGGACCCTCTTCAACCCGACCGACGTTCATGTAGCCGTACTTGACCGGGACTGGAAATTCGCCGTCCTGAAACGGGGCGCGCATCGCCAGGAACTGGGATCGCGGCACCTGGCCTTTGAATACAAGCGATTCGGTCCCCCGGCTGATTCCGGAATACAACGTACGCACAAGGACCTGATCGTCTTGCCTCGGAGGTAGCTCGGCGCTCACAATCTCCCCGTGGCCGATCGACTGGATCCAGAACTGCCGGGTGGTTGTGGTCTGCGGCACGGTTCAGTCTGCCCGGACACGGACCTTAACCCATGACCACGTTCGCCCACAACACCGCTCCGCGGCGGTGGATCACGGAGACACGTCGCCGAACGGCTGGCGATCTGACTGTCGGTCTCGTCTCCCTGCTCGTGTTGGCGGCCGCGACCCGGTGGCTGTTCGACGTTTCCGATACCTACGTCGCACAGTCGGTCGGCCTGTACATCGGCCTGGCCGCACTGGTCTTACGGTCCGCGCCGGAAGAGCCCGCCGGACGCGGGCTCGGACCGGCGAATCGAGTGACCCTTTGCCGCAGCATTCTCGTGCTCTCGGTTTGCGCGCTCGCCTTGGAACCCGCCGGCCTTTCCGGCCTCGTGTGGTGGTGGATCATCGCGGTGTCGACCGTCGCCATGGTCGGTGATGGCATCGATGGGTATATCGCCCGCCGCACCGGCACCACCACCGCGTTTGGTGCTCACTTCGACATGGAACTCGATTCGTTTTTCGCGCTCGCCCTGTCGATCCTAGTATGGCGTAGCGGGAAGGTCGGTCCTTGGATCCTACTGATCGGTGCGTTCCGCTATCTGTTCGTCGTGACTGGGTGGCTCTGGCCGGCGTTGACCGCTGAGCTTCCCGCCAGTCGACGGCGCAAGACGGTCTGTGTTGTCGATGGCGTGGTTCTATTGGTGTGCCTCGGGCCGGTCATCCCGTCGTCGGTGGCATCTCCGGCAGCGGCAGCGGCACTCCTGCTACTCACATACTCCTTCGCCGTCGACATCCGCTGGCTGACGGTCCAGGCCATTCGGCAAAAACGGATCGCCTAGTCACTCCAGCCACGCGGCTCGGCCATCGCCGCGACAACGTCGTCGACTCCACGAAGGTCGAAATCCACGACGACCGGCCCGACATGTAGTGTGTGAAGCCAAAGCGCAGTTGCCGGTCCCTAGCGATTTGGCCGGCGACAGCAAGGCCATCCTGCGCGAACAGGGCACGCTGGTCAACGGCCGAGACCCATTGCTGTGTCTGAGCGCCCGACTCGCCAAAGGTCAGGTTGACGACGTGGCCAGACGTCTCCGGGTTGATGTGGGCCGTGGTGCTTGCTAACAATCCACAAGACCTGCTGGTATTGAGAGACACGATAATGCCCCTGGCCACGGCCACGGTCGAGCCTGGTGACCACCTGTCGTTGCGGATCGACCTCGACGAGGAGCTGAGTAAGATCGTGGAGGGCTGGAAAATCTTTCCGATTCGGATACCTAGCGAAGAGATCAAGATCCTCGGTGGCTTCACTGTTCGTGACGACTGGACGACCACCGTCACCCTCGACTTTGACGCCGAGCGGCCATTGATTCAGGTTAGGTAACGGTGAGTGGCTGCTCAAACCGGTCATCGGTATGGAAGTCTCTGGGTTATGATGGCCCGTCAGCCACGACATAGAAGACCCATCCTGGGCAGTTGTCGACCTGCCTTGCCGGACGAAAGTCACTCGCATCCTCGTCGTCTTCAAAGTCCCAGAGAACTTTGATGTTCCGAAAGCCCGTCGCGGCGAGCGCATCGCAAATCTCCGGTGGCGAGTAGATACGCCAGTGGTAGGTGAAGGCCTGTTTCCACCGCTTTTGGTTCTTGAACTCGAAATGGATGTAGCAGAGCGCGCGACCATCAATCGGGTTAAAGCCGGCCTGATCCCACACATACCCAAACGTGCCTGAGGGACTCCTGACGGTTCGCGGCTCTTTCAGGATCTGCTGACTGTCCCATCCCCCATAGCCATCAAGCATGAAGATTCCCCCAGGGGCCAGACTCCGGCGCACACACCGGAAGTACGTGAGCAACTCGGGGAGAGGGTTGAACAGATACGACGAGAAGTTGAACGCCTGAATCACATCGGCCTTCGGACGAGTCACCGTTCGCACGTCCTGGTGTCGAAGTTCGACTCGGCGGCTAGCATCGCCGAGCGGAGCACGATTGTGGTTGTGCGCCCAGTCCAGGGTTGGCTGGTCGAGGTCGAGAGCGATGGCCCGCGTCTGATTATGTCCCTCAACCCATCGGCATGAGTTCAAGGCGGTGCCACAGAAATCCTCGCGCAGCACCAGCGGCCGTCGCCGGCGACGCTTTCGATACTGCAGAACGGCAAACTCGACCTCGAAGACAGGGTCCTGAACAGAGAGCTCGTAGAGCCTGAATTTGTCCGCGTGCTTCCGCGAAAGGGTGTATTTCTTGGCCATGCGGTGACTATGCTACAGGCTTGACCGGCGGTCGCCGCAGTGGCGGCGCGACCAACGGCACGGCTGGCTAGTTGCCAGACGGGTTGAACGGCTTCCGAGGAAGCCGTTGATCGACTTGGGCGGCCTGGTAGGCGAACGCCGCCAAGATGACCGCGTTGATCTTGAGATCACCCGGCAGCAACTTCTCAAACACGTCCATATTCGTGTGGTGTGTTCTCGTCCGATACTCGATGCGGTCTTGCAGAAACTGGAATCCTGGCAACCCGACCTCGTCGAATGCGAGCTGGTCTGATCCCAGGTTACTGAAGGTCGACAGCGTGCGCACATTCAAGTCGTGAAAGGGACGCATCCACTCGACGAAAATCGGGGCCACCGCCAGGTTGCCCTGCTGGTGGACCCCACGGATCTGTCCGGTCCCGTTGTCGAGATTGAAGTACACGGAGAACTTCTGATAGTCGTCAGTCGTGCCCGCAACCGGGTTCCCAAAGTGTTGTGTGACGTAAGCGCGCGAGCCGCGGAATCCATCTTCCTCGTGGCCCCAGAGCGCGGCTCGAATAGTCCTGCGAGGCGTAGCACCGATCGCCTTCAAGATCCGCATCGCCTCCAGAACGGACGCGACCCCAGAGGCGTTGTCGGTGGCGCCGGTCCCGAAGTGCCACGAGTCAAGATGCGCCCCGATCATGACGATCTCCTCAGACAGATCAGACCCGGCGAGCTCACCAACCACGTTGTATTCGAGATCGTCGCGGGCCTCGAGGGTCACGCGAATCTCGACCTGCATCAAGACCAGCACGTTCCGCGATGCCAGCCGATACATCCGCCCGTAGTGCTCGGCAGCTATCAGCAACGTTGGCAGGCTGTTCCGAACCGCCGCCATCGATCGCTCGCGCCCCCCGGTGCCGAACACGGTGCCGTCTCCGCCTTGGGCCGCCACCAGCACGGCCACCGCCCCCTCCTGGCGATAGAACGCCTCAAGCTCCGTCACCGACAGGTCCGACCGTGCGGGGGGGGTTCGTGCCCAGGCCTCGTCTCGCCGGGCCGCGACATTCCGATCGACACCATCCTTCGCAAAGGCCTCTAGCGAACGTGTATCGTGACGAACCGCCGCCGGCTCAAAACGTGGCCCATACTCGCGCAGCGGGGTAGAGAGTACGATGGCGTCCTTCAGCCGTCCGCGGTATGCACCGAGGTCCGACCGGCTCCGGATGTCCGCCACCACGACCCGACCCTGGATCGCGCCATTCGTCCCTGAGGTAAAGGCCTGCGGATAGCCGATCAGTGGCTGATAGTCAGGCTCGAGCAAATGGAGCGAGACATACTCGACGTCCCAGTTCACTCCGGGCTCGCCGAACGGTTCCAGCGACGTGTCGGTGAGGCCGATCGCGTCCATCTCGGCTTTGGCCCAGATCTGAGATGCACGCATCGCGGCCGAGCCTGGGAGACGGGGGCCAACGACATCGGCCAGGTACCAGGCGTAGTCGATCACCTTCGACCGATTGAAACCCTCGGCCCGAATCTCGGCAGCCACCTCCTGATAGGTTCTCTCTTGCGACGTGGCCAGGATGCCGAGTGTGACCAGGGTCACGGCGGTAACGGAGGCGACGAGCAGCGGGGAGGACCGTCTGGGCAGGCAGGACATCATGGTACGGAGTCTACTCGTCGGTCACTCGAAACGGTGCGTAGTCCGCCCACTCCCGCACGATTCGTTGGCGAATGCTTCGGAACACGATGCGGAGATCCAGCTTGATGTCGATCGTGGTCGGCACCCAGACACGTTCGGCAACCCGCGTGAACTCGAGTCGGCCAACCGTGTTCCGGAGGGTCCCGAGGATCCCACCCCAGAAGCGAACCGACTTGACCATTTCGAACTCGAACAGAACGAGACCGTAGTCGTCCTGGCTGACCCAGAGGTGGCCGGTTGAGTTATTGAGAGCGTGGTCGATTCGTCGGCGCACCGGCAGGTGACCGGGACGCGGCGCCAGAGCAATGACCCAGCACGAGTGGCTGTCGACCTCCTCCTCACCTACGATCCGAAAGTCATAGCGTGAGACGAATTCCTCATTGAATTCGACCTGGTTGTCGCCTTCGCCACGCGGAGGTTCCTCATTCGCCCGTCGTTCACGGACTGTCTCGATGAAGCCCTCCCGCCGCTTGAGCTCCGAGCGCGCGTCGGCGTCGTCGAGCGGTTCGCCGTCCTTGGCGACTAGTTCCTCGTAGACAAGGCCCTCGAGTGGGTACTGGCGATAGGTACTCCACTCAACCTTCTTGACCGCTCCGTCACCGTCGAGATGCTCGGTGACCGCTTCGAGCATCGCTTCGAACCCAATGTCGGCGTGTGACTCTCGTTGCTCCTCGGCACGAGCCACGGCCAGATCGATGATCGATTGCGCCGACCTGGGCTGCGCATAGGCAGGTAGCGTCCAGCCCGTGAACACGAGCAGAAGGCTCCCCGCGATGCATCGGTGCCCCCGCGGTGTCGACGCGATCATGAACATGGATGACCCGTAGGTGCCTAGTGTAGTTCGGACGGAGGGCCGAGAGCACCCGTGCGACGAGGCCAGACTAGTGCACAACCACCGCCGCGCCTCGGTCGTCAATCAACTGCTAAAAACGCTCCATCAACAGGTTGCGTCGTTTGAGCACGGCACTCAGCTCGAAGTCGCTCAGGTGGCCACCGATCGCCGCCGCGACCTCCGTTTCAGTCAAGGTTCGTAGCCGAGCGAAGAGGTCGGGTCGATCCGGATGAGGTCGCTTGGCCGCCTAATTTCGTCCCACAGGCTGAACGCCCTGAAGAAATCGATCATGTACAGGTGACAGTCGCTTGTATACAGCTGATTCGTCTAATTGCGGTCGGTGTCATAGACCAGTTCGGTGAACACCAGCATCTGCGCCTACCGTGCCGTCCACCGGGCGATTTCTTCTGGCCAACGACGTTCTTTGCGTCGGGTGGCTTCATTGAATCTGACATCGTCGATCCACCAGCTGAGTGAGCCTCACTTCCCACGCCAAACCCGTTCGACCGTGACCGGTATCATGTGCCCGAGGCCGATCCGTTTAGCTAGTGCGTAGGCGGCGATGTTGTAACGGTAAGCATCGACGAAATTGAACTCGCGGGTACGACCTAAGCATTGCGTCTGGGCCCGCTCGTGGATGGTTTGGAATAGCGAGTCGTGCGTTCGTGTGCCGTCAGTGAACGTCAGTCGACGCGGCCGCGTGGTGCCAGTCCCCGTCTCCCAGGACGCGATGACTTCGGCCGAGAGCAGAAACTCTCGCATCTCGGCCCTGGTGAAGTCGGTGTCCTGGCCCCAGACACTCAGGCCGCCAATGAGCCAGACGAAGACACACCAGAACCCAATAGTCCGAACCCTCTGCAGCATCGCTCCGACCACCTTCCCGGGTGCTTTTCAGGTTCGCTTCTCATTGTAGCGCTGTTCCGCCCTTCGATATAACCAGAACGACACTACAACCGCATCACGAAGGCGATGGTGTGCGCCGACCGCGGCGCACGACGATGTCGAACTCCTTCTTGGTCACCGGCTGGACTGAGAGCCGACTCCCCTTCCTGGTCACCATCATCGACCCCAGTCCCGACATGGCCTTGAGCGTCGCTAGTGACACCGTCTCGCCCAATCGTTCGACAAATCCGATATCAACCATGACCCAGACCGGCTCGGATTTCGGGCTGCGGGCGTCAAAATATTTATGCCCCTTCTTCCAGGCAAAATGATCGGGGTAGCCGACCTTAACGACCTCAGCGACGCCGGTCACGCCTGAAGGATCGGCGTTCGACGCGTAGAACAACACGCCGTCACCCACCTGCATGTCATCGCGCATGAAGTTACGGGCCTGATAGTTCCGAACCCCCTCCCAGCACGTGTGACCATCGCGAGCCAGATCGTCGATCGTGTAGGCAGAGGGCTCACATTTCATCAACCAGTAGCGTCGTGGCATAGGTCACGTCCGTACTTGGCCCCAGTCGCCCGGCAGTTCAGCACCGGGGTCGACAGGCCGGTGGGCAACAGCGAGTGGGCGTCGACGCATCATACCTGGACCGGCCGACCTCATCAGATCGTGACCAGGACCTGGTCCAACGACTTGCGCTCGAGGTCCGGAACCGTGGCGTCAGGCGCCGGATACCCCACGGGAATCAGGAGCGATGCCGTTTCGTTGTCTGGCCGCTTTAGGATCCCTCTGAGGAACCCCATCGGGCTCGGGGTGTGGGTCAGTGCAACCAACCCCGCGTGGTGGACCGCCGTCAAGAACAACCCGGCCGCGATCCCGACCGACTCGGCGACATAGTGGTGATGACGGCGGCCACCTCGGTCGTCGTATCCGTAGTCCTGTCGAAACAGTACGACCAGCCACGGTGCCTGCTCGAGAAATGGCTTCGTGGCGTCGGTCCCAATCGGCTCCAAGGCCCGGATCCACTCGTCAGGCATACGGCCGCCGTAGTTGATGGCCTCCTCCCGCTCGGCCGCCACTCGAATCTCGTGCTTGACCGCAGGAGTCGTAACAGCCACGAACGTCCACGGCTGCTCGTGCGCACCTGATGGCGCCGTGGACGCCGCACGAACGAGATCGTTGATCACTACGCTCGGCACCGGCTCGTCACTGAAGGTCCGAACCGAACGCCGACGGTTCATCTGGTCGTAAAACGCACGCGCACGTGTCACGACCTCATCGATACCAGGCTTCTCGTATGCAAGGGGGACAAGTGTCGGCGGCATGGTCAGCGATCTTACTCGCACCGCCAGGCGACCGGCGCATCCTACAACTGTTCCTTGAGCTCCTCGGCGCCAGCGTCTCGGAAACAGGCGCGCACTGACTCGGCATGGTCCGACTCGCAGGTCGCGAGCACACCAAATCGATCATCGGAGAACCTGGGGTCGTATAACACCGGTCGCGACAATGCCGGGAGCCGCGCCATCGACAAAAATCCGGTCAGCCCGCCCAACGCTCCCAGCAGCATGGCGAGGGTAAACCCGATGACGACCAGCGGAGGAATCGAGATCGTCGGCTTCCCACCAGTGATGAGAGGCAAATCCAGCATCGTGTAGACCGGGAACGCGACACCCAGAAAACACCCGAGTCCGGCACCGACGAGTGTGAATAGACGGACCGGACTGACGTCGCGCTGCAGCTCCGCCAGAATCGCGTGGTCGGGCGTGGGCGAATAGGCCAGGACGTCATCAACGTCCAGGGTTCGAAGCAGTGCGACGGCCCGAGCCGCGTTCGCACCGTCGCCAAAACTCGCAAGGATTCTGACCTGACTCATCTCACACCGGCTCCGGTATCGCGGTCACTGGCTTGTCCAGGTCCTGACGCTCGCCCGCGCCTTCCTTTAGCTCGCTGATCGAGATGCAGGGGAACACCTTCACGAATACCAGAAACAGCAGGAAGAATCCCGCAAACGAAGCCGCGGTCAACGAGGCCTCGACCCAGGTCGGCTGATAGAGCTCACCCCAGGCGGCCGGATCGACGCCCCGCGACAGTGACGACACCACGATGACGTATCTCTCCAGCCACATGCCGATCAACGCCGCAACAGAAATCGCGAAGAGCGTGCCCAGGTGGGTTCGAATGCGTTTCCTGAAAAGCAGCAAAGGAAAGACGACGTTGCAGATGAGCATGACCCACGTGAACGGCGCGTACTGACCACTAACCCGGTCGAGAAATGTGTCCCGTTCGAAGATGTTCCCGGAGTACCAGGCCGTGAAGAATTCCATGCCATAGGCGTAGCCCATGATCAGAGACATCGTCAGTAACAGCTTGCCGAGGTTCTCGAAGTGCAGGCGGGTCATATACAGGTCAAGGCCAAACAGCATCCTGAGCGGAATCAGCAACGTAATCATCATGGCCACGCCGGAAAAAATCGCGCCGGATACGAAGTACGGGGCAAAGATCGTGCTGTGCCAGCCTGGCGTGATCGTGGTCGCAAAATCCCAGGACACGATGCTGTGGACCGAGACGGCCAGTGGGATGACGAGGGCGGCCAAGAACCCATACAGGCTCATGTAGTGATACCACTGCCGGTCGGAACCGACCCAGCCAAGCGACAGGATCACGTAGACGCGCTTCCGCCACCCTGGGACCCGGTGCCGGAGCTCGGCCATGTCAGGGATGAGCCCGATATACAGAAACGTCACACTGACCGTGAGGTAGGTCAGGATGGCAAACATATCCCATATGAGCGGCGACCTGAAGTTGACCCACAGCTGCCGCTCGTTGACATACGGCATCAAGTAGTAGAAGAAGTAGGGACGTCCCAGATGCACGATCGGGAACAGGCCGCCGATCATGATGGCGAAGACAGTCATCGCCTCAGATGCCCGGGCCACACCAGTTCGCCACGGCGCCCGAAACAAGAACAGCACCGCCGAGATCAGCGTGCCTGAGTGGGTGATCCCGATCCAGAACACGAAGTTCGTGATGTAGATGCCCCACTGGACGGAATGCTGGTAGCCGGCCACACCGAGACCGGTCTGGACTTGGTAGGAAAAAGCGTAGATACCAAGACCGATGAACGCGAGCAATACCGCGATCGTGCCGTAGTACAGACGGCCGGGCGGGTCGAGCGTTTGGATGATATCGTCGCTGAGCCGGCGAAAGGTCGGAGCATGGCTCACGGTCACGCGCTGGATTCTCTAACGTTTCCCAGGGGGGAGCAAGTGATGGGAGTATCCGACGTTCCGCAAGCACGAGTGTTGCGCTGTCCCGCAGATCGTGCAAAAGTACACAATCCGACCCTTCCCTGGAGACGTCAATGCGATACCTAAGGAAAAGACCAGGCTCCACCATCTCGGTTGCATCTTTGTCGATTGTTGGCCATGTCGTTCTCGCCGGATGCGCCGGGCCGGCCCCGGAACCGGTGCGGGAGCTAGTCGGGGTGACCGTATTCGAGGGAGCGCGTGTCATCGTGGGCGACGGAAGTGACCCAATCGAGAACGCGACCTTCGTGGTAGACGATACCCAGCTCGTCAAGGTCGGTCGAACTGGCGAAGTCGAGGTTCCCGAGGGTGCCGCACACGTCGACCTGACCGGTCGAACGGTCATTCCGGCCATCATTGACACGCACACACACCTCAGCCGAACCCGAGACGAGCTGGTCGAAGACCTTCAACGTAAGGCCTACTATGGCACCGGTGTAGCGATGAGCCTGGGTCAGGACACCGAGGAGCTCCCGTTCGCGGTCCGCGAAGAGACCATCCCGAACGCCGCACGATTTCTGACGGCGGGACGAGGTATCACGCGACCGGAACCAGGCCGTTCGGACATCCCGTACTGGATCAACACCGAAGAGGAAGCGCGCGAAGCCGTGCAGGAGCTCGCCGCGCAGGAGGTCAACCTGGTCAAAATCTGGGTCGATGACCGCAACGGTGAATACGAGAAACTCACACCAGAGCTCTACGGCGCGGTGATCGACGAGGCTCACCAGCGCGGACTCCGTGTCACGGCGCATATCTTTACGCTCGACGACGCGAAGGGCCTCTTGCAAGCCGGCATCGATGCATTTGCGCACGGCGTACGAGATAGGGAGATCGACGAGGAAGGTCTCGCGCTTTTTCGTGACTCGGATGTTGTCGTCGTTCCAAATCTCCCGAACCGAGGCGTCGCTCAGGATCTGTCCTGGCTGAGCGATACCATCCTGTCGACCGAGCTCGAAGAGCTCCAAGCCGCGGCCACCGACCGACCAGACACGCAGGAAGCGTTCGACATTCAGGCCCACAACTTGGCCGCGCTCCACGCCGCCGGTGTCCGGATTGCCTTCGGTACCGATGGCAACACCAGCTGGGCCGCCCATGCGGAGATGGAGGACATGGTCGCATCTGGAATGCCCCCGCACGATGTGATCGTCGCCGCGACGAGTGCCTCGGCCGAATTGCTCGGACTCAGCGACGTCGGGACTCTCGAGGCGGGAAAGAGCGCTGACTTCGTCGTGCTGTCGGCGAATCCGCTCGATGACATCACGAACACCCGCCAGATCACCGACGTGTATCTGCGCGGAGAACCGGTCGACCGGACCGGACTGAGCGCAGCCTGGATGGGGGAAACAGTCTCCGACGGTCCATGACGCGGGGCCTGACCCCTCGTGCTTCATGACGTCCTGGATGGAATGGTAGCGCCGGTCAGAATGTGCATCTACTCGGGTGGTTGTCGGACATCGACCCCGATGCGGCCCCGCCTGGCGACTGGCGCTCGTGTCCTTGCCGATCGTCCCCCGCACGGGACACTGTCCCATCAGGAGACGGAGAACCCTGCGAAAATACCCTGGCTTTCTTGGACGTAACGACAGAGCGTAGCTGGCATGCCACTTGCTTCTCTAGGAATCGTAAGTCGGCCGACGGCGAGAGTCGCCGCGGACCTGATTCCAAAGGAGGCCAACGCTATGCGTTCTCGTCTTGCAGCCGTCGTCGCCATCGTGGCACTGAGCTCGGCTCCCGCCTTCGCGGATGCGCAGTCGGACACTCTGCAGATGTTCAAAGAGATCCAGAAGCAGATCAACGACTACGCCTACTTCACGATCTTCGACGACGTCCACGTGGGGATCGACGAGACCGGTGTGGTCACTCTCACCGGGAGTGTCACCAACCCATTCAAGAAGAAACGTATCCAGGACCGGGTCGAAGACGTGCCTGGGGTAGTCGCGGTCAACAACCAGATCGAGAGTCTACCGGTGTCGCGTTTCGATGACCGCTTGCGGTATCAGGTCGCACGCGCCGTTTACGGACACCCGGCGATGGGGCAATACATCAGGGCGCGCCCCTCGATCCACATCGTCGTGAACAGAGGGCACGTCACCCTGGCCGGCGTGGTCAAGAACGAAAGCGACGAAACAATCGCTCTCTTGCAGGCTGGACACGTCGGAGCCTTCTCGGTGACAAGCGAACTGAAGACCAGCGACGAGGTAGAGGCCGAGCTCGAGCTTCTGTGATCGGTCTCCGCGACACAGTGAGCGCCACCAGGCGCCGCCCCGTTCCGGCGTAAATACGAAAACCGATGCGCTCGCCCCGTCAGAACCGACGGGGCGAGCGCATCGATCACTTTCCGACCGACAGACCGATGGCGTTCCCGCGCCGCAGCGTCGAAGATACGATAGTCGCTCTCCCTCCGCAGTCTCTGTCCGAAGCGTCCCTACGTTGCTCGGCCGACCCCACAGACGCCCGACAGTGGGCAGAGACCGCGTCAACATGCGGCCATTGCCTAGTGGCGCCACGGTCTGTCACGCTGCGGCAGTTGAGATGACCTGAGATGAGCAGTATCCCGCAGTTCCGATTGTCGCGCTGGGTGTTCCTCCGTCTGCTCAGTCTGACGTACCTCCTGGCGTTCGCATCGCTTGCAATCCAGATCACCGGCCTCGTCGGTGCCGATGGGTTGCTCCCAGTCGATGTCTTCCTGGAACGCGGACGAGAGTTTTACGGGGAGCGCGCTTACTATTTCCTTCCGACCCTCCTGTGGATCTCGGCGAGCGATCTCACTCTGGAGATTCTCTGCTGGGGTGGCGTCATCCTATCAGCACTCGCGATGGTCGGAATCACACCAGTCGTGATCTTCCCACTCTTGTGGGTGTTTTACTTATCCCTAACCGTCGGCGGTCAGACTTTTCTCTCGTTTCAGTGGGACACGTTGCTGCTGGAGACCGGTCTCCTGGCGTGTCTGTACGCTCCAACCGGATGGCGACCCGGCCTGGCCACGGAACGTCATCCGTTTGTCCCGGTCCGGTGGCTGCTCTGGGGACTCGCGTTCAAGGTGACGTTTCTCTCTGGGGTTACCAAACTGGTGAGCGGAGACGAAACGTGGCGCGGACTCACTGCGCTCACGTTTCACTACCAGACCCAGCCGATCCCTGCCTGGACGAGCTGGTTTGCCCATCACCTCCCGCTCTGGATTCATCAGACGTCAGCCGTCGGTATGCTCGGGGTCGAGATCGTCGTCCCCTTCTGCGTCTTTGTTCCGACCCGGCTGCGGTGGCTACGACGACTGGGCTGCGTGCTGATGTGTCTGCTCCAGATCGCGATCGCGGGTACCGGCAACTACGGTTTCTTCAACCTGTTGACCTGCGCACTGTATCTGACACTACTCGACGACGGTCATCTCATTCGACTCCTCCCGAACCGGCTCGTCCAGACGGCGAGCACCCGGATGTCCATCCCTCTCGAGCCAATCACCTGGAGAGTCACGGTCGCCTGCGCCGCGCTCCTCATCGGTATCATGAGCGGGCTGACGCTCTGGCGAGAGGCCACCTACACCCGCCCGCATGCTGACTGGTCGAACCGTCTAGTGAGAGTGGTGCAGCCAATGCGCTCGATCAACGGCTACGGATTGTTCCGAACGATGACGACCAAGCGACCAGAAATCGTGGTTGAAGGAACATCCGACGGCGAGCAGTGGACAGAATTCGTGTTTCGGTGGAAACCTGGCGACCCTGCTCGGCGACCTGGTTTCGTGCAACCGCATATGCCTCGGCTCGACTGGCTGATGTGGTTCGCGGCACTCGATCCATATGCCCATCAACACTGGCTAGGACCCCTCGTCGAGCACCTGCTCTCCGGTTCACCGGCGGTTGTCGGACTCCTGGCCGCGGACCCGTTCCCAGATGCGCCGCCCCGGTTTGTCAGAGTGGCCGTCTACGAATACCGTTTCACGACACCGGATGAAGGCGTCGACACGGGGCACTGGTGGCGGCGGGAGTTCCAGTTGTATCTCATCGAACCGACGTCGCTGCCATAGCGCAGGAAACGATAGACTACAGCCACTCCAGAACCCGCCCGAGAAAGGAGCGCACGATGCGCCAACATTCGCCGACACCGATGATTTTCGCGTGTGCCGTCATGGCGGTGGCGTGGGTGGTCACCGCCGGTGGCCAGTACTCACTCACCGTCAACGAGGATCGCCTGATCAATGCGCAGAACGAACCTCAGAACTGGCTCCTCATGAACGGAGACTACGGGTCGATGCGCTACTCCAAGCTGACCCAGATCGATCGCACGAATGTCAGGAACCTGCGTATGGTCTGGGCGCTGGCGCTCGGGGGGATGCAGGATGTTGGGCAAAACGGTCCAGAGGCCGAGCTTAACCCACTGATCGACGGCGGCTTCATGTACACCGCCGATGGCTGGGGCACGGTCTACAAGATCGACGCGCGCAATCCCGACTACGGCAAGCTCGTCTGGATCGCCGACCCCGGTGTCGACCATGAGGGCAACACGTCACGAACACGCGGAATCGCACTCTGGGAAGAACGGGTGTTAGCCAACCTCCCAGATGGCCGCGTAATCGCCATCGACCGCGAGAACGGCGAGATCATTTGGGACGAGGAAGTCGCCGTGACCAACGAGTTCGGCACCCAGGAGCGCTTCCTTACCGCCCCGCTAGTCGCTAACGGAAAGGTCATTGTGCAAAACGGCGCCGGCGATGGTGGCACCCGGGGCTGGGTGGCGGCGCTCGACGTCGACACCGGCAAGGAACTGTGGCGCTGGTATGTCGTTCCCGAACCGGGACAACCTGGCAGCGAGACGTGGAAGGACGACCACAACGCCTGGAAGACGGGAGGGGGCGGAATCTGGCAGACCGGGTCATACGACCCAGAGACAAACCTCTATATCGTCGGCACTGGGAACCCTGTGCCGGCCTACGATGCCGAGTTCCGCCCGGGTGACAATCTGTACACCAATTCGGTCGTGGCGCTGGACGTCGACACGGGTGAGCCAGCGTGGTACTTCCAGTACACACCGAATGATTCATGGGACTACGACGAAGTCGGTGTCCACATGCTGTACGACATCGAGATCGATGGTCGGTTGCGTAAGGCGGTCGCTCACTTCGGACGGAACGGGTTCTTCTACACTCTCGATCGGACGACCGGTGTATTTATCAAGGCTGAGAAGTATGTCAACGACCTCAACTGGACCGCCGGTATCGACCCGGTCACAGGGAAACCGGTCGATTACGACCCGAACCTCGACGTTCAGATCTACAATCCAGAGGCGCGTGCCACGCGGTCAGACCGTGACCGGATGAAGCGCGCCTGCCCAACCTGGCACGGTGGCGTCGCCCACCAGCCGGTCGCGTTCAACCCGGTCAAGCAGATTGCGTACGGGGTCGGCACCGAGGGGTGCTTCTCGCAGAACGGCGCCGCGATGGCCTCGCTCTCTCCAGACGGCGGTCTTGACCGCCAGGCGAGCCAGCGCCGCGAGTACACGAGTGAGCTGTATTACGGCGCGGTCACCGCATTCGACGCAGTGAACCACAACGTGATGGCCAAAGCGGTCACGGACATCGAAGTGCGGTCTGGGATCATCAGCACGGCTGGCGGTCTTGTCTTCACGGCGCTCCAGGACGGCTGGGTTGTCGCCTACGATGATGAAACGCTACAGGAGCTCTGGCGCTTCAATGTCGGGACACCGCTCAAGGGTGCTCCCGTCACTTATGCCATCGGGCCGAGGCAGTATGTCGCTGTGCAGACCAGCGGCCGTCACCTGCACCCGGTGAACTATGACGGGCTCGAGAACTCGAGCTATCTGTTCGTGTTTGCGTTGGACGAATAGACCAGGTGGGAGGCAATCTCACCGAACAAGCTCGCCGCACGCGTCGACCTCTGAGCCCCAGAACTCGATGCACGCGGCGCGGTCCATCGGCCCTTGACCGATCACCTTGGCAAAGAGGAAATCGGTGAGCCGCTCGATCTCTCGCTGTTGCAGGGTGGACGCCGGGTCGAATAGATCCAAGTCCATGCGTCGCAGGTCGGCTCTCGTCCGGCCGAGACACCGATCGTCTTCATAGGCAAGACGGTCAAACGCCGGCATGTTGCGTCCCGGAAGGCCACACTTGATCACAAAGATCACTTGGTCCCGGTCGAGTTCGCTGGTCTGCAGATTCGCACCATCTGGCATTTGGCTGTTCATTCGGCGTCCATCACCCGCCCAGCCGTGGCAGGCCTGACAGTCGGCCTTCTGGTGATAGATCCGCATACCTGCCGAAATGTTTCGCTCGTGCGGCGCCTCACTCTGAGCGCCAAAGCTGGGCGAAACGACAAGCACGAACCCGCTGACGAGCAGGTTGCAGAGATAGATGTGGGCCGATTGTCTCACCGCGCGCCGACGGCACCTCGTTCGAGTGCTCACGGTTGAAAGTCTATCGCCAAGAATCGTCGAGCGAAAGTCGAACCGGTGTTCAGTCAGATGCGTGCGACGCGTTGAAGACCGCCGCCGGCGGCGCGCCAACCAGCAGAGCCCAGACCAGATAGTTTCTGTCAACTCCGTGGCGTAATTCTTTGTCTAGACTCCCAGGACCTCTTGAATCTCCTCGTCGCTGAGGATCGGGGCGATGTCGAACGTCAGCAAATCGGTCAACTCCTGCATCCACTTGCCGATCGGAACCACGCCATCTGCCTCGGCGATGACGAAGCCGCTGTGGCCACCGGCCGAATGCCAGCACTGAAGCATGGTCACACGCGCTGCCGGCGGCAATCCGCCGCCATCCAGCCGAATTGGGTGGTGGAACTACCAGCTAATCCGTGCCAAGATGTTTCACAACCTCATCAACAACGAGGCCCCTAGCCTGGGAAACTGGCTGATTGATCCTGCCTGGAACATCATCTTGATCGACAACTCGAGGGCCTTTACGACAGGGGCCGAGTTCGTTCACGAATTCGCGCGGGTGGATCGGGAGCTATGGGACTGCCGGCTCGTACTCGGCCAGTGGCTGACCGATGGAGAAATCCGAGGCATTCTTCGACGCTGGGACGTGATGGCCGAAAAGATTCAAGAAATGGTGGATGAACGCGGCCCGCAGTACGTCTTTGTGCGATTCGCCACAGACCCCAGCTCGATGCGGTGGTGGGAATAACCCGTGCCATATCGACGAATTGCGCAGATAGGAGTCGCCGGAATCATCCTGCTTGCGCTGGCCTCGGTGGCCGTGGGTCAGTGGTCAGGTCGGGGCTTCGGCCGCTCCCGGTATCCGCCGCGCCTCAAACCGGCCGGCCATCTCGACCGAGGATTCACGTTCTGTCGCCTCATGTACACCAGTGACCACCGCGACCCTTCGGGTCGCGGCTGGTCGACGGACTATCCGTTTGCCGATATCAACTTCATGATCCGTTTCTCTGAGATGACGTCGACGCATGTCGATCTGGACGGAGAGGGAAACCCCAATCACTGGGTGGTCCAGATTTCGGACGACGCACTTTTCAGCTGCCCGTTCGTCATGACCTCGGACGTCGGCACGATGAGCCTGACCAAGACGGAAGTGGAACAGCTCCGCACCTACTTGCTGAAGGGCGGGTTCCTTTGGGTCGATGACTTCTGGGGCACGCGAGCATGGGCGCAGTGGGCACGTGAAATCGGAAGAGTTCTACCGCCGGCCGAGTACCCAATTCTCGATCTGCCGATCGATCATGAGCTCTTTCGATCCATGTTCAACATCTTGGAGGTGCCACAGATTGCGAACATCCGCTTCTGGCGAAGCACCGGCGGCAGGACGACGTCGGAACGCGGACACGACAGCGCCGTACCTCATTTTAGAGTGATCACCGACCACCGTGGGAGAATCCTCGTCGCCATGACCCACAACACCGACATCCAGGATGCCTGGGAGCGTGAGGGTGAGGACCCGAACTTCTTCGAACGATTCGCGCCCAACGGTTACGCCCTTGGCGTCAATGTCCTACTGCACGCCATGACTCATTGAGAGTCGATCGACGGGAGGGGAATCTCCGAATCACGATACGTCGGTGCTCGCCGATGTCGACCAGCTGTAGCTGTCGTGTGCATACCCATTCTTCACCTAGTGTTGCAAAAATGCTCTTTGACCGCTCCGCAAAATCTAGACCCGACTAGCCGAAGGAAAACCGGTGCAAGAATGAGAAGCGGCAGTCGGACGAAGTCAACTCGACAGCGGTTCTCTCTCTGGCTTGTGTGAACCTATACTCAACGCTGGCGAAGAACGGGTGCCCCGCAACTGAAGATGTACGTGTAACTCGTGCACCACGGCGTGGCCATTCCATCGCAAGTCGACCCCCAGCAGCCCTTGTCAGCCGAGGGCCTGACTTGAGTCGAGCACCTCGCTCAAGTCGCGGCCGGTCTGGTCGAGACGTCAAACCGGCTGTCATCTGGCACAGCGGTAAGCTTCGGGCACGGCAGACGGCTGCCCCGTACTGCCGTGCGTGCAAAACCCCCTTGCGGCCGCTTCGGCGGCGAGAGGGCTACAGCCATCAGGCTCTCCGGAGCGTATGGCTGATGCTCTCGCCGGTGAAACACATGACATCATGCTCGTCGGCCATATGCCGAATATCGAGAGGCTCCTCGCACTCCTGCTCGGAAGAAGCAGCAATGACGCAGCCGTCTTTCCCCAGCACGGTATCGTCGCTCTCACACCGCAGAATTACCGATGGGTGGAGCGCTGGAGATTGGAGGACGGCGACCCCGCCACTGCGCGCGTCGATCAAACGGACGTGACGGACGCGACCGACGTGACCCAACCTCGCAACGACTAGTTGTTCGACGGCGTGGCGATACCGTGGGTGTCGAGGAAGTTGCGGATCGCCGCGTAAATCCTCACGTACTCGTCGTCGGTGAACCCACCGTGCTTACCGCCCGGAACGGTGACGAGCTCATTTGGCACACCGGCATCCTCAAGAGCTTTTTGCAGACGCACGCCATGCTCGTAGGGAACGGTCGGATCCGCATCGCCATGAACGATCATGATTGGCGGCAACCCGGGTCGAACATATGTGAGCGGCGACACCCGTCGAGCAATCTCCTCGCGATTGGTCGCGCTTCCGAGCCAGGCCACGGTATACGCGCCTGAGGGCCCAGACTCACGGTCGATGAGGTCGACGACATCGGTGATGCCATACCAGTTGATGATCGCCGCCACCTTCAATTCTTCGGTCGACCTATTGCCAGTGGACCAGGTTCGGTTTCGGTCACCGGGACATTGATGGTCCAGACCAGCCGATTCAGGTAGCATGCCGGTCGTGAGTGACAGATGACCGCCGGCCGAGGTTCCGCTCAGAACGATCCGGTCGAGATCGAAATTGAACTGTTCGGCATTGCGATAGACCCACCGCAAAGCACAGCGGCAGTCCTCGACCGCGGCAGGGGCATGCGCGACATCGGCCAGTCGATACGAGACGTTGACCACCGTCCAGCCCATCTCAAGATAGGGAAGAAAGGTGAGCCCCTGGGATTCTTTACTGCCGTTGGTCCACCCGCCTCCATGGAAATACACAAGCGTCGGATTCGGGCCTGTCGCCGCCCGCGGCTGGTAGACATCGAGTGTGAGGTCCCGTCCGCTCGCGCGCAAATAGGTGATGTTCGACGAGATGCGGTACCCGGTGGCGACGTGGATAAACGACCGCGTGGAGGCGGGGGACTGCGCGTCGACGACGGCCGGTGCAGCCAGGACAAACGATAGAACACCAAATACAACAATCCAGGAGCCTCTCATCACAATCACCTCGCTAGTTTGGGTCGTGGAATACCCCGCACGGCAGCCGCAACGGTGCCTGCAGGCCTATCCCGGTCTCGGATGGGTGCATCGTGACACCAGCTCGAAGTGCACGTCAACCCCGAGGTCAACGCAGTCGGTTCATCCGTACTACGGCAGCGGCAACGCGGGTGGAGCCAACCTTAATTCGGAGGAGCTGGCGCTACTTCGACCGTTTCACGAACCCGATCGTTTGCAGCGTAATCCTGCCGTCCTTGATGGTGAACGTGTCGGCTGCAAAGTCGCATACAATCGTCTCACTTTCGGCCGTCCAGAGGATACACACGTTCTCACAAAATACCGCGCAGTGGGGCAAATCGAACGCGCAATCCTTAGGTAGTTCGTCGGACAGGCCCTGAAAGAATGATTCGATCACGTCAAGTCACTTGGGTATCTCTCCGTTTGCGATCACGACCGAGCTCTCGATGTAATCCTGAAGGACCGCGGGCACATCCCGTGAGACAAAGCCTTCAACGACCAGGACAAGGTCGGAGCGGCCGGCCGGTTGCTCAGGCGAGTATTTCTTGCTACGTTCGAAGAACTCGTATGTTCAGCGGAAGCGACTTCCCGTTCGACGGACTCGCGCGACAGCTCAGAAGTTGGCGGATCTGGATCGTCGTACTGAGGCTGGCGCTCGTCGGGGCGACCTCAGCCGCAAGCGTCTGGCATGGCCAGCACGCACCGACCAGGACTGCGCAGTCTGTTAACCCAGACACCACGCCGTCGCCGATCTAACTGGAGCCCATCGGACCAGGCCAGTGGACACCTCGGAGCCGGTCTTAGTGACGGCGTACGCAGAAGGAATCACCGCTCATCCCTACTCGAGTATCCCCACCCGCGCTGCCGCCGGCCTAACTCCTCCACCCATGTAGTCTTCTTCGCAGTTCTGAGTAAACGCCAACATGGTTGGCGCTCAACAGTCGTGCGTATCGCACGACGCCAACGTTGGTAACGAGGGACCCGATGCAGCGACCTTGGCAGGCACGGCTGGTGCGGCGGCCCTTTGGGTGTCGACGGCGGTCTGGGCACAGAGCTCTGGCACCGTGAGTGGGATCGTCACGCTCGTTGAGAACGGCCGAGCCGTCCACGGTGCCATCGTGCTGGTCGTCGGGCCCGGCTTGGCCGCGTTGACAGACGAACAGGGTGGGTTCGAGATCGAGGACATACCGACTGGAACCTATGAGATCTTGGCGCAACGTGAGCATCTGAGTTCAGCACGCCAGATGATCATCGTGAACTCCGGCGAAACTACCGCGGTCGAGTTCGAACTGCAGCTCTCCCCAATTCACGAAGACGTCACCGTGACGACCACGACCGGTGGTCGGACCACGACCTTTGAAGCCTTCAACGCCACGACGGCACTCGATTCGTTCGACATCGTCGAGAATCCCGTCGGGACCTTGAGCGAGGCACTCGAGACTCAGCCCGGTATTGCCAAGCGTGGCTTCGGGCCGGGTTCGAGTCGCCCGATCATTCGCGGGTTCGACGGCGACCGTGTACTCGTGATGGAGGACGGTATCCGCACCGGCGATCTCTCAAGCCAATCTGGTGATCACGGCGTTGCAACCGATCCCAACGGCCTGGACCTGATCGAGATCGTGCGCGGACCTGCGACCCTGCTCTACGGATCGAATTCAATCGGTGGCGTCATCAACGCGATCACACCCCACGAAACTTTTAAGGAGTCGCTTGCGGCAGGAACGCGGGGCCAGATCAGTGCCGACGCTGGCAGCACCAGTGGTCAGGCCGGGACATTTGCCAGCGCGCAACATGCACGAGGTGGGCTGATGGTCTGGGTCGGAGGTGGGTCGCGTCGAACCGGCGACTACAACACACCCGATGGAACCGTTGAGAACTCGAAGACGCGGCAATCGAGCGGTCGTGCCGGCGTGGGGTGCTCGGGTAAACGGGTCTTTACCAGCAGCGGTTTCACGTTCGAAGATGGCCGATACGGTGTCCCGTTTGCCGGTGCCATGCACCAGGAGCCGGCTGGGGGTCATGGTAACGCAGACCGGGTCTTTGTCGACCTGGACACCCAACGTCGGGTTGGCCGATTCGACGTGGGGATGCGCCACCTAGGCAGTCGTGTCCTCGACTCGTTCCACCTCGTCTTCAACGTCATCGATTGGCACCACGATGAGATCGAGATTACCGAAGACACCAAAAGTCTGGGAACGGCTTTCGACAATCGGACCTATGTGCTTCGCGCTGATCTGAACCACCGTCAGACCGAGCAACTGTCGGGCACGTTCGGTATCTGGAGCCAGTTCCGCGAGTTTCGGGCGATGGGTGAAGAAGCCATCACGCCTCAGACCGACCAGAAGGCCTTCGCGGCATTCGCCTACGAAGAGCTCACCCTCGGACGATATCGACTTCAGATCGGTGACTGGATCGAACGCAACAACTACTCGGTCGAGGAGCGCGAGGGTGACGGGCACCACGACGGAGAGGACGAGAGCGGCTTCGAACCGCCGGCGGTTCGTGACCGACATTTTACCGGGGTCTCAGCATCGGTCGGGGTTCGTACTGAGCTCGGGACGGGCCACGCCGTCGTGGTCAACCTTACACGTTCACACCGTGTGCCCGCACTCGAAGAGCTCTACAACTTCGGTCCGCATGTCGGCAATTTGGTCTTCGAGATCGGGAATCCTGGTCTCGAGCCTGAAACGACCATCGGACTCGATGTGAGCCTCAGACATCAGTTCAACCGGGTGCGAGGCGACGTCAATTTCTACCTGTACGACATCGATAACTTCGTCTTCCTCGACCTCCTGGATACGCAGATAGCCGCCCTGCAGGTGGGTGAGTTTCTCCAGAGCAACGTCCAATTCATGGGTTTCGACGCCAAGGGCAGCCTGCGTGTCGGCTCGCAGTCCTGGGTGAATATCGCGCTCGGACGTGTCGCGGCGGAGTTGACCAACACCAACGAGGCGCTCCCCCGGATACCGCCGCTTCAAGGTTCGGTGAGTGTCGATCTGCCCTATCGAGGGGTGACGGTCACACCCGAGCTCGTGTTCGCGTCGAAGCAGAACCGGCTCTTTCGAGACGAGACGGCGACGGAGAGATTCTCGGTATTCAACCTGCGTGGATCGTATCCCTGGCCCACGCAGCACATGGTGCACGTATTCAGCGTCTCGGCCTTCAATCTGACGAACACGCTCTATCGAAACCACACGTCGTTCATCAAAGATCTCGCACCTAAGATCGGGCGCGGCGTGAGGATGGGCTACTCGCTTCGCTTCTTCTGATGCCCATGACCAGACCACGCGCGCTTCGCCGCTTGCGGTCTGAACGAGGCCACCGCCATGATCAACTGGCGTCCATTGCCGTCATTACCGAACATGCGGTCGAATACACGCGCCACGGTGACCGACGTACGTCGAGCCGGAGCGTGGCCACCTGGATCGCGGAACTCAACCGCACGGAGACACCCTACGAGACAAAGAAGCCGGTCGGGCACGACCTGGGCTTTCTGTGGCGTTTGAACTCGTACTGGCGCTATGAGGAAACCGCCCGAAGTGTCATCATCGAATGCGAATCAGTCAGCCTCAGCCGGTCGATCCCATCGACGGTCCGATGGATGGTGGGGCCGCTGGTGGACCGTGCAGCCTGCGAATCGATGGAGCGGACGTTCATCTCGATGAGGACGCGACTCCTCGCAGGCACGCCAGATTCGTCTCGCTAGCACCGCAGGACACTAGGATCACGCCACCGCGTGGATGGTCTTGACCACATCCATGTAGACATGGGTCACCTGCTTGAGCGTGAAGCCGGCCGCAACCACGTTCTCGACCGTCGGGCGATTCATATCGGGGCCAAGCTTCCGGGTCACAAGCGTCATCAGGTCCATCATCGGCTTGAACGGATAGAGCTGGCTCCCAGTGTGCTCGAACATGAACAGGTCTCCCTGAGACTTGAGCACCCGCTTCAACGCCTTCAGTCCGTCGACCGGAGCCGGAACCGAGCAGAACGTACAGGATGTGAAGACCTGATCGAACCGGTTGTCCTCGAACGGCATATCGTGCACATCGGCCTGCAACACCTGCAGCCGGCCCTGATACGCATCGATACGATGGGTCGCCTTGTCGAGCATCTTCTGACTGATGTCGATCCCCGTGATCGTGCGACCCTCGGGGAAGAACGGAACGTCGAGACCGGTCCCCACCGCCAGAAATAGAATCTCGCCCTCGCCCATGTTTGCGAACAGGTCGCGCTTGAACGGCTCCCAGCGCTTCTCCGGCCCATAGCTGACCATCAGATTATAGGTGGCGGCCACCTTGTCCCATTTGGTGCGCGTTACGTCGTCCATCGTGTGGCTCGCCGTCTGATCAGCGTGTTTGCAAGATAGGTTGCCGTGACTACGCCCAGTCCACACAGGCCACCGATCCGTGCGGCGTCTTCAAGACACGTCGCGGTCAGGCTCGCCTGCATGGCGACCACCATCCCGGCCACCATCCCGGTCGTCATGACCGGCAGAAGCGTCTCCATCGCACCGAACAGGCCACTCAGGAAAAACGCTACGGGAAGCGAGGTCACCATCCCGATAACCATCCCGGTGATCATCGTGACCAGCATGTGCCAGCCGTGAGGGACCAAGACCGCGCACACTACGCCGATGAGCGCCCCCGAGGCCACGTTGCTGAAGATGTCACCCAGAACGAAATATGGTCGGGTTTCCACATGGTCCTCCCGTGCCGCATTCTATCCCTGCAGGGGCCGTGGTGCGACCGTTTCGGTGCCCGGACGTTCGGGCGTGGTGTAGACTTACTGTCGGAGGATTCATACATGAAACATCGACCCATGGCGTCACGAGGTGTGATGGCGATTGCGGTCGCCGTGGTGTCGTTCGCGCCTGTCACCATCGCGGGCCAAACCGCGCCGTCAGAGCCGTCACCACGGACACCGTGGGGTGATCCTGATCTCCAGGGTGCGTGGAACAACGCGACCACCACGCCACTGGAACGCCCTCTCGATCTGTCGGGAAAAGAATTCCTAACAGACGAAGAAGTGAGCGAGCGAGACGCACGTGTCGCCTTTGAGCGCAGCACCGACCGTCGTGACGAGGACGCCCCCGCGCTTGGCGCATCCGCGGCCCGCGGCGGCCGGGGAACGATCGCGGATGTCGAGCGCGCCTACAACGAGTTTTGGTGGGAACGCGGCGCAACAATCGCGAACAACCGAACCTCGATCATCGTTGATCCGACTAATGGACGACTGCCCGTGATGACGCCGGCCGGACGAGGCCGACTTGCGCGGGGCGCGGCCGCAGCCGGCGAGCGTGGACCATCCGATTCGTACGACGATCGTCGCCTCGGCGAACGCTGCATCATCTACCGGGGTGTTCCGCCGATTCCGACCGGATACAACAACAACTACCTGATCGTGCAGAATCCCACATTCGTGGCGATCCTCCAGGAGCATATCCACGATGTCCGCATCATTCCGCTGGACGGGCGTCCGACCGTCGCCCCACACGTGCGCCAGTGGCTGGGGAACTCGCGCGGCCGATGGGACGGCGACACGCTCATCGTCGAAACCACCAACTTCAATGACCGGGCGTTGCTCCGGGCTCTCGACGGACCACCGAGTGAGTCGCTACGGGTGGTCGAACGCTTTACCAGGATCGCCGACGACACGATCGACTACCGGTTCACGGTCGAGGACCCTGAAACCTGGACCCGACCATGGTCCGGGTCGCTCCCCATGACGAAGATCGCTGGCGCGCTGTATGAGTACGCCTGCCACGAGGGCAACTACGGCATGACCAACCTACTCGCGGGAGCGCGCGCGGAGGAGAACGCCGCCACGGCTGGGACCGGCACGTCACGGTAGGCCTGTCGCATATGGCGCCGCTGGCGTGAGGCTCACCCCGTCGGGAAACAGTTCAGCAGGAAGCCAGGATCCTGGTCGCAGAGATACGGGCGATAGAAGGTCAGCAACCGGCCGCACACCATGACGCTGATCCACAGAAACAACGAGGCGGCACCGATTAATTTCGCCGCGCGCGGAACATCACCCCCGACTCCGATAAGTTTGACTTCGCTGAACAGCCGAAGATAGAAAATCGCGACATTACAGCCGGCGAGCGCCATGAAGAACATCTTCAGATGAAAAGAAGTGTTGAGGATGTACTGGTCGGGCTCGGTCAGAAGAAACATCGACCCG
>Ga0310123_10000919_pt1 | contig 25551 bp, 17 predicted proteins | sample CB6_AW_1057_MG_FD_203505 | JGI IMG/M metagenome (GOLD analysis project Ga0310123, IMG submission 203505) | Marine microbial communities from Western Arctic Ocean, Canada - CB6_AW_1057 | ecosystem: Environmental > Aquatic > Marine > Oceanic | place: Canada: Western Arctic Ocean | collected... | reverse complement strand
GGAGAATCCGCAATCGGGTTTCGTCGGAAAGCAGCTTGAAGACCTGCACCAGTTCTCGTTCTAACTCGTTGGAAAGCTCGGGAAACACGGCGACGCGTTTTGCGGTTTCTGGTTCGGCAACTTGACTAATCATGGTTTTTTCTTTTTCGTCTCCGTTGTGATCAGATCGTCGCTGACCGGCCCCGTCAACACAATCGGACCCTGTGTCTGCGTCTGACAATTTCCAAAATCCTTTACCAAGATATTGAGCCTGCGGCCAAGATCGACAGGCGTCGCGCACTGCCGATTGAACGCTCACTACATATCCGGTCGCTGGATGTGCCGCTGCACATCAAAAACATCTCATCGCATTCGATGACGGCTCGACCGTGAATTGAAACCAGACAGACGACAAAGCCAAAGAGGCGAATCTCTGTCAGGCACGCTTCGAAGCAGATAGGCTTGCTGAGATATGTTTCGACGTCTTGGTTAGACGAATCGCAGCTGCAACATAACCGATGCGACATACGTTCGGCAAGGTCGTCTGCGTCTCATTATTACCGCTGCACGCACGAATCGTCAACAACTTTCATGATAATCTGAAAGATTCAATAAAAATAGGGGCCCTGAATTCCTCGCAAACCGAGCCACGGGGCCAAATTGTGCGAAAACTCCTATTCCGCCGGTCGATGTTGGGTAAACTGAACTCGAAAGGGTGTTGTTGTGACTGACTCGAATTTCGGCCATCTTGGTGGTTTGCGAGCGATGGTCACCGGTTCCTCAAGTGGAATCGGCCGGGCGATTGCCCGGGAATTCGCCCGTGCTGGTGCCGACGTCATCGTCCACTGCCGCCGATCGGTCGAAGCGGCTCGGGGTCTGGCCGACGAGATTCGTGCCTTGGGACGACGCGCGGAAATTCTCACGGCCGACATTGGAGATCTAGGCGAATCAGAACGGCTGGTGGAACGGGCCTGGGACTGCTACGACGGGCTGGACACCTGGGTCAATAACGCCGGTGTCGATCTGTTGACCGGGGACGAGGCCCAGCTCGACTACGCCGACAAGTTACAGCGGCTGCTGCAGATCGATGTGGCCGGCACGGTGCGGCTCTCGCGGATGATTGGTCAGCGGATGCACGAAGCTGGCGGCGGATGCATTCTGAACATTGGCTGGGACCAGGCCGATCGCGGGATGGAGGGCGACAGCGGCGAACTCTTTTCCGTGGCCAAGGCCGCCGTGATGGGCTTCACCCGCTCACTGGCCGTCAGTCTCGCGCCGCACGTTCGAGTGAACTGTCTCGCCCCCGGCTGGATTCGCACGGCCTGGGCAGAAACGGCCGGCGAGCGCTGGCAGCAGCGCGTCCGGGACGAAACACCGTTGGCCCGTTGGGGAACACCGCAAGACGTCGCCGCATTGGCTCGGTTTCTGGCAAGTCGAGACGCGGCGTTTATCACCGGTCAGGTCATCAACGTCAACGGCGGCGCGATCCGTTGACCGGCTCCTGTTCCAACAGAACGCCGTTGCGATTCTCATCCGAAAACGGCACGATAGACTCGTTCGTGTCAATTTTGCGCGATTTGGTCTGTTCGTGTTCGAAGAATTCCCTGCGGAGGACCCTCAGATGGCTGACGATGTTGTCTTGACCGAGGAACAACTCGCCCAAGAACTAGAAAGCTTGTCGGGCTGGGAGGTCCGCGACGGCTGGCTGCGGCGGCAGTACCAAACGCCCGGTTTCGCGCACACGATGATGCTGGCCAATACGGTCGGTTTTCTGGCCGAGGCGGCGTGGCATCACCCCGATATGTCGGTCGGTTATGCTCATCTGACCGTCAAGCTGCAGACACACCGTGTCCGGGCCGTCACCATGCACGATACCGAACTGGCCCGCAAAATTGATGAAGTCGTCACCTGGCTGCCGGGGGAGGAATCGGCCCTGGACGGCTTTCCGAAAAAGTGGATCCACTAAAGCGATGTCGAAAGAGCGCATCCTGTTCGTCACCGGACGGCTGGCGGAGTTTTCGCTTCGTCGCGTCGTCGAAACGCTGAGCAAACAAGCCGGCTTCGACTATCAGATCGAAGTGCTGGGCATCAGCGTAGCGGCACTGATGTACGCCGGCTGGGTCGGTCGAAAGCTGCAAAAGGTCGACGGATTCAATCGTGTGATTCTTCCCGGCTGGTGTCAGGGGGATTTGGGGCCGCTTAGTAGGCGTTTCAACACGCCATTCGAGCGGGGACCGAAAGACCTGTTCGACCTGCCCGAACACTTCGATCATCACGGTCATCCGTCTCCCGACCTGAGCTGGTACGACATCGAAATTCTGGCCGAAATTAATCACGCTCCCCGCATGACCGACGGCGAAATCGTCGAACAGGCTGAGTCGTACCGGTCGAGCGGTGCCGATGTGATCGATCTGGGCTGCGTTCCCGGAGAAAGTTGGGGCCGCATTGGCCGGGTGACCGCTCTGCTGCGCCAAGAGAGCTTTCGCGTTTCGATCGATAGCTTCGATCGAGGGGAGGTGGAAACGGCCATCGCTGCCGGCGCTGAACTCGTTTTGAGCTGCAACGGGAACAACCTCGACTGGGCGTCTGACTTGGATGTGGAATTGGTCGCCATTCCCGACGACCCCCGCGACTTCTCATCTCTGAATCGCACAGTGGATGTGCTGTTGGAAAAAGGCGTCCGCTTTCGCGTCGATCCGATTCTGGAGCCGATTGGCTTCGGGTTCGCCGCCTCACTGGCGCGGTATTTTGAGGTCCGCTGCAAATGGCCCGAAGTCGAAATGATGATGGGCATCGGCAACCTGACGGAACTCACCGAGGTCGATTCCGCCGGCATCAATCTGCTTTTGGCGGGAATCTGCCAGGAGTTGGGCATCCGCAGCGTGCTGACGACCGAAGTGATCCATTGGGCGCGAACGGCGGTTCGCGAGTTCGACTATGCCCGGAGATTGGTCCGATACAGCGTCCATCACAAAGTGCTGCCCAAACATCTCGATCCGCAGTTGGTCATGCTGCGCGATCCGAAGGTACGGGTGATGGGTGCCGACGATCTGAAATGTCTGGCCGAACAACTGACCGATCCGAACTTTCGCATCTTTGTGGAGCGTGGCGACATTCACGTCATGAACCGCGACGGCTACTGGCGCGGTCGGGACCCGTATGAGTTGTTCGATCGGCTAATTAAAGAATCAGACGCCCTCGACACCTCGCACGCTTTTTATTTGGGCTACGAACTCTCCAAGGCGGTGACCGCGCTGACGCTGCAAAAGCAATACCGCCAGGATCAGGCCCTGCAGTGGGGGTTCTTGACGGTGCCCGAGACGAGCTTTGTCGAACATCGAAATCAAGCGCGACGTGAATGAGAGTTGAGGATGGGATGATGGAGGATAGAGGACGGAGTATGGAGGATCGTGATGTTCTTGCTGCGGGGGTGCCGAGTGTCAGTTCGACGCGGGCGCCGTCGCCTCTGGTGCAGGAACTCGCTGCGTATCCTAATGTGGGAGAGGCGCTGCGGGCATTCTCCGGTCAAGCCAATGTTCTGCTGCTGGAAAGCATACTGAAGCGCGGTCACGTCGGGCAGTACTCGTTTCTGGTCGCCGACCCCTTTGAGTTTTTCGAGCTTCAGCAGGCCCGTCACGGTTCTGATCCGTTCGCACAGATTCGCCAGCGGTTTTCGAGGTTTGCGGCGGCGAGCGTCGAGGGGCTTCCGCCGTTTCAGGGCGGGGTGGCGGGATTGCTCTCGTACGAACTGGGGCATGCCTGGGAACAACTACCCACGCCGCCGTTTGACGAATTCCGACTGCCGGCAATGTGCGTCGGCCTATATGACTGGGTGATTGGCTGGGACCACACGGCCGACCGGTCGTGGATCATCTCGCACGGCTGGCCCGAGATTGAGGCGACACGTCGAGTTGATCGAGCTGCCAAACGTCTACAGTGGGTGCAGGAAACCTTGCAGAAAGCATCCGGCTCGCGGAATGCAGAGCCCCGAGAGAAACCGTGCCCGGTTCCGAATCCCGAATTCCGCGATGCCGCCGCATCGGCGCCGCGGTTTCCCGCGCCCGGTCCGAAGGGGCTGCTGAGCGATTTCTCACGCGACGACTATCTCCGTGCCGTCCAGCGGACGATTGAATACATCGACGCCGGCGACATCTTTCAAGCGAACCTGTCTCAACGGCTGCTGATTCCGCAGCATCGAACGCCGATCGAATTGTATGAACGGCTGCGGTGCTTCAACCCGGCTCCGTTTGCAGGCTGCTTTCTGCACGGCGATTGGGCCGTTGTCAGTGCCTCACCGGAACGATTTGTGTGTGTGCGAGACGGAGAGGTCGAAACGCGACCGATTAAGGGGACACGCCAGCGACGCATGGGGCCGGAGGCCGACTTGTTCACCCGTGATGAACTCCGTGAAAGCGGCAAAGACCAAGCCGAGAACGTGATGATTGTCGATCTGCTGCGGAACGATCTGTCGCGGGTTTGTCGGCCGGGGACGATCCGGGTGCCGCAGCTCTGCTCTGTGGAAACGTATGAGACGGTGCAACACCTAGTTTCGGAGGTTCGCGGTCAACTGGTCGCTGACCGGGACGTCTGGGACCTGTTCGCAGCGGTCTACCCGGGCGGATCGGTGACCGGCGCGCCGAAAGTGCGGGCGATGCAAATTATCGCCGAGCTAGAACCGACCGCCCGCGGACCCTATTGTGGCAGCTTGTTTTATGCCGGTTTCGATGGCACGCTCGATAGCAACATTCTGATCCGCACATTCGTCTGCCGCAACGGGTGGATTCAATGTCCGGTGGGTGGCGGCATCGTGGCGCAGTCGGATCCTGCGGCCGAGTACGAAGAAACGCTGCATAAGGCCGAAGGTATGCTGCGAGCCCTGTGAGAGTCGCCTTACGGCATTCAGAGGCGAATAAGAACTCGACCGCAATGATCCTGCTCATCGACAACTACGACAGTTTTGTCTACAATCTAGCTCGGTATTTCGGCGAAATGGGTTGCCAGACACGGGTGGTGCGCAACGATCGCATCACGGTCGATGAAGTGCAGCAGATGAAACCGGCGGCGATCGTGCTTTCGCCGGGACCGTGCACACCACGTGAAGCGGGTGTGTCGGTGAAGCTGGTTCGAGAGCTCGCCGGATCGGTGCCGATGCTGGGGGTTTGTCTGGGGCATCAGGCAATTGCGGCGGCATTCGGCGCAGCCATTGTTCGAGCCCCCCAGCCGGTCCACGGACGGACTTCGCTGATCCATCACAACGGCAAGCAGATCTTCTCGGGTCTGATCAACCCGCTACGAGCGGCACGTTATCATTCGCTGATGGTTGACGAACAGTCGCTGCCGGACGAACTCAAAATGACCGCCCGTTGTGAAGACGGCATCCCCATGGCCCTCGAACATCGCGTCCGAAAATTGTTCGGAGTGCAATTTCACCCGGAATCGGTGCTGACTCAATCAGGTCACCAACTGCTCGGCAACTTTCTGAAACTGGCCGGCATCACGTTCAGCAAGTGTCCGTCAGGGGACTTCGCCGTTCCGCCGAGCGACCCCGATTGGCCCGCCACCATGGGAGCATCCGAACAGCCGCTGCACTGGTGACGGACTGCCTGCATCGGTGCGCGAAACTTTACCGGTTTGGCTCGGAAAACTGCCGGTATGACCGCGCATTCCGACATCTCGTCTGTAAACGTCGGGCAAAAACTGTTCGATGTTTCACAACCGGTCCTGCGCGCAACGCCGATACAAGCAGGTAGACGGTACCGTTGCGCTGCGCACGTCAATTGGCTGACCGGTAGGTGTTTCCGGAGCAGGTATTGAACCGATTCGGCTGGCCAAAACCCTCAACTCTCGATTTCACTGAGACGATCACTTTGAAACATCCAACGCCGACGATTCTACTACGCATTGGCCTGGTGCCGGCGGCTGTTTGCCTGTTAATGTTGCTGGGCCTAAGCCGTGCCGTCCCGGCCAATTCCGAGTGGGTAAAACACCGCTGGCAGACCGACTTTTCCCAAGCCGAGGCCGAAGCGAAGCGGCTAGGTAGACCACTGTTGATTCACTTTTATGCCTCGTGGTGCGGTCCCTGTCAGCGGATGGAGCGCGAGGTGCTCAAGGATCCGGTGCTGCTAAAACATTTCGGCACAAAGTTCGTTGCCGTCAAAATCGACATCGACATTGACAAGCACGAAGCGTTGGTCGAGCGGTTCAAGATTCAGTCACTGCCCAGCGACGTTCTCGTCGCGCCGGACGGACGGCTGTTGATGAAAACGACTGGTTATCAGTCGAAGGAACTTTATTTAGCACGATTGGCCCTCGTCGGCGCGAAATTCGGCGACTCGAAGAGATCCTCTTTCCTACCGAGCAAACCACTTCCCCGCCGCGATTTGGAACCCACTCGGCCCGGTCGCCGACCCAAAATCGCCGCGCGCCCCACCGCCGACTCGAAGCGTACTACGACATCCTCTCCCGGTCGCAATGCCCCCCCACAACCCAAAGTTGTACTTGGGCTGGACGGCTACAGCCCAATCTCCTTATGGAACTGGCGGCAGTGGCGAAAAGGTAAGCAGGCCTTTGCGTCGGTTCACAAAAAAATCGAGTACCGCATGGCGACGGCTGGGGAATGGGAACAGTTCAAAGCGGCGCCGGATCGCTACGCGCCGCGGCTGTTGGGCTGCGATCCGGTTGTGCTTTGGGAGGCAGATCACGCGGTTCCCGGACGCACTCGTCACGCCGCCTATTTCGACGGCGGGTTGTTCCTGTTCGTCAACGAAGAAAATCGAGGACGGTTCAAAAATAATCCGATTCGCTACTCGCGGACCCGGCACGTGATGAACATCGATGAGGTTCAGCCAGCGCCGCTACGTTGAGGACCGTTCGACGATTCAAGCAATCGAGAATTTTCGCCGCAGAGTCGTCGGGCGGCCTGTGTGGAAGAAGCGGCATCGAGAATCGATCAGCGTCTGCTCCAAAGTTCGGTCGGTTGTAGTTCTTCGGATTTTTCCAATTTGTCGGGATTAACCAGATTCTCAGAGGCAATGGGTGATTTCTACAAACAGGGGAGAAAGTGCCGATTTCGGGCGAAATGTTGGAGAGTAGAATTGACAAAAACGCCACGAAAGTTATGATAGCACCAGTCTTGGAGTTTGAGCTTCTTTCTTCGCAACGCTTATTCCCCCAGAAAACAGACAACTTCGGGGCGAGAATTCGACTCAGGTTGCGAACATTAGGGTGGCTCAACGACTGGCTGTAACCCCGCTTTTGGATACCGCTCTCGCTCATAACCGGTTGTAACCAAGTTGGTGCGGCGAGCGAGTCTATCTGAACAATGCCCGCGTGGGGAATTGATATCGCGGGGGGCAACGACCTTCTCGAGGCACTCGAGCAAGCACGGCTCACCGGCCGGGAATTCTACCAGCATTTGACCCAGAGTTTCTCCCGACCTGCCGAATTTGTCTGAGGTTGTCGGTGGCTGCTGCGCTTGAGCGTAGTTGGAAAGTCGGCTGGATTTTGCGCGCGGTCTGTCTACTGCATGGTTCGGCCGATCAAGATCGCAATCGAAATTCGTTTGCTTTTCCGTCGCAGAATCCGGAACCGGGTTTGCTTTTGACGAATTCAACGAACGTACTGCAGGAGTTGGTTCGGGCCGCAAAATACCACCTACCCGACGAAAAATGGATCGGCACCTGAACCGCCAAGACGACTTCACTCTCGGATAAACGACTTTGCAATTTCAAGCACGTCACGACTGTCGGGATTCTGTGACTTGCGGAGCACAGGTCTCGGGCATGAGTTGTTTGTCGGCGTCGATTGATTTCTAGCCCCTGAACCGCTGGGAAGACGTTTTGCGCATGATTTCATTGGAAAGTGACTGATTGAAGTGATCAGTTCCTTGGTTTCCAAGACTCCCTATCAACCGAAAAATGGAAAGTGTTCATGGCTGCCAAGAGTTCCAGCACCTGTGTTCGATCCGAAAAACAATCGAATGGTGTTGCCGATTCGTTCGCGGATGACTTCCAGTCCGGCCATCGTAAAATCGAGGCGTCTCGTCTTGATCAACCTGACGATGGTCGTGCGGAAACGCCGACCGACACGTCTGGTGACCGGGAGTTGAGAGTTTCTGCCGAGGTCGCCGCAGACCGGGGCCACGGCAAACCGACCCGAAACGAGGGGGGTGACGGGGGAACGACGTCCACCGGTCGACGGCGACGGCGACGGCGACGGCGACGGCCCGACAACGCGGAAGGACGTGGCGGGCAGCAGCAGTCCCGGGGACGTGACCGGTCTCGGCGGCCGCGCTCCATGGGAGAAAACGGCGCAGAAATCACCGGGACCATTGAAGGCGTGCTCGAAATGCACCCCAAAGGTTACGGGTTTCTGCGCGACCCCAAGAAGAATTACGCAGCCCAGGACATCGACGCCTTCGTCTCCAGTTCACTGATCGACAAGCACGGGCTGCGGGAAGGCATCCTGATTCGCGGCGAGGTCGGTCCCGGCTCAAAGGGCCAAGGACCCCGGTTGAAAAGCATCGAAACGATCGACTCTCGCACGCTGGAAGAGTATCAGCAGATTAAACTCTTCGAAGACCTCACGCCGGTCAACCCCTTCGAGCACATTCGATTGGAACGGGGGGCCGAGCCGATCACCATGCGCGTGATGGACCTGCTGACGCCGATCGGCAAAGGGCAGCGGGCATTGATTGTTGCTCCTCCGAGGACCGGAAAAACATTACTCCTGCAAGACATTGCCGATTCGGTCAGCGCCAATCATCCCGAAGTGCATCTGATGGTCCTGCTGATCGACGAACGTCCCGAAGAAGTGACCGAGATGCAGCGTCGTGTCCAGGGCGAAGTGATCGCCTCGTCGATGGACCGCGAAGTTGAAAGCCATATCCGAATCAGCCAGTTGATTATCGCACGCGGCAAACGGCTTTCTGAGGCCGGCGGCGACGTCTTGATTCTGCTCGATAGCATTACTCGCACCGCCCGCGCGTTCAACAAGTGGATCGGCAATACCGGCCGAACCATGTCCGGCGGTCTGGACGTCAAAGCGCTCGACATTCCCAAAAAGATGTTTGGAACGGCGCGGCGTTTCGACGAAGGAGGCTCGCTAACCGTGGTCGCCACGGCGTTGATCGACACCGGCAGCCGTATGGACGAAGTGATCTTTCAGGAATTCAAGGGGACCGGAAACATGGAGATGGTCCTCAACCGAGACCTGGCCGATCGCCGAGTCTGGCCCGCCATCGACATCGGGCTTTCCGGAACGCGGCGGGAAGAGTTGATTATCGATGCCGAGACGCTCGACAGCATTGTGATGATGCGTCGCAGCTTGATTTCATTGAGAACCACCGAAGCGATGGAGCAGCTCATCAGCACGTTGAGAAAGTTCCCGACCAACGCGGAGTTTCTCAAGAAAATTCGCGCCGTACTCTGAGTACGGGCGCCGTCCGGCAGATTTCTCTGCCATCACCATCTGCGATCAGCCGTGCCGGCGGATGTCGCCGCGGAACCGCATGGCTTTGTAATCCGTTTCCGTGGCAGCACGACAGAACATCCGTCGCCCCAAGCTCAGATTTTTGGCAGCCTTTCGATCAGCGGGCCCAAATGTAGGCCCGGTTCCAATGCCAGGGTGATCCGGCCTAGGGATACCAATCGATGGGAGCCATTCGCCGAGGGTGGTGCGGACGCAGCAGCGAAATGCCCTGCCATTTCCGCAACTCAATCCGCGCTACACGCTGTCGAGCACTGTAGGCGGCACGGCGAAAAATTTTCTCCTGCGGCTGCGTCCTGCGGCGATACGTGGGCTGATCGACGGTCCGTTCGTACGGCACCTCGTCGACCTGTTTGTAAGCTACGCTGATGGTCAGACCGTTGGTCGGTTGAGCCGACAGAAGTTGTGGATCCGCCAGCATCAAACATAGGCAAGTCGTAGATTCAATCATTGGTTTCTCCAGACGGTTGGAGTCAGCCGCAACGGTTTCGTGACGTTTTCAAACGATCTTTTGGCCCGGACGAACTCATCGATCATCCAAGTCATGTTTTGCTGGTTGACTTGAGCCGCCGACAAATTGGACATTCCAGGATTCGTATCTTTGGGAATCTCCGATGCGCAAACGGAACTTTCCGAAAAGTATATCTGGATATATTGTCACATAAATTTTCCTAATGTCGGCGCAAGTTGTTGTGGAGTAAGCATCGGCTTTCAAAAGTACTCACTCCAGTTTGATCAGATTGTTCCGCTGCGAAACCGACGTTTCATGCGGGTGGTCCAGACACCATTGTCTGTGCGGCGAAGCCGCCAGAGGCCGCTGAGTCAAGGCACCGATTGACACCGGGCGTCGATTGCGAGACTCCCCGGCCGCTTGTGGTCTTTCGGCCTTCCAGACGCAGAAACTTCGTCTGGACCCTCGGTGAACTCGGTGTTCAGAATCCCCCGAGCACCTCGCGGCCGCTGCATGTTCCCAAGCTTCGGCGTAGGTCGGCGTCGATTTTCTCAGAATGGAATCGGACCGCACCATCCATCAGCAGCAAATGATAGCCCTCTGCGTGACGACTTTTGAAGGAGAGCTCGAAACGATCCGCAGTGCTGTTGTCGTGGAACAGGTTGATGTCGACCCCCAGCGAGCCCAGAAATTCCGAGGCGTCGGTCGAATCAGGCGTCCCCACTCGGCCAAGGTCATCGGAGCCGATGTACCAGTGATCGACATGCGAATCACAACCTCTCCCACCCCAACCGTATGGCTTGTTCCGTCGTAAATATCGCGAAATCAAACGCTGCTCAATCGATGAAACATGCCGTCCAATCCTTCAGGACCAATGCCTTTGGCGCTTTTCGCAGCGTCGGTCGTGCGTTTTTCGGAAGCACACGCCGTGTAATTGCAAGGGACGCGGCCCTGAATGCTATCGTTGTTAATGTGACGCGGGGCAATGTCCGACGGACAGCGAAATATGTCGATGAACGTTGCACAGGCTTTCTCTTGGTTTCAGGTCATCCAGATCGAAGCGGTGTTACTTGGCGTGGTGATCCTAATCGTGTTGTAGACATCCGTCTTGTCGAGAAATGGCAGGATGTGAAATGACCAGCCCGACCCTTCAGGCCAGGTGTAACCGGGCAGAAACGTGCCGTACACGCCGTGATAGTTGTGCAGCGCCAGCCCAAGTTGCCTCAAGTTATTCTTGCACTTTGATCGGCGCGCAGCCTCGCGGGCCTGTTGAACGGCCGGCAGCAGTAAGGAGATCAGGATCGAGGTCACCGCGATCACCACCATCAACTCGATGAGGGTGAATCCTTCAGTGTGTTGTACGAGGCCTCGTTTTTGACTCATCACGTTCTTGACCTCAAGCGAGTCGGTTCAAGGGGAAAGGTCTGTCCTGGCCGAGGCACTGTGACTGAGACTCTGTGACCTATGATGCCTCGACCAATCCAGATCTGCAAGAAAAAACATCAGCACCTGGCCAGACTCACAAATTCCGATGAATTCTGGGGCACGCTCTGCCGAAAATGGGCCGACCACGATCTGCTACGACCATTGGCAGAGAACCGGCATTATCGATGTCGGAATCTCTGAAATGATGTACGATGCCTGGAAGGTCTGGCTCGACTGGCACCGGGCGGCATGGCCAGACAACAAGGCCGAAATCGAAACGCTCGAAGCAGACCGTGGCGATGCGAAGCTCGAAGAATATTACTGGCCGGATACGTTGCCATCCTCGCCAGCCGAGTACGAGAAAAAGCCGCTGCTTCGCAACCAAGGCCGGTCATGTGGAAGAGTTAATGTCACAGAGCAAATCACAATAAAAGAGGCCGCCAGCCGGGACCTTTGCGGGAATCCTGTGGGAAAGCACCGTGTCAACACCTGCTGAAATAATCCAACTCGCCGAACGTTTCGAAATGCACCGGGAGAGTTACCGCTCCACCGGGTACAACGAAACGCAGTTGCGGCGGGAATTCGTCGATCCGTTCTTCAAGTCACTCGGCTGGGACGTGGACAACGAGCAAGGGTGTGCCGAAGCGTACAAAGATGTCATTCACGAAGACGCCATCAAGATTGGTGGGACGACGAAGGCCCCGGATTACTGCTTCCGCATTGGCGGCCAACGAAAGTTCTTCGTCGAAACGAAGAAACCTTCCGTGGACATCGGGCGGGACATCAGCCCGGCTTTCCAACTTCGCCGCTATGCGTGGACGGCCAAGTTACCCTTTTCCATTCTGGCCGACTTTGAAGAATTGGCGGTCTACGACTGCCTGACTCAGAAGCCGAACAAGACCGACAAGGCGTCCCAGGCACGGACACTGTATCTCAAGTACACCGACTACACAGACCGTTGGGACGAAATCGCTTCCATCTTTTCGCGTGAAGCGATTCTCAAAGGCTCCTTCGACAAATACGCCCAGACGCACAAAAAGAAACGCGGGACGGCCGAGGTCGACGTCGAGTTCCTCAAAGAAATCGAGAATTGGCGGACGCTGCTGGCCCGCAACCTAGCCCTGCGGAACCCACAGGTCTCACAACGGGAACTGAACTTCGCCGTTCAGCGGACCATCGACCGCATCATCTTCCTGCGCATCTGTGAAGATCGGGGTGTGGAGCGGTCCGCGCAATTGCAGGCATTGTTGAACGGCCCAACCGTCTACGCCCGGCTGTGCGAATTGTTCGAGCAAGCCGACGATCGTTACAACTCCGGCCTGTTCCACTTCCACAAAGAAAAGGGCCGGCCCAAAGAATCCGACAACTTCACGTTATCATTGAAGATCGACGACAGGCCGCTCAAACAAATCATCAGCCATCTGTACTATCCCGACTGTCCCTACGAATTCTCTGTTTTCCCAGCCGACATTCTGGGGCAGGTCTACGAGCAGTTTCTGGGCAAGGTCATTCGGTTGACCAAGGGCCATCAGGCCAAGATCGAAGAAAATCCGGAAGTCAAAAAGGCGGGGGGCGTCTACTACACGCCGACTTACATTGTCGATTACATCGTCGAACAGACCCTCGGCAAACTGCTGGAAGGCAAAACCCCGCAGCAAGTCGGCGGCCAGACCAAGACTGGGAAACCGTCCAAGACCAAACAACCATTGACCGTTCTCGACCCGGCGTGCGGCTCAGGCTCCTTCCTGATCGGGGCCTATCAGAAGCTGCTCGACTGGTACCGTGACTGGTACGTCGAGGATGATCCGAAAAAGCACAAACAGCGCATCTACGAAGCGGCGTGCGGCGAATGGCGGCTGACGACGGCAGAACGAAAACTGATTCTGTTGAGCCACATCTACGGCGTCGATATTGATCCGCAAGCGGTCGAAGTCACCAAGCGGTCGCTGCTGCTAAAAGTGCTGGAAGGCGAGAATCAGGAAACGCTCAACCGGCAGTTGAAGATATTCCGGGAACGCGCGCTGCCCGATTTGGCGAGCAACATCAAATGCGGCAACTCGCTGATCGGCCCAGACTTCTACGACGGCCAACAAATGAGCCTGTTTGATGAAGACGAGATGCTGCGGATCAACGCCTTCGATTGGCAGGTGGAGTTCGCGGAGATTATGAAATCGGGCGGCTTCGATGCGGTGATCGGGAATCCGCCCTATGTCCGCATGGAAATGTTCAAAGAGATCAAACAGTACCTGCGGACGCATTTCACCTGCCATGCCGAACGAACCGACCTGTATGTTTACTTCATTGAACAGGAACATGCGCTGCTGGCTTCCGATGGTCTGTTCGGGATGATCGTTTCCAACAAGTTCATCCGATCGAAGTACGGCCAGCCATTAAGAAAGCACCTCGAATCGACAGCAACCATCGAGCGTATCGTCGACTTGGCCGGATTGCCGGTGTTCCGCGGAGCAACAGTACGGACGATTGTTCTCATCACGTCGCGATCACGGAAAAACGGGCGACGATGGGTCACCTACTCACCGCCACCAACGAAGGATGAACTAAGGCAGGTTGAAACGCGGACACGCCCGCTATCCGATGTCTGCGATGCAATCACGTACAAGATCCGGATCGGAGAACTCCGCGAATCCGGCTGGCGTCTCAATCGTCCAAAATTCGCCGATTTGATGGACACCCTAGCTACCAAAGGCACCACGCTCAAGGATTTCATGGATGGAAAGATTTGTCGCGGAATCGTGTCGGGGTTGACCGCCGCCTTTGTCATCGGACGGGAGCAACGGAATGAGATCATCTCCACCAATTCCGAAGCCGAGCAAATCATCCGCCCGTTCTTGCAAGGAAGGAAAATTCGTCGATTCGAGATAGAGCGGAGCGACGAATTTCTGATTTACACCCACCACGGCATCGACATGGACCCGTACCCTACGGTCATCGAACACTTGAGACCGTTTCGATCACGTCTTGAAAAACGGGCGACCAAACAGCACTGGTACGAATTGCAACAGCCTCAGTTTGCGTATGCGAAATTTCTCAAAAACCCGAAGATCGTCTTCCCCGATATTGCAACAGGGTGTCGTTTCGCAATGGACACAGGGGGACACTTCGGGGCAAACACGGTGTACTTTCTGCCGACAGCGAACTTGTCATTGCTCGGCGTGCTGAACTCACGCTTGGCGTTCTTTTTTTTCCAGCAAACGTGTGCCGCATTGGAAGGACCGGGCGAAGCCTACTTGCGTTTCTTCGGTCAGTATCTCGAAGGATTCCCGATCTGCTTACCCAAGACGGAACATCCCGCTCACAACCAATTGGCGCAACTTGTCGAGCAGGCCGAATCGCTGAGGGAGAAACTGAAAGCCATAACGACAAATCACAAAAGAACGATCTTCCAACGCCAGATCGAAACAACCGACCGGCGGATTGACCAATTGGTCTACGACCTCTACGGCCTGACGGCTGAGGAAATCCAGATCGTCGAGGAGGCAACCGACTGACGGAGAAGAAACAATATGGCAAAAGGGAACAAGCTTCTTGAGCGAATCTCGCGGGGGACATCGGACGTGGACATCTCGTTTCAGAGACTGTGTCGATGATTGTGCAGACTGGGCTTCGAAGAGCGGATTCGCGGCGACCAATGGTGAAATAGTTAACAATTGATCGAACACTTCCCAAAGGTTAGCGTCAGTCTATCTGGGCAATTAATGCACTGCGCGCTCACGCAGCTTCATAGGCAAAAACGACAACCCAAATGTGGTTCACTACGCCGACGATCATGTTTGCACTAGAATGATTCCAACGCCAATCACGCAGCATTGCGTGGCCGACAATTCAATCCCGAGTTGATGATGGTCAGAACACACACATACTCGATGGCCGAACTGAGCAGACTCCACGATCGACTGCCGCGGTTTCCGCTGGCCCACCTGCCGACGCCACTCGAATTCCTCCCGCGGTTTTCCCGGGCACTGGATGGCCCGCGGATCTGGATCAAGCGCGATGACTGTACCGGCCTGGCCTTTGGCGGCAACAAGACGCGACATAACGAGCTTCTGATCGCTGATGCTCTTCAGAAGGGAGCGGATACGATCGTCTGGGGTGCCGGAATCCAGAGCAACAATTGTCGGCAGACCGCCGCCGCCTGCGCGAAGGCCGGCCTGGACTGCCATCTTGTCCTCGGTCGCGTAGCACCGGCAAAGGGTCCCGATTTTGTGCAGGGAAACCTGCTGCTTGACCACCTCGTAGGGGCCAGTATCGAGATCGTCGACGCGCCGGAAGGTCCTGAAGTAGACGAGAAGATTGCGCAGGCGGCTGCGCGACTTCGAGGTGAGGGGCGAAAGGTCTACGAACGGGATCCAAAGTACGTCAAGCCCCTCGCTGCGCTCAGTTATATGGCGTGCGTCATCGAGTTGTTCAAGCAGGCGAATGATGCGGACTTCACGCCGGATGCTCTGTACGTCTGTTCGGCCGGTTCGACTGGTGCAGGTATCTCGCTAGCGACGGCCGCACTTGCACTCGCGATGTCCGTGCAGCACGTGACTCCCATTGTCTGGCCATGGGACACTCAGGCCGCGATGACTCAGATTGCGAACGATGCTGCCGAGCGACTGGGAATTAGCACACGACTTGAATCTGACGCCATTCATGTGACGGAAGACTACGTGGGATCGGGATATGGTGTGTTGACGCCTGGTTGTCTGGAAGCGATTACATTGCTGGCCCGCACAGAAGGCATCCTGCTGGATCCGTCATACAGCGGGAAGAGTATGGCGTGCCTGATCGATCACATTCGCAATGGAACTTTGCAGAGCGATCAGGACGTGGTGTTTATTCACACTGGCGGCACGCCCTTATTATTCGCTTACAACGAGCAGCTTGCAGACGAGATTAATCGACGAAATTTTTGAAATCGCTGAATCGGCGAAAGAACCAGCAAAGAAGGAGAAGAATTGGGCATGACGCGCAAGCCCCGGATCACTTCCGAAATCAGTTTCGAGCGTGACGGTAAGCAGCAGAGTTTTCTGAGACTGCCGCATTCAATTCATCGTTCGGCCTACGGCTGGATCGCCATTCCGATCATTGTCATTAAAAACGGTACGGGACCAACCGTACTGCTGACGGCTGGTAATCACGGCGATGAATACGAAGGCCAACTCGCGCTGATGAAACTTTGTCGTGAACTCGAACCGGAGACGGTACGCGGTCGCGTCGTCATGCTGCCGGCCGCAAATTATCCGGCAGTGATCGCGGGGTTACGTACCTCACCGATTGACGATTTGAATCTCAACCGCTCGTTCCCCGGTGATCCGGACGGGCGGCCCACGGCAGCAATCGCGCACTACATTGAGAGCGAACTGCTTTCGATCGCGGACTTCGCAATCGATCTGCATTCCGGCGGCAGTTCCCTTATGTACCTTCCCAGTTCGCTCACCACACTGGTCAAGGATGACCAACTCGCAGCCAGGCAGATGGAAATGCTTCGAGCTTTTTCTGCCCCGCTGGCATACATTGCCTATCCGGGCGGCGAAGACCGCACCATGCTGGCTGCTGCAAATCGCGCGGGTGTCCCGGCAATCGGCACCGAGTTGGGCGGATCGGGAACGGCTTCTGTGCAATCCGTGGCGATCGCTGAACGAGGAGTCCGCCGAGTGCTGAAACACATTGGCAGCCTGCCTGCCATCGATGTCGATGAAGATCTGCCACCGACCCGAATCATGGAAGTCTGCGGCAATGACTACTATATCTACAGTCCCGACTACGGACTGTGGGAGCCGCTGGTCGATCTCGGCGATGATGTGCACGCTGGTCAGGCCGCTGCGGCCGTGTATTGTCCCCAGACGCCGTGGCGCGAACCTGTGCTGGCGCACTTCGCCCAATCCGGCACGATCATTTGCCGACGCGTACCGGGCCTCGTTGAACGCGGCGATTGCTTGTTTCACCTGGCGACTGATTGCAGTCCATGATCCACGTGTGTTCGGATTTTGCTTGTTGATCAACGGCGTGTGGTGAAAATATTGTGCACCGTGAAAGACGGCGATTTCCAGTGGGTGCAAATCCCGCCCGGCGATGCTGTCGCTCCAGGATGAAGTAATTTGACGGCCAACAGACGTCGCTGATCGTTGGTCAACAGAATGCGTTTCTTGCCCTGGGACTGCATCAGGGAAATGAACTACGAGTTCTGAAGGACCCTCGTTGGCGTGTGCGGCAAAACCGGCCTTGGCGACAAACCTTATCGCGTCCTTGAGGAACTCAAAGCGCTGCTCGAGGTGGACGTGGTGCGCCCGAGAAGCGCAGGAATCTAAATTCTCAAGCGGTCCATCCCCAGTAAACATCAGGAAATCCTGTTGTATAATCCGGGGCTCTTCCTACCATCGAATTCTAAAATGGTTTGCGATAGGATGTTGCTGAGATGTCCACAACAGACGTGTATCATACAATCACCGGTGTCGTCGGCGTGCCTGGCTTCAAGATTGGAGTGCGAAACAATGATCAAGGTCCGAAACTCTCGGGGATGTCAGATTCATTTAGCGGGAATGCTGTTTTTTTCCCTCGCCGTTTTGTTTGTATGTTTCCCTGCTCGCGGATCAGAAACCGATGAGAAGACCCCGATCGGCCAAATGCTCGGATCTCTCAGTGATCGGTCGGGGCTTTGTGTGCATCTCGGTTTTCGTGACGTTCGTCTGACGACACAGTTGTCGAACGGCGGCAGGTTTCTTGTCCATGGCCTGAGCAATGATCGACAGGCGGTTGAAGAGGGGCGGAAGACAATCCGCTCGCAAGGTCTTGCCGGCGCGGTGTCGGTTGAGCACCATCCGCTGGATCGTCTGCCGTATGCCAACAATCTAGTCAACCTGGTTGTGGCCGAGGAGCTTTCCGAGACGCTGATTCGCGGCAATACTCTCGATGAATTACTGCGGGTGTTACGGCCGGGCGGTGAAGCGTTTGTGAGAGAGTCGGCAGTGGGCGAAAAAAATCTGAAACAGCAACTGGCGAAGTCCGGAGTCGCGCAGGTCGATCGGAAAAAACTTGGTTCGAGCATCTGGTACCAGTTTCGCAAGCCGCGTCCGGCTGCTATGGATGAATGGACTCATCGCCGTTACGACCCGACGCACAACGCCGTTTCGCGCGATAAGGTTGCTGTTCCCTCCGGCGTGCGCTGGGTTGCGGGACCGAACTGGCCGACGGGCCATCGTAAGGCGTCGGTTCCGGGCGTGGTGGCATCGAAGGATCGGCTCGTCTATGTCTTCGACGACCTGCTGGCAGCCGGCGGGCGTGATGAACGGCAAAAGACGCTCGTCGCCCGCGATGCCTACAACGGCATGTTGCTCTGGAAGCGAACCACCAGCAACGAGGATTCGCCGGTCTTGATCCACGTGGGCGACCGTGTTTACAACGTGGTCGAGGACAACGGCCCGCTGGTGGCATTAGACGCTCGAACGGGCAAAGTCATTCAAACATACAGCGAGGCCGGTTCGCCCCTCGAAGTGTTCTACCTCGACGGCCGGCTGCTGGCGCGCACGCGGTCTGATGTCCGCTGCATCAATACCGATACAGGCAAGTTGCAGTGGTGGCATGACGCGGGGGCCAACGTCGTTGCCGGTGACGGCCGCGTCTTCCTGCAAACTAGTTTCCGCGCCAAGGACGGCCGCCGGTTGCACGGTTTCGTTTGTCTCGATCTCGCTTCCGGCCGCGAGCTGTGGCAGAGCAGCACCGAACAGTGGCCGACCCAGCCGAACAGCTTGGAGCTGGTACTCTATCAGGGTGACATTCTCGTATTCGGCGGGTCAGGAAGTCACGCGATTTCGGCAAAAAATGGAATGCACCTGTGGAGCTACAACTATGGTTTGATCGGGCACGGCGGCAGCTATACGAAAGTCGTTTATATCCACGGATTGTTGTGGGTACACAATGCGACATCGGCCGGTCCGAATAAGAATACCTCGTACGCGTGGGAAGGCCTCGATCCCAAAACGGGGAAAGTGAAAAAGCGGCTGGCCCATGCCGTCATCAAGCACCGCTGCATGTACGACGTGGCGACTGAGCGATATTTTTTGTGCGGCTCGATGGACTTCGTCGACCTCGTGCAGGGAAAGCACACCCGATTCACGGCGGCCAGAAACTCGTGCCGAACCGCGGGCGTCGTGCCGGCCAACGGGTTGGTCTACACGTTTCCACACGCTTGTGCCTGTTACCCACTGCTGCGCGGTTTCCTGGGACTCAGCGGCGATGAGCCGGTCATCACCTCGACGGAATTTCGTTCTTCCGAACGGCTCCAAAGCGGGCCGGCGATGGGAACCTCGCTCGAGCAGGGCTCTCTCGCCAAAGGCCAGTGGCCTACCTACCGGGCCGACGCGCATCGCAGTGCCAACACCGAGGCACCCGGCCCGGCACGGCTGGAAAGACTGTGGTCGCGGCTCCTGACCGATGTCGATGCGGCCAGCATGAGACAGGAATGGGACCAGAAGGACGGCGGTCGTGTGACCAGCCCCGTCGTCGCCGACGGCATGGTCTTTGCGGCGGTCAGCGACATGCACGAACTCTTTGCGCTGGACGCCGATTCGGGCGAGCAGAAATGGACTTTCGTTGCCGGCGGCCGCATTGACTGCCCACCGACCGTTTATCGCGGCCTGTGTCTGTTTGGCTCGCGCGACGGCTGGGTTTATTGTCTGCGGAGCCGCGACGGAGAACTCGTGTGGCGGTATCGCGCGGCGCCCGATGACCGGCGGATCGTCGCCTACGGTCAATTGGAATCGCGCTGGCCGGTGGTCGGTGGCGTTTTGGTTCACGACGGCCTGGCTTACTTCGCCGCGGGTCGTCACGCCGGGTCTGACGGCGGCGTGCATGTCTACGCGGCCGAACCGGCGAGCGGAAAGATCGTCTGGCACAGCAATCCGGAGGGCTATCAGACGTTGCCGGATCTGCTAGTCGCATCCGGCGACGGAGTGCACATGGCCGATTGGCAGTTTGACGCCAGGACCGGCAAAGACCGCAGCAGCACGTCCAGCCAATTCCTGCGGTCGGCCCGGCTCGGTCTGTTGAACGATGCCTGGTACAAGCGGCCGATCGCGCTGCGGAAGAACCTGCAACAATGGTCGACCGGCCAAGCTTCGGGGCAGTTGCTGACTTTCAGCAAAAACTGGATTTGCGGCTTTCGTGGACCGAGCAGTGTGAACGGCGGTGACGGAAAAGTCTCCGGTGACACCCAACTGTTCGCGCAGCCGCGTAACGACAACGGGCCATCCCTGCGGGCGGTGCCCGGCTGGTCGACAAAATTACCGCTCGGGACCAACATCAAGAGTCTCGTTCTGGCCGAGGGGACGTTGTTCGTTGCGGGACGGCTGAACGGGTACGACGTCAAGTCGCACGGTGTGCGGGCGCTGTCCGCCCGGGACGGCAAACTGTTGGCCGAATTGCATCTCGACGATCCGCTTGTGCACGAATGCTTGAGCGTTGCCGGCGGACGTGTGTACCTCACCACCCAGGGCGGACGAGTCATCTGCCTGGGCGAGCAGTGAACTGGCACACGGCCATGAGCAGGCAACTCAAGAAGCGAACCGAGTCGTCCGCGGGCAAGCTGCGCGACGAGGCCAAGCCGTCTGGCCCGCCCCGGCGAAGACTGCCGCGTTGGAAAAAGTTGCTCTACTCGGTGCTGGCCGCTGTCGCCCTCTTCGTCGTCCTCGAAGGAGTGCTGTTGCTACTGGATATCCAGCCGGGGGTAGCGTCTCGAGACCCGTATGTGGGATTCAAGCGGGGCGTGCCGCTGTTCGTTGAGCGCGCCGGAGACGACGGTCGTGAGACCCTCGTCACGGCAGAGAATAAGCGAGCCTACTTCAACGATCAACAGTTCCTGAAGTGGAAGCCGCGGGGCACATATCGCGTCTTTTGTCTGGGCGGCTCGACAACGTACGGTCGCCCGTACGACGACACAACATCCTTCCCCGGCTGGCTGCGGGAACTGCTGCCGGTCGCCGACGCGTCGCGCAATTGGGAAGTGATCAATGCGGGCGGCGTGAGCTACGCCAGTTACCGAGTGGTCGTCCTAACGGAAGAACTCGCCAGGTATCAACCCGACCTGTTTGTCATCTATTCCGGGCACAACGAGTTTCTCGAAGAGCGCACCTACCGGGACGTCAGGGAGTCGCCGCCGATGCTGGGCCGAGTCTCTGCGCTGCTCAGTCACACGCGAACGTACTCGCTGGTCCGGAATTTGGTGAAACCATCCGAATCGGGGCCCGGCCGGCGGGCACCGCCCGAAGGGTGGTCGCTGCCGGGCGAAGTGGACGCCCTGCTTGATCACACGGTCGGCCCGTCAGCTTATCATCGCAACGACCGCATGCAAAAGCGGATCGTGGAGCATTTTCAGTTCAATCTGGTTCGAATGATCGAGATTGCGCGCAGCGCCGGCGCCGATGTATTGCTGGTCGTACCGGCGTCGAACGTGAAAGATTCTGCCCCCTTCAAGAGCCAGCACAGAGACGGCCTCAGCGAGGAACAGCACGCACAGTGGTCGCAGTTCTTCGAGCACGGTAGATCGTTGCAGGCAGCGGGCAGGTCGGACGAGGCGCTGACAGCGTATCAGCACGCCGCGAGAATCGACGACCGCTTTGCCGGTCTTCACTATCAAATGGGCCAACTGTTCCTGGAAATGCGGCGACTGGCGGAAGCGAGGACCGCGCTGGATCGTGCCCTCGACGAAGACGTTTGTCCACTGCGCGCCCTGCCGGAGATTCAGGAGATTGTCCGCCAGACGGCCGAAGAGCTTTCAGTCCCAATTGTTGACGCCGAAGAATTGCTCAGGAACGAGTGCCTGCGCCGCTTCGGTCACAATTCACCGGGCCGCGAGTACTTTCTGGATCATGTTCACCCCACGATTGAGACAAATCAATTGTTGGCCGAGACGTTGATCGAGCGATTGATCGACGAGGGCATTGTCGGGCGGCATTCCAGTTGGAACGAAGATGCCATTGAAAAAGTAGCAGTTCGCATTGAGGAAAAAATCGACGCGGAAGCGCAAGCCGTTGCGTTGCGCAACTTGGCCAAGGTGTTCAACTGGGCCGGCAAACACCATGAAGCCGGCCCGCTGGCGCTACAAGCCGTCAACCTGCGCGCCCGTCGCCGGCTTCCGGAAGATCCCGAAGCGTTCGTGCTGGCCGCCGCGCATCTGAAGACGACGGGTGATGTCGATACGGCCATCGGCTACTATCAACGGGCCCTGCGGCACAATCCCGACTATGTCGAAGCGCATCGCCTGCTGGGGGCGGCCATGGTTGAACAGGGCCGGTTCGACGAGGCGGGAGTCCATTTTCGGGAGGTCGCGCGGTTGCAACCCGACGACGCCCACGCACACCACATGGCCGGAGCCGTGCTGGCCGAATTGGATCGCTACAGCGAGGCGATTGAGCATTATCGCCGAGCCGAACGCCTGACGCCAAACGACGCCCACATCCACTACAATATGGCCTTTGCGCTGGAGCAACTCGGAAAAACAGCTGACGCCATCCAGTGGTACCGGAGAACTTTGAAGCTCAATCCCGACGATGCCGCAGCCCGCCGAAACTTAAAACTGTTGAATGCCAACCAACCGTCTGGGGCCAGGTAAACTGGTTTTCGCGTTTTCAGATCTAACCCGAAGAGTAAAAATATTGAAACGACCTTCAAACGAGCCCGTCATAGCAGTTTGAATCTAATTTCATCACCGAATTTCGGCCGATCTCTCTATCGAGATCAACAAAGTCAACGAAAAATCAACGTGAATCTCAACCTCGGACGCACCGCAATTTTGGGAACAGGCACAACTCTGTTAGCCAACTCCCATGCCTCATCGCGGTAGCAGTATCCCGCCAAGCCGTTCGCGGCAACCGGTTTCCCCAGTGTTCTGTCCGACTTCATCACCATGTTCTCGCTGTAATCCCATTGTCGGTGCCAGCGGATGATCGTGTCGGGTGTCACGATCGTGGTCAGACAACAAGGGCAGACCAAGAAATAAAACGCGATGAAAATAACTTGTAATCACCATGAAACGGGCCAGATGGAATTTTCTGTAGGGACGAAACTCTGTAGTCCGAAAGCGATCGCAATGTTGGAAAAAGTTAAAATCTCCCACAAACAGCTCCGGCGACTTTCGTGACCTGTTGACTGCGACTCGCGTTTTTGATGCATTGGTATTTGAAGCGGTCGAGTACACGAGTCACGACGCGCGGTTTATCGCAAATCTGGATACACAAAAGGCCAACCAAACCGGAGATCCTGTTTGATGAAAGCCAAAGTACGTGGCATTGAGATTTACTTCGACATTGACGGCATGGGTTTGGTGCCGGACGGTGACCGCATGGTCGAGAGGCCTGTATTGTTCTTGCTGCATGGTGGTCCGGGTGCCGACCACTCGTACCTGAAGCCGCGCATGGAGCCGTTGCGTGATACCACGCAACTGATCTACCTCGACCATCGTGGATCGGGACGCAGCGCCCGCTGTGATCCCAAATCGTACTCGCTCGAAAACAACGCCGAAGATGTCGATGCCCTGCGCGAGTACCTGGGCTTGCAGCGGATCTCGGTCTTCGGAACATCCTACGGCGGATTCGTGTCGCAAGAGTATGCCATCCGCTACCCGAAACGAGTGACGAGCCTCATCCTGTGCGCTACCGCGCCGAGTTATCGGATTTTGGAGGACACTCGGCGGATCGTCCAGGAACGCGGGACGCCGGCTCAAGTCCACGTTTGCCAGCGTCTGTGGGAGGGCAATTTCGAATCGCAAGAGCAACTGCGCGAGTACTTCGTGGCCATGGGACAGGTGTATTCGAAGAACTTCGATGTCGAGAAGTTCGACATCGGTTGGAAGCGGGGCATCTGGAACGTCGAGCAGATTAACCGTTGGTTTCGCGGAGAGCGGCGGACGTTCGATTTCACAGACCGGCTGCACAACATCACGTGTCCCACGCTAGTCCTGGCCGGAGCCCACGACTGGATCTGTTCGCCGAAGCATGCCCGCATCCTCGCCGAAAAGATTCCACGAGCACACTTAAAGATCTTTCCCAACAGCGGTCACTCCATTGCCCTGGACGAACCGGAGGCCTTCCTGGCTGCTGTCAGAGGATTTTTGATCAACGGGCCGCTGTAATCATTTTGCCATGCTGTCTACCAAGATATTCTGGAGTTTTCTGCGCAAGTTCTCGCCACTGCATGCGCAGGTCAGGGCAACTTGAGCACGCGCACGAGATAAGCTACGGCAAGTCATCCCTCGAAGATTTCGGTGGTGCTTGACATCGGCGAAACGCAATTCCACGTTTGCGGCACACTGACGATATAGAGCCTTTGCCGCGTCTGCCAGAATCCGTTCACGCAGCACATCGATCAGTTCTTCATTGTCCAGCCAGCTGACGCTACGACCTTAGCCCAACTTCGACAGTTGTTGACGTAAGTGCTTGCATCGCAAGGGTCGGGCCTGGAAAGTTCTCACTACATTTCATGTGTCTTTAATCGCGACGGCAGGTTGAGGCCCAGTTGATGTAGCAGGATTTGTTGGTGTTCGCTCGGTTTGGCCACACAGCGTTTGTGAATTTCAACTCCCTTTTGCGTGGAAAGCACGACGTCTACGACGCAGCTTCCAAGACACGACGGGGCTACTCGCCCAAGCCGGCTCGTTGGCACAGTGCGGCCAGCGTCTTCCATAACACATGCGCCAGGAAGCAGACCAGAATGTGGGCCAACACCCGATCTTCTTTCTGGTGCCAGACGGGGCGGATGCTCAGATCGCTTTTGTGAATTCAGAACGCTGCTTCCGCTTCGGTCAGTTTCATGTACGCTTTCCAGCGTTCCTCATCGCTCCAGTCGGTCACGTTGCTGCGCAACAGACAACAATCCTCGCTCAGCTGCGTCCAATCTCACCAAGCTTCAATCTTTTGCCAGACAAGTTCGCTGCCTCCGTCGTCGCGTTTGCGGATATCGATGTCGAACAACCCGGCCGCGCGTGAGTTCTGTCCCAGCAACCGGACCACTTTGCGAGCGACTTTGAGCGAATCGCGTTTTTGCTTGCGACAGCGTGCCGCCATCTTCGTCAGCCGCTCTTCGATTCGCTTCTCGAATCGCTCGTGCAGGGCCTTTTATTTTTCACGATGATCGCGGCTGCGGCAGAGGATAAATGCTTCTTTGTCGCCCTCGGGAGAGGGGCACAGCCTGACTTCCAACCCCTCGCAGATCAC
>Ga0310123_10000917_pt1 | contig 25566 bp, 23 predicted proteins | sample CB6_AW_1057_MG_FD_203505 | JGI IMG/M metagenome (GOLD analysis project Ga0310123, IMG submission 203505) | Marine microbial communities from Western Arctic Ocean, Canada - CB6_AW_1057 | ecosystem: Environmental > Aquatic > Marine > Oceanic | place: Canada: Western Arctic Ocean | collected... | reverse complement strand
TGGCGCTCGCCCTACTGGTCTGGTCGTTCGCGGTGGACGTCGGCTGGCTGGTCAGCTCCGCGCCTCGTGGGCGGGCAGGAGCAGGGTGAACTCCGAGCCGACCCCCACGTCGCTCGTCACCGTCAGATCCCCTACCATCGCCCGGGCCAGGTCGCGGCTGATCGCGAGGCCGAGCCCCGTGCCTTCCTGTCCCGCGGTCAGCGAGCAGCCGACCTGAACGAAGGGCTCGAAGATGTCGGCGAGCCGCTCCGGCGGGATCCCGATTCCCGTATCGCGGACGGTCAGCTTCACCCCCTCGTCGCTCCGCCCGCATCCTACCTCGATCCGGCCGCTGGGCTGGTGTACTTGACCGCGTTCGTGAGCAGGTTCACGAGGATCTGTTCCACCTTGAGGGTGTCACCCACCGCCACGATGTCGAAATCCGAATGCTGCCAGTCGAGGGCGACATGCTTGACGACAGCGAGCGGCTCGATCAACGGCCGCACCGACTCGACCAGCGATTCCCGTACCGGCGGTCGTTCAGCGTTTGGCCGCCAGCCCGTCCAGGAACTGCGCGGCCCACTGGTGGACGTCGTGCTCCAGGACGTTGGCGCGGAGCGCGCGCATCCTCCGCTTGCGCTCCGCCGGCTCCATCGTGAGCGCGTGGTGGATCGCTTGCGCAGTCCCCTCGATATCGTACGGGTTGACGATCAGCGCATCGGTCAGCGTCTCGGCGGCCCCAGCGAACTCGCTCAGCACCAGCACGCCATCTGTATCGGTGCGCGCGGCCAGAAACTCCTTGGCGACCAGGTTCATCCCGTCGCGCAGAGGAGTGACGAGCATGACGTCGGCCGCGCGGTAGAGCCCGAGCAGCGTCTCCGCTCCTACGCTTCGGTATAAGTAGTGGATGGGCGACCAATTGGGCGTCGCGAACCGGCCGTTGATGCGACCCACGAGCCCGTCCACCTCGCGCCGGATCTCGCGATACGCGCCCACCTGGTCGCGCGACGGCACGGCGACCTGGATCAGGCGCACGCGCTCGCGCCATTCCGGGTGCGCCTCGAACAGCCGCTCGACCGCAAGCAGCCGGTGCGGGATCCCCTTCGTGTAATCCAGCCGGTCCACTCCGACCAGGAGTTGCTGCTCCACCGCCCGGTACTCCGCCATCTTGGCTCGCACCGGCGCGGAGTCCGAGCGGCGCGCGAAATCGGCAGCGTCGATCCCGATCGGGAAGACCCCGAGCCGCACCCGTCGCCCCCTCCAAGCCACCACACCCCTCCGGTCCGCCGCCACGCCGAACAGGCGCCGGAGCGCGGCACGGAAGTGACCATGGTGGCGCTGCGTGTGGAATCCGATCAGGTCCGCCCCCATCATCCCCTCCACCAGGGTAGCGCGAGTGGGGAGCGCGAAGAAGATCTCGGGATTCGGGAAGGGCACGTGCAGGAAGAAACCGATGCGTGCGGCGGGGAGGCGCTCGCGCAGCAGCGCGGCGACGCGCAACAAGTGATAGTCGTGAATCCAGATCAGGTCGCCGCGGCGCCAGTGCTCTGCGACGGCATCCGCGAAGCGCGCGTTGACCGACTCGTAGACGTCCCAGCCGTCCATCCGGAGAGGTAGGCGATCGATCCGGTCGTGGCAGATCGGCCAGAGCACGGCGTTCGAGACGTGCTCGTAGAAAATCTTGACCTCCTCCTTGTCCAGCTCGATCGGTACGAACCTCGCTTGCTCGAGCTGCCGACGGACCTCGCTCCCGTCGGAGCGGTTTAGCCCCGTAGTTTCTCCTGGCCAGCCGATCCAGAGTCCGCCCGACCTTTCGTGCCACGGTCGGAGCGCCGTCGCGAGCCCACCGACGCTCTTGCGCACCGCGGGGCGCCCCCCCTGGACACGGACGGTCACCGGTAGCCGGTTGGACACGATCAGCAGACGCGACTCCATACCTACCGATAGCACACGGACCGCCGCACGTGAAGGGGCGCAGGCACTCATCTCGACACTCGGGGTGAGACGGATGGACCAACGAGGCTCGACGAGAGGAGGTAGCGATGCCGTACGAGATCGATTGGACCTTCTGGGGGATCGGCGCTGTGGAGTGGATGATCGCCCTGGCCGTGTTCCTGGGAGCGGCCGGTGCGGCGCGGCTCGCCGTCGCCGTCGTGATCGCGCGGGCGGAGGCAATCGCCGACCGCACGCACACGGATTTCGATGACCTTGTGGTCCGCACCCTCCGGAGCACGAAGACGCTCTTCCTGCTCCTCGTCGGCTTCTGGCTCGCGTCAGAGACCGTCACGGTCTCTCCAGGAACGGAGCAGGGGATCGAGGCCATGCTGGTCATCGGCCTGCTCGTCCAGGGCGCGTTCTGGACCAACGCGGCGCTCGCGCATCTGATCGACCGCTACCGCACCCGGCAGCTCGAGGTCGACCCCGGCGTGGCCACCGCGATCGGCGTGATGTCCTTCGGCACGCGCACCGCCGTGTGGGGGCTCCTCGTGTTGCTCGTGCTGGACAACCTCGGCATCGACGTGGCGGCGCTCGTCACCGGGCTCGGGATTGTGGGGATCGCGGTCGCCCTGGCCCTACAGAACGTCCTGTCTGACCTGTTCGCATCGCTCTCGATCGTGCTGGACAAGCCGTTCGTCGTGGGCGACTTCATCAAAGTGAACGAGTTCCTGGGGACGGTCGAGTACGTCGGTCTCAAGAGCACGCGTATCCGCTCGCTATCCGGCGAGCAGATCGTCTTCTCGAACTCTGATCTACTCTCGAGCCGGATCCGGAACTACAAGCGGATGAGCGAGCGCAGAGCCATCTTCCAGGTTGGCGTGACCTACGACACACCGGAGGAGAAGCTGCGGCGGATCCCGCAGATCGTCCGCGCGGCGGTCGAGGCGCAGGGAAACACCCGCTTCGACCGCTCGCATTTCAAAGCGTACGGTGCCTTTTCGCTCGACTTCGAGACCGTCTACTACATGCTCGTGCCGGACTACAACTTGTACATGGACACGCAGCAGGCGATCAACCTCGCGGTCTTCCGCGCCTTCGAGGAGGATGGGATCGAGTTCGCCTACCCGACCCAGACGCTGTACGTGCGTGGCGACGGTGCGAGCCCCGTCGTGCCGCTCCCGGAGGCCGGCGACGCCACGCGTGCCTGACGTCCGCATGGGCCGGCTCCTCTAGCAGCCCCCTCCGGACGCCCCAGCGGGGACGCGGATGGGCGCCTTCCTCGACTGGGCGGAGCGGCAGCGCCCGGCCTCGCGCTACCCGGGTACCCGGACGCGTGGGCGTGGTCGGTGCGCGATCCCGAGGGGTTCTGGGCCGACGTCGCGGGGGGCCATGGCCAACCCGGAGAGCCTGGCCGCGTTCGTGGAGCTCGCGCGGGAGCTGGGAACGACGAGGGCCGGCGAGCGCACATCGGCGCCCGCCGGCCCCTGAGCCGCCGACCTCGGGCTCAGCTCTCCTTGCGGATCAGCTTGCCCAATGCCGCCCTGTCGGTGGCCAGCAGCTGGCTAAGACCCTTCTCAGCCACGTTCGCGACGATGACGTGCCCGCCATTCGCGCTGACATTTGCGTATATCCCGTGCGCCTTCATCCTGTCCGCCAGGCGCTCGCTGTCCACGGTGGGCGTCACGTAGTGCACCGCCTTCGCCTTGTAGCGGTGGACGATCCACAGGTGAGTCAGAGTCATGAGGCGCTTCCTGCGGTACGCCTCCGAGAACGTATTCTGGTCGCTCACCATCAGGATGCGCTGCCCCTGACGGTCCTCCATCGGGTTGAACACCACGTTCGCGATCAGCTCGTCGCTGTCCGCCCCCGCGTGGATCGTGAGCTTCAACTCGTCCGATCCTGCGCGGCGGGGGCGCAGCCGCACCTGGAGCACATCTCCCCGCTCGTTGTGCGCGGACCAGATCGCCAGCCACTCCTCGAGCAGCGAGGTCGGCACCTCGGTCTGGACCAGGTGCTGGACCTGCGTCGAACCCTTCCCCATCGCCTTGGTCGACGCGGTGCGGCCGGACGACGCGGTCAGCGCGGCGTCCCCACGCGGACCGCCCACCAGCGTCTGCGGCGTCTTGTAGGGCGAGTCAAACAGGCGGATGCGGCGCTGCAGCCGCGCCAGCGCGAGCATCCCCTCCTCCTGGAGGGAGGTGGCGAGCTCCTCCGCGGCGACCCCGTCGGCCTGGTGCCCGCCGTAGGTGATGAAGTTGAAGACGAAGCCCATCTTCCCCAGCTCTTCCGGGAAGGCGCGCATCTCGTCCTCGCTCATCCCCGTGGTATCCCAGCTGAACGACGGGGACAGATTGTACGCCAGCAGACTGTCCGGGAACTCGGCGTGGATCGCATCCGCGAACTCGCGCGCCTCCTTGAGGTCCGCGGTCTTGGTCTCCATCCACAGCAGGTCCGCGAAGGGCGCGGCCGCCAGCGACTTGGCGATCGCGTAGGGAACGCCGCCCCGCACCTGGTAGTAGCCCTCGGGCGTCTTAGCGTGCTCGCAGTCCCACTCGATCTCGATGCCCAGCGCGCGCGCCTGCTCGCGTGCGGCGTAGAACGACGCGCCGCTCGCGAACCGTCGCCACTCCTCGATGGACATCTTCTTCCCCTTGCCGTCCGTGCCGCCCCTCTCCAGTACCGCCGCGACCGCGTCCTCGTACGTGCTCATCCCCGCTTCGATCTCCCAGCGCTCCACCAGGTGCGACTCCGCGACGTCGAAGACGGCGTCGATGCGGTGCTCGCCTTCCTTCTTGACCGTGGCCGCGCCCTGCTTAATCAATCCAGCCACGCCGGCCTGCTCTAGCCAGGCGTCCGCTGCCGCCCATTCCGCGTCCGTGATCTTGTAGAGCAGGTGCCCGTGCAGCTCGTCGATCCCCTCCGCGTGGAAGCGGCGGATCATGGCGAGGAGGCAGTTCTTGTAGGGCGGCACCTTTAGGTTGGTGGCGCCCAGGATGAAGGGCTGGTCGCGCTCGTCGCCGCAGCCGTCCAGCAGGTTCGCCGCCTCGGCGTCGGTGCGCGCCACGATGATCCCCGGCACGCCCATCACGTCGAGCTGGAGGCGCGCCCCGTTGAGGCGCTTGATCTGCTCGTCGGAGGCGACCAGCACCTTGCCGCCCTGATGGCCGCACTTTTTCGTGCCGGGACGCTGGTCCTCGATGTGGTAGCCCGGCACGCCAACCTCGACGAAGCGCCGGATCAGGTTGCGGACGTGCGCGTCGCCGCCGTGCCCGGTATCCGCGTCGGCGATGATCCACGGGCGAAAGTCGAAGGGCTCGGTCGAGTTCCGCTTCGCCTCGCTCATGCCCGAGCGCTGCAACGCCTGATTGCGATCGGCCGCGAGCAGCGCGCGCACGATCACCGCCGCCTCATCCGGCACCGCCGAGAGCGGATAGCTCGCCAGATCAGGTCCCGGGTCCTCGCTGATCGAACCCTTGGCCGAGGTCGCCCAGCCGCCCAGGTAGATTCCCTCGATCCCGACTCGCTTCATCATGCACGCCTGTCCCGGCGAGTACGGACCGAAGGTCGTGATCGACTTCTTCTGCCCGAACAGCTCGCGGAGCCGCGCGTAGAATCCGGTCGCGGCCTCGCGCGCGACCGGGTAGTCGATCGGAATCGTGCCCCGCTGCGCCACCACCTGCCGCGCGCTGTGCAGCCGCGTGATGTACTTGAAGCGGGGTTGCTCCATCCACTCGCGGGTGGCCTTGGTCTTCTGCTCTACCAGAGTACTCATTGCTGTCCTCCTAAGTTTGCGTCAGGGCGCCGAAGTCAAGGTTGGCGGTGATCCGGGTGCCGTCGCGCTCGAACGCGGTGAGGAAACGACCGATGCGGTCCTTGCCGACGGCCAGGTCGTGATTGTCTAGATTCAGGTTCAGGAGGTCGAGGTACCACGGCGGCTTCACCTCGCTGGCCAGATAGGCCTCAACGATCGCCCGCGTGATCGGCAGTGTAGTCGTCTTCGAGTCGTCGTGGACGTCGCGGTTGCTCGCCGCGACCAGCTTGTCGTACTCCTCCTTGATGAGACGGTCGAGGAGCTCTCGCGTGAAGCGGTCGCCCCCGCGGACCCCGACCGCGGGATCGTCGGCAGTGAGCTTCGCGCCCTTGTGCAGCCATTCCCAGAGGATCGACAGGCGGATCTCGCCGCCCGCCATCTCCTCCATCAGGTAGAGCACGTCGTCGTTGCCGAAGGAGTCGGCGGGCTTGAGCGCCGCCGCCTGGTAGCCGCGGCCGAAGGCGTTGCCGTACTGGAGCGCGACCGAGAGCAGGTCGCGGGCGCCTGCAACGGTCAGCGGCGCCGGCTCGAGCAGGGTGAGATCGAGCGCATCCGCGGGCGTGTACGTGAGGCGCGGGAACTCGCGACCCATCTGGTTCGCCTCGCCCACCCGCTCCCACACCGGCCGGACGATGTGCACCATCTTCCAGTGCGCGACCCACTTGCCGCTCGACCCCTCGCGCTGCTCGCGCTCGGCACCCGCTACGGCCTTCTTCATTCCCGCCTCGACCCCCGCCGCCGAGCCCACCGGAATGGTCGGATCGATCCCGCCCTGGCAGAGCGCGTAGCGGCCGTTCTTGTCCGGGGTGTTCACGGCGCGGCGGACCCGGTCCTCGTAGGCGCGCATGTACCCGTAGGTCATGGGGATCGCGTCGATGTTCGGGTTGGTGAACTCCGGGTCCCACGCCATCGCGTCGGAGACGCTGTTGATGTAGTCCCAGCGTCCCGTGTTGAAGCCGACGAAGTGGGGCGCGAGAGCGGCGCGGATCTCCATCAGCTGGAAGGAGGCCTCAAGCTGCTCGACCAGCACGTAGCAGCGCAGCGCGCCTTCTGGTAGATCGAGCTGCTCCTCGAGCGCGAAGAGCATGTCGTTCCAGAGCGCCGCTTCCTCGGCGGTCTGGAACTTGGGGAGGTACAGGACGATCGAGCGCCCCTCGCTCCGGAGGCGCTCATGGTTGTTCGCCACGTAGAGCGCGAGATCGACGATCGAGGCGCCCAGTCCGGTGCCGTCAGCCTCTAGCACGTGCCGGTCGTCCAGGTGCATCCCGCGCGGGCGGAAGATGCGCGTGGTGAAGGCGGACTGCTGCTCGAAGTCCCCGATGATCTCGCGGCCGAAGAACCCCCTGGCCCAGGCGTTCATCTCGCCCGCGACCTTCTCGGCCACCTGGAGGAACTGCGGGTCGGAAGCGATCGCGAGCTTCAGATTGCGCTGGTTGTCGAGCGACATCGTCTCGACCTGGCCGAGCGCGTCCTCGCCGTCGAACATCCAGCCGTCCGCACCCGAGAGCAGCGCGTACGCGACGTTGCGCAGCCCCTCGGCAGTCGCGGCACGGGGGCGCGTGCCGGGCCCCGTGCCCTGGATCCACTGGCGCTCGAGATCCTCAGGGATCTCGCCGCCCGCAAAGTTGCCTTGGCGCGCGTCCCCTACGCGGATCTGGGTGCGTGGGATGAGCGCGTCCGGATCGAGGAACTCGATGCGCTTGCGCTCGCGAGCGCGCGCGGCGCGGCGCTCGATGCGCGCGTCCATCACGGCCAGCCGGTCGCGGTTGAAGGAGGCGAGCGCCTCGATGGCGGCAAGCGCCTGCGGCGTGTAGACATCCGGATAGCGCTCCCGGATCCCGGCTCTGTATTCTACGCTTGTCGTCAAAACCTTGCCATCCCTGCCAAGCCTTCCCTGTCCCTGGCGTTGTCTCTGGCGCTGTTCCTTGGGGACTTCCCGGGTACACCGACCCGGGCGCTCGAAGACCGGCCTCTTTTCGCTGGCCGGCGAATACGCGGTCATCGCAAGCGGGGACGCGCATTGGGGAAAGGCATTATAGGGTGGCCTCGGCCCGAACGAAAGAGGCCTAAGTTCCTGCGCCGCCGCGCCATTTGCGTCACTGCCGCACGGGGGCACGGGCGACCATCGGATCACCACGGATCCCGTCACCGGGTGTCCGGTCATGGAGGCCCCGCCGGGGACCCCCGCCGTCACCTCCGCGCAGATCCGGGCGCTCCTGGCGGATTTTCCGTGACGTATCTGCTCGACGTGAATGCCCTTCTGGCGTTGGGGCACACCGCCCACGTGCACCACGAAAGCGTTGCTGCGTGGGTGGCAACCCTGGGGCGGGAGGATGTCCTGGCGACGTGCTCGATCACGGAGCTCGCTTCGTGCGGATCGCGCCCCAAGCGCACCTCTCGCCAGACGTAGGCGCCGCGCGAGAGCTCTTGGCCCAGCTCCGTGGCAGCACCCGGCCGCCGTTCGTCCGCCTGACCGACCACCTGAGGGCCGATTCGCTCCCGGTACTGGGCCGACACGCCGGCGGCGACGACCGACGGACACGTTTCCACTCTGGCAGGAGAGCGGGCCTCTCGACTAGCGACTCTGGACGAGAGAATCCTCGGGGCGTTCCGGATCCCCTCGTAGATCAAACGGGTGCGCGGATCCGCTCCCCCCGGCCGTCGAACCAGTGCAGCCGCTCTTCCGGCAGGTGGATCCTCACGCGCTCGCCGTGCGCCGGGGCCCCCTCCGGTGTGACCACCGCGGTGAGGGGGCCGGCCGCGTCGCCGCCGACGAGCGCGAGGTGCAGGATAGTCTGGCTCCCGAGCGGCTCTACCAGCTCCACCAGCGCCTCCGGGCCGTCGCCTTCCCCGCCGCTCGCACAGCGCACCTCGTGCGGGCGGACGCCGAGCACGAGCGGCTCGCCCGCGCGCCCGGGCGGACGCACTCGCGCGAGCTCGACCCCGGCCGCCTCGAATCCTCCGTCCTCGCGTGCGGCACCGCGGATCAGATTCATCGGGGGCGAGCCGAGGAAGCCCGCCACAAAGAGGTTCGCAGGCTCCCGATAGAGCGTCATCGGCGGGGCGATCTGCAGGATGCGCCCGTCGTTCACGACCGCGACCCGATGACCCAGCGTCATCGCCTCCTCCTGGTCGTGGGTGACGTAGAGCATCGTCGCCTCGATCCGCCTCTGGAGGCGGGCCAGCTCGGCCCGGGTCTCGATCCGCAGGGCGGGATCCAGGTTCGAGAGCGGCTCGTCGAGCAGGAAGGCGTGTGGCTCGCGCACGATAGCGCGGCCGAGCGCGACGCGCTGGCGCTGCCCACCCGAGAGCTGCGCGGGGCGGCGGTCGAGGAGGGGACCGATCCCGAGCGCCTCCGCGACGTCGGCCACGCGCGCCGCGATTTCCGCGCCCGGCGTGCCGCGCGCGCGTAGCCCGAACGCGAGGTTCTCGCGCACGGACTTGTGCGGGTAGAGCGCGTAGCTCTGAAACACCATCGCCACGTTGCGCCGCTGCGGCGGCAGGGCGGTGACGTCCTTCCCGCCGATCCACACGCGCCCCGCGGTCGGCTCCTCGAGCCCCGCCACGATCCGGAGCAGCGTGCTCTTCCCGGATCCGGAGGGCCCGACCAGCACCAACAGCTCGCTGTCCTCCGCGGTCAGCTCCACCTCCCACACCCCGACCGCGCCCCCCGGAAAGATTCGGCTGACCCCCTCCAGCCGCACCTCGGCCATCGATCGCTCAGCCCCGCGCGCGCGTCGGGGCGCGCCCCTTCGGCGTCATAAAGGCTCAGCCCTTCACCGCGCCCGCGGTCAGCCCCTGCACGATCCGCCGCTGGAAGAGGAGCACCAGCACGGCAACCGGCAGCGTCGCGATCACGGACGCGGCGAAGATCTGTCCCCACGGGATCTGGTAGCGCCCGCGCAGGAGCGCGATTGCGACTGGCACCGTCTGCCGCTCGGCGCTCACCGTGAAGGAGAGCGCGAACAGCAGCTCGTTCCAGCAGTAGAGGAAGGTCAGGATCCCGGTGGTCACGAGCCCGGGCACGGCGAGCGGCAGCACCACCTCGCCCAGCACACGCGCGCGGGAAGCACCGTCCACGAGCGCCGCCTCCTCCAGATCCGGAGGGAGCTGCCGGAAGTAGGCGACCAGGAGCCAGATGGTGAGCGGCATCGCGAAGCTGAGATACGGGAGCACGAGCCCTGGTGCGCGGTCGATCAACCCCAGCTCGCGCAGCGCGAGAAAGAGCGGACCGAGGATCGAAATCTGCGGGAACATAGCGACCGCCAGCACGAGTGCGAGCAGCACCGCCTTGCCGCGGAAGCGGAGCCGCACGAGCGCGTACGCCGCCATCGACCCGAGCGCGAGACAGAGCACCGTCGTCGAAGCAGCCACCACGAAGGAGTTGCGCACGGGACGCCAGAAGTCGCGCTCGGCGAGCAGCGTCCGGTAGTGCTCGAGGGTAGCCTCGCGTGGCAGCAGCGAGGGTGCCGCGAAGAGCGCCGCCTCCGGCGCCAGCGAGGCCTTGAGCACCCAGTAGAGGGGAAAGAGCCCGGCCAGCACGAGCGGAGCGACCCAGAGCCACCACCGCCCTTCCGCGGCCGTCCCGCGCCCCGCCGCGCCGCGGCTCAGCGCTCCGCCTCCTGGACCAGACGCGGACCGAGCAGCAGGATGAAGGCGAGCGCGATCAGGAACGCACCGAGAAACACGGTCATCGAGATCGCCGCCCCGTAGCCGAAGCGCAGGTTCCGAAAGAGGACGTCGAAGGCGTACAGGGAGACCGACTCGGTCGCGGTGCCCGGGCCCCCGCCGGTGAGCACGTATACGACGTCGAACACCCGGAACGCGTCCAGCGCGCGGAAGAGCATCGCCACCCCGAGCGCGGGCACGAGCAGGGGAAGCGTGATCTCGCGGAAGCGCCGCCAGGCCCCGGCCCCGTCGATGCGCGCGGCATCGTGGAGCGCGGGATCGATCGTCTGGAGGCCAGCGAGCAGCAGCAGCGCCACGAACGGAGTAGTCTTCCAGACGTCGGCCAGGATGAGCGGCACCCACGCGGCACGGGCGTCGGCGAACCACGGAAGCGAGCGGCCGAGCAGCGCGTTCACGACGCTGCTGTCCCCCTCGAACATGAACCGCCAGACGAGCGCGGCGACCACCGAGGGCACGGCCCATGGGAGCAGCACCGCGACCCGGGTGAGCCCCCGTCCCCGGAAGGTGCGGTCCAGCGCGAGCGCGAGCACGAGCCCGAGCACCACCTCGAGGGTCACGGTCACCGTGGTGAAGAATGCGCTGTGCGCGAGCGCCTCGCCGAAGCGCGGATCTCCCGCCAGCTCGGCGTAGTTGGCGAGCCCCACCAGCGGGCGGCCGAGCCACGGCATGCGCAGATCGTGCAGGTGGAGCGACTCCCACAGGGTGTACGCGAGCGGGAAGGCTGTGACCAGCACGATTGCGCCAAGCCCGGGGAGGAGGAGCCCCGCCGCGAGGCGGCGCTCGCCGGCCTGGAGCGAACCACCCGCGCGCATCACTCGCTCCCCGCGGCTGCGTCCTCCGTGGGCGGCGTGAGCTCGGCCCGCTCGAGCAGACGCCGTATGTCCTCGGCCGCGCGCGCGAGCGCGTCGGCTGGCTCGCTCTGCCCGGTGAGCGCGCGATGGAGCCAGAGCTGGAGGATCCCCGAGAGCTCCGAGTAGACGGGAATGGCCGGGCGGGGGAGTGCGCGCTCCAGGATCTCCGCCGCGGCGGCGGGCGGGATCGGGAGCGCCACGGCCAGGCGGGAATCGGCGTAGAGCGAGGCGCGCGGCGGGTAATGCCCGAGCACCTCCGCACGCTCGAGCATCTGTTCGGGGCGGGTCAGGTACCCGATCACCGCACGCGCCGCCTCGGGATGGCGCGAGCGGGCGTTGACCGCGAGCCCGGCGCCTCCGAGGGCGGCGGTCGGCTCGCCTTCCGGCCCCGCGGGCATCGGAGCCACCGCGAAGCGCCCTGCCACGCGCGACCCTTCCGCCTCCATGAGCGGATACGCGTACGGCCAGTTGCGCATGAAGACGGCCTGACCGTTCTGGAAGGCGAAGCGGGTCTGCTCCTCCTGCCAGCCGAGCACGTCGGTGGGGACGATGCCGCGCTCGTGGATCGCACGCCGGAGGAAGCGGAGCGCGCGCACGGCCGGGTCGCGCGCCACCGCGACGGCGCCCTCCGCGTCCAGAATCCGTCCCCCGTGCGCGCCCAGCACCTCGAGGAAGACCGTCACCAGTCCCTCGTAGCGCGCGCCCTGCCAGACGAAGCCGTACGGCACCGTCGGGCCGCGGGCGGCCGCGGCCATCCGTGCCAGCTCGTCGAGCGTCTCTGGCGCGCGCTCGAGCAGGTCGGTGCGCCAGTAGAGCATCCCGACGTCCACGAACCAGGGCAGCGCGTGGAGCCGCCCATTCCAGCGGTGCGCGGCGAGCGTGGCCGGAAAGAAGTCGGCCTCGTCGTCGGCCGCAGGCGCGAGCGGGAGGATCCACCCCGCGGCGGCGAACTCGGGCGTCCAGATCACGTCGAGCTGGAGAATGTCGGGCTCGCCCACCCGCGCATTCAGCCACTGCACGTAGAGCTGGTGGCGCTGGTCCGCGGCGTCGGGAGTGGAGCGGATCACGACCCGGACGTCGGGACGGTCGCGCATGAAGCGCGCGAGCTGGGCACGCAGCAGCTGGGCCTCGCGGCCGACCTCGCTCGCCGAGAAGGTCACCGTGACCGGACCGGCGCCTTCCTCCCTCCCAGGTTCGCAGCCCAGCACGAGCGTCGCGACCGAGGCTAGGATCACCCCCCGCGTTACGCCCCATGTCGTGCCCTGCGTCACAGCGGTAGGCTCCCCCCATCGCCGGCCGGGACGGCCGTCGCAGGGCCCGGGGCGGCGACGGGAAGCGGAGAGCGGAACACCAGCGTCCGGATCGGGAAGGGGATCTGGATCCCCTCCTCGTTGAAGCGGCGGTGGAGCCGCTTGATGAACTCGTGGCGGACGACGCCCTGACTCGTGAACTCTCTCACCATCATTCGCACCTCGAAGTCGATGCTCGAGTCCCCGAATGCGTGGAAGAGCACGAGCGGCGGCTTCTCCAGCACCCCGCCCTCCACGTCCCGCAGGACCTGGCGCGCCACCTCCAGCGTCACGGCCTCCACGTGCTCCAGGTCGCTGTCGTAGCTCACTCCCACGTTCACGCTCACCCACAGCACGGTGCGCGGGAGCGTGAAGTTCTTGACGATCGACGACGCTAGGGAGGAGTTCGGCACCACGACGAGGTTGCCGTCCGGAAAGGTCTGGATGGTCGTGTTCCGCCCCTTCACGTCGGTGACGAAGCCCTCCTCGCCGCTCGCGAGCCTGATGTAGTCGCCCGTCCGGACCTGGCGCGAGAGGATGATCTGTATCCCGGCAAAGAGATTGCCGAGCGTGTCCTGGAGCGCCAACGCGACCGCTAGGCCGCCGATCCCCAGCGCGGTGATCAGCGGGGTGATGTTGATGTCCAGGTTCTGCAGGATGATGAAGAACCCGAGGATGCCGACCACGAGGCGGGAGACGTTCACCACCAGTGTGGGCGACGTCACGGCGGAGCGGTCCGCCAGCGCGACCACCGTGCCGGACACGAGCCGCATGGTGGCCAGCACCAGCGACGCGATCACGATCACGACCAGCAACCTGCGCACGGTCGTGTCTGCGAACGGGTCCACCGGACCCACGCCCAGGGCGAGGTAGACGCCTCCGGCCGCCAGGCAGACCGTCGTGACGCCGCGGATCGATCCGACGATGATGTCGTCCCACCGGAAGGTGGTCCGCTCCGCAAGCGCCTTCAGCCGGGCGACCACGGCCACCTCCACCAGGATGCCGAGCAGGAGGCCGCCCACTACGAAGACGGTCCGTTGCATCCAGGAGCTGGCCCAGATCTCTGTCATCGGCGGGGCCTCCCTCGCGGCGCGCTGGTCACCGGGAGATCATGGCCCGGGCGCGCTGCCCCCCGCAAACGAGCCGGTCCAGGGCTCGAGGAAGATCTCCTTCGGGATCCAGCCCGTCACGATCTGCGTGAGGTCCACCGCCTCGCCCACCCGGAAGTCCACCGCGATGCTGGCGAGCGAGAGTGCCTTGGGCCTGCCGAAGAACGAGATCGTCATCGGCAGGGCTGCGGCCGGTTGGGCGGCACGTACGTCGGATCCTCGAGCGCGTAGACCGGATTGCGGATCGGCGCGGCGAAGCTGCTCGAGTACGGGAAGACGAGCGCGTCCACCCAAGGTCCGCGAGCAGCGCGAGCTTGCCTCGGCGAGCTGGTCGCCGCGCGCTCGGGTGACCTGCGCGCGTACGGCACCGGCGGGACCGCGATCGTCCGCGATGTGGACGGCTCGCGCACGATGAGCGCGGACGGCGAGAGCTTCACGATCGCAGATCAGGACTCCGACGTGCGCTCGCTCCGGAGCAACGTCGTGCTGCGCTGGGAGTGGCGACCGGGGAGCACGGCCTTCCTCGTCTGGCAGCAGAACGGCTACGACGAGCGCGCCCGGGAGGTGGTGCGCCCCCGCGATCTCTTCGACGCCTTCCAGGGCGGTGCCGACCACTTTCTCGCGATCAAGGTCAGCTACTGGCTGCCGGTGCGCTGAGCCGATAGCTCCTCGATCACGCGGATCAGCCCGGAGTGGTCCTCGCCCCCCCAGCCCTTCCGCTTCATCACCCCGAAGAGCTGGTCCACCAGCGCGGTGACGGGCAGCGCGGCTCCGGACTCGCGCCCCTCGGCCAGCGCGATCCCCAGGTCCTTGTGGTGCAGCTCGGCGCGGAAGCCGGGGTCGAAGACGTGCGTGAGCAACTTCTGTCGCTTGAGCTCCATCACGCGATTCCCCGCGACCCCCGTGCCCAACACGTCCAGAATGGTCTCGGCCGGGACGCCACCCCGCTGGCCGAGCACGAGCGCCTCGGCCACCGCAGCGATCGTGACGCCCACCACGACTTGATTCGCAGCCTTGGTCACCTGCCCCGCGCCGATCCCACCCACGTGCGCGACGTGCCGCCCCATTACCTCGAAGAGCGGCTTCGCGCGCTCGAAGTCGCGGGCGGCGCCGCCGACCATGATCGTGAGCGTGCCCTGGATCGCGCCGACGTCCCCCCCGCTCACGGGGGCGTCCAGCATCGACGCGCCCCGCTCCTCCAGCCGTGCCGCCAGGCGGCGCGTGACGCCCGGCGAGATCGTGCTCATGTCGATGAGGAGCGCGCCTGCGCGGACCCCCTCCAGAACGCCGCTCGGCCCCGCGACCACCGCCTCCACGTCGGGCGTGTCCGGGAGCACGGTGACGATCACGTCCGCGCGCGCGGCGACCTCCCGCGGGGTGGCGGCCGCCACCGCTCCCTCCTCGACGAGCGTTGCCGCCTTCGCGGCGGTGCGGCTCTGCACGACCATGCGGTGCCCGGCACGCTGGAGGTTCCGAGCCATCGGCAGCCCCATGATGCCGAGCCCGATGAATCCGACAGTGTCGAGCATGATGTCCCCGGGAACGGGTTCGAGGTGCGAGGAACGAGATCTGCGCGCGTAAAGGAAGCCGCTTCCGGCCAGATCGAAAGGCCGCCGCCCGCGTACGCCTTGGCCCGGTGGGCTCCCGGCCGGTACACTGGCGAAACCGGCGGGAAAGGGGGATCATTGAACGCCCGCCTGGCAGTGCACTCCGGGACGCCGCCGTACCGCGACTCACGAAGGCCTCAACCACGGGACCGCGAGCCATGATCCAGGTCCCTTCGGGTCAGCAGATCAAGCCCCAGATCTCCCCGCGGGGCGGGCCGAGAAACGGCGACGTGACCTTCACGGTGATCGGGGCGGTGCCCCTCATGCCGCTTCGCATCGGCTTCGGCTCCTTCGAGGGCTACGAGTGGATCGCCCGGGAGCAGGCCGATACCGACGGCTACTTCAGCAAGGTCCTCAAGGTCCCCTACTGGGCGGAGCGCGACCGCGTCCACTTCTTCTTCCTCTCCCGGAGGGGCGGCAGGCCGCACGCGCTATCGGATCCCTTCCACGTGACCGCGCCGGACGGGACCGCGCGCGTCATCGGGACGCTCGGGGCCGACGCCGGAAGCTGCCTCGCGCTCGACGGCCCGGATCAGACGCGCTATTCACTCCAGGGCCCGATCCGCGGCTGGGCACCCGGCACGCGGGTGCTGATCATCGGCACCGTGGCGAGCGAGCCCGCCTGCGAGGGCGGCGGGCTGCCCATCTCGGTGCGGGAGATCCACGCGGCGTAACCGCTGCGGCCCGGGAGGGAGCGAGAGCGTGTCCAGCCAGTCGGCAACCGAGCGAGCACGGCCGGGTCCGCCGGCGGCCGCTCCGGCGGCCGGACAGACCCCGTCCTTCTTGAGGAATGAGGACTGGCTTGCCGTGCTGCTGGCGGGCCTCGGTCGGTGACATGGGTGGTCCTCCAGGCCATCGCGCTGGCCGTCATCGCCCTCGCCCGGAGCTTAGGGTTCTGGGCGGGAGCCGCCGCGCTGCTGGGGCTCGGCACCGCGATGGTCTATCCGACGCTACTCGCCGCGATCGCCTACGTGGCGCACCCACGCTGGCGCGGGTCCGCCGTGGGCGTCTACCGCCTGTGGCGCGACAGCGGCTACGCGGTCGGCGCCCTGGTGGCAGGGGTGATCACCGATCTCGTCGGCATGGCATGGGCGATCGGGGTGGTGGCGGGGCTCACGCTCCTGTCGGGCGTGCTGGTCGCGGGGCGCATGCCGGAGACCTTGCCCGTCCGGGCGCGCGTGGCGTAATCCGGCCTCTTCCCGACATCGCCGCGAATTCCCGACCACCATCACGATCCGCGACGCCGGGCATCTCGACTACCTCATCTAGCACGCCGTGGAGTCACCGCGGGTACAGCGCTATCCCTTCCAGCTCGACTGGGTGGTCAACCAGTACTTCGAGATCCACCACTACCAGCCGTTGCTCTTCGTCGTCGATTCCTTCGATCATCTCTTCGGGGAGGTCAACCGGCTGGCCGAGTGGATGCTCGAGGGGAGAGTGAGCAACGTCAGCCCGGGCGAGCCCGAGATCAACGAAGGGGATCTGAAAGCCCAGCTGAGGAAGCATGGGAGAACGATCTAGGCGCAGCGGCTTTCGCATTTCAGAGATCCCCCGGAGGGGCGGCTCACCGGGGACGACGTGCGCGCGCTGCTGGCGGAGGAGCTGGAATCGTTGACGCTTCTGAGGATCCGCGCCATCGCCATCGTCCTTGCTCGCTTGGTGGGCAGGACCGGCGCTGTCCGTCGCGGCTCCCTGACACGGCGCATCGCCGGCGCCGCGGTCACAAGGATTGCGGGTCGGTGGCTGTGGCTGTGGCGGCTGTTCCGGTGACGCTGGCCGTGTGAATCCGGGTAATGATGGATCATATCCGTGGATTCATCGCTCCGTTTCTGCAACGAGGCAACGCTCTTTCCGCTGTGGCTTTGATATTCTCGATCGTCGAGTCGCCTTGGCGGCCGCCCTCATGGACGCGGGGCGGCTGGGGGCCGGCGAGGCCCGCTTGGTTGTAGCGAACGCAAAGGGACCGGGGGACGACGCGCCCTAGATTGTGCCGTAATTGTGCCGTAACCCGTGAAAACAGGGCGGTACGGATGGCACAACGGCACGCCGCACGAGGGGCGGAAAATGGCTCAACCGTGCTGGTTGCTACCCACCCGTACCACCGGCTGGGCACCCCATTCTGGGATCTGAAATTCTTCCTCGAGGCGGCCTGACGCCCATCAGCCTCCGGTGATCCTCGCCAGGAACGCACCGGGGGGAAGCGCGGTGAAGCCTGCGGCCCCGGCCGCGCCGAGCAACGCCCGGTCCATGCTCACCAGCGTCGCGCCCGCCGCGGCCGCCAGCGCCGCGAACTTGCGGTCCTCGGGATCGGGAACCGCCGCGAAGGCGGCCGAATCGGTAGCACCCCGGAAGCGGTGCTCCTCGCGGAACAACTCGACCATATCGTCCGCGGAGATCACGGGGATCCTTCCGAGCACCGTTTCGGTCTCGCGCCGGGTCGCGTCGTCCCAGACGAGCCGGAGCTCGCCGCGGCGGACCGCCTCCACGAGCCGCCGGGAGGCGCTCCCGGGACGAAACGCCGCCGCGACGAAGACGTTGGTGTCGAGCACGATCGCGGGACCGGACATCCGCTCCTTCCCCATCGTGTTCGCGCTCCGGATTACACACGCCCATGAACATCACGGCATGGCGCCTTGTATGTGCGGTCTGCGGCGAGCGCGCGCAGCGCGCCTGAGCCGCAGACCTGCCGGTACGGCAAAGCAGCAATCTAATCCCGCAGCCGAGCGGCCCCGCAGGAGCCGCGCAGCACAGTCCCTCAGGTTAGGCGAAGGCGTCCGTCATGGGGCGCCGTCCTCACCAGCTCGCTCTCTCCGCTTCCCCAAGGCAACGAGGGTACGGTCCAGGGCCGCAGCAAAGGCCTGCTTCTCCCGCGTACCGTAGGGACCAGGACCGTCGGTCTCAACGCCAGTGTCACGGAGCGACGCCATAAAGTCCCGAATCGAGAGGCGCTCACGGACGTTCGCCTCGGTGTATACCTCCCCGCGGAAATCAAGAACCACCACTGCCTTTGGGACCAAGATAGCGGCCAAGGGAATGTCAGCTGTTATCGCCAGGTCGCCTTCACTAGCGTGCTCCGCGATGTAGCGATCAGCTTCGTCAGGACCGCCGCCAACTACCACGGTCGTCACAAGCGGATTATTCATCGGCTTCGCGAGCCGCTGGTTCGCAACAAGCACCACAGTGCACTGCAAGCGAACGGAGGCTCTAAAGACGATCTCCTTAACATCCCTGGGCGCTGCATCTGCGTCGACCCAGATCCTCATTCTTCGGGGGGTCTCAAGCAGTCGCCTTCGTAGTAAAGTACGCGAGGAGAGATCTAGAAGCAGGACGCTTTCGGGACCATGGAATCGAAGGATGTGCCTGTAGGAAGCCCGGCGAGAGACGTTTGACCGCCTCGCCGATCACCTCGATCTCGAGTGGAGGGACTCGAACCCCCATGCGCTTGCGCGCGCCGCAGTTCGAGGTCCTCATACCCCGTCCGATAGGTACGGCATCAGCCGGCGTCGCTCGAACCCGGCCGTGTGGCCGCTAATCATCCATCCTGCAGCGCCCGTTCACCACATGCTTACGTGGGCGTGCGCCTTCCAACAGCGCTCCCAACAACCGCACCGCAGGCTTCCGGGGTAGGTGACGATTCTGGAGAAGCTCAAATCCGATCCCGCGCTCAATGATTTCGTGCTTGCCACGCTCGCGATCGCCGTACTCGCTCCGCTATGCGTCGCTGCCGTTCGGGGCTGCTACGTATTTGACCGCTGGACGGTTGAGGTGGAGTTCAAGGCCGGAGGAGGCGATCCAGCTCCCCGGGCAACCGGCGGGAGGATCTGATAGGGTACGTGAACGTCAGCATCGACCGACCATGACAGCCGACTTCCGGCCTCGCCGGCATTCTTTCCAGCCCCCTCCGTCAGGACGAAATGAGCCCCGCGGGAGGCCGCGCGGGGCTTGAACCTTAGTGCAGCGGAGGCGGAGGGACTCGAACCCCCATGCGCTTGCGCGCGCCGCATTTCGAGTGCGGTGCCTTACCAGTTAGGACTACGCCTCCAACCTCTCTTGCCTCTAGTCGGGGCGCCCGGATTCGAACCGGGGACCTCTGCGTCCCGAACGCAGCGCTCTACCAAGCTGAGCCACGCCCCGTACCCACGGACGGAGTGGGATTCGAACCCACGCGGGCTTGCACCCACACGATTTCCAATCGTGCGCCTTAAGCCGCTCGGCCATCCGTCCTTCACATACCCGTCCACCTCGAGAGGCGGAAGACCAACGGAGGGAGTGGGATTCGAACCCACGCGGGCCTTGTGAGCCCAGCGCCTTAGCAGGGCGCCGCCTTGAGCCGCTCGGCCATCCCTCCAAGTTGAAATAGCCCCGCCTGGGCTCGAACCAGGACTCTTCTGATCCAGAGTCAGACGTGTTGCCAGTTACACCACGGGGCCATGCAAACAGCTTCGCACGGTCGCGCCGCGCGTCACGCAATCCCAGAGCCACCAGTCGGATTTGAACCGACGACCCCGTCATTACGAATGACGTGCTCTACCAGCTGAGCTATGGTGGCCTCTTCATGGAGCCGAGGGGAGTCGAACCCCTGACCTCTGCAGTGCGAGTGCAGCGCTCTCCCAGCTGAGCTACGGCCCCGCTCTCTCCCCAGTAGGCGCAAGAGGACTCGAACCTCTGACCTCCACGATGTCAACGTGGCGCTCTAACCAACTGAGCTATGCGCCCCACTGCCCGAGTGCGCCCGGGAGGACTTGAACCCCCAGCCTCCTGATCCGTAGTCAGACGCTCTATCCAATTGAGCTACGGGCGCATTCCAATGTTCGACAGCTCCGCGCCTTCGCGCCGGGTCGACGTTTCGACTCCGCCATTCGCGAAGCAGATCTTCCTGTGTGAGCAGGAGAGCGAGGCGGCGACGAACTCACACGCGAAAGGATGCGAGCGAACATGCCCACGACAGGACTCGAACCTGTACGCCCTTTCGGGCACTGGTCCCTCAAACCAGCCTGTATACCAATTTCAGCACGTGGGCAGTGCCCGGCTCAGGAAGCCGGCCATGCTCGAGGAGGGACTCGAACCCTCACGGGGTTGCCCCCACAGGATCCTGAATCCTGCGCGTCTACCAATTCCGCCACCCGAGCAGTCCGTGCCCGGCGTCGGCGACGTGGCACGGATGGAGCCGAGGGGAGTCGAACCCCTGACCTCTTGAATGCCATTCAAGCGCTCTCCCAACTGAGCTACGGCCCCTCCAACACACTCGTTGTCAATCAGCGCTCTGAGCGGGGCTGACGGGACTCGAACCCGCGGCCTCCGGTGTGACAGACCGGCACTCTAACCAACTGAGCTACAGCCCCAGAGACTGCAACCTCGCCTCTTTCCTTCCTTCCTTCTCGGGACGCCCCCACGGGGAATCGAACCCCGGCCGCCACCTTGAAAGAGTGGTGTCCTAGCCGTTAGACGATGAGGGCCACGTACCCTGTCCGGCTCCCCCTCACAGGCCCGGAGGGAATCGAACCCCCAACCCCCGGTTTTGGAGACCGGTGCTCTACCAATTGAGCTACGGACCTAATCCCCTGCTCGCGGACCGCGCCTGCCCAGTGGCCAGGGGCGGAGTCGAACCGCCGACACCACGATTTTCAGTCGTGTGCTCTACCAACTGAGCTACCTGGCCGAATAAAAAACCGCCCGGGTCGCGGGGACTCGGGCGGGAGTTACGGAGGTTCGCCTCACCGTTACCGGAGACCTCCTCCCGCCCGGCGTCGCGGACTGGACCACGTGTCGAACAGCATCGTCATCCGTGCCGCATCTCCCAGGGCCCGCGATTGACTCGGCCCTCCCAACATATGGCAAACGCCGCCAACGGCGGCGCTTTTGTCTCATCGCATAGCGGGGGCGGGATTCGAACCCGCGACCTTCGGGTTATGAGCCCGACGAGCTACCAGACTGCTCCACCCCGCAATCAAGGATCCAAAGTATACCCAGCCCATGGGGTAATGGTCAACCCTTGGGAACCGTTATTTCTACACAAAGCGAAGGCGGCCGTTCCGCCTCGCGGAAGCCCGTTTTTCGGCGCTCGGCAGCCACGCCGCTGCTCCTCTAACCGCTTCGGAGTGTTGGGGTTCCAACGGTTCGAGATCGGCCCGCGCAGGGGCGGCCGGGGGCCCGGCGCAGAGCCCGAAAAGTTCCCCGAGATCGGCAAGCGAACCGGGGCCGCTGCCACGGGTCTGCTGCTCGCATCGTGTGTCCTCGGGAGGGATCCCGATCGGCAAACCGCAGGATCGCACGATCGATGATCATCCGAGATCATCCGAATCCTCGCGATCGTCAGTGCGGCTCCCCTCCCCGCCTGCGCCAACGCGGCGGCTCCCGGCTCTCTCCGCTACGAGCCGACGTCGACTGAGTCCGGCTCGAGACCGCGGAACGGACCACTCGGGAGATCCTCACGCGTGGCCTCTTCGCTTCCGGCGGCCGGCGTTAACTTCCATCCCGATCACGGGACGTAGCGCAGCCCGGTAGCGCACCTGAATGGGGTTCAGGGGGTCGCCGGTTCGAATCCGGCCGTCCCGACTTGTTGCAGTACAACGACTTACGGGATTAGTCATCCATTCAGAGGATGGCTTTTCTCGTTTTAGGTACCATATTAGGTACCACCATTGGCGCGTATAAGGGTGGAAGAGGACTCACCAATTCGGTCGCGCTACGGTCGTTTTCACCGATGATTTCTGCCGCGAATTCCACCCCCCCCTACGTGGCATCCAGCCACACCCAGCTATCAAGCAGTGTTTTGCGCGTCCGGTGTGGTGATCCCGAATAAGTTGCGGTCCTGCGGGGTGAGGCTGTTCATGCGATCACCGACTGTTTGAGTGAGATACCGACACAAAGCGAGCACGCTCCTGAAATTGGTTTGGCGCTGGATGGCTATCCGCTGCACAACCTCATGAACCTCGACGGCGGCCGACGAATGAGCCGAACTTCGACACTCGTCATAATGACCGCTTGCGCTGCGCTCCTGGTCCCGAAGCCCATGGGTGCGCAGGACTTCCCCACCGACAATCCGGTCCTGCACGCGATCTGGCAGGCGGGCGTGGTGGACTCCCGCGCCGGCGAGCTCGCCCAGGTGCTCCTGGACTCCCTCGGCCCGCGGCTCACTGGCACCCCGAACTCCGAGGCGGCCGCCGACTGGGTCGGGCGCATGTACCGGAGCTGGGGGATCGAGTCCCGGCTCGAGCCCTATGGGACCTGGACCGGCTGGCGGCGCGGGATCACCCATATCGATCTCCTGGAGCCGCGCGTGCGGAGCCTCGACGGGATGATGCTCGCCGGGAGTCCGGGCACGTCCGGCACGGTGACCGGGGAGGTGATCACTCTTTCCCGGCTCGCGGCGCCCGCGGAGCTTCCCGCCTTCCTCGAGCGCGCGCGTGGCAGGTTCGTGCTGTTCGCTCCACCCGAGCCTACCTGCCGCCCGGAGGAGAATTGGGAGGAGTGGGCGACGCCGGAGTCGCTCGCGCGTATGCGCGAGGAGCGGGCGGCCGCGCGCTCCGACTTCGCCGAGCGACTGGCCTTGACCGGCCTGCGCTTCGTCGAGCTGGCCCGCCGGCTAGACGAGGCCGGGGCGGCTGGGCTCGTCGGCACCAACTGGCCGGACGGATGGGGAGTGCAGCGCGTCTTCAACGCGGCCACCGAGCGCGCGCCCCACGTGACCCTGTCCTGCGAGGACTACGGGCTCCTCTGGCGCCTCACCGAGCGCGGTCAGGGGCCGGTCCTGCGGGTGGAGGCCGAGGCCGAGATGCTCGGGGAGGTCGCGGTCGCCAATCTGATCGGCATGATCCCCGGCACCGAGCGGCCGGACGAATACGTGATGCTGTCCGCACACTTCGACTCCTGGGACGGCGCCAGCGGGGCCACCGACAACGGCACCGGCACGATCACGATGATGGAGGCGATCCGCATCCTCGGCCTCGCCTATCCGCGCCCGCGGCGGACCATCCTGGTCGGGCACTGGAACGGGGAGGAGCAGGGGCTGAATGGGTCAGGGGCATATGCAGCCGACCATCCCGAGGTGCTCGAGGGGCTGCAGGTGCTCCTCAATCAGGACAACGGGACCGGACGGATCACCACCATCTCGATGATGGGGCTGGTCGATGCGGGCGCGTTCTTCGGGCGCTGGCTCTCGCGCATTCCGCAGGAGATCACACGCCACATCACGCTCACCACCCCAGGGACGCCCGGCGGCGGCGGGAGCGACTACGCATCCTTCATCTGCCGGGGCGCCCCTGCAATCGCGCTCTCCGCGCACCCGTGGGACTACAGCACCTACACCTGGCACAGCACGCTCGACACGTACGACAAGGTGGTCCTCGACGACCTGAAGAACAACGCGACGCTGGTCGCGATGCTCGCCTACCTCGCGTCCGAGGAGCCGGAGCGCATCCCTCGCACGCGCCGGGTGATGCCGCTCGATCGGCGCACCGGTCAGCCGGCTGAGTGGCCGGGCTGCCGGCAACCCCAACGGAGTCTAGCCCGCTGAAGGGTGAATTCGGCCTCACCCTCCTGATCTGCTTGATCGTCGTGCGTCCCGCGGCGGCTCAGGGCACCGAGGACAGGACGCCCGGGCGGGTTCGGGCGGCTCCCGAGCTCGCCGTCACCCGCGCCTCGCGGGCGCGTGGGTCGCGCGGGCGGTTCGGTCTCGCTCCAGATGGGTCCTCTGGTCCAGATCGGAGGCGCGGGCCGGATCGGCCTCGATCACCCCACCGTGGAGACCGACGGGAGCCGCGTGCGCGCGCGCTTCGGCTACGGCGGGCTCACGGTCTCCTGGAGGCCGACGTCGGCACGCTGGCCCGGACTGTCGATCTCGTTGCTCGCGGGCGCGGGCAATGTGGACGTCGAGGAGCCGAACGGGGGCGCCATGCTCGATTCGGACAATGGCGCGATCGTGGAGCCGACATTGCGCATCAGCCGCCCGCTCGCGGATCGCCTCGCCCTGGCCGGCGCGCTCTCCTGGCGGCTCGCGTTAGGGTTCGATGCGCTCGGCGGGATCGATTCGGGCCGGCTGCGCGGGCCGGAGCTCGCGCTCGGCGTCGTGGTTGGACCGTTCTGAAGTTCCGAACTATCCGCGACAATCTCCGACACAGTTCTTGACATCGCCGCATAGTCAGGCGTCCTTTTCTGGTCATAGTCCGTATCTGGGGCGATACATGCCCCCGATGCTCAGCCGAGGATGCCTACGTGGCGAAGACCGACGAACGCGTGATGAAGATGGTCGAACAGGAGCTCGCCAAGAACCCGGATGTGTCGGTAGAGCAGCTGTTCGAGAAGGCGAAGGGCGTCAACAGCGGCGTTGCGCGGATGAGCCGCCGCCAGTTCCATGCCCGCTATCCCTTGCAGGTGAAGCGCCGCAAGGGAGGTGGGCGCAAGCGCAAGGCGGGCGCCCGCAAGAGCGGGGTCACCCGTGGGCGCACAGCGGCGGCGCGCGGCACCGACCGCAGCCGCGACGCCGTCCGCCAGGTGTTTCTGCGCTTCGCTCAAGACGTGGCGGCGGCGGCCGAGTCGCCCAAGGATCTGGTGAAGCTGATCGTGAACGTCGATCGCTATGTCGACGATGCGGTTCGGGCGAGGCGCTGACTCGCGGGCGGTGACGCCGAGTCGCCGTTCATCCGCTCTGATAGACTGGCGATCTCGCGCACCGCGACGGAGAGCCCCGACAGCAACATAGTGGGCTCACCGCGGATCTCCTCGAGCAGCGAGTGGTAGCGCGCGACCTCGCGCTCGCGCGAGTGGATCAGCCGGTCGGTGACGCGATCGATGTCCGCGCTGCCCGCCCGGCGCCGCATCACCTGCGTGACCAGCCTGTGGTGCGCCCGTGAGAGATCGTCGGCGAGCGCGTGCGCGGCGCGCTGCTCCCAGCGATCCTTGTCGGCGGTCTCGAAGATCGCCTTGCGGACCCACGGCACGTTGAGTAGCTCGGAGACCCGATAATAGGCGCGCGCCGCGTCGAGCGGCGTCGCGCCGGTCTCCTTGCCGACGCGCAAGATCTCGAGTAGTTGATCAAGGAAAGCAGCCGCAGGCGGCTCTGGCCCCACTCTCGGCGCCGTCGCAAGTTCGAGGCCGATGCGCTTTCTCCATCTCGCCGACGTCCATCTCGACACCCCCTTCGCGGGACACTCGGACGCGGTGCGGCTGCGGCTGCGCGAGGCCTCGCGCGAGGCGCTCAGCCGCGCCGTGACCTGCGCGATCGCCGAGCGCGTCCAGGCCGTGCTGCTGGCCGGCGATCTCTTCGACGGAGACCGCCTCTCCTTCCGCACCGAG
>Ga0310123_10000916_pt1 | contig 25578 bp, 19 predicted proteins | sample CB6_AW_1057_MG_FD_203505 | JGI IMG/M metagenome (GOLD analysis project Ga0310123, IMG submission 203505) | Marine microbial communities from Western Arctic Ocean, Canada - CB6_AW_1057 | ecosystem: Environmental > Aquatic > Marine > Oceanic | place: Canada: Western Arctic Ocean | collected... | reverse complement strand
ATTTCTGAATGTGTTTGGATATTAGAAATTACTTTAACCAATGCAATTGCTCCAACTCCAAAATGCATCAGGTTTCCAATAGCAATTGGTCTATTATAAATTCCTCCAATTAGCGTTCCTTTCGCCATCCAATTCAAAATTCCAAATCCCAAGTATAATGCACTTAATATTTTCAAAAAAAGTATTGTAATAATAGTTGGTTCAACACTTAGATATTCCGCTATTTCGTTAGGTAAAAAAGAAAGAAGGATTCCAATAATTGCACAGAATAGGGCACTTGAAGTCATTAAAAGTTTTGTTTTCATCTTAAGGATTTAATTGTTTTAAGAGTTTTCTCAACATTCTCCTTAAGCAAAGTGTAATTTTTATTAGCTAAAATATCTTTAGATATAAGTTTAGAACCCATCCCAACACATGTAACTCCAGAATCAAACCACGATTTTAGATTATCATATTCCATCGAAACTCCTCCAGTAGGCATAACAGAAGTCCAAGGTTGAGGACCTTTTATACTCTTTACAAATCCAGGCCCTAAAACATCTCCAGGAAATAATTTAACAAGTTCGCAACCAAATTCTTCTGCAGTTGCAATTTCAGTTAGTGAACTACAACCTGCAGACCACATTAATTTTCTTCGGTTACATATACGGGCAATATCTTCTCTAAAAACTGGGGTTACAACAAAGTTTGCTCCAGCTAACATATATTGGGAAGCTGCTTTTGCATCAGTTATAGAACCAACACCTAAAATCATTCCAGGTAGCTCAGCAATTGCATATTTAATTATATCAGTAAAAACTTCTAGAGCAAAATCACCTCTGTTAGTGAATTCCATAAGACGAGCGCCTCCTTCATAACAAGCTTTAAGAACATCTTTAGCTACTGATCTATCTTCATGATAGAAAAGGGGAACCATCCCAGATTCTTCCATCTTTTGTATTACTTGAATTTTTGAATATTGAGCCATATATAGTTATTATCGATTAACTCGCCCAGAAGCGTCTCCATTCATAAGTTTTTCTATTTCTTCAACAGTAACAAGATTTGCATCTCCTTTAATTGTATGTTTAAGACAAGAAGCAGCTACAGCAAAATCCAACGCTTTTTGATCTTCATTAGGATAATTTAAAAGCCCATATATCAATCCACCCACAAATGAATCTCCACCACCAACACGATCAACAATATCAGTTATTTGATATTGAATGCTTTCATACATTTTTTCACCATCATAAAGAACTCCAGCCCAAGAATTGTGAGAAGCTGAAATTGATCCTCTTAATGTTATAATTACTTTTTTGGCTCTAGGAAATTTTTTCATCATTTGTTTACAAACAGATAAAAAAGCTTCAGCTTTAACTTCATTTCCTTGAGTGTTTATATCTAGACCTTCTGGTTTAATTCCAAACTGCATTTCAGCATCTTCTTCATTACCTAAAATAATATCACAATAAGAAGTGAGCTCGGTCATAATTGCTTCACGATTTCCTCCATATTGCCATAGTTTAGATCTGTAATTTAGATCTGTAGAAATAGTAATACCTCGTTCACTTGCAATTTTAACTGCTTCTAAACAAACATCGGCAGCACTTTTTGAAATTGCTGGGGTAATACCGGTCCAATGGAACCACGAAGCTCCATCAAAAACTTGATCCCAATCTATCATCCCTGATTCAATTTTAGCCATAGCAGAATTAGCTCGATCATATACTACTTTACTTCCTCTACTTACTGCACCTGTTTCTAGAAAATAAATCCCTAGGCGATCTCCACCATAAGTTATATGCGAAGTTCCAACACCTCTTTTACGCATCTCCATTAAGGCACATTCACCAATATCTGTTTTGGGTAATCGGGTTACAAACTCAACAGGAACTCCATAATTTGCTAATGAGACTGCAACATTAGACTCTCCTCCGCCGTAAACAACATCAAAGCTATTTGTTTGAGAAAAGCGAAGAAAACCCGGTGGGGATAATCTTAACATAATCTCTCCGAAAGTCACAACTTTATTCATCAGTGTATATATTTAATTTTACAAACCTCTAATATAACCACAAAAATATTAATGGCAGAGTGTTCTAATGAGGCAATATTGGAAACCTTAAACTACTTGTAGTAAGTCTTTATTAAGGTTCTATGATAGAATTATAGTTATATTAGAGAATGAGTATAAATTCAATAGTAGGAGATGAATTTGGAAAAAATTTCTTGTCAAGTGGAAACACACTAATGGCAGAACTCGAAAAAGAAGGGATTTTAATTTTTAAATCTTTCTTAAATTCCAAATCAATTTTTGATTTAAAAAATGAGGCAAAAGAGTTAAAACCTATAGCTTTTTCTAGCTCATCTGAGTATAATGTATATGTATCAGAATATGACAAAAGTTTTTCTGATAATAGCCCAAGGAATAGAATTATGAAAACAACAAAAAAATGTATTTCTTGCGATTTAATCCCGAAAGATTCACTTTTAAAAAAAATATATAACTCTCAAAAATTAAAAAAACTTTTCTCAGAAATTTTAAATGTTGAAAATTTATTCCCATACGAAGATTCACTTTCAAGTATAAATATCAATTATTATGATAAAGGTGATGCTCTTGGTTGGCATTTTGATAATTCAGATTTTACAATAACACTTTTAATTAAAAATTGTGTTGAAGGAGGAATTTATGAATTTTTCAATAATATGAGATACATCGATGGTAAAGAAGATTATTCAACAGTTGAAAAAATTTTAGATAAAAAAATTAAAGGAAAAAAAATTAAAAGTGATGATGGAGATTTAATGATTTTTAAAGGTAATAAATCAATACACCAAGTAACTGAGGTTATTAAAGGTGAAAGAATCCTGGTTACCTTTAATTATAACCTAACTAAAGGGGTTTCTCTTTCAGAACAATCAAGAAAAGTTTTTTTTGGAAGAATAACATAAATTTTTAAAACAAGGTTATTTGTTTTGAGATGATTTCATAAACTTTTATTTAGGTAAAAATTAATTTTTTCCCCTGTAACTTTCTGAGATAAGCAGTCTAATGAATTCTTATCTAATTGTAATATTCTAGGATACCCCCCTGTTGTTTGACAATCTCGACAAAGAATTATTACCCTACCTGAAGGTGTCAATTGAATAGTTCCAGGCATTAAAGGTGAAGAGACAATTGAAGCTATTTTGTTCTCAATAATCTCAACTAGATTATATGCCATCCTATTATTAACTCCAATTGTAAACTCATTATCAAAAATTATATCTTGAGATTTAGGCTCTAAACAATCAAATTCAGGGCCTTTAAATACTTTTATTTTACTATTTCTATTGATTTTAATATCATTGAAATTTCGATTTATTTTTTTTGGTGAACTAATTGATAAATCAAACTCAATTTGATCATTTTTTATTAATTTTTCTCTTTTCGTAATCCCCTTATAAAAGCTCTTGCTACCTAATATTTTTTCTGAGTTTAAACCTCCTCTAATTCCTAAATAAGTCCTCATACCATTTGATGAATTTGCTAGATATAAAATATCTCCCTTCTTGATTAACAATGTTTCATTTAACAATACCTTTTTCTTATTTACCATAGGATTCATATCAGCACCTGTAATTGAAATATAAGTATCATTCAAAAATTCTAATGTTGGTCCAAGTAATGTCATTTCTAGAACAGCTGCACTCTCATCATTTCCTAAAATTAAGTTTGCTAGTTTAGCACTAGTTTGATCCATAGGACCTGAAACGGGAACTCCTATATTCTTATAACCAAATCTACCGCTATCTTGGATCGTTGAAAATAAACCTTCTTTAAGAACTTTTATCATACTACCTCATATTTAATTTTATAAGAATTCTTTCTTTTTTCAATTCTATTAAACTCTGAGAAAGAGATACTTTGAAATTTTATTTTGTCTCCAGGTTTTGCAAAACAAGGTGACTTATCATTTACATTAAAAAAACTAATTGGGGAGCGACCTATAATTCTCCATCCTCCAGGACTATCCTGAGGATATATCCCAGTTTGATCTCTTGCAATCCCAATTGAACCACTTTTTATATTAAGTTCTGGCTTACCCTTTCTCTCACAATATAATTTCTTATCATTTACACCTAAATAGAGAAATCCAGGCAGAAAACCCATTGAGAGAACACTGTAAGTTGTTAAACTGTGAATTTTTATTATCTCATCTATAGAGATACTATTTAAAGTTGACATATCTTCTAAATCAATACCAAAACTCAAATCGTAGCATACAGGGATTTTCCATATTTTTTTTTCTGATTTTGCAACTTTTACATCACTAGAATTAAGCTTTTGAAGAGTATTAATCAAATCTTCAGAATTAATTTTATTTGGATCATAAATAACCATCATTGAATTAATTGATTGAACACATTCTATTAATACTTCCAAAAGCTCTTGCTCAATCAATTTTTTGTAAGATATAATTGTATCAATAAGTTTAAGATTAACTTGATCATCCCACTGAATAAGAATTGATTCTTCGTTAAAAACTTTAAAAAAAATATTATTCCTTTTCATTGGCAAAATGTTCTTTTATTGATTTTAAAATATTTTCTGCATTTTCAGTATCAGAATGTATACAATAAGTGTCAGCTTTTATTTGATGTTTATTCCCATTAACTGACACAACATACTTATTATAATAAATTTGACTAATATGATTAATAACTTGCTTAGGAATAGTAATAAGAGCTTCTTTTTCCTTTCTTGATACTAAAGTTAAATCATCATTATAATTTCTATCACCAAATACCTCATATTTTATTTTAAAACCTCTCTTTAATGCAATTTTTTCAATTTCTGATCTATAAGGGATATATAGAGAATACTTCTCTTTATATACATCAATTATATCAAGATAGATGTTTGACAAACTAGAATTGTTTATCATTTCATTATATAAAGCTCCGTGTGCTTTAATATGAGTTAAATCTGTATTATGGTCCATAGCAATTGAGATTAAACTTTCTATTTGATTAAGGATACTTTCTTTGAGAGCCAATGCTGAAATATTTAAATGAATTCTTCCAAAATTCTCTTTATCAGGATATGAAGGATGAGCTCCAATTTCAACATTATTTCTAATAGACATCTCAACACATTCAATCATACTTTCATTGTCTCCAGCATGGCCTCCACAAGCAATATTGCATGAATTAATGAGAGGCATAATATTCTGCTCGTTGCTTAATCCCTCCCCTAAATCACAATTAATATTTATCATTAGAATAGAGATGTTATACCTTTAATACCTAGTATGATTGTGATTATCACTATAAAAATTCCTAGTATATTTTGAAACCTATAATTATAATCTCTTTTTATTACAGTCTTATTATTAACTAGCCATAATAATATGATCGCAATTATTGGCAATAACAAACTGTTTAAGAACTGTGCAAACTTTATTATTTCTATTGGATTAAGTTTTATCATTGAAACAATTACACCTATTAGTAGAATAAGTATCCATGTAAGTCTAAACTTTGAACTCTTTAAAGAACCTTTCCATCCAAAGCAACTTTTTGCAACATAAGCAGCAGCTAGTGGAGCTGTGATTGAAGAAGTTATACCGGAAGCAAACAAACCAATTCCAAGAAAATATATAGCAAATTTTCCATATAAGGGCTCCAAACCTTTTGCAAGATCAATAACAGATGTAACGCTTTGATTATTAACTGATGCTGCTGTAATTATTATAGATATTGATATTATTCCGCCAAAAAGAATCGATATAAAACTTTCTAATCTAGCAGTCTTAAGTTTATCTATAGTATCCCATTTTTCAGACACTAGTGATGAATGAAGGAAAATATTATATGGAACAACTGTAGTTCCTATTAGCCCTAAAATCACTATCAAATTACTCGAGGTTATTTTTGGAATAAATAAACCCTTTATTAGGCTGTTTAAATCAGGCCTTGTCATGAAAGCAGTTATCAAAAAAGATAAACTCATAGTTAAAACAAGAAAAATTAATGATCTTTCAAGAATCTTATAATCACCTATATATAGAATTATAAAAGCAATAAAGCCAATTAGTAGAGGTATATAATTTAAAGTCTCACTATTAATAATTGCAATAATTCCTAGAGAGGCTCCAGTAATATTTCCAGCTTCATAAGCTGCATTTCCAATTAAAATTGAACATAATATTAAGAGCATTAAAGACCTATTAACAATTTTATTTTTTATTGAAACTCGAATTACCTCAGCCAAACCTTTATTAGTGATAAGACCAATTCTAAGAGCCATTTCTTGAAGAACAATTGTAGCAATTATTGAAAGTAAAAGAGCCCAAAGAAGAGAGTAACCAAAAGAAGCTCCAGCAATTGAACAAAGTGTAACAGTTCCAGGTCCTATAAATGCAGCAGCAATTAAAACACCTGGCCCTATATCCTTAATCCATTTCATTAAGGAACTCTAATCTTATCTCCAAGCAAGATAGCATTTAAAAATAATCTATTAGTACCATACCAGGATCCTCTAAAGTTCGGATTGTCTGCAAACATAATTGCTCTACCATTTCCAATTTTTGAAACTAATAAAGAAACAGTAGAATTCACTTTTTCAGAATTCTTATCAGTTATAAATCCATCAATCAGAGGATTATCAGTATACCTTACAACCGACGAGTACTCATTTTTTGATGGCTCAATCCAAACAGTATTATTTTTATAAACAGGTACTGTAGGGTCTTCATATCCAAATCCAAGAGGGTGAGTTAAATCAACTTGAGCATTTAAAATTACACCCCCAATTTGCTGTTTTCCTCTATTATCTTGAGCATCAGCGTAGGGCTCATAGTCATTCTTTTCATCATTATCATCAGGTTTGTGTAACTTTTCATTTACAATTTTATTATCAATAAGAAATTTTGAACCTGAACCTATTGAGATGATAGTATTACCATTACTAGCCCAATCTTTTATTTTCTTAATTTGATCATCATCAAAGTCATAACTTCCTGATACAATTACCATGGTTGTATATTTATCTAATGAAACTCTATCAAAATTTCTTACAGGAATTTTAGAGATAGGCATTCCTACTCTTTGATCTAACAAATGCCATACTTCGCCTGCTTCATAGGATCTAGTTCCTGACCCTATTAACATCATTGCTTTTTGTTTTTTAAGTGGTGAAACATATCTACTTCCCAAATCAATTCCTGCTGAACTTAAGCCTGATGAAGTTGAGTAAATACTTACATTAAACTGTTGCTGAACATTTCTTAATTTCTGAAATAATTCGGCAGGTTTAATTTTTTGAATAGAAACAGGTATTACAAGAGAACCATAATCAAATGATTTAAGACCATCAGAAGTTTGAATTTTAAAAGGCTTAAAGGCTGAAGATACAATAATATCATCCTGCAATAGACTATTAATAATTGCTGGTATATTATAATCTACTGAATTAATTATATACGAGTAATTAGACATTTTAACTTTATTTACTTCAAATAAATTATCTAAATCATAAACCTGAGAACCAGAAATATCTTTAGTAGTTGAAGAATAATCAATATCATAAAAATTAGCAATTGACCAAGAGGAAGCATCGTAAAAAACACTATCTCTAAATTCAGTATTTGTTTCAAAAATAGATCTTACGATTCTATAGTTTTTTTGTTTAGTTGGAATATAAAAATTATTATTTTTTCTTATAACTTTTACATTATGAAGCATCAATTTATCAATGAATGCCTTCGTCTTATTTTTATCTTTTCCTAGGTTAAATGAATAACCTTTAATTTTCTTTTTTGATGAATCAGTTAATGCTGAGCTAAAAAATCTTCTTTGATACTCTTTAAGTTCCTCTTTTAATTCGACTGATGCTTTAACTGTTGTCATTCCAGAGACATACTGATTTCTAATAGTAAATGGGAAAGTAATTTCTCCAAATTGAGTTTCTTGTTTATGACCTCTTGAACTAGCCTGTTCAAATAGCATTCCTATTCCTCCAAGAAGATCTGCATATGATGATCCATATCCTGGATAAGTTTTGTCAAAAGCTTCTTTAGAAAAATAAAGAGAACCAATTTCATCAAGTCCTTTTGCAAAGTAGTTTCCAAAAAGTGTTTCAAAGTATTCATAATTTTCTTGAGGTATTACAGGATCCTTAGCTGCATGAGTTTTCCATGGAACAAAGAAATATGTACTATTTGATCCCATCTCATGAAAATCTATTGTAACGTTGGGATACCAACTATGATGAAACCCTAACTTACCCCTACTCTCAGGATTTATACCAAGCAAAAGATCTCTATTTAAGTCAAACCAATAATGATTTGTCCTACCACCAGGCCAGTACTCGTTATGCTCAGCATCTTGTGGATCATCGACAAGTGGTGAACCTTTATAACTATTAACCCATTGAGTATGTCTATCACGTCCATCAGGATTTATAGTAGGATCAATTAATACAATTGAATTTTCAAGATAACTTGCAACCTCATCAGATTCTGAACTTACAAGTGTATATGCAGTTAGAAGAGCTGCTTCAGAACTTGAAGGCTCATTTCCATGAACATTATATGCAAGATTTATAATTATAGGAAAATCTTTAGGTTTTCCACCCTCAGTATAATTTTTGTCATCAGGATCAATGTATGATATATGTGATTTTCTAATATTATCAATATCTGCAATTTTATCAGGGCTACTAACAATTAGGTACACAAGTTTTCTGCCTTCATGAGTTTTTCCATAGCTAAACATATCAGCCTTATCAGAAACATTTGATAAATAATCTAAATACGAAACAATTAAATCGTGTCTAGTATGCATTTCACCCACAGGATACCCCAAAAACTCCTCAGGAGACATTATTTCACTATCAAAAGGAGCATACTTTGAAAAGTAATAATCTTGTGAGTGTATTGTACTGATAAATAATAAACTTAATAATATAATTTTCTTCATAATTTTTAATTTTTAATACCTGGCAAAGAGTTTGGATAAGACTCTTGCCAGTCAAAGTTTTTTGATTTTTGTTTAATAGGATAAATTTGATCTAAATTATCTCCATCATAAAGTCTTCCATTTTTCATAACCATCTCAACTGAATTTGTATTCCTTATATTTTCAAGTGGATCTTGATCTAAGATTACTAAATCTGCCAGTTTTCCTTTTTCAATTGAACCAATTTCCTTATCAAGTCCAATAGCATATGCCCCTATTATTGTAGCTACTTTAAGCATATTATGATTTGAAATACCACCTGCAGCCATACTCCAAAGTTCCCAATGATAACCTAAACCTTGAAGTTGACCATGAGATCCAACTCCTGAAATACCTCCGGCTTCAACTAAATCTTTAACAAATTCTGCAAGTTCTGGAAAAGTATATTCTTCATCCATAAACCATCCTACATTTCTTCTTCTAGATTTAGAGTCTACTTCTTCTTTTGGAGTGAAATAATTTAACTTCTCATCACCATGAACATCTTCAGTAGCATAATAATAATTCTCTGCCCATGGGCCTCCATATGTTACCAAGAGTGTCGGAGTATAAGCTCTTTTTGAAAATGCTGTTAATCCAATTAAATCTTTATAAACAGGGTAAATTGGATGATTATGCTCCTGTCCAGGATAACCATCTATAGTTGAAGCAATATTCAATCTAATATTTAGACTACCTTCCGTAGTTGGCATTATATCTTGCTCTTTTGCTGCCATTAATATCCACTGTCTTTGCTGTCTATTTCCTGCAACATACATTTTAATTGATTTTGTATTATAATATTTAGAATATTGCTTTAAAACATCTCTAGCTTCATCTAAATTTTTCACATTATAACCCCAATAACCAACTCCAGGACCTGTTGAGTATATTCTTGGTCCTAGAATTTTTCCAGTATCAACCATATCACTATAAGTAAGAACATCAGTTGTTCCAGTTTGCGGATCTCTTGTAGTAGTTACACCATAAGCTAAATTTGCAGCATATGAAAATGGTTGAAACTTATGTAATGTCCAACTAGGTCTCATATGAGCATGAGTATCTATATAACCTGGCATTATTACTTTACCACTGAAATCCATTACAGTTATATCTTCATTTTCAATTTGAATATCTCCATCTTTAACATCTATAATCCTGTTATTTTTAATAAGGATGTCTCCATTTTCAATAACTTCATAACCATTCATTGTAATTATTTTTGCATTTTTAAGTAGTATAGTGCTTTCCGGAATATCTCTTTCTAGTGTAACCTTTATGTCTATTTCTTCCGGCTTAAATCCTTCTTCTTCTTCATCTGATAACTCTCCTGCCAATTCAGGATTAACTTTAGCAACTTGCTCCGCTATCTCTTCTTTTTTCTTTTCTTCTTCAGTCTTTTCTTTATCTTCTTCCTTTTTCTTTCTGTCAAATTCATCAGCTTTGGAAAGATTATAGGTTGAAAATGATTTACCTATAGACCAATAAATAAATTCTGAATCATTACTCCAAGAAGGGAACTCTCCTCCAATCTTAGTTAATTTCCTTGCGGGAAAAGATGAAAACTTAGGGTTTGATAAAGAAATCTTTAAAGATTCTATTCCAGAATATGGAATTGTAAAACTATAAATATTATTAAGAACTTTAGCTAAACCTGTTTTTCCATCCGGAGAAATTAAAATAATACTTGCAGAAGAAGGGGATTTTGTGTCCCCAGATCCATATGGAGTAGCACCTGTTACTTTTAATATCTTCTTCTGATCAGTTCCATCCCATTTAATTGAGACAAGGCCATCACTGTAATGAAACAAGTATATCCTATCCTTCCCTTTTACAAAGTGAGGATATTCTCTTCCTTTAGAATCATCAATAAAATTAAGTTTACCTCCTTTGGAAGATACCCACATAATTTTTTCATTAGATTTAAAAGCGTAAGGTCCATAACTTTCTTTGTAACTCCTCTCATCACCAATAAGGAAAACAATTTTATCACCTTCAGAATTCCATTTTGGATTCATAAAGACACCAGATTTTTTTCCTGTCAAATCAGTTGTGAGGAGAATAGATTTCCTTTTACCATCTGCTCTTTTTTTATAAATAGCACCACCTGCTTTATTATCCCATGTTACAAAAGCTATTTCTCTTCCATCTGGACTCCAAGTTGGCATAGCCTCAATAACTTCATCACCAAAACTAGTAAGTCTAATCATTTCATTTGATTCAAGATTCTTAACATATAACTTGTTTAAAGCTGTAAATGCAATATGTTTTTTATCAGGAGAAACTGCAACATCTCTTATTTGGGTTGCTTCCATTTCTTTACTATCTGAAATAGGATAATCAAACTTTAACTGGGGTCCTAATTCTATCTTTTCATCAACTTCAAATGGAATAATTGATGAGGCTCCTCCATTTATAGGAATTTTATTAATTTTTCCACCATAAAAAGCAATTAAATTCTGACTATCAGGAGTAAATGACATATTCGGTAATACTCCCATTGTAGCCTGTGACTCCTGATCATCTTTTTGAACTGGATAAGCAAGCCATCTTTCATCTCCAGTTTTTAAATCTCTAATCCTTAGAGCAGTTTTATCCTCATATCTTGTTCCATAAACAAGCCACTTGCCATCTGGAGATAATGTTGGGGTAAATGCTGAACCAAATCTTGAAGTCTCTCTTTTAATTTCTCCTGTTTCTCTGTCAAATTTAGAAATCTGGTATTGTGGAAACCTAGCATTATATTGCCAAGAACTTGTTCTATGAGCATACCATATATAACGATCATTACTCCCAACCATTGGTTGAGTGATTTTTATTGATGGAGGTTTATCAATTAATTTTATACCAGAGCCACCATCTTTATGGTACATATGAAGTTTTAAATTTCTTCTTCCTTTGGCTGTTATAATATAATCTCCATCTTGAGTCCAATCAGCAAATGCTGTTTGTAAATCTTTTTCTTTTGTTATTTGAGTAGAATCATTTGTCTCAAGATCTCTAATCCATATATTATTTCCTCCACTAGCATCACTAGTATACGCTAAAGACTTTCCATCAGGAGAAAATCTAGGGTTTGTATCAAATGCCATACCTTCAGTAATTCTATTTGCTTTACCTCCAGAGATTGGCATCATATAAATATCTCCAAGCAAATCAAAAACAATCTTTTCACCATCTGGGCTGATATCAAGTGACATCCAGGTGCCAGTATTTGTTTTTAATTCAAAAAACCTTTCTGGCTTAAGTGGTAGGTTCTTATTTTCTTTAACCTTTTTCTTTTTGTCTTTATCTAAGTCTGTTTGAGCAAAAATGTTTACGCTAAATATTAATAGGGCTGCTAATAAATAATTGGTTAATCTCATAATAATAGTTTTATGCTTAAATATAAATAATTTTATTTCTGTTTTTATAAAAAATTATACTTTATCAATATTTAGTATCTTTAAAAACCTAAAAATATAATATTATGAAAATTAGACTATTCCTGCTTTTATTATTTACAAACTTTACTTTCTCTCAATCTAAACTTGAAAAAATAGATGAAATTGTTAATGAAGCAAATAATAACTCTCAACTCGAAATTCTTGCTCATGAATTAATGGATCAAATAGGTCCTAGGCTTACCGGTACACCTCAAATGATAAAAGCTCATGATTGGGCAGTAAATAAATATAACAGCTGGGGAATTAAAGCGGAAAATGAACAATTTGGTATTTGGAGAGGATGGGAAAGAGGTATTAGTCATATGGACATGTTATACCCTTGGGTAAAATCTCTTGAAGGTCAGCAATTGTCATGGAGTGGTAGTACTAAAAAAAATGGTGTTGAATCAGAGGCTCTAATTATTCCACCTGTTAATTCTAAGGAAGAATTTGATAATTGGCTTAAGACGATTAAAGGGAAACATATTCTAATTGAACCTCCTCAGATAACTGGAAGACCTGATTATGATTTAGAAAGATGGCTAACGCCCGAATCTCTTAAAAGCATTAAAAATGCTCAAGAAGAAAATCAAAGAGAATATTATAAGAAATTAAGGAAATCAGGATATGGTAGAAATATGATGGAAGTTATTGAAAATTCAAAACCAGCATCATTTATAACTAGTGGATGGAGAGGTGGTTTTGGAACTAATACGATTTTTAGTCCAGGTTCTTATGGAATAAGTCCTAATACTCCAACTGTTGATTTAAGTGTAGAAGACTATGGCTTGCTTTATAGGCTTGCTGAAAATGGGAAGAAACCTATTGTCAATATTAATATCCAATCTAAAGAACTTGGAAAAGTTCCAACTTTCAATACAATTGCTAGAATCGAAGGAGTTGAAAAACCAAATGAATATATAATTCTTTCTGCTCACTTTGACTCAACTGGTGGTGCTACTGGTGCTACAGATAATGGGACTGGTACAATTGTAATGATGGAATCTATGAGAATACTAAAAAAACTTTACCCTAACCCTAAAAGGACTATTATTGCTGGGCATTGGGGAGCTGAAGAACAAGGGTTAAATGGTTCTAGTGCATTTGTGGAAGATCACCCTGAAATTGTAGAAAATCTTCAGGCACTTTTTAACCAAGATAATGGGACTGGAAGAGTCGTAAAAATTGAAGGGCATGCATTTCTTAACTCATACAGATTTATAGGTGAATGGTTAAATTATGTTCCAGAAAATATAACTAAACATATTAAGACTGTTTTCCCAGGACTTCCTATCCCAGGAGGAAGAGGAGGATCAGATTATTTTCCATTTATTGCTGCTGGTGCACCTGGATATAGTTTAGAATCTTTAGATCTTTCATACGGAGCTAGAAGTGAATTTCATTATACTTGGCATACAAATAGAGATACATATGATAAAATAATCTTTGATGATGTAAGATCTAATGTAGTACTAGTATCGATTCTTACATATCTAGCCAGTGAAGAGGATGAGTTTATGCCTAGAGATAAAGTAATATTACCTATAAACCCAAAAACAGGTAAAAGAGCTCAATGGCCAAAGAAAAGAGTTCCTAACAGAGATGGTAGTGAGGATAATTAATTTTAATGGAAGAGTTATTATTAATTTTTGAGAATATTTCTTCTACATCCAGATCTTTAATTCTAATATCTGGAATAACATTTTTTTGGATAATTGAAGGATTAATTCCATTAAGGAATCTCAAGTATAATAAGTGGAAACATTCAATTCCAAACTTTTTCTTTACTCTTACAACAGGATTAGTAAATTTTATCTTTGCTTTCTTATTAGTTTATGCTTCTGATTGGTCATTTAAGAATCAATTTGGGGTTTTAAATTACATAGAACTAAATATTACTTTAAAAATAATTTTAGGACTTTTATTATTGGATCTAATCGGAGCCTATTTATCTCACCTATTCCAACATCAAATTAAACCATTATGGTATATCCATTCAGTCCATCACACAGATCATAATGTAGATACAACTACAGCTAATAGACACCATCCAATTGAAAGTGTAATTAGATTTGTATTTACATTTATGGCAATTATTGTTTCTGGAGCGCCTATTGGACTAGTATTAATGTATCAATCTATTTCTGTTATTTTATCTCAATTTAATCATGCAAATATCTCTTTGCCCAGAAGAGTTGATAAAATTTTAAGTTATATTATAGTTTCTCCAAATATGCACAAAGTTCATCATCATTTTGAACTCCCTCATACTGATTCTAATTATGGAAATATCTTTTCTATCTGGGATAGAATATTTGGAACTTATACAGAATTAGATAAAAAAGATATTATTTATGGTGTAGATACTGATTTTGATGAAATTAAAAACTCAAAAATATTAAGTCTGTTTTATAAGCCCTTTGATAAAATTTTTAAATAATTTTTTTAATTTCTTCTTCTATTGTATCAATATTATATGATACCTGATCACCTGAACTCATATTTTTCAATACAAATGAATCATTTTTTATTTCATCTTCTCCAATTAAAACTACAAAATCAAAATTCTTTTTATTTGCATAATCAAGCTGCTTTTTAATCTTAACATTTTTTGGATACAATTCACATATAATCCCTTCATATCGAAGATTGGTTATAGAATTTAAAATTTCTTCAGATATGTTATTTTCAAAATTTATAAAAAGAAAAGTTTTGTCATTATTTATAGTGTCTGGAAAAAGATTTAATTCTTCCAAAATCAAATAAATCCTGTCAAATCCAAATGATAACCCAAAACCACTTAAGTTATTATTATTTCCTACTTTGATTAAATTATCATATCTACCTCCACCTGCAATTGAACCAATAGAAAAAGATTCAGGAGAAGACACTTCTATAATTATTCCTGTATAGTAACTTAATCCTCTAGCTAATGACAAGTCAAAATCTATTTCTAAAACTTTAAGTTTAGTTTTTGATAGAGAAGAAATAATATTTGATAATTCATCAAATGAATTTGAATCAATACTATTTTTAATTTTTTCTATTTTTCTTTGAGGTGATTCAGTTAATGAGAAAAAATCTTTTAAAATATTAATTGAATCTTCTTTGAGTCCATTTTCTTTAAGTTGTCCTATTACTTCCTCTAATCCTATTTTATCTATTTTATCAATTATGATAGCAAAATCATTAAAATTTTCTACACCAATTTTTTTAGCTACATCTTCTAAAATTCTTCTATCATTAATCCTTAACTTAAGATTTTTAAAACTTAATTTATCAAAAATCATATCACATAAGAGAATACTTTCAACTACTTGAAGGTAGCTACTCTCCCCTATTATATCAGCATCACATTGAAGAAACTCTCTATATCTTCCTTTTTGAGGTCTTTCGGCTCTCCATACAAGTTGAGTTTGATACCTTTTGAATGGAAAATTTAAATTATTAAAATTCTGAGATACATATCTAGCTAGAGGAACAGTTAGATCATATCTTAATGCCTTATCTGAAATTGAATTAGAGAATTTATTTAATTCTTCTTTATTTAGAGCATCAATATCAGCTTTCTTAATTTTTTCACCAGATGAAATTATTTTAAACATTAAATTATCTTCATAATCACCGTATTTACCAGTTAGTGTGGTTAAAGTTTCAAATGATGGGGTTTGTATTTCAGAGTAATTAAAAGACTTAAATGAATCTAATAGAATTTTTAGAATATAGTTTCTTTTTACTATTTGGTCAGAAGAAAAATCCCTTGTTCCCTTAGGTGTATTAGGTTTTGATGACATCAAAGATGTTTTAGGTAAATCTAGTAAATAAAGTTATAAAATTATTTTTTTACAGCTGTTTTTTTTGCTGTGGTAGTAGTCTTTTTTGTAGTAGTCTTTTTTGTAGTAGCCTTTTTTGTAGTAGCCTTTTTCTTAGGCTTCTCTCCTGAAGTAACCTTTTTTGCAGTAACCTTTTTCTTAGGCTTCTCTTCTGAAGTAGCCTTTTTTGCAGTAACCTTTTTCTTAGGCTTCTCTTCTGAAACTTCCTCTTTAGCAGCAACTTCTTTCTTAGGTTTTTGTTCAGCTATAGGTGTTTCTCCTTCAGCTGGAGCTTCTACTTCAGTAGGTTTAGATTTTTTTTCCTTTTTAGATTTTGCAGCGGCCATTAATTTTTTTGATTCCTCATCAGGTTCTATTTCAAAAGCTAATTGAGCCGAAACCTCTCTATGAACTCTAACTGCAACTTCATATTTCCCTGCTCTCTTTAAAGTTCTTCCAGGAATAGAAATATTGTCTTTTTCTAATTCAATTTTTTTATCAGCTAGACTATTTAAAATGTCAATATTTGAAATAGAACCAAAAAGTTTACCATCAGGTCCTACTTTAGTCTTTACCTTAATCTCCAACTTCTCAATCTTTTTAGCTAACTTATTTGCTTCATCAATTACTGCTTTCTCCTTAAAAGCTTTTTGCTTAAGATTTTCAGCTAATACTTTTTTAGCAGAACTTGTAGCTAGAACTGCTTTACCTTTAGGAATAAGATAATTTCTTCCATAACCATCCTTAACATCAACGATTTCATCCTTGAAGCCTAAATGAGTAACATTTTCTTTTAAGATTAATTCCATAAAATTATTTTAATAAATCTCCAACATAAGGAAGTAAGCCAAGGTGTCTAGCTCTTTTAACAGCTACAGACACTTTTCTTTGGTATTTTAATGAAGTTCCTGTTAATCTTCTTGGTAAAATCTTACCTTGTTCATTAATAAATCTATTCAAAAAGTCCGGATCCTTATAATCAACATATTTAATACCAGATCTCCTAAACATGCAATATTTTTTAACTTTTGCAGTATCAATATCAAGAGGTGAAAGGTATCTTATTTCACCAGTATTACTACTCTTAGATTGTTCTTCAATTTTGGACATTTATTTTACTTTTTTTGGTTTTCTATTTTTTCTCTTTTCTGCCCATGCTAGTGCATGCTTATCAAGAGTTACAGTTAAATAACGCATAACAGTTTCGTCCCTACTAAATTCTACCTCGAAAGGAGAAATCATTTCTGATGGAGCCGTAAACTGAAAAAGGTTATAAAAACCACTATTTTTATTTTCAATTGTATAAGCCAGCTTCTTTAAACCCCAGTTTTCTTTATGAACTAATTTGGCTCCATTAGATTTTAAAAATTTCTCATATTTTGATATACTCTTTGCAGCTTGGTCCTCTGACAAAGCTGGATTTAGTATAAATACTGTTTCGTAACTTTTCATCTAAAATTGTTAGCTCGCAAAATTAGTTTATTAAATATTATCTGCCAAATTTTGATTAGATTAAATATTAGGCAAAAAACTAAAGTGGATCTACATCAACTATTACCCTTACAGATCTATATTTTGAAATAGAATCAAAGCTAATTAGAGTTTTATTTAGGATACTCCTAAATTGATTTATTGAATCAATATTTTTTAGTTTTATAATAAATTGTTTTTGATATTTATTCCTCACTCTTGATATCTCAGGATAAACCGGGCCTAGTATATCTCCTTTATATGATCTTCTCATCATTTTATCCAACCATTCACATGCAATGTTGACCTTATCATGACTTTTATCTTTAATCGTCAATTTAATCAATCTTACGTATGGTGGATATTTATACTCAATCCTTTCAACTAACTGTGCCTCGAACATATTTTTATAGTCATTATTAATTACATATTGAATTATTGGATGATTTGGTTGGTATGTTTGAAGTAAAACTTTTCCTTGTGTTTCTTTTCTTCCAGCCCTTCCTGCAACCTGTGTTAAGACTTGAAAAGCCTTTTCATGAGCTCTAAAATTTGGGAAATTTAAAAAATGATCAGTGTTTAAAACCCCTACTAACTTTACATTATTAAAATCAAGTCCTTTTGTTACCATCTGAGTCCCTATTAAAATGTCAATTTCATGATCTGAAAATGAATTAATGATCTTATCAAAAGACCATTTTCCTCTAGTTGTATCCCAATCCATCCTATTAACCTTTGCTTTAGGAAAATATTCCTTAATACTTTCTTCAATTTGTTGAGTTCCATCTCCTTTATTAATCATGCTCTCTACTCCACAGGTTGGACAAATTTTTGGGGTTTTAATAGTAAATCCACAATAATGACATTTAAGATTGTTTGAAACATTATGAAACGTAAGTGTTACATCACAATTATCACAATTAATATGATATCCACATGTATTACACATCCATATAGAAGCATAGCCTCTCCTATTTCTAAATAATATCACTTGTTTTTTTTCTTTTAATGTATTACCTATTTCATCTATTAATTTTTTTGAGAAGAGACCATTCATTTGATCATTTAGAATTTCTTCCTTAATATCAATTGTTTCAATTTTAGGCATTTTTATACCCCCATATCTTTCATTAAGTTTTATCCAACCATACTTCCCGTTTCTAGCATTTTTTGATGATTCTATTGATGGGGTTGCAGATCCAAGTATAATTTTTGATTTGTGTAATCTTGATAGTATAATTGCAGAATCCCTAGCATGGTATCTAGGTGAAGGCTCTTGTTGTTTATATGAATTTTCATGTTCTTCATCAATTATAATTAAACCTAGATTTTTAAATGGCAAGAACAAAGATGATCTTGCTCCAATAATTATTTGTGCATTTTTTTTATTTTCTTGAACATTTCGCCATACTTCTGTTCTCTCGTGTATTGAATTTTTTGAATGAAAAACAGAAACCTTGTCTCCAAAATAATTTTTCAATTTTTGAATAATCTGAGTAGTTAGTGATATTTCTGGAAGTAGGTATAAGACCTGTCTGTTATCACTTAAATAGTTTTTAATAATATTTAAATATATCTCTGTTTTCCCTGAAGATGTTACACCTTCTAGTAAAACCACATTCTTTTTTTTAAACTCCGAATTAATTTTTTTTACAGCTTTTGATTGCGACTGAGATAGAACAATTTTCTTTTTAGTTTCAAAGTTTTGTTCAATATTCCTATCCTCCTGAAAAATTTTAATGTCAATTATTTTTTTTCTTTCAAGACTTTTTAATGAAGATGTTGAAAAGCTTAAATGGTTTTTTATTTCGGCTAATTTTATCCAATTATTTTTATTCTTATCAATCTTTATTATTGTCATTAAAATTTCTTTCTGTTTCGGATATTTTTTTATTTCATTTAAAACATCTTTTATACTTTTTTTTGATTTTTTTTGACTTGTAAGTTTTATGAACTTAACTAATTTAGGCTTATACTTTTCTTTTATTTGCTGCTTTAACTCTATATATCCTGACTGTATCATTTTTTGTATAATCGGGTAAACTGTTTTATGATCAGTTATGAGGTTAATGTCTGCAATTCTTATGTCTTCCAATTCTAATGCTTCATAGATTAAGTACTCATTATCACTCATATTTTTTATTTCTTCTTCGGAAATATCAATTTTAGAAATAATAGATTCACTCTCTAATAGCAAGGTTGAAGGGACTGCAGCTTTTAGTATATCTCCTATTGGTGAAAAATAGTATTTGGACATCCAGTTCCAAAAGTCAATTCTTAATTGATCTACAATTGATTTCGAATCATATATGAATTCTATAGGCTTTACTTCATAATTAAGAGGTGATTCATTGTGAAGTCTGCTAATAATTCCTGTATAAATTTTTCTTTTTCCAAAACTAACTGCTACTCTAAAACCAACTTTTAAAACTTTTGATTCTTTTTCAGACAATTTATACGTAAAAGGCTTTGGAAGGGGAAGAGGTAAAATTACATCTGCAAATGAATTCATGGTTAATTATAATATATTCTTTTTAATTTAGCAATTGTAATATGAGAAAATTCCTAACATTATCATTTTGTTTAATATGCACCTTTATATATTCTCAAGATAGTAAAAACAGAGTAAGAGGGAAAGTTGAGAGTGAATCGTCAAAAACTTCACTGCAAAATGTTCATGTATTAAACCTTAGCAAAGTTGTAGGAACAATTACTGATAAGGAAGGTATTTTTGAAATAAATGCATCAGTAAATGACACTTTATACTTTTCTTATATCGGTTATAAACCTCTTAAAATTATTGTAACAAATGATTTAATTAAATATGAAGATAATGACTTAACATTTAATTTGACTGAATTAGCTTTAGCTCTTGAGGAAGTTATAATCACACCATATAGATTAACTGGATATCTTGAGATTGATGTTAAGAATGCTCCAATTAATTCTTCTGTTAGATATCGAATAATTGGTCTTCCAAATCTTGGTTATGAAGGGGGAAGAAGAACTCGGTCTGGAATCTCAAAGGTACTAGGGGCTATATTTAATCCTGCAAACTTTTTGAATAGTTTATTTAAGCGGAATCCTAAAAAAATGGCGAAGCTAAGATTAATAAGAGAAGATGAAGAAATAAAAAGATTATTATCAACAAAATTTGATAGAGAAGTTCTAGTTCAACTTTTAGGGATTCCAAAAATAGATATTAATGAAATACTTAGGAATTGCAGTTTTTCAGATACATTCATAAAAGAAGCTAATGATCTGCAGATTATGGAAGCAATAAATGAATGCTATGATGAGTATAGGCTTCTAGAGTTTTAAATTATCTAAACTTAGTCTATCTTTGTATATGAGAGAAAAAAAATTAGACGCCATCTCCCCAATAGATGGAAGATATAGAGATAAGGTTGATTCAATTAGCAAATACTTTAGTGAGAAAGCCCTTATTTATTATAGACTAAAGGTTGAAATTGAGTATTTCTTATTCCTTTGCAAAAACCGTATTGGTAAGCTTAAGCCATTAAATTCTAAAAAAACTAAGCTTTTAAGAAACATCTATACTGATTTCTCTATGAAAGATGCAATTGAAATAAAAAAAATTGAAGAGAAAACTAATCACGATGTTAAAGCTGTTGAATATTTTATAAAAAAGAAGTTTGATCAAAATAAACTTAGTGATTATAAAGAATTTATTCATTTTGGCTTAACCTCTCAGGATATAAACAATACAGCAATTCCTCTTTCAATAAAAGAATTCATTAGTAATATTTATATTCCAGAATTAGATAAATTAATCAAACATTTAGATAAGATCTCCAAAAAATATAAAGATATTACAATAATTTCCAGGACACATGGTCAACCAGCCTCTCCAACAAAATTAGGAAAGGAAATTCTTGTGTTTTCTACAAGAATTAAGAATCAAAGAAAATCATTAATGCAGATACCCAACTCTGCAAAATTTGGGGGAGCAGTAGGGAATTTTAATGCACATAAAGTCGCATTCCCGAAAATTAATTGGAAAGCTTTTGGAAAGAAATTTGTTGAGTCAGAGCTAGGGTTGGACTATTCTTTCCCTACAACTCAAATTGAGCATTATGATTCTTTTGCTTCACTTTGTGATAATGTTAGAAGGATAAATAACATCTTACTTGATTTAAGTTTAGATATATGGACATATATTTCTTTAAATTACTTTAAACAAAAAATCAAAAATGATGAAGTAGGATCTTCTGCAATGCCCCATAAAATTAATCCCATTGATTTTGAAAATGCTGAAGGAAATATTGGGGTTGCAAATTCACTTTTTAATTTCTTTTCTAATAAATTAACAAAATCAAGACTTCAAAGGGATCTAAGCGATAGTACAGTCCTAAGAAATATTGGAGTTCCATTTAGCCATACTATAATATCAATTAAATCAATAATGAAAGGCTTAGATAAATTAATTGTCAATAAAAGTAAAATTAATGCTGACCTTGAAGAAAATTGGATAATAATTTCAGAAGCTATTCAAACTATTCTAAGAAGAGAAGGATACCAAAACCCTTATGAATCTTTGAAAGAGTTAACAAGAAATAATACTTCTATAACAAAAGAAATTCTTCATAAATTTATTGATAGTCTCGAAGTAAATAAAAAGATTAAAAATGAGCTAAAAGTTATCACACCATCAAATTATACTGGGGTATAGAACCATGAATATTAATCGAATTATATCAATTTTTATAATTTTTTCTTTATTACTTATAGGCTGTAAAAAAGAAAGTGATGAGGATCCTAATATTGCAAAACTTGAGAATGATCTTGAAATTATTGATTTTGTTTGGAAAGGTCTGAATCAATACTACTATTGGCAAGAAAGTGTAATAAGTTTAGCTGATAGTAAACTTGATAATCTCTCAAACTATTCATTCTATCTTAGTCAAAATCCTAATCCTGAAAATTTTTTTAATTCCCTTAAACATCCTAATGATAGATTTAGCTGGATTTCGGATGATTATGAAGAGTTAGAAAATTATCTTCAAGGAATTGATTATTCTGATGGAATGGAGTTTGGTTTATTCCTTGAATGTAATGGACAAAATGTATTTGGTTTTGTTAGATATGTTCATAAAAATTCTGATGCTGATATCAATGGAATAAAAAGAGGATATTTTTTTAATACAATAAATGGTTCAATATTAAACAAAGATAATTATGGAGACCTACTTTTTGATGATAATGTCTTAACTAATACTTTTGGATTTGCAGATCTAAACTATGATGAAAATAATCAATGTGCTAGTCTTATTTCAAATAATACAAATATTACTTTAAATAAATCTAGATTGGTTAAGAATCCTATTCATATATCTAAAACAATAGATATAAACCAAAAAAAGATTGGATACCTTATGTATAACCAATTTCTTGGAAATGTAGAATCTGAAAATAAAGATTATCACCTTGAATTAAATAGTGTTTTTGGATCATTTAAATATGAAGGTATTAATGAACTGGTTATTGATCTTAGATATAATCCTGGAGGAAGAATTTCCACATCCATTAATCTTGCTTCTATGATAACTGGTCAATTTAATAATCAGATCTTTGCTAAAGAAAAATGGAATTCAAAATTAATGGATTATTGGGATGAAAAAAATCCTGACAATTTAATTAATAGGTTTGTAGATAATATGGATGGTGTTTCAATTAATTCTCTTAATCTTAATAAAGTTTATATTCTTACAACTTCAAGAACTGCGTCTGCAAGTGAGTTATTAATTAATGGCCTTGACCCATATATTGATGTTATCCATATAGGTGATTATACTGTTGGGAAAAACCAGGGATCTATAACAGTATATGATTGGATAAATGATCAAGGAGAAAAGAATCCTAATCATAAATATGCTATGCAGCCAATTGTCTTAAAGATTGGAAATGTAGCTGGTTATACTGACTTTCCTAATGGCTTAGTACCAGATTATGAAATTAAAGAGTCTATTAGGACAGCTGGTGAACTAGGTAATAAAAATGAACAACTCCTTAAAATAGCTATTGACCATATCTTTGGCAATGTACAGTTTATCTCATCTGATGATAATATAAAACAGATTGATATACCAGAAGAATCTTTCAAACAACAATTAATTAAAGACAGAGTAATTATTAAGTAATTTTTTATTTTGTTAAATACATTTTTCTTCTAGAGAAAAGTTCTAAAAATGCATCGTCATTTAAATCATCAATAAAAAGGATACTTTCTCCAGTACTTTTCATTTCCGGTCCTAACTGCTTATTGACATTAGGGAACTTATTAAAAGAAAAGACTGGTTGCTTAATCGCATAACCTTTAAGGCTTGGGTTAAATTTAAAATCTTTTACCTTATTTTTACCAAGCATTATTTTAGTAGCAGAATTTACATAAGGTTCTTTATAAGCCTTCGAGATAAAAGGAACTGTTCTAGATGATCTTGGGTTAGCTTCAATAATAAATACCTTATCGTCTTTAATTGCAAATTGAATATTAATAAGACCAACAGTATTTAGAGCTAAAGCAATTTTTTTAGTGTAATCTTTTATTTGTTGAATAATAAAATCTCCTAGACTAAATACGGGAAGTGTGGCATTTGAATCTCCAGAATGGATTCCACATGGCTCAATATGCTCCATTATTCCAATAATGTAAACATCTTCTCCATCAGATATAGCATCAGCTTCTGCCTCTATAGCACCATCTAAGTAGTGATCTAAAAGCAATTTGTTATTAGGTATTTTTCCTAATATGTCCACTATATGTTCTTCAAGTTCTTTCTCATTTATTACAATTTTCATTCCCTGACCACCTAATACATATGATGGTCTAACTAGAATTGGAAAGTCTAATGTTTTTGAAATTTTCACAGCTTCTTTTGCAGTTGTTGCTACTCCAAAATCTGGATAAGGTATATTGTTATCCTTTAATAATGTTGAGAAACTACCTCTATCTTCTGCTAAATCCAATGATTTATATTCAGTTCCTATAATTTTAATACCATACCTATCAAGTTTTTCAGCCAATTTAAGGGCTGTTTGCCCACCAAGTTGAACAATTACTCCTTCAGGTTTCTCATGTCTAATTATATCATAGATATGTTCCCAAAAAACTGGTTCAAAATATAATTTATCAGAAATATCAAAATCGGTAGATACTGTCGCTGGGTTACAGTTTATCATAATTGTTTCATAACCACATTCACTAGCTGCCAACACACCATGAACACAACAATAATCAAATTCTATTCCTTGACCAATTCTATTTGGACCAGAACCCAGTACAACTATTTTTTTCTTTTTTGAAATTGCACTTTCATTCTCTGAAAATTCTGGCTTATTTTTAATCTTCATCTTCTGTTCAAAAGTTGAATAATAATATGGTGTTTCAGCTGGGAATTCTGCAGAACATGTATCGACTAATTTATAGACTCTCTGGACACCAAGTTTATCTCTTTTTTTATAAACTGCACTCTCAAGACAACCCAACATATAAGCTATTTGTCTATCAGCAAACCCTTTTTGTTTTGCCTCTAGTAATAGATCATTATCAATGGAATTGATATCATATTTTGAAATTTCTTTTTCTAAAATGTTGAGTTCTTCATATTGTTTTAAAAACCACATATCAATCTTTGTGATTTCATGAATTCTTTTAAGAGAGATACCTATTTGAATCGCATCATATAACACAAAAACTCTATCCCAACTAGGATATTTTAATTTTTCAATGATGGTATTATAATCTTTATATCCCTTCCCATCAGCTCCTAAACCATTCCTTTTTATTTCAAGAGATTGAGTAGCTTTATGAATAGCCTCTTGGAAAGATCTTCCAATACCCATTACTTCTCCAACTGCTTTCATCTGCAATCCAATAATTCTTT
>Ga0310123_10000915_pt1 | contig 25598 bp, 20 predicted proteins | sample CB6_AW_1057_MG_FD_203505 | JGI IMG/M metagenome (GOLD analysis project Ga0310123, IMG submission 203505) | Marine microbial communities from Western Arctic Ocean, Canada - CB6_AW_1057 | ecosystem: Environmental > Aquatic > Marine > Oceanic | place: Canada: Western Arctic Ocean | collected... | reverse complement strand
GCGCAGACTTGCCGACACCGCTTTGCCCGGCCAATGCAGTTTCGCGGTTTTGCAACAACGACCGAAGTTGCGAGATGCCTACTGAGTTGGTTGCGCTGGCTAAAACCACACTGTATCCCAGCCTGCTGTACAGTCCCGCGATTGGCTGTAACTCGACTACGTTAACCAAGTCGATCTTGTTAATGCAGATTACAGCGTGTACCTGGCCCTTTTCCGCGCTGATCAGAAAACGATCGATCAAATTCGTTTTCAATGGCGGATCAGCGGCTGAGGCGACGATCAATACCTGGTCGATGTTGGTAACGAGCGCATGCTCCTGGCGCTGGCTGCAGCGTGACAGTGTGCCGTGTCGCGGGTTAATCCGTTCGATGACGCCACACTCGTCATCAAGTGGTTGAAACAGAACGTGATCGCCGGTGACGACTGCGTTCCGTTGGTTGCGTAACATGGTGCGGACGACGCGACGGATGGTGCACTTGTAACTCTTGCCGCTTTCGTCCTGTACGACGGAGTTCTTACCTACAGCACTGATCACACGTCCGATACGGCATCTTGTTTCGTTGATGTCGCGCAGCAACTGTGTTTCTTTGCCGACGGTCTCCTCGACGCCGATAATCGTGCGATGACGGGTCAAATCTCCCTTGCCGGAAAGCCGCTCGCTTGTCGGCAAATCGACGGCATTTGATTGCTCATCCATAAGCTGTTCGTCCAGAATCTGCCGAGGCAATTTTCGAGTCGCAGTGGTTTTCTGGCGGTTTTTTCGGAATGCGACTCGGATCTTTTTTTTCTTTTTATTCGCCACAAGCGGTTTCTCGTTGTAATCTTCAAACGCAAAAATGTGTCGATCGACTGCTGTTCAGGAATCCAATTGCTATGTACATTTGTTTTATCGAGACTAGTTAATGTACGAACGGTCGCGTAGCACGTCAAACTTTTGGGTCAACAGCAGATGGCCTTTCGCGTTGGTGCGGTGTACAATAAGTATGAACCGGAGTGGGTTGAGCGGTCGCTACGGAGGGATTTTTCCAATTGGAAAAGTCAGTTCCGTGGAGGAAAGTCCGGGCTCCAAAGGACATGGTGGTGGGTAACACCCACCGTCCGTGAGGATAGGGAAAGTGCAACAGAGAGTAGACCGCCAATCGTCCAGCATCAGTTTCACAAGTCGCGTCCAATTCCGCTTTGCGATGCCGAATCGTTTCGGGATCGACACGGAACAACACGTGTTCCATGTTGCTGATACTGGGAGGAGGCAAGGGTGAAACGGTGCGGTAAGAGCGCACCAGCAGGCCAGGTGACTGGCCTGGCTTTGTAAACCCCATCAGGAGCAAGACCAAGCAGGGAGCAGTGTCCCGCACCAGTTTTGTGAAGCATGCAGGTTCAGAGTGATCCGTGCTTTGCAGAACTGGTGTGGGGCCGCGGGCTGGTCCGGTCCGTTGACGACTTCTGGGTCGGTCGCTCCAGGCGGCGGGTAACCGTCGTCGCAGAGAAATGGCCGCTCTCGACAGAACCCGGCTTACAGGCCCGCTCTGGTTCATTTTTATCTTTTATCTGGGATGGGACTAGACATGCGAATTTTCGTATTGGGAATTTGTCACTGGTGCCCTCAGCGTGAAAATCAGTCGATGGACGCTGATGGATCACCAGTTTTCGCCTGTGCGAACGGTGTATGCGGTTGCGGTGTCTGTCCGGCCTCCGGGTGATGGGACAAGACTTCCTGGACCTGACGGGAGTCAGGTGGCTGCGATTCTGGCAACGTAGAGTTTGAGGAACGCGACTCTTTCTGCCTGACCACAGTTGCTTTCATTAACACCATGCCCAATGGACCCGCGAGCAACGCAGGTAGGAAGATCACGTTTGCTACCAGTGCGGCACCAATTAGCGAAGCCATCAGCCAGCCAAAGCGGCTGATCAACAGCAGGTTTGCCGGATACAACATCAACAAACCAATTCCAACGGCTAGGCTAGTGTGCCACATGGCCGGTCCACACCGGGCCAATGCTTCTTGGATTGCTTTACGGCGAGTGCGACCATTGGTTATGCCGGCGCGGAACCAGGTCAACAAGTGAATCGTTTCATCGACGGCGATACCTAATGCGACTGAAGCCGTGATCATCGTTCCGATATCAACGGGCATCCCGGACCATGAAATCAATCCGAAGATTACTCCGACCGGCATCAGGTTGGGAAGCATGGTCATGAAGCCGGCGGCCAAATCCTTTAGCAGGATAATCATTACGAGGGCAATGACGCAGAACGCCAGCCCGAAGCTCCAAATCAGACTATCCAGCACTGCTTGCTGAGTTTTCAGGAAGACAGGGACCATACCGGTTACGACGTGCTGCGCGCCAGAATGGTACTTCAACACCGACTTCACGATTTCGTCCAAGTGACCAGTTTGCTCATCGGTGATCAGTTCGCTGTAATTTAGATCGGACATTAGGGCCACTTGAGCGGTCACTCGCCACAACTCGTCGCCTTCCTGAATTCGTAACCGACGGGAATCGCTGATAGGCAAATCAATCGAGTTCCCCGAAAATGAAATAAACGACTTTACACCGGAGACGTCGCCTTCCCGGATCCGCGTTTCCAACACGTTCGCAGTTTTATTGTACCGGGCTTTGACCAGGAAATTGGCATCATCCGGCGGTTGTTTGGAAACCGGTCGGAACGAAGCCAGCGAAAGTGTGCCGCTGATTTCTGGGTGCTGGCGGACCTTTTCTTCGACTTGGCGGATTACTTCCATTCGCTCCAAAAAATTCATTTTGTCACGCATGTTTTCATCGAAGCAAACGATTAACTCGAATGGCACAATTCCGGACAGGTTCTCTTCCAGGAACCAGTAATCACGAACGACGACGGAGCTATCGGGGAAGTACCGGATCGCCTTTGTTTCGGTCTTGAACCATCGCAGGCCGTAACTGCTGCCGACAAACAATACAATGGCCACGATCGAAACCGGAAGCTTATAACGAGCCACCTTATTGCCCAGAAACTCCCAGCCCGAACGATCGATATCGACGACTTGCTGAGATCTTACAGGCCAGAATTGCAACAGAGCTGGCAATCCATACAGCACAACCAGTAGAGCGATTAGACAACCGACAGCCGAGTAGAGTCCGAAATGACGCACGGGAGTCAGTGAACTGGTCAGTAAGGACAAGAGTCCAATTGCCGTGGTCAGACTCGCCAGCGTGCAAGGTTGGCGAGCCATCTGAGTCGCTTTGACAACCGCTGTCCGCACGTCTTGATGAGCGGAATGCTTCCAGTAATTCGCAACGTGAATCGCGCTGGAAAGCGTCAATACCAACAGTAAGGACGGCATGACAACCAGGACCATATTCATGCTTCCGCCCGTAACTGGCACCAGCGAAACAGTCAGTAGCACTGTGTAGTACGAGACAACCAAAACTAGAATCGCCAGCCGTGCGCTACGCAGCATCACAAATGCCAAAACAATGCCAACCAGTCCCGAAAGCAAAATGATCGAACGTTCGTGCAATCGAAACATGTCGAAAACCGACGTGCGCAGTGATATGCCGCAAAATTCGCACTGTTCTCTTTTCGGATCATTTGCGTAACCGCAGCCGGAACACTCACCGGCAACAATTGGATTCCATGCAGCTTTTTTGACGGCTTGATTCATGGCGGAGTTCACGACCGGCCCACCGGCCATGTGAAGTTGATCAGGCTTGATCCCGACTTCTTTGCCAATTCGGCGAATGGCAAGCAACGTTCCGCTCTTGTCCGCGACACCTGCTTCGGACAGCACGACCGATAACGCCACTGGCGTTCCAGACGCGAAGAAGCAGTCTTCAACTAATGCGGTTCCCTGCGGCGCGTCGCGCATGCTGCGGGCCAACGATTGGAACTGTTGGACCATTTGAGAGGCCGACTGCATTCCGTCCCAACGAACCTGGAAGTCATGTTCTGGAATGTCAGGGAACGTTTGCGTTGCTTTCGTATCGTCGTCCGAATCTTCTTTGTTAAATGCTAGGGCTTCAGCCGTTTCGCTCCATTCGACTTCTGGTTCATGAATTTCAATTTGTAAGTTGAGTTCCAATTTTGTTCGCTCTTTGAGCGTTTGGACGACCGCGTCCTTGCGCTTCCGACCGGCTTCGGTCAGTAGCAGCTTCAATTTTCCCGTGCCAATCAATACGCCTTGCAAACGCCGGATTGCCTCGTCGAGGTCAACATCGTACTTCATCATTTTCGCGATCAAGTCGTGCGGCGTGACAACGCTGTCAATCAGTTTCAGTCCATTCCGACGAATACCCTGTTCGTCTTCGATGCCGTTTAACCGTTCTGCGAACTCAGTTGCTCGTGGGTCGTTCAGTGTGCTGCCTTCCCAGGAGATCAGCACGCGGTCCTTGTGGGGGAAGCTAGCCAGATACCAATTTAACGTGCGTGCCTGAGGATCGTCCGACGGCAACCACGATCGAATGTTATTGTGCATGTGGATCTGCTTCACCGACCAGATGGCCGGAGGAATCAGGAAGACCATGGCCACCAGGATCCACAGGGCCAATCCATGGCCCCATCGGTCGCGTCTTTCGAAAAAGTGCGTCATTCCGAACTCTTGCAGTTTCTAAGTTTGGCAGGCAGTCAATTTAGTAGGTGCCGACACCAATTGCTGTGCAGGTCTCATGGATTAAAGATAGGCTGATTCGAGTGGTGCCGCTTTGGATACAACGTAAAAGGTAGGGCTCAAAGGAGCTTCACTACATCGAATAATCGACGCAATCAGAAACGGACTTGTTTATGGCCTCGATTCCGATCTGATTGTTGAGGATTTTCTTTGCAACGTAAGCGTCATCACGATTTTTCGGGCGAGGTCAATAGTGCGATGTAGGCGAAATGATAAACGGCTTTGGTCATGCCAAATTAGGCAGATGGGAAAATCGTAGCAATTTGGATTATTTTTTTCGAGCCCAAATAGGAATCGCATAGATCAGAGTTTTTAGGAATACAAGTCGCCGTCAGCACAGATAAAGTTTCCAACAACGTCAGTATTTTAGGAATTGATGATCCGATTACGATGAGGACATGCGTCGGGTCACCGACAAAAGTGGCCGGCGCACGTTGAATTGAGATGAATATAGTAAATCCAAACCATTATTTCTTCGTGACACGTGCAAACACATTACAATTCAAAGTCTCTTCTGATCAACGCGAATTCAAGAGGTATGGTATGTCTCGTTTATTCCGACACTCATTGACACTTGTCGTTGCTGCAATATGCACTGCGTGCTCAGACGATGCGCCAACACCAAGTGTAATTTCGCGCACTGCGGACGATCGCATCAACAAAGAAAACTCACCATTTGTCGCGAAAAAGGATCATGGTGTCACACAGACAGTTGATGTGTCGGTCCGGAACTCGCTTGTCGGAAAATGGATACTTACTTTGAGTAGAGGACCCAGCCAGATTTATGCCTTTCTATTGGAAGTAACTCAAGAGGAGGATCTATCGTTCAAAGTTAATTTACAGGCGTCCTTTTTTCCCAATTCAGAAGTTGGCGCATTTCGCATCAAGAACAATTCGATCAATCTAACACTGAAACTGGGCGACCAGAGCACAAATTTTGAAGGAATTTTTTCGGACGGGACCGTGTTGGGGAATGCGGCGTTTGACAATGGCACGATTCTCATTGCTCGGATGATCGCAACTGATCTCAACAGCCTCGACCAATTTCAGGGGGCTCAAGACGATCCTAAAAAAAACGCTTTTAGCGAGGCGGTTGCTCAAGAAGCGAAATTTAAGTCGTTGCAGAATTTTATTGAAGAACATCCACGCAGCGCTTTGGTTTTCACAGCTTTCGACGAGCTAGTTGCGATTGGTATAGACAAACAATTGGACGCCAAGGCCTTCGATGAATTGTTCGCCGCCTATGTCGGCCTCTCCCGGAAATGGGGGTCGAGAATGGAATTGACATCTCAACGGAGAGTCGTAAACCAGCTAGTACGCAACGCGTATTTGCTCGACTCGGCATTGAAATACATTAAGGAAATCGAAAGCAGTCTGTCGAAGAAGCAAGCCGTCGCTTGGAAATCGTTCATCGACACCAGCAAGGGACTGGCGTTAATTTTAACCGACGATGATGCCAATCAAGAAGCTGGCGCGGGCATTCTTCGGTCAGTCCGTGAAGAGGACTCTTTCAATCCTAGAATTACGTTCGCATTGGCCCAGTACGCTGAGAAGAAGGAAAAAACGGATGAGGCCCTCAAACTTTATGCTGAACTAACGGTGGTGCCTGATATGGAACGTTTACTGTCGAGGCAATGGTCTAATCAAAACGTCAATCATCGGCTTCCCAGGGAAAGCGTTGCTCGACTATGGAAACAAAAGCATGGCGTTGTGAATGGGCTGGATCAGTATCTCGACGAAGTTTATTTAAAGAAAATTACACCGTTTGCCAAGAAACAAATCGAGTCGCGTCCACTCGATGCGGGTCACCGTGTTGTCCTATGCGAATTGTTCACGGGAGCTCAATGTCCGCCGTGTGTGGCCGCTGATGTGGCAACGGTGGGGCTGGCAACGACTTATCCCAAATCGGACGTGATCGTCCTGAGATATCACCAGCATATTCCGAAGGCTGACCCGTTGGCGAACATCGACTCGGAACGTCGCCTACTGTACTACGGCGGTCGAGGAACACCGACAGTTTGTCTAAACGGAAAAATGGTGACGGACAACGTCGGTGGCCACCTGTTCAATGCCGAGGCGGTCTATCAGCGACTGTGCGAAGCCGTTGAGTTGATGCTGGTTGAAAAAAGCAATATTAGGTTCAAGCTGAGTGCCCATGCCGAAAGCGGCACATTCAAAATTTCAGCAGTAGTCAGCGGATTGTCCAAGCCGTCCGACCAGCATCGTCTACGATTGATTTTCGCAGAAGATCATGTTTCGTTTGTCGCGCGCAATGGAATCCGGCTCCATGAGATGGTCGTCCGTAGAATGATCAGTGGTCCGGATGGAATTGTACTGGGCAATGAGCGAATGAGTTATACCAAGTCGATTGCACTCGCTGATCTTAAGCAGCGGCTGCTCGATTATTTGGATAAATTCGAAGAGGGACAGGGCATCAGGTTTTCCGCGAAGCCGCTCGAATTAAAACACTTGCACCTGGTAGCCTTCGTCCAAAACGACGCGACGAAGGAAATTGTTCAGACGGCTGTCGTTCCAGTTACTGGGTTCTTGGAATATTTTCCTAAAATGAAGCCGGCGTCAAGTAGACAACCAGACAAAAAAAGAAATCCAAGCCAGGTGAGCAAGAGTAACGATGACTGACGGGACTGTTGTCGACCTGGATGAATTGCAATCGTGTGCGGCCGCCAATGTGTTAGCGTCGAACCAAGTTGCAGTTCAACAATCGAAGTCCGATCGTCAATGTTTAACGTTTTCTTGGGCTATGTCTTTTACCAAATCGGTCTGTTGCCAGTGGAAGTGAGCTACGTGGACGAGGAAAATATCCAGGGTCTCAGGCAACACGTCCAGTGCTACGAAGAACCGTCCGAAGCCGCTAACTTTTGAGCGAAACTACTTCAGTCAAAAAAATCCGATGTGCGGCCCAAGTAACGTGTAGCGTGAACGCGTTAATCTTCCTTTTGAGAATTCTGGTCGGTCGAAGAATATTCGATATCATCCGACACGTCGTCTTCTGTTGTGGCGATCTTGGGTTCTTCGGAGCCAGTAGAGGCTTGTAGTTCGTGCGGCTCTACCACTTCTAGCCCGGGCACGTTGATTTTCGTAATCAGGATCGAGGTAAACTTTTGCCGATGTCCGGTGTGACGTCGCGAATTCTTGCGTCGTCGAAATTTTTGAATTTCCAGCTTTTGCCCCTTTACCAGTGAACTAATCACTTCTCCTACCACCGCAGCTCCATCGATCGTCGGCTGGCCGATGGAACTGGCTCCACCAGCGTTTGCCAGAAGAACGCGGTCAAAGGCGATCGAATCGCCGTTCTTTGCATCGGCGCGATAATCGACCGTCAACGTGGCACCCGGCTGAACACGATACTGGTGACTTCCATCCTCGAACACTGCAAACATCGTTGTGACTTTCGTTGTGTTATCCGATTGAAAACTTGGACGTGGGTGGCATTTGCTGAGGTCTAACGACAGTGTGCTTTCGGGTAAAATAGAAGGGCAGCTTGATACCGTCGCACCCCAAACTTTCCAAGGTCATCGAAAGGGTAATTCTACTCACTCGTTATTTAGATTTCGAGTCGCCGGAGTTCGGAATCTTGACGAGATTTCTGGTCGAAGTTGTGCATTCAAGACTCAAATGGTTGGGGCTGACGTTGGGCCGTGTATTGATAGAGATTTTCACCTCGCACATTTCTTCGATATCATTGATATCACGGCGCTTCCGGTTGTTCAGGTAGCTGCCTACTTGATCATGAACTTCGACAACAATGTGACTGACGTCGTCCCGGTTGGCTGACGTCATCAGCATCCGGATCACTTCAATGGCGACGCTTTCCGGGGTTTTTACCAGACCAGTGCCATTACAGCAGGGACAGTCTTCAAAAACTCTGCGTCGCAATGAGGGACGGATTCGTTGGCGAGTCATTTCGATCAACCCAAAGGGGCTGATCCGCAGAATCTTTGAACGGGCGCGGTCGCGTTTGATATTCTCGCGCAATTCCCGTTCCACGCCTCGCCGGTGCCGTTCCTCACGCATGTCGATGAAGTCGTTGACAATCACGCCACCTAGATCGCGAAGACGAATCTGACGGCAAATCTCTCCAGCGGCCCGCAGATTCATCTGATAGGCAGTTTCCTCGGCATTGTCGTCCGCTCGAAAACTGCCGCTGTTCACGTCGATTGCTACCAGTGCTTCGGTTTGATCGATGACAAGTGAGCCGCCGCCTTTCAATGGGACATTCCGAGTTTGAATCTTCGCGATTTCGTTTTCGATGTTGTACTTGTGGAAAATGGGTTCTTTCCCTTCGTACAGTTTGATGCGATTCACATTTCGGGGCAGGACGACCTTCATGAATTCCCGGGCCCGTTCGTATGTGACTAGCTCGTCAATCCAGACTGCGTCAATTTCGCTGGTGAAGATGTCGCGAATTGTGCGGATGATCATGTCGCTGTCTTCGTAAATGTCAACGGGAGTTGGCAGATTCTTGATCCGCCGTACAATGACCCGCCACAATCGGACTAGGTAGTTCAGATCACGCTGCAAGTCTTTCTTTGTGCGGTCCAGGCCAGCGGTGCGAATGATGAAGCCAAGTCCCGGTGGAGGGTTCAACTCACTCATGCTAGCACGCAATTTTCGACGGTCGTTCTCGTCGTTGATTTTTCGGCTGACACCGACACGCTGCAAGCCGGGCATTAAGACCAAATAGCGCCCAGGGATGCTAATGTACGTTGAAAGCGTCGGGCCTTTCGTGCCGATGCCTTCTTTGATGACCTGAACTAGGACTTCACTGCCCCGCTTGAATACCTCCTGAATGGGGGGCTTGTTGCGAACACTACGTTCGTTGTGGTGTGAGCGTCGGTGTTGCGGACCGTCGACCAGATGTTCGTAATATTGATATTCAACATCACTGATGTGCAGAAAACCGTTCCGGCCGACTCCAAAGTCAACAAAGGCCGCTTGAATGCTCGCCTCAATGTTGACAATTCGTCCTTTATAAATGTTTCCGACGTAATTTTCTAAGCTGCTTCGTTCAACATACAATTCCTCCAGCAAGCCGTCCTCCAGGATTGCGATCCGGCTTTCTTCAGGTTGCAGTACATTGATCAGCATTTCTTTTTTCATCTGACACCCTTCCTTGAGGGGTGTGTATTCCGACATTGTCTACATCACCAAATCGGGACAGATTCGATTCAATTCTCCCCGCAAGTAATTGTCTACGTCGCGGGCTGTCTCCAAAGTCAGCGAATGGTCGGAAATTTCCTTGGCCTGCTGGATACTCATGTTACGAATAATTTCTTTCAGCTCCGGGATGGCATGCGGCGTGACGCTAATGTTTCGAATACCCATTCCGACCAATAACGGAATGAACGTCGGATCCGAACTCATTTGTCCACACACCGTAACCGGTACGTCATGCTTTGCGCCAGCCTGGACGACCGACTGAATCAGTCTCAGGATAGATGGATCGCCTGACTTGTACAAGTTGGCGACATTCTGATCGGAACGGTCGACTGCCAACGTGTATTGGATCAGATCGTTGGTTCCGATGGAAAAGAAATCCACCTCCAGCGCGAATTTGTCGGCGAGCATGGCGGCGGCAGGGACTTCGACCATCATGCCAATAGGAACGTCGCGTTTAAATGTAATTTTTTGTTCTTCAAGGTCTTCTACTACGTCGCCGAGAATCATTTTCGCTTGCCGCAGTTCCAGCAGCGAGGTGATTAGGGGAAACATAATGCGCGCATCTCCCAATACAGCGGCACGCAGGATAGCGCGAAGCTGCGTTTTGAACAATGGTAGATTCTGCAGACTCAGCCGGATGCTGCGCAGCCCCATTGCTGGATTCATTCCATCCGTTTGGAACTGGCTGTAGGTGCCGGGAATCTTATCGGCGCCGAGGTCAAGCGTGCGGATCACGACTGGCATTTGTTTGAAGGCGCTGATCACGCGACAGTATGCCTCGTAGTGGTCCTCTTCCGTCGGTTCGCGGTCGTTTTTGAGGTATAGAAACTCAGTCCGGTACAGTCCGATGCCGTCAGCCCCACGTTGCGTGCAGTGTTCGACTTCCTCGGGAAATTCAATGTTTCCCATCAAATGAATTCGGATGTTGTCAAGAGTCTCGGAACGTAGAGGCCGGAGCGACTGCAGATGTTGGGTGAACGAATTAAACTGCTGCTCAAGATCCCTATACTTGTCCAGAGTGTCCTGGTCAGGATCGATGATGACTTCGCCGTGGTTGCCGTCGATAATTACTGTGTCACCGCCGGAAACATCGGAAAGAAAATTACCGATGCCAACGACCGCTGGGATTTCCAAGGCGCCCGCCAGGATGGCCGTATGGCTAGTTTGGCCACCGACCTCTGTCGCGAAACCTAGTACGAACTTCTTATTCAGGCTGGCGGTTTCACTGGGAGTCAGATTGTGAGCCAAAACTAGCACCGGTGCAGTCAGATGAGCCAACTCCTCACGCCGTTCACCTAGCAGGTGCCTGAGAATTCGTTTTTCGAGGTCGAAGATATCAACAGCACGCTCAGCCAGATAGTGATTGTCCAGATTCTGGAAAATTTTTGCATAGCGGCGCAACACTCGGCTGGTTGCAAATTCGGGAGAATAGCAGTGTTCGCTGATCAAACTGTCAATCTCTTGAATCAATTTTGGATCGCATGCCATCTGAAGGTGAGCTTCGAAAATGGCTCCGTATTGCTTGCCCAATTGATCGCGAGCTAGTTCAGCATTCTTGGAAATTTCGGTGTACACAGTGTCCAAGGCGACATGAAACCGAGCGATCTCAGTCTCGACCGCATCCACACTGACGAAGTGCTGAGGGATTCGGAACCCCTCTGTCCCCAGGAGCATGGCAGAGCCGGTGACGACTCTTGGCGAAACGGCGATTCCACGTTTAACAAACATGATTCCGAACGGATTCGTTCCAGAGATTTGTTTCGGACATCGAAATTCGGACTTCAAAGACGAAGCCCTCGCCTATGTATCGACCGATTCTTCACAGTTGAAGTTCGATTCGAATAACTTCACGAGTTCTTGAATCGCTTCCGAAGCACCTTCACCAAAGGCCTGCAGGGCGAGTGTTGTGCCGTACTCAGCGCTTAACGACATCACATCGAAGATGTTCTTGGCGTCAACGGTGACGTGTTCTCGTATGATTCGTACATCACAGGAAAAATTGGACGCAGCCTGCGCAATGCGCGAGCACGGCACTAAATGCAATCCTTGCTTCAGATTCACACTGACGGTTTGGCGACACACGGCGATTTGTGAATTCTTGTTTCATGAAACGTTTGCTGGGCGGCCTACTTGCCTCGTTCAGAACGCCAGCGTCGTGCGGACGCAGACCGGTTGAATGACCGAGCCGGCAACCACCGTCGCAGAACGTTAACCCAACTGGTTGTTATCCGCCTCTTTCAACAACTCAAGGACTTCTTCCTTGGACCGCACCTGTCTCATAAAATTGCAGAAGTTTTGATTCCGCAGATGCCTGGAGATGTTTTCCAGACAGCGGAGATGATCACCGGGCTGATCGGGTGGCGAGATCAACAAGAACAGAACATAAACAGCTTCGCCGTCCAAACTTGCAAAGTCAACTCCCTTTTTCGAAAGAGCAATCGTAGCGACTAGCCGGTCGACCGACGGGTGTTTAGTATGCGGAACGGCGACACCGTTCCCAATTCCGGTCGAGCCCAGTTCTTCTCGTTTAAGGATGGCAGTTACGATGCCATCTTGGTCGTCCTGTTGGACGCATCCCGCATTCTTCATACTGCCGACGAGAGCGCGAATCGCTTGCTCTTTTGTCTCGACGTCTAAATCGGCGATGATTGCTTCGGGGACCACGAAGTCCAACAACTTCATGAAACGCTCCTTTGCCGGATGGAATCGGGATGCAGCTAGAGGCACCTCGATGTTCTGTATTGGTTGTTACAGTACGTTAAAAATATAGATGTCATTGCTGGACAGATTCACCGCAATCGATGAACTAACGAGTCAAGTAGCGGGCTCTTCTGATTCAGCTTTTGACGACTCACGTTCGGCGATTTTGTTAATCGACAAGACGCGACGGTGGTCCTGAATTTTATCTTTGTACTTTCGGATTTGCTGTTCCATCTTGTGCATTGTTCGGTCATAGGTTGACGGTACGTCATCGCCGATGTCGTGCGCCACAAAATTATGCTTGTGCTCCGCGTTAACCAGGATTTCAATTTTCACGTGGTCACCTTCGTAATCCACAGTCACCTGAATGGCAGTGACGCGTTCGAAATACGTGAGGAGTTTTTCCGACTTTGTAATTATATATTCACGCGTGTGGTCCGAAACATTCCCATGCCGACTCGTGATGGCAACCTGCACGAAGGAACCTCCTCGGCTGAACAAATCACGAGAACGGACAATTGCTGTTTGCCACAAGAAGATTGTAGTGCCAGCCGAAAAACCGTCAATCGAATGGCAGCGTAACAAATTCAGCTTTCCGCCGCTTTGATGAGCTCGTAGCAGTCGGGTCGCGAAGTGCAATTATGAAGAACCTATTAATTTGCTGTCTGGGCGAGGCCATTCTAGCCATCGATCATTAGCAATACCAGCGACAAAGGACGATCCGTTATTGGGCAATCAGGTGGACGCACCAAGCGGCTGTTCCGGAACGAGTGGTCCTAAAACTCATTCTAGTCGTCGGCGTGGCCGACAGCTACACCAACGTCCTCGATTTGTTGTAAATCTTTTTGTATTAGTGGTATACGTTTTGTCTTGCTGAATTGATTAAGCCAATTTTCCCATCGAGATCGCGTGGAGCGATCGGAATTTTTCAGCTCCACGCCGAAACTATCCGCAGCAGTTCGGGTTTGATGCATCATCCCAAGTTCTTGCCGATTTTCTATTTCCTTACACAGGCACACTAGAAAAACGTCGATCTGCGAATGGATGCATCGATTTGGCGATCTGGCAGCCTGTAACGGTGGCGCACACAAGTATCAGAGCGGATACTCGAAGAATAAACGGCGGCTGTTTCGAATTGGTGTTAGATCGCGTTTGGTCTGTCTCGACACGCAGCTCTTCACGAACAGTGGATTATTTCAAGTATTTGACTGGTTGATGCATTTACAGAACAGACGCCATTTTGTGGCTATTGTACTTTACGCATCTTTTCAGTCGTTTGCTTGCCGGCCGTGATATCAACTTCTTCAGATTCAGCGGACACTTCGACGGCTTTAGCGTCCAATCTCGGCTCCCACTGCTTGGGGACCATTTGAAACTGTAGTGATGGCACATGCGAGTCGTTATTGATCGACGTTGCCATACGGCCCACTTGACAACCAACCACGCCAATACTGACGGACAGCGATAGAATTGCTACAACAACTCTTACCATACAGGTCTTCGTGGCGAACCAGAGGGCTAACTTCATCCAGTCATCAACGTGATACGCTACAGTTGTGTGAGACAATTTAAATCAGCACGCACTCTTCGTTCGCCGACGGCTCACGGAGTGATCCTGCCACCTTTCACATTGACGACGACGTACCGCGCGGGTTGGTAGCAGAAATCCACGGTTGGAGGAATATCAATTTTGCATGTCAAACGTCACGGAATGAGGTCCGTAGCACGAATTGCCCGGGCGAGACTTCGCCAGCATCGCGTCGGCCGCAGCGACTAACGTTGCAGAAATGCACGCGTAGCGTCACTAAGGCATGAATTTCTAACTGTTTTGTTGCACATCACTTACTTCTTGATATCAGGTTGAAAGTCGTTGCAACTGTTGATTTCAGTCAGTATTCAAATACGGGATGGTGCCAGACAAGCATCTAAAGACGCATAGTTTTACGAATTGATCAAAGCGTTAAGGCTTCCGCGCTTATGCAAACGACGACTAACAGTTTGTCAAGAAAATTTAACGCTTTCGTCGAATTGGCATTCAGGGCGATTCACGTGGCTCGCGTCAAGAAAACAAGGGAGCCGGAATGGAGAAGTGTCCTGCTTGGAAGCAAGACAAAATGAATGTCGCGACGCAAGATGACCCAAAACTCTAACTGCTCCAACAACAAACAGAAGAACCTATTCCATGACGAATTAATTTCACGAACTGTTGAACGAGGAAGCTGGTGTTATCATTTCGACCGAAATGGTCATTGTTGTTACCATCGCAGTACTGAGATTGGTTGTCGGGCTTACTGAAGTATCCCATGCGGTTAATCAGAAAGTTGGAAGACGTTGGCTTGGCTTGCGGGGCCATCAGTCAGTTTTGCCAATACCAAAGGCTCATGTACTAGCAAGGCGCACGTACCCGGCAGTTCGTTCGGCGATGTTTTTGACGATTGCGATAGCCAATTTGACATACAGTCCTCCGGAGTACAAGAAAAAGGGCCGTCTGCATACCCGTGATCCTCACTCCAAAAATTGAATTGTACAGGCTAGATCGGTCGTTTGATTCATTCGCGAGTTTGATTTTGCGAAGAGCAACTTCGCCAGGATGACTCGCCACTTACTCGAAACAGATCATTGGTTGACGAAGACCTGTTCACAGTGTTGACCTCACGCTGAAATTTTGTCGGCCTTCTCTTTTCCTGTGCCCTCACCGTTGTTCGGTGGGGGGGTTTTTGTTATTTCGTGTCATTTTCAATTCCACATCTTCAAGGCCAGCTCTTTTCCAAAATTCTGAAACTCGGTAATATAAGAGCCCAAGGTCATTGTGGCGGGTTTTGTAAGTCGACCTGGATCCGGAGGTTAGAGTATTGACTGAATTCGTTGAGCCATTGGGAATGCGGCTTTTGATCCGCAAAGATGAAAGCCGGCATACTACGCGCGGCGGAATCGTATTGCCCGATCAAGCGGAAATCCCGACTATAACTGGTCGCGTCGTGGAAATCAGCGTCCAGGTCGACAACGATGACGATTGCCCCGTCTTGAAGTACGACAAAGTTCTGTTCCATCCGAAGAACGCGATCCCTGTGGGCTTCGAGCCGGATAACCTGCTGTATGTCGTCCCGATCGAAGATGTCGTTGCCGTGTTTCGACGTTCAAAGACAAACAAACCGCGAGTCGGTTCGAGTGAAGATGCCGAGGAATTAGATGATCACGACGAACTGGATGACTAAGCAAGTCGTCACCGCAAATTTTGCATTTCGGAGTCCGAAAGAAATCCGATTTTCAAACCGCCAATCTGAAAATAAGCTCGCTAGCGCCGAAGTGCTCAGATTGCGTGTTGCGTTTATGATGTGAATGGCGAAGTATGGCTACACTGTTGATGCGCCGAAACGATAAGTCGGAACGGGCCGTCCCGGACAAAAGCTTTGAGTCTGACGGGATTCCACCGTTGCGTCTCGTGCTTCGCATGCTTCTTCGATGACGGCACTGACGTATTGCTCTAACAAGATCGGGTTACAGGCTACGCGGGCGTTGACGATCAGATCGATTGTCTGAACGTTGCAGTGAGCGGGCAACGACAGTTCGGGCTCGTCCTTACTACTGATCAAATTGGCGACGCCGAAAAAGCCCTCCCACAGACCGATTGTCTTCAGGTGAGCTGTTTCCGCCTCGGCGTTATTCAATGCATCACGCAGACGGGTCACGACTTCAAGCAATAGCTCGTCGAGCGAAAATTTTGTGGACGCCGTTATCCGCATTCTGCTGTTCAGCCAACCGAGTTCCGCTTCACCCTCGGCATAAGTGTCGTAATCGATATCAAGCACTCGCCGGCCGAATTCACCTTGTTGATCCAGGAGCTCGATCAATTCATCGAAACCGTTACCTGTGCGCGCGGAAATCCGCAACACAGGAACGTCTGGGTGATGTTCCCGAATCAGCTCCGCCAACTCATCGACCTGTTGCGGGGTCAATTCGTCGATGCGATTAATCAGGATCGCATCAGCTTCTTCCAACTGCTTCGTCAGAATGTACGCTGCTTTAGGTGAAAAGCCGGAGTGACGTTCTCCACGTAGAATGCGCTGGCCATGGCTGGGTTTCAGGATGACTGCGTATGGGGCGACGCTGAATTGAGCACCAAACAATTGCTCGATCGGTCGGATGACCGTCGCGACCAGGTCGGTGCAACTGCCAACCGGTTCAGACAGAATAATGTCGGGCGTTTGATCAGTTTCCAACGTCTTGATGGTGCTGATCAATTCGTCGAAGTGGCAACAGAAACATGCGCCGGCAACTTCACCGACATTGAAACCTTGTGAACGGAACGTGTGCGTGTCAACCAAGTCGCTCGCCTGATCGTTAGTGATGATTCCAACTCGCAGTCCCCGGTCCATATAGTGCCGAGCTAGCCGTATCAGTGTTGTTGTCTTCCCCGCACCAAGAAATCCACCCACCATGAGGTATCGAATTTTGTGTGTCATTGGATTACTTGCCTTAAGTCGTGGAACATGCGACAACTGCGGAGTGCCGTGATTTCAATGGCATCGTAGCATAATCCGGATAGACCGAAGCAGAAAGGCATGTAGCCAATCCTACATTTCGCCGAAGAGGCATATCGAAAGTGGGCTGTTGCCGCAACATCTGTCGGCGACCCATCAGCCACAAGGCTTTTTGGCGGGAATGATCTCCATGTCGGCAAGTCAGCCTAGCACTCAACCAGCCATTCTCGGTGGTTGCCCAGTTCGCCCAAAAGGATCACCCGATTGGCCATTAGAAAATCTGGCCGTCTCCGAAGCGTTGCAGCGGTGTCTCGCAGATCGTTCGTGGGGGAAGTATCATGGGCCGAACTGCAAACAGTTTGCCGAGCGATTAGCTGAGTATCACGATTGCGAACACATTGTATTGTGTTCCAGCGGGACAGCGGCCATCGAGTTGGCATTGCGCGGTCTAAAGGTCGGAGAAGGCGATGAAGTCATCCTAGCCGCATATGACTTCAAGGGCAACTTTCAGAACGTGCTGACGGTTGGCGCGACGCCGGTTCTGATCGATGTCGATCCTGATAACTGGAATATGGATGCGAACCAGTTGAGCGACGCAATCACGGACCGGACAAAGGCGATTGTCGTTTCACATTTGCACGGCGGCGTCGTCCCGATGGCAGAAGTTATCGAAGTGGCGCAGTTGCACGGGTTATCGGTGATCGAAGACGCTTGCCAGATACCCGGAGCAACCGTTGACGGCCAAAAGGCAGGAACTTGGGGTGATGTCGGCATTCTGAGCTTCGGCGGCAGTAAACTGTTAACTGCTGGGCGAGGCGGTACATTGTTCACCAATAACGCAGAGATCGTCCAACGGGCGCGGCTCTTCTCGCATCGCGGAAATGAATCGTATCCACTTTCAGAACTGCAGGCTGCCGTCCTGATTCCACAATTGGAGCAATTAGATGATGCGAATCGCCATCGGTCGGACAACGCGACTCGCTTGTGCGAGCTGCTGGAGGTAAGCAACGGCGTCGTCCCATTCCGAAATCCTCAAACTAAACGGATTACGAAACCAGGATATTTCAAGTTTGGATGTCAGTACGATGCCAGGGCCTTCCACGGTTTATCGCGTGTCAGTTTTTCCGAAGCGATGCGTGCCGAGGGCATTGCTCTGGCTCCTGGCTTTCGATCGTTGCATGTGATTCACAGTCGGCAGCGATTCCACAAGACAGGAGATCTATCGAATGCGACTGATGCCGACCAACGTGTGTTAACTTTGCACCATCCTATCTTGCTGGGTGATGAGTCGGACATGCATCAATTTGTCGAAGCCCTTGACAAGATTCGTCGACATGCCACGATGATTCGGCGATTGACAGGTATCCGTTCGAGACGTAGAAGCGAAACTTGATATTGCTCGCTTGGTCGAGCGTTTGACCAATTGCGACCGAATTTGACTGAATCTCGTTAGGCCTTCATCAGCAAACGGATCTCACAACTCGGATGGAGACCACGTGTCCAAGGTAACAACTCTGTCTTTGATTGGCGATCAAGGGCCGCACTTCGATATCCTTCGGTCGAATGGCTTCGAAGTTGACGTTGCGCCAAGAGATATCAGTCTTTTTGATGAGGACAATGTGATCTCGGTGTTGGCCGATAGCGAAGCCTCGATTGCTGGTTCCGAACCGTACTCACGGAAGGTGATCCAGGCACTTCCCAATCTGCGAGCGATCACTCGTAGTGGAGTTGGCTTTGATAGGGTTGACCTCGAGGCATGCAACAAAGCCGGCGTAGTGGTGACTACGACGCCTGGAGTGAATCACCACGCGGTCGCGGAGCATACAATTGCGTTGCTGATGGGCATCGCTCGTGGTTTTCCGGATCTGGATCGCCGGGTTCGCAAGGGCCATTGGAATCGATGCGCCAGACCACGGGTCATGGGCAGCACGTTGGGTGTCGTGGGGCTGGGACGCATCGGGCAAGCGGTTGCGACGAGGGCAGTCGGGCTAGGTATGAAGGTCCTCGCGCATGAATGGGATCCAAACAACGAGTTCGTCGAGCAGTGGAATATTGAATTGGTTAGTCTTGTTGATTTGCTGCAACAATCCGATTTTGTCTCCCTACATCTACCCATGTCTGAGCAGAATCGACATGTCATGAATACCGCAGCGTTTGGCCGAATGAAACAGGGATCGGTGCTGATCAACACGGCTCGCGGAGGCCTAGTTGACGAGCGTGCACTGTGCGAATCACTTCAGTCAGGCCATTTGCGGGCCGCCGGCTTGGACGTCTTCGAGGTTGAGCCGTTGCCGTCGGATAGCCCGCTCTTGCAACTGGACAACGTTCTTATGAGCAGCCACATTGCCGGCTTGGACATTCAATCACAACACGACATGTTCGCGATGGTCGCCAACACACTCGTTGAGCTTTACAACGGCGGCTGGCCTGCCGAGTGTATTCAGAACTTAAAAGGAGTAACTGATTGGTGTTGGAATCGAAAGTCAACGGTGTGAATATATTACGAATGCACCACATTGACTTTTTAAATTTTTCTCAAGCTGCCTTTATGGTCACTCATCATGGAAATGTTAATTTGGATTTGGACAAGTGCCACGGGTTTCGAGAGCGATGACGGACGATAGGGTGGTCAATGATGCGATTCATGATCTTGGCAAGAAGGCTCGTGAGTTGCCGACGACGCCCGGCGTCTACCTGATGAAGGACGATAGGGGCCGGGTGATCTACGTTGGAAAAGCGGTGAATCTACGCAGTCGAGTGACCAGTTACTTCTCGTCGGCTGCCACTGTCGACGTTCGCACAGGGGACTTGATTCAAGAAGTGATGGATCTGGAATACATCGAAACGGACAGCGAGGTCGACGCGCTACTGTTGGAAGCACGTCTGATCAAAGACATTCAGCCGCGGTTCAATCAGGAATTGAAGGACGACAAAACGTTTCCATATCTAGAGATCTTCATCCGAGAAGATTTTCCACGCGTTGAGTTTACTAGAAAACCACAAACGTGTGGGACAAAGTTGTATGGTCCCTTTACCAACGCAAAGAAGCTACGTGGAACAATCGCCGTTCTGCAGAAGATATTTCGTTTCCGCACTTGCTCGCTGGACATTCAGCATGGAGATGAACGTTGGCGATGGTTTCGACCGTGTTTGCTACACAGTATCAACCAGTGTACAGCTCCGTGCAATTTGCGAATTGACAAGGACGAATACCGCAAGGACATCAACCGGCTGCGGATGTTTGTGGACGGCAATAAAGACAAGCTGTTGAAGGAACTACAGACCGAAATGCAGCGAGCATCGAAAGAAAAAAAATTCGAAGCGGCTGCTCGTATTCGTGATAAACTTCAGGCACTGGAAAACCTAAACTTGCGTGGCGATCTGGAAGCGCACGCTCAGCCCGAGATCTTTTATATCGACCCAAAAAAAGGCATGGCAGGACTGAAGAAGATCTTCAAGTTGTCCGAGTTACCGCGACGTATTGAGGGCGTCGATATCGCCCATTTACAGGGTGGCCAAACGGTTGCCAGCCTAGTGCAGTTTATCGATGGGCTGCCGTTCAAGCACGGTTACAAGCGATATAAGATTCGGACGGTTCGAGGCGTTGACGATTTTGAATCAATCCGTGAAGTCGTCAGCCGGCGGTTTCGGCGGCTGCAGCAAGCGGGAGAATCATTGCCTGACCTATTGCTGATCGATGGCGGCAAGGGGCAGCTTAGTGCTGCGCTAGAAGCGATGAAAGCGATCGAAGTCACGCCGCCGTTTACAATATCTCTGGCCAAGCGGAAAGAAGAGGTTTACGTCCCTGGCGAACCGGAACCGCGCCGTTTGAGCAAGCACTCCTACGCTTTGCGACTGTTACAGTACGTGCGAGACGAATCACACCGGTTTGCACAGAATTATCACAAGATTTTAAGACGGAAGTCCATGCTGGGAGAGTAATATCAAGCTGGTGGCGTTGCGTTCTTCACAATCACACCGACCGTTTCGCCACATGATCTCGCCGAGCATGCACAGTTTTCAGTCAATTGTGTCAACATTCTGCACGACACTTTGGTCCGGGCCGACATTTCTTGTTTCCGTGGCCTGCTGCGCTTTCAGATCAAATAAGCCGAAGCTTTCCGATGCGTTTAGACCGAGCGACGCGTTTGAATGCAGTCCATCGCCTAACACTTTAGCAAACAGGTCACGTTTCTCTCTCAGGATGTCATCAATGCGCTCTTCAATTGTGTTTTTGGAGATGAACTTCGTGACGATTACCGGGTTCTTTTGTCCGATCCGGTGGGCTCGGTTAATCGCTTGATCCTCGACAGCCGGATTCCACCAACGGTCGAACAAAAACACGTAGCCGGCACATTGTAAATTCAAGCCAACAGCGCCGACGCCGTAACTCATTAACAACAGGTGGCTGCCGGGGTCCTCTTGAAATCGCTTCAGAATTAATTCGCGCTTCTTAGTCGGCACTCTGCCGTGGTAAACCAGCGGTCTAAATGGTTTCAATCGCTCGTTCAGCCAGTCCAGACAACGCGTCCACTGGCTGAACAGAATGGCTTTGCTTCCGCTGGCGACAATCTCTTCCAGGTCGGTTCTCAGTCGATCAAATTTGGCGCTTTCGCCGGTCAGCGGATCAAAATTGGCGATCTGCTTCAGACGAAGCACCAATTCGAAAACATGCTGAATCGTGATCGAATCACCCATTTCGTTCAAATGGATGATGCCTTGTTTCTCAGCGACCTGATATGCGTAGATCTGAGCGGGCGCGAGATCCAAATACTCGTCGCGGTCCAACCGTGGCGGCAAGTCGGTCAACACCAGGTCTTTTGTTCTCCGTAGGACGTGCGTATTCGACAGCCGCTTTAATTGTTGCAAATCCGGTGTGCCGCGAGGTGGAACAATTTCTATAAACTCGAACAGAGAGGCTATTTCCTCGGGCCGGTTTTCGATAGGTGTTCCGGTCAGCATCCAACTTCGCTTTCGAGGAATAGAGCGGCAAGTCTGGGCCGTCAACGACTCGCGGTTCTTAATTCGTTGGGCTTCGTCTAAGATCACTAGATCGAACGTCGGTAGGTCGTCCGCGTCAAAGGACTCGAAGTCGCGGACCATCAATTCGTAGTTCGCGATCAAAATCGCAGCGGTAGGCATCGTCCACAGCATACGCCTGCGTGCTGCATCGCCTTCGATTGTGACGCACGGCAGTTCCTCGGCCCACAATTTCAGCTCACGCTGCCAGTTAGGAATCAGTGGTTTGGGACACACCAACAGCGTTTTCTGTACCTGGCCACTGCGCAATAGAAGCCGTAACGCCGTAATGGCTTGCATCGTCTTGCCTAAGCCCATCTCGTCGGCCAAGAGTGCCGACTTTCGGGAGAACAACCAGCCAATTCCCTCGTATTGAAAACCAAACGGCTCGAAGGGCATAACCAGTTCTTGTCCCGACAACAGCGATTCCAATGGCGGCTGTAGGACGTAAAATAGCAGGTCTTGCAAGGACAAAGCATCATCCGGTGGTTTCAATCGGGTAAATTTTTTCTGTGGCGGTTGGTCGAAACATCTTTTTGATCGAGCTCCACTGGCAGACGCTTGAGGTCCATTCATTGAACGTGGCAAGTCAGAACATTCCTTATCGTCACTATTCTCAGGAAGAAATTCCACTCCATCAGGGAACGTCAGCCCAAACGTTTGCACCTTCGGATAGTGCGGCTTCCAACTAGGGACGCAGGCTGCTTGTTCCAGTAATTTTGTGCGACGACAATCGAAGCTACTGATCCGTTGCAGTGAACCGTTCATACCGGACGCAAACGTAGCTGTCGTCAGTTTGATAGGTATCGATCGACACGGTGGCCGAGCAATTTGTAGTCCTGGTGCAGTTACCATTACAGTGTCGTTCATCACACGGCTCCAAGCTTGACGCTCATGGTTTCGTTTAGAGCATTGACTACACGCTGTAGTGGTTCCTGCAAATCGGCATCCGGGGAGATGGCAGCGGCGTTGTGCCGCAGAACACCGAGATCCGTCGCGTGAGCGGAGTGAATTCGAAAGACCCGACGTCCCAGTGAAACTTCGGTTGTGCTAAGTGATTCATTTTGTAAATCAATGGGAGGGGTCGACGGGTTGCAGGACGGCTGCTCGGTATGGGGTGTGGCTCGCGTTGCATTCAAACAAGCAACGGGAATCGAAATGTGATTGCGCAACTCAAGCATCTCATTACGATCGGTTAAAATCAAATGCGGTTTCACACCGATCTTGTCGACCAGCGTGTGTCCAATTAACTCTCCCAAAATAAATGGCACCAGCGTCGGCCCATAAAGCAGTTCTTGAGTGCGGTTTGGTTTGACCGGTGTTGTGCACTGAAATTCCAGCGGCCGACCGTAGCGATTCGTTACCAGCAGTCCGGCAACGTACCCTCGCCGATCGACGTGGATGGCTGTCAAGAAACCCAGGCGAAGCTGACTTGACTCAGTTGATTTGACGTCTTGAAATACGTTGTCTGCCATTCGAATCCATCTTTCGATGCCGTTTCGTGTTAAGGCGCACGCCGAGCGGTCTGGCGGCGGACGTAATGAATGATCGACGAATCAGATACATAGACTTGAGATCTGGATCAGCCGTCAGTGAGCCGATTTCGGCTATTGCTAGACTTGCGAACATGTCATAAAGTCGTAAGTTGTTGAGTGATCAGCCAGTTGCGCTGTTATCGCGTTTCGTTCAGACAGCGAACTCTGTGTAAGAAGACTATTGGTCAAACGACATGCCGTCGTCGCAACCTGAACGATTAAGTCGCAATGACATAGAAATTCGGCAACTCGAGCGATTACGAACTCTTCTGGCCGAAATTGTTCCTAAGAATCAATTTTGGACAGAGAAACTGCGGTTACAGGGAATTGACACGGCGTCGATTCAAACGTTCGAGGATTTGCAACGACTGCCTCTGACCACAAAGTCGGAACTCGTAGAAGATCAATTGTTCCATCCGCCATACGGAACAAACTTGACGTACGAGTTTGTCGAATACTCCCGCCTGCATCAGACATCGGGCACTACCGGTGGTCCGATGCGCTGGCTGGATACGCCAGCCAGTTGGGATTGGTTTATGCAATGCTGGGCGCAGATTTTCCGGATTGTCGGTCTGCGGCGCGAAGATCGCATCTGTTTTCCATTTTCGTTCGGTCCCTTTGTCGGTTTTTGGGCGGCTTTTGAAGGAGCGAACCGATTGGGGAATCTCTGTCTGCCCGGTGGCGGAATGACCAGTCTGGCTCGTTTAGAATTGATCTATGACAATGAAGCGACAATCGTATGTTGTACGCCGACCTATGCGTTACGGTTGGCCGAAGTTGCCTCCGAAGAGAAAATGGATCTAGCCAACGGTCCGATTCGGGCGTTGGTGGTCGCCGGCGAACCGGGTGGAGGCATCCCGTCCGTACGAGATCGCATTGAAGCCGCTTGGGGCGCCCGTGTCTTCGATCACTGGGGCATGACAGAGATTGGATCATTGGCCGTAGAATGCGTAGAGAACCCTGCCAGCCTCCACATCTTGGAAACCGAATGCATTGCGGAAATTGTCGATCCTCGCACGGGCGAAGCCATTGGGCTAGATCAGCCCGATCAACAAGGAGAATTGGTCGTGACCAATCTGGGTCGAGCCGGATCGCCACTTATCCGTTACCGAACCGGTGACTTGGTCCAAATCGATTCGGAACCGTGCCCGTGTGGTCGCCAGTTGCTTCGGGCGAAAGGCGGAATCCTTGGTCGATCGGACGACATGGTTACAATTCGCGGAAACAACGTCTTCCCTTCCAGCCTGGAAGCTATCCTGCGTGGGTTCGATTTCGTATCCGAATTCCGTATCGAGCTGCACACCGTGCGATCGATGCAGCATATGAAGATCGAAGTTGAACCGGATGCGGGTTGCCGAGCAGAAAATATCAAGGACTTGGTTCAGTCGGTTGCACGAACGATCAAAGACCGTTTGAACTTCCAGGCAGAAGTCGTCGCTGTTGCTCCAGGCAGTCTGCCGCGATTTGAATTGAAAGGCCGGCGTTTTTTTCGGATGACGTGAAACAGTTGTCGTTTTGGGCATTGGTCATCGTAAGTCTCTACCGAATTTCAGCCTTGCGCATCCGGCCGCGCCGATGTAACCTGCACTTCCACCCAACGTCGCATAGTCGATTACAGTTTTTTCAAATAGCACTGGAAATGTGCGAGTTTCAACTTCGTCCTTTATGCGCTGCAAGAACCTTCGGCCAAGTTGAGTGTCGTTTCGACCGAACGTCATCGAACCGCCAAAAAAGACAATGTTAGGGTTGATTGTGTGCATTACAGTCGTCGTTCCGATTCCCATACAACGTGCTGTTTCCATGATTAACTCGTCGGCTAGTTTATCGCCGGCTTCTGCAGCTTCGGCGATCAACAAAGGAGTCAATTGTTCGTTGGCAGACATGTTCTGCTTCAGCAGTGATTCACGTCCTGCGTTTAGGGCGTCACGGCATCGAGAAATCAAGGCGGTTGCGCTAGCATACGCTTCCAACGTGCCAGATTGGCCAGTCTCACAATGGCGGCCGCTATCCATCTGGATGATGATATGTCCGCATTCA
>Ga0310123_10000914_pt1 | contig 25615 bp, 18 predicted proteins | sample CB6_AW_1057_MG_FD_203505 | JGI IMG/M metagenome (GOLD analysis project Ga0310123, IMG submission 203505) | Marine microbial communities from Western Arctic Ocean, Canada - CB6_AW_1057 | ecosystem: Environmental > Aquatic > Marine > Oceanic | place: Canada: Western Arctic Ocean | collected... | reverse complement strand
ACTGGCATTTCAGACTGGCATTTCAGACTGGCATTTCAGACTGGCATTTCAGACTGGCATTTCAGACTGGCATTTCAGACTGGCATTTCAGACTGGCATTTCAGACTGGCATTTCAGACTGGCATTTCAGACTGGCATTTCAGACTGGCATTTGAACTCTCGCTGCGGTCGAGATAGGCTACGGGCTCGGCCAGGCCTGTTGGGGCAGGAACGCACGGGAGTCATGGAATGCCAACTCCGGATTCCTACGAGTTTCTCTCGGAACACTCCGAAGTCCCCGCGGAGTTGCCCGTCGAGGAGCCCAATCCGACGCCGCCCTACACCGGCTGGATCTTGGTGCCCCTGTTGGTCGCGGCGCTAATCGGCGTGGCAGTCTGGATTCCGTACGAGGCCGAGCAGGACGAGGTCCGGCCGCGAGTGGCTCCGGGAGCCTACCTCAGGCCCGGCACGCCCGCCTGGATTCGCCGGGAAACCGGCCAGCAGGTGATCACCGACCAGACGCTGAGGCAACTGGAGGGCCACGACAAAATCGACTCGCTCGACCTCAGCGACAGCCAGATCACTGACGACGGCCTCGAGGCACTGGTCGGACTCACGCGGCTGAACTGGGTGGGTCTCCGCAACACGGCAATTACCGATGCAGGCCTCGTCCACCTGGCCCGCCTGCCGCGGCTCAAGGGACTCGACTTGGAAAGCACCCGAGTCTCCTGTCATGAACTGCCCGAGTTCCCCGGGCTGTTCTCTCTGAACCTCACCGGAAGCATGGTCGACGACCGCGGGCTCGAGCGACTCGGTCAGATCACAAGCCTGACCGGCATTTCGCTGCAGCAAACCGCCATCACCGACGACGGACTGGCCCACCTCTCCCCGCTGAAGAATCTCTTCTTCCTCTCGCTCTCCGGGACCCTGATCTCCGGCCGAGGCATCGCTCAGATGAACCTGCGGTCCCAGCTGGGCGTTTTGCACCTGAACTGGACCTTGGTCGACGATGACGCACTCAAGACACTCTCGACCTACCCCCATCTGATGCAGCTCTCGCTCGAAGGGACACGGGTCAGTGACCGTGGAGTCGTACAACTGGTCCGGCTGCCCCACCTGATGTTTCTCTCGCTGCAATACGCCCCGGTCACAAGTCACAGTGTCCGCGTCCTCAAGGGGGCTCACCCCGACGCAATGATCGTGCGCTAACCTCACCGCGGGGTTCTTTCGGTTTGCCAACGGCGACCTCTCGACATAGGATGTCGCCGGTCATCAACACCCCCATTCACCGCGACCGGCTGGGGTCGCCTTCGAGTCGAGACGCCTGGTGTCAAGTCGGACCACCCTCTCCTGGAATTCCCGCCACCAGCTCACCCAAACCTACCAGCAATCGACACCAAAGCAGCCTCTGCCACCCCGGCAGGTCCAGGTCCCCTCGGTGCGGTTCTCGGCCAACGGCCTGACCACGCTGCACTGGGACCTGCTGCAGGATGTCTGCGGTTGCCGCGACGCCGAAATCGACTCGATCGGACTCTGGCGACCCAAGGTCTTGGAGTTCGGTGAGGAGCGGGCGATCGAGCTGCTGCGGGACTCCTCGCTGGACGTCTCGAGTGTCTCCTTTGTTGGCGGCTTCACCGGCGGCAACGGGCATGGCTTCCGCGACGCGATCTGGGACGCTCGAGAGGCGATCCGCTTTGCGGGTGCCGTCGGAGCCGACAGCGTCGTGGTGCTCAGCGGCGGCCGCAGCTCCCATACGCTCAACCACGCCCGCCGCCTGGTGCTCGATGCACTCAGAGAGCTCGCCGATGACGCCGACGAGGCCGGTGTCGACCTGGCCCTGCAGCCGATGCACCCGATGTTCGCCGCCGACTGGACCTTCCTCTCGGGCCTCGACGAAACGATCGACATCCTGGCCATGGCCAGCCATCCCCGCATCAAGCTGGCCTTCGATATCTACCACCTCTGGCAGGAACCGGACCTGCAGGCCCGGCTGCCGGAGCTGGTCCCGCTGCTGGGGATTGTCCAACTCTCCGACTGGCGCGAACCGCCCCGGTCCTGCCAGGACCGCCTGTTGCCCGGCGACGGGATGATCCCCTTGAAGGGGATCATCGAGAGCCTGGTTCGAGGCGGATACCGGGGGCACTTCGACCTGCAGGTATGGTCAGAAGAGACCTGGAACAGTGACTACCTCGAACTGCTGATCCGCGCCCGCCAGCAGTTCGAAGCTCTGTTGCCGCGGATTCCCGTGGCCGCCGTAGAACCGGCTCGCTGATCCCCTCCGACGGATTCCTCGATCCGCTCCGCTGCTGCGACGACTCGGCATCGAGCTGCCAGTTGATCGCCGAGGCCGATCGGCTGGTCGACACTCGCTGTGATGACGGCTAGCATAGCCGCGTGAACCCAGCATGGCCTCTCAATCCCCAACCGCACCCTCCGACTGCCCCACACCGCTCGCCTGGCAGCAAGTGCTGGAGGCCTTCGACGAGCAATCCACGTCATGGGAGCTCGACTCGCAGAGGGGGCCCATCGCCGGCCGGTCGATCGGCAGCGGTCCCGCCCTGGTGTTTCTCAACCCGTTGCTCGGCAACTGGCGTCTGATGGCGCTGTCTGCCTGGTTGCTGCGTGACCAGTTTCACTGCGTGCTGTTCGACGATTCGAGCCTGCTGGCCAGGCGGCCTCGGATCGCACCGGGCAGCGTCGACGACCTGGTCGAGGATCTCTGGAGCGTCCACGAGGAACTCGGCCTGCAGCAGCTGATCCTGCTGGGAACCGGGTTGGGCAGCGGCGTGGGCCTGGCGGCCCTGGGCGAGCACGACGGCCGGATCGCCGCTGCGGTGCTGCAGGGTCCCCTGCTACAAACACACCTGACTTCAGCCGAAGACTGGCTGGCTGTGCTCGGCAGCCACCTGCCCGGTCGACTCAGGCACGTACCCGGCTTCCGCAGCCTGATGGTCCACAACCACAAGCCGTGGTTTCCCCCGTACGACGAAACGCGGCTGGCATTCGCAATCGAGGTCACCGGCGCGGTCCCGCTGCGGACCGCCGCACGTCGCGCCCGCCGACTCGATCGGCTCGACCTCGGCGGTTGCCTCGAACAACTGGCCCAAAGCCGGTCGGTCCCGCCGCTGTTGTTGATCGTCCCCGAATCACTCTACGACCCGTCTCAGCCCAGCCACTCCCCGGCCACCGCAGAAATCACCGCGCGGCTGCCCGCGGTCCGCGTCGAGGCTCTTGCCGGCTGCGGACCTCTGGGCTGCTTGACCCACCCCCACCGACTGACAAAACTAGTGCGATCGTTTCTCGATGAGATCCTCTCGGTACGCCTCCCGTCGCTGAGCGCCTCCGGCGACTGAACACCATGTCCACCGACGACACCTCCCCACCGTCTGCTGCCCCCGCGCCGAACGCCTCTCCCGAGAGCCTCGACGTGATCGCTGTCGGCGCACATCCGGACGATGTCGAGATCGGCTGCGGAGGCACCCTGGCCCGGCTGGTGCAGCAGGGATACCAGGTCGGCATCGTCGACCTGACCGATGGAGAACCGACTCCGGGCAGCCCGTCGCCTGAAGTGCGATTGGCCGAAGCGGCCGAGGCGGCCCGGATCCTGGGTGTCCACCGCGTCACGCTCGACTTTCCCAACCGGCGGCTGTTCGACGGGTTCGAGGTACGAGTCGAACTGGCCAAGATCTTTCGCCGATTCCGGCCCCGGATCGTGATCGGACTCGACGGACCCACTCCGATGGCCTCGCCCGATCACGCCGAGGCCGCGAGGATCATCGACGCCGCGGTGTTCTACTCGAGACTCACGAAATGGGACGAGACCTTCGACGGCCTCGAGGTGCACACCGTCGAGCAGCAGGCCTGGTACTCACTCGCCTTCGCCTCACTCGAACCTCCACCAGGACCCGCTCGGTTTGTCGTGGATATTTCCGAGACACTCGAGATAAAATTGCAGTCGATCCGGGCCTACCAAACCCAGTTCCCACCGGAAAAGGACCGGGTCTTCCGCCTGGTCGAGGGCCGGGCGGCACTGCATGGTGCGATCGCCGGATTCGCGGCCGGTGAACTGCTCAGCGGTGCACGCCCGCTGGGTGTCAAGGACCTCGTCGAATCGCTCTGCCCCCGACCCACCTGAACCCCACAGCGTTTCCCAACAGCCCACGTCCCTTTCGACACGCAACATGCCACGGGTCCACGTCGGTAGCCTGAGCATCACCGGAGACTTCCGGAGCAACAACGAGGATCGGTTCAGCGTCGATCCCGACGGCCGCTTCTTCCTCGTCGCCGACGGCATGGGAGGTCAGTCGGCCGGTGAACAGGCCAGCGAAATGGCGATCGAACTGATCGTCAAACAACTCGTGGCACAACTCGACTTCGACGAGTCCTCCCAGGAAACCGTCATCGAGACGATCGACACGATCGTGGCCTTTGCCAACACCGAGATCATTGCCCTGGCGCAGCTCGAACCCCGCTTCCACAACATGGGGACCACGCTCGTGTTCGTCGTCGCCGCCGCAGGTCAGTTCTATGCCGGAGGCATCGGGGACAGCCGCGTCTACCGGCTCCGCAACGGCGACTTCGAACAACTCACTACAGACCACTCGCTGACCCAGGCCCTCGTCGACGCCCAGACGATCAGCCCCGAGGAGGCCATCACGCACCGTTACCGCAACGTGCTCTACCGCTACCTCGGATCGAAGGAGGGAGGCGAAGGGACCTCGCCGGCGGTCTTCGAACCGGCAACCGGTGACCGCTACCTGCTCTGCACCGATGGGGTCACGGATGGAGTCGATGACCTGACACTCGAGGGGTTGCTCGCCGTTGGCGACGATCCGCAACCGATCGCCGCAGCGGTCGTCGAGGCGGCCGTCGAGGGCGGTTCCAAGGACAACATCACCACCGTCATCCTGCTGCTCGAATAGCCCAGACCCCACACGGGCACCTGAGAACCGCTGCAACCGGCACCACCCCGCCCAGTCCCCAGGTCGCCGCTCTCAAAATCCGCATGCCACCGGTGCAGTCGGTCCCCGCGTGGGTTAGACTGCAAAGATGGAGACACTGGGAGTTATTTCCCGGTTGTAACGAATCACTCGTCGCGGGCCGGCCCGTGACGTGAGTCCCGGCATGCTGAGGAATTCGAGAATGCACCGTATCGCCTCGCTGATCGTCACGTCGCTGCTGTCGCTGGTCCTGGTCACTTCGGCCTTTGCCCAGGCACCGACGAAGTCCAGTTCGAGCCCCAGTGCCACCAAGAAGGCGGCCCCGCCTCGACCCGACTTTCCGCCGCATGCCGTGGTACTCAAGGACTTCACGAAAGTGGTCAGTGCCACCGACGTCACCCGCTCGCTCTTCACGCTCTACCGGCGGAACAAGGACCAGCAGGTCTTCGCCGAGCTCCCCGCGGGCATCGGACCCTCGAAGAAGTACTACATCGCAATGACAGTCGCCAGCGGCGAACGCTTTGCCGGGCTGCAAGCCGGCGAGATGTATGTCTACTTCCGCCGCTACAACAAGAGCCTGGCCCTGATCGAACCCAACGTGGGGATCCGCAGTACCGGCGACCGGCACAGCAAGGCGAGTGTCCCGCGGCTGTTCACCGACCGGGTGGTGATGGAGATCCCCATCGTCACGATCGGCCCCTCGGGGGGTCCGGTGATCGACATCGACGCATTGCTCGTCGGAGGCGCCTCGAGGTTCTTCGGCAGCACGGCCCGCTCGACCACCCCACGACTGTTCTCGATCAAGAAGTGCAAGGCCTTTCGCGACAACGTCGAGCTGGCCTTCGAATTGCCCACCTCCGGCGGACGACTCAAGACCCTGCACTACTCGATCAGCAAGATGGGCTCCTCGCCCGGCTACAAGCCCCGCAAGGCTGACGAGCGGGTGGGGTTCTTCACCACCACCTACCGCGACCTCGGCAAGTACCGCGACGACGAGGTACAGGTCCGCTTCATCAACCGCTGGCATCTCGAAAAAGACGACCCGTCACTGAAGATCAGCCCGCCGAAAAACCCGATCACGTTCTACATCGAACACACCACTCCGGTCCGATACCGACGCTGGGTGGAAAAGGGAGTGCTGTACTGGAACAGGGCCTTCGAAAATGTCGGCATCTCCAACGCGATCCGGGTCGAGTTCCAGAACGCCCGCACCGGGCGGCACATGGAGAAGGACCCCGAGGACGTGAGGTGGAACTTCATCCGCTGGCTCAACAACGACGTCGGCACCGCGATCGGACCCAGCCGGGTCAATCCGCTCACCGGAGAAATCCTCGACGCCGATATCATCCTCACCGACGGTTGGATCCGCCACTACTGGATGCAATTCAACGAATTGCTGCCCAAGGCGGCGATGCAGGGGATGAGCCCCGAAACGCTGGTCTGGTTGGCCGAACACCCCAGCTGGGACCCCAGGATCCGGCTCGCCAACCCCTCGAATCGCGCCGAAATCCGCCGGCAGGTCGCTCGTCAGGCCCTCGCCCCCTACGCCGGTCACCCGCTGGCCCAGGTCGACAACCGCTTCATCGGTGACGATCTGTTCGACGGACTCGTCGGACGCACCAGCCAGGTCAACGGACTCTGCCTGGCAGCCGAGGGCAAGGCCTTCGACCTGGCCCTGATGAAAATGCACATCGACATCCTCGCCTCACTCGATGACGACGACGACGAGAAGAAGAAGGACGCAGACAAGAAGGACGCGGATAAGAAGAAAGCCGCCGACAAGAAGAAAGCTGCTGACAAGAAGAAAGCTGCTGACAAGAAGAAAGCCGCCGACAAGAAGGACAAGCCCGCGGTAGCCAAGAAGAAGCCGGTCACCTTGATCGACGGGATCCCCGAGTGGTTTGTCGGCCCGTTGCTCGCCGAATTGGTCGCGCACGAAGTCGGACACACCCTCGGACTCAGGCACAACTTCAAGTCGAGCAGCATCTATTCGCTCGAGGAGATCAACAACGGATCGCTCAAGGGCAAGAAGGCGTTCGCCGGATCGGTGATGGACTACATCCCGATCAACATGAGTGCACGGATGGGCAAGGACCCGCAGAAGGGCGATCACACGATGATCGACATCGGCCCCTACGACATGTGGGCCATCGAGTACGGCTACACCTTCTCGAGCGACCTCAAGAAGATCCTCTCGAGAGTCGCCGAACCCCAACTGGCCTACGCGACCGACGAGGACACCGGCGGCCCCGATCCGTTGGCCCGCCGCTACGACTTCAGCAAGAACCCGCTCGACTACGCCAAGGCCCAGCTGGAACTGGTGCAGTACCACCGGGGTCGGCTGCTCGAGAAGTTCGTCAAGGACGGTGACAGCTGGTCGAAGGCCCGGCGTGGGTACGAGTTGACTCTGTCGCTGCAGATGCGGTCGATCAGCATGATGGCCAACTGGATCGGCGGAGCCCACGTCAACCGCGACCGTAAGGGCGACAAGGACGGACGGGCACCAATCTCGGTCGTCTCGGCCAAACTGCAGAACGAGGCGTTGAAGTTCGTGATCGAGTCGACCTTCCATGACAAGGCCTATGGACTCTCCACCGAGCTGCTCCGCCACATGACCGTCGACAAGTGGATCGACGGTGCCAACGGGTTCTCGCGGGCGATGAACAGTGAACCGGCCTGGCCGGTCCACGACAAGATCATGGGCGTGCAGGCCTCGACCCTGACCATGCTGATGAATCCCACCACCCTGACTCGGACCTACGACAACGAGTTCCGAGTTCCGGCCGACCAGGCGGCCTTGACCCTGCCCGACTTGCTCAAGGCACTCAGCACCGAGATCTGGTCCGAACTCGGGCAGAAGCCGGCCGAAGGAGCCACGGCCCGCAAGCCGCTGATCTCCAGCCTGCGACGCAACCTGCAGCAGGAACACATCGACCGCCTGATCACGCTCAGCCTGCCAGGCAACGGCTCCGGCGCCGCCTACAAGGCGGTCGCCCTGCTGACCCGGCAGGAACTGGTCGAAATCCGCGACCGGGTCGCCAAGGCGTCCAAGGACTGGGGCAACAAGGCCGATCCTTACACCAGGGCCCACCTCGGACGCATCAACGACCAGCTCACCAAGGTGCTCGACGCCCAGATGATCTACAACGCCAGGGACATCGGCGGCCGCTCGTCGCGGCCCTCGCTGTTCTTCAACCCGACGAACTCGCAGTTCGCACCACCAGCTCGACGCTGACCCGCTCGACCACAAACCGCACCACCCGACACCACCCGACACCACCCGACACCACCCGACACCGCAATGCCCTCGAACCGGCACGGCGGTCTCCCCCTCGCGCTTTGGATCGCACTGGTCACCGCGTCGGCGGCAGCCGCCGGAGTACTGTGGCTCACCGATTGGACCCTGGGCGTCCCGGGTGAGTGGTCCTGGGCACGGATCGCCCACCCCCGCGGCTCACGCTGGGATAGCCTGCTGGGCTTCATCCAGGCCGGCTTGACACTCGGAGGTGTCGGCCTGGTCGCGTGGTTCGGCAGTCGGCTGATGGCTCGAGCGAGCCCACCCCGGGGACTCGCGAGTCTGACTCGTGCCGCGCTGCTGCTGGGGCTGGTCGCCAGCGGGTTCCTCGGCACCCAGCTGCTGCAGCACAGCCTCCCGCCGGGACACGGGATCGGCCGCTCGCCCTGGGTGCTCTACTACCCCGGCAGCTCGGGGTACTACTACGAGGCCCGCAGGGTCACGTCGCTTGAGGACTTCCGCCAGAGCTACCTGGCTGTGCTCGAGGACCCCGACCCGCGTCGCCGCACGCTGCACCTGGGCACTCACCCGCCGGGCCTGTTCCTGGGCCACCTGGCGGTCCGGGAAGCCTGTCGCAGATCTGCCGCAGTCCGGGAAGCGGTGCTGTCGTGGCAGCCCCAGCGAGTGAGACAGGCCCAGGCCACGATCCTGGAAGGAGGTCGCCCGATCCCACCCATCGATACCGCAGCACTCTGGCTAGCCGCGCTCTTGACCCAGCTGGCCGCCGTCGCCACCGCGATCCCGATCTACCTGCTGGTCCGAGTCGACCATCCGCCCAGGACCGCCTGGCGTGCCGCGTCGCTGTGGCTGTTGGTCCCGGCCGTCTCGATCTTCCTGCCCAAGTCCGACTGCCTCTACCCGCTGTTGGCCACCACCTCGCTTTGGCTGTGGTGGTCGGCGATCCGTTACGGGGGCAGCTGGAAAGCGTTTCTGGCCGCAGGCATCTCCTGGATCGGCCTCTGCCTCAGCCTCGCCTTCCTGCCGATCCTCGCACTCGCCGCGGGGCTGGCGGCGTGGATGTCCTGGCAGGGACCCTTCACCCGAAAACAACTCGCGACCTGGTCGATCGCCTCCCTCGCCGGGCTGGCACTCCCCACCCTCGCCTGCTGGCTCACCCTCGAACTCAATCTGCTCTCGATCTGGTCGTCGAACCTCGCCAACCACGCCGCCTTCTACGACCAGCCCGAGCACCCCCGCAGCTACCTGCCCTGGCTCGGAGTCAACCTGATCGAACTCGCCGTCGCACTCGGCATCCCCCTGGCCGGACTCGCCGCAACCGGGCTGGTGCAAAGATGCCGGTCGGGCCAGACCCAGGCCCGCGGTCCCGCCTGGGTCTGCCTGGGGGTCTGGGGACTGCTGTGGCTCTCGGGAAAGAACATGGGCGAGGCCGCTCGGCTGTGGCTGCTGCTGATGCCCCTCGCCTGCTGGCTGGCCGCCTCGACACTCGACTCAATCCGAAACCGCGATTGGGCCCTGATACTGGCACTGCAGGCGGCACTGGGACTGGCCGTCATCCAGAGAGTCAGCGGGTTCGACTTCGCCGGTGGCTGACCGGTCACCGAATCCTACCGGGCACTCACCGGGCACTCACCGGGCACTCACCGGGCACTCACCGGGCACTCACTGGGCACTCATCACGTCGGGACGCAGCCGTTGAGCGTCCCGCAGGTAGACGTGGACGATCTCCGACTGAGACTTCGTGGTGTTGATGTGCAACAGCACGCGTATGCACCGCGGCATACTCTCGGGAACCGGGATCTCCGACGCACACAACAAGGGCACCTGGTGCATTCCCAGCTCGCGGGCCGCCTCGGCCGGAAACGTGGAACTCAAGTCCGCCGTGGTCGTGAAGATCGCCGAAACGACCTCGTCGAAGTCTTCCAGCTGGTTCGCCGAAAGAATCGATTCGAGCAGTTCGCCGGTGGCCGAGAGCACCTCGAGGGCCTCGTCGACTTCCACCGTCGTCGCCCCACGTATCCCTCGAACCACCATCATCTCACCGATCCCGGTTTCCCTCGGTTCCCGCTCCACAACGCCGCCTGACCCGCTGCGCGCTAGAGTCTAGCAGCCACCCCGTAAGCCGCCCACCACATCGCCACCGCACCGCTACGGGACCCCGGTCCACCACGGTCTCACGAGCCGGGCAACAGGGATTGATTCCTCGAGTTGTTCTCGGGTACAAACCCGCCAGAGTACCGGGCCAGTGACAGGCCCGGAGCCGAATCCCACCCCGTAATTGGAGTCGGAAAGGACGCCGCTCCATGTCTCCTGCCCCTGCCCCCACCCCCTACCCCGTACACCAACTGGCCCGACAACTCGGCGCTACGCTCGAGGGCGACCCCTCCCGCCCGATTCACTCCGCCAGCCGACTCTCGCAAGCGACTCCCGGCCAGGTGAGCTTCCTCACCGCCGGAGCCTCCGCAGCCGACGTTGTCAGCTGCCAGGCCGGCGCCGTGATCGTCGACAGCTCGCAATTAGCCACAGCCCGCGACAAGCTGCCCGATACGGCCAGGCTGATCGTCGAGGATGCCCAGGTCGCGTTTCTGGAACTGATGGCCTTCTTTCACCCCCTCCCCGCCCGGGCACAGATCGGAGTCTCCGAGCGAGCCTGCGTGGGCGACTCGCTGGTGATCGGTGACTCGTCCAACATCCACCCCCTGGCAACACTCGGTGACCGCGTTACGGTCGGAGACCGATGCGATGTTCATCCCGGGGCGGTGATCGGCAACGACTGCCGGCTGGGTCACGATGTGGTGATCCACCCCGGCGCCGTGGCCTACCCGGGCACGACCATCGGCGACCGGACCATCATCCACGCCAACGCGGTGATCGGAGCCGATGGGTTCGGGTATCGATTCGTCACCAGCGACGAAGCCCCCGACGGTCGCTACGTCAAGATCATCCACTACGGCAGCGTGCTGATCGAAGACGACGTCGAGATCGGAGCCGGGACGACGATCGACCGGGGCATGATCGATGCCACGGTGATCGGAACCGGGACCAAGCTCGACGACCAGGTCATGATCGGACACAACTGCTCGATCGGTCCTCACAACGCCTTCGCCGCCCAGGTCGGCGTGGGCGGCAGCACCAAAACCGGTAGCCACGTCCGCTGTGGCGGACAGGTCGGTGTGGCCGATCACCTGGAGATCGGAGACGGGGCCTCGGTGGCCGCCATGGCAGCCGTCGCCCGCAGCATTCCTTCCGGAGAAACCCAGCTGGGGTACCCCGCCGGACCCGAATCCGAACAGCTCCGCGTGCTGATCGCCCAGAAACGACTCCCCGAACTGCTCAAGACCGTCAAGCAGCTGCTGAAGCGGATCGAGGAGCTCGAGAACCAGCTCGCCGAAGCACAGGACCCTCCACCGCCTAAGCAGATCAACCCGCAGGCGGCATGACACTCGATCCCCCTCGTACCGATTTCGCGGTCACACCGCCTCCGGAAGCGGGCTGGGTCGGGCTGGTGGCCGGAGCAGGCCGGTTTCCGATCGCCTTCGCCCGAGCCGCCCGCAAGCAGGGGCTGAAGGTCTACGGGCTGGGGGTCCACGGCATGGTCTCCGACGACCTCGCCGATTCCTGCGACCGCTTCGCCACCGCCGGTCTCGGTCGGATGGGCAAGGCCATCAGGCTGTTCAATCGTGCCGGAATCCGCGACGTGGTCATGGCCGGCAAGATCGAAAAGCTCGAGCTGTTCAAGCCGGCCCGGTTGCTCAGGCTGCTGCCCGACTGGCGGACCCTGCACATGTGGTTCCGCTATGCCACGGCCAACAAGTCCGACGACACGATTCTGCTGGCGATCATCAAAGAATTCGGCCGCGATGGCATCCGTTTCCATTCCGCACTCGACTTCTGCCCGGAGCTTCTCGTGAATCACGGTTTCCTCACCCGCCGCAAACCCTCCACCGCACAGTGGCGAGACATCAAGTTTGGCTGGGACATCGCCAAGAACATCGGACGACTCGACATCGGCCAGACCGTCGTCGTCAACGACATGGCGGTGATCGCGGTCGAAGCGATCGAGGGGACTGATCAGGCGATCCGACGCGCGGGCAGCCTCTGCCGACGAGGCGGCTTCACCGTGGTCAAGGTGGCCAAGCCCCAGCAGGACCGCCGCTTCGATGTCCCCACCGTCGGGCTCGACACCGTGCAGACGATGTACGAGGCCGGAGCACGAGTGCTGGCGATCGAGAGCCAGCGGACGATCCTGCTCGATGGAAACGACTCGATCGCACTGGCCGATCGGCTCGGCATCGCCATCGTCGCTCTCAACGCCGATGAACTGCAGCTGCGCGTCGCCTCCTGAATCAGGCGGCCTGCCGAGACCCCGCTACAACTCGTTGAGCGGAAAGTCGTCGAGATGGTCCGAGGCTGATGACGCGTCCTCGGGCAGAGACTCGATCACGCCCCCGTCAACACCCGGATCGGGCACCACCGGCATCACCTCGGTCCGCTCGCCCCGAGTCGCCTCCATCGAACCACCGGAATCGGGTCCGAACTGGACCTGGAAGTTCAGGCTGGAAAAAGACAACTCGTCGCCGGGCAACAACGCACCCCGGCTGACTCGCTGCCCGTTGACCAGCGTGCCGTTGGTGCTGCCCAGGTCGCGGACCAGCAACAGCCCGTCGGTCTTGATGATCAGGCAGTGCAGCTTGGACACGTTGCCCCGATCCAGGAACACATCGCAAACACCCCGCTTGCGGCCCACGACGGTGATGTCGTTCTTGAGCGGAATGCTGGTCTGGCCGTCGAGGGAGACGAGACGTGCTTGCATGGTGGCCGATGGCTCCTCACCTCCAATTCTCAACCCCGCGCGACGCAAGTCAAGTTCCCGTCGACGGATCGGGGCACCCAGACCCCCTCGCGACCGGTTTTCTTGACGGTCTTCTGGACGGCTGCTAGCGTTGACGACTTGTCTTTGTGCACTCGGAAACCCGTTAGCAGGCTCCCAACTCATGGCGGATCCGACCCAGTTCGTCTACTTCTTCGGTGGTGGCCAGGCCGACGGTTCGACCGAGATGAAGAACTCGCTCGGCGGCAAAGGAGCCAATCTCGCCGAGATGACCCGGATCGGAGTCCAGGTGCCGGCCGGCTTCACGATCCCCACGGAGGTCTGCAACTACTTCAGCGACAACGACGGGGCCTTCCCCGAGGGTCTGAAGGAACAGGTGGTCGCGGCGCTGGAGCGGGTCGAGGAAGTCATGGGGGCTCGGCTGGGATCCAACACCAATCCCCTGCTGGTCTCCTGCCGCTCCGGAGCACGAGAGTCGATGCCGGGCATGATGGACACCGTGCTCAATATCGGACTCAATGACCACTCCGTGCAGGCCCTCGCCGAGTACTCCGGAAACGCACAATTCGCCTGGGACAGCTACCGCCGCTTCATCCAGATGTTCGGCGACGTGGTGCTCGGAGTCCGGGCCGACGACGACGAACACGAGAACCCGTTCGAGAGACTGCTCGAGGCGAAGAAAGCGTCCGCCGGCGTCAAGTACGACTCGGAACTCTCTGCCGAAGACCTGCAGGAACTCGTCTCGGAGTTCAAGGCCCTGGTTAAGCAGAGGACCGGGCAGGACTTTCCCGAAGAGCCGATCGACCAGATCTGGGCCGCGATCGGAGCCGTTTTCGGGAGCTGGAACAATGACCGTGCCTTCGTCTACCGGCGGGACTACGGGATCCCACACAGCTGGGGCACCGCCTGCAACGTCCAGGCGATGGTCTATGGAAACCTCGGCGACGACTGCGCCACCGGAGTCGGACTCACTCGAGACTGCTCGATGGGGGCACCCGGCTTCAACGGCGACTACCTGATCAACGCCCAGGGCGAAGACGTGGTGGCCGGCATCCGCACGCCCAAGCGGATCGAGACCTCCTTGAAGGACGAAATGCCCGAGGTCTACGAACAGCTCGAGACGATCGGCAAGACGCTGGAGAACCACTACCAGGAAGTGCAGGACATCGAGTTCACCGTGCAGAAGGGCCGCGTCTGGCTGCTGCAGACCCGCAACGCCAAGCGGACCGGATTCGCCGCCGTGCGAATCGCCGTCGACCTGGTCAACGAGGGGCTGATCACACCCGAACAGGCCCTCGAGAAACGACGCATCCCCGCCGATGATCTCAACCAGCTGCTGCAACCGGTTTTCGACCCGCAGGAAAAGGCCCTGGCAGAGACCGAAGGGCGGCTGCTGACCAAGGGCATCAACGCCGGTCCCGGTGCCGCCTCGGGACACATCTGCCTGACCGCCGCCGAGGCCGAACGACTCCACAACATCGACCCCGAGAAACCCCTGATCCTGGTCCGTCGCGAGACGAGCCCCGAGGACCTGCGTGGCATGCGAGCCGCCGAGGGCATACTCACGGCCTTCGGTGGAGCCAGCTCGCACGCCGCCCTGGTCAGCCGGCAGATGGGCAAGACCTGCATCGTCGGCGCCAATGAACTCAACGTCGACTACATCGCCGGGACCGTCTCCGTCGGTGACATCGTGCTCAAGACCGGTGACCCGATCAGCATCGATGGGTTCACCGGTGAAGTGTTCACCGGGATGGTCGACACGACCCCGAGTGAAATCGTCAACGTGCTGATCAAGAAGACCGTGGCTCCGGAGGATTCCGAGGCCTACCAGAGATACGCTCAGTTGATGGAATGGGTCGATCAGTTCCGAACACTCGGAGTGCGCACCAACGCCGACCTGCCCGATCAGGCGGTCGACGCGCTGGCGTTTGGAGCCGAGGGCATCGGGCTGTGCCGCACAGAACACATGTTCGTCGAGCACCTCGAGGAAATCCGGGAGATGATCCTGGCCCGTGATCCCGACACGCGGCTGGCGGCCATCAACCGGCTGTTGCCGTTCCAGCAGGATGAGTTCACGGGGCTCTTCCGAGTGATGCAGGGCCGACCGGTCACCATCCGACTGCTCGACCCTCCACTCCACGAGTTCCTCTCCGAACGACACCTCCAGGAACAACCCGACCTCGCCGAAGAACTCGCGGCTCAACTCGGGATTTCCGTCGAGGCGGTCCGGGCCCGGACCGCCGAACTGCACGAAGAAAACCCGATGCTCGGGCATCGAGGTTGCCGACTGGGCATCGTCTACCCCGAAATCACCGCGATGCAGGCTCGGGCCATCATGCAGGCTGCCGTCGCCGTGCAGGCCGAGGGCATCGAGGTGCATCCGGAAGTGATGGTGCCGCTGGTCGGATTCCAGACCGAAATCGACAACCAGGCAGCCATCGTCCGTGAGACCGCCGACGCGGTGTTCGCCAAGACCGGGACCACGATCGAATACCAGATCGGCACCATGATCGAAGTGCCTCGAGCCGCACTGCGGAGCGACGAGATTGCCGAGACGGCCGAGTTCTTCAGCTTCGGCACCAATGACCTGACGCAGACCTGCCTGGGGATGAGCCGCGACGACTACGGCGGGTTCATCGGCTACTACCGCGAAAACGATATCGTCCCATTTGACCCCTTCCAGTCGATCGACCTGGGAGGCGTCGGTCGGCTGATAGAACTGGGAGTCGCCGGGGGACGATCGACCCGCAGCGATCTGAAGATCGGCATTTGTGGCGAACACGGAGGCGATCCGGCCAGCGTGATGTTCTGCCACCGCGCCGGGCTGAACTACGTCAGCTGCTCACCCTACCGAGTGCCCATCGCCCGGCTGGCCGCCGCCCAGGAAGCACTCGCGTCCGAGTGATCACGAGACGGTCAAGCCCACGCTGACCAGCTCGGATCTCATGCTGCTCTCGACCTCCAGGATCGGCCCCAGCATCGCATCGATCTCGGAACGCTCGGCGTCGTTGAGCTGACGTTGAGGGGCTCGCGGCGGCCCGAAGTCGGCTCCGACCAGCGACATCGCGTACTTGAGCATCGACACGTTGTAGCTGTCACCGGCCCGCGCACGGTAGTCCTCGATCGGCAACAACACCTCCTGCAGCCTTAACCCCTCGGCGTACTCGCCGGCCGAGAGCGCCGCGTGCATCGCGAGGGTGACATGAGGAGCCAGGTTGCCGGCTCCGGTCGTGTAGCCTCCCGATCCGGCGAGCATGTAATACGGAGCAAACCGCTCGGCCGATCCGCACAACCATTCGATCCGACCCCCGTCGGCCAGGACCGTGGTGCGGAACTCATGCATCTCGTTGACCGCGTACTTGACCCCGACCACCCGCGGATCGTCGGCCAACTCGAGCAGCAACTCATCGGTCGGGATCGGACCCTTGCGGTAAATCAGAGTCGGGGCCTCGACCGCATCGATCACCTCGAGGTAGTAGTCCCGCGCTCCCGCGTCGCTCATGTACGGATGCACAAACGGCATGAACATGATCCCGTCGGCACCCGCCTCGATCGAACGACGAGCGACCTCGGTGGCATGTCCCACCTGCAGGCCGACCGGGGCGAAGATCTGGGCGTCGGGGCCGGATGCCTCGCGGGTGATCCGCACCAGTTCGACCACCTCGTCGGCCGTCAGACTCTGGAATTCACTCGTGCCGGCCGCCGGCAGGTAGACCCGCATCCCGGCTCCGTACATCGACGAGATGTGGTTCGCCTGGACCTCGGTGTTGATCCGGCCCTGGGAATCCAACGCGGTCAAGGGCACCAGGTGGACGGTTCTCAACAGGCTGCTGTCGTATTCGGCGGTCATCGCGTTTTCCTCCGCAGTCGAACTCACTCGGCCATGCGCCAACACCGGCCCCGCAGGGCACTCCCCAGCGATTTACGCAGCAGTGACACGACCGGTCAAGCCAGCGGCTGACCGAGGTACGCTTCTCGCGATACAATTCCACCAGATGTCCGCACTCGCCGACCAGATCCACACCGCCTGCCTGCTCGAGGCCGCCGCCGCCAAGCCGGGCAACGTGCATCCGCGGCAGTCCTTTGACGACATGGACTACTCGGACCTCGTCCGCTCGGCGGATGCCGTCTCCGAGATTCTCGCCAGGGCGCCCGACCAGGGCGTCGGTCCCACGATTCTCGAGGCGACCCGGGCCACCGCCGAAGTGGTCTCCTGCAACACCAACCTGGGCATCATCCTGCTGTTGGCCCCGCTGGCCGCGGTGCCCGAAGATGAGACCCTCGACGAAGGGATCGGCGGGGTGCTCGATCGGCTTGATCGGCTTGATCGGCTTGATCGGCTTGATCGGCTTGATCGGCTTGATCGGCTTGATCGGCCCGATCACCGCGACACCGAGTGTGTCTACCAGGCCATCCGGCTCGCCGCTCCGGGGGGACTGGGACACTCCGACCAACACGACGTCGCAGAGACCCCCAGCGTGCCGCTGATGGAGGCCATGCGGGTGGCCGCCGATCGAGACGGTGTCGCCGCCGCCTACCACGATCGCTTCCAAAAGGTGCTCGACTGGAGCCGAAGGGGGCTGACTGGTGGCGAGTCGTTTGCCGAGGATTGGGAAGCTCAGGTGATCGGGCTGGCTCTGAGCATCCAGGCCGAGCAACCCGACACCCTGATTGCCCGCAAGTGTGGCCAGGCGATCGCGCGAGAAGCCTCGCAACGCGCCCAGGCAGTGCTCGAGGCTGGCTGGCCCTCGCACCCCGATGCCGCGGCGGCATTGAGCCGTTTTGACGGCTGGCTCCGCGAAGACGGGCATCGACGCAATCCCGGCACGACCGCCGATTTGGTCACCGCCGCACTGTTTGCAGCACTCCGCGAGAACCGGATCGTCCCCCCAAACCTCGACTCGCTGGGCAGCCCCTGATCACAACTCCGCCATGCCCTCGGCGACCTCGCGGTGATATGATGAACTGACCATGGAGTCGCACTGCGGGCCTCGGAATCCTCCCATGCAACCCACACGCCTCCCTCGCATCTGCCTCGTGGCCACCGCACTCCTGGTGGCCCTCACGTGGGCCCCCTGCCAGGCACAATTCGGATTCGGTGGCGGCGGCGGCATGGGAGGCGGTGGCGGCGGAATGGGAGGCGGTGGCGGCGGGTTCGGCGGAGGTGGGGGTCAAGGTGGGGGAGGCCGCGGCTTTGCCGGGGGTGTCAAGATCGACGCCGCCGGTGTCGTCTCAACCCGATTCGCCACCAGCCGGGCTCAGCTGCTGGCCCGCAAGAAGGGCCAGTCGCTGGCCAGGAAGTACCTCGCGGGTGATATCAACCGCAAGAGCCCGCTGCGGAAGATCTCGCTGGTCCGGCTCGAACAGGCCTGTGCCCGGTACGAAGGCAAGAAGACGGCGGCACCGCTGGACATCCAGTTCCTGGCCGGGCTGCAGCGGATCGACTACATCTTCGTCGACCCCGAGGGCCAGGACCTGGTGATCGCCGGACCGGCCGAGGGTTTTGCACCCGACGCCGAGGGCCGCGTGGTGGGAGTCAGCACCAGTCGTCCGCCCCTGAGAATCGATGACCTGATCGTCGCGCTGCGAACCGTCGACTCGCCCGAAGGCCTCGGGGTCTCGATCGACCCCGTCCCCGATCGACTCGAACAGGCCAAACGCTTCCTGCAACGAAACAGCTCGACCACGTCGGTCGCTGCCATCCGCCGCCGGTTCGCGCAATTGGCCAAGATCCTGGGACCTCAGACCATCCGAGTCTGGGGCGTGCCCCCGGATTCGCACTTCGCCCAGGCCATGGTCGAAGCGGACATCCAGATGAAGTACATCGCCCTGGGCAGGCAGGCCAACAGGGTGCCGGGACTCCGCAGCCACCTCTCGCTGCTCAAACCCCAGGGCAACTCGATGCAACGCTGGTGGGCCACGCCGCTTTATGAGGCGATCTACACCACCGAAGACCGGCTCGCGTTTCAACTGGCCGGACAACGCGTCCAGATCCTCGCCCAGGAAGAACTTCACGGCCCCGGGGGCCAACGAATCGATGCGGCCGTGACTCGTGTCACCACCAAGCAGTTTGCCAAGATCTTCACCGCGAAGTTCTCGCAGCTGGCCGACCGGTCACCGATCTTCGCCGAACTGCAGAACCTGATCGACCTCAGCATCCTCGCCGCCTTGTTCCGCAAGGAGGATCTGCCCCGGCGGGTCGGCTGGGACATGAAGTTCTTCCTGTCCCCGGAACGTGCCAATCTGGCCAGGGGAGCCGTCCCCAAGCAGATCCGCTCGATCTACAACACCCGCAACGTCCGCGGACGGCTGATCCTGGGCCTGGTCTCTGGAGGCGTGGTGCTGAGCCCGAAACAGACCGTCAGACGGATCCCGACCAGGATCGCCGAAGACAGCAAGTTTGGAGAACGACGGCTCAAAGCCCTGCGGATGACTCCTCCCGAGAAATGGTGGTGGGATTGATCCTCCCCCCCCTCCCCCTCCTCCTCCTCCGCCAAAACAAAACACTCTCTCCTGCGGACCGACTCCGATGACCGATTCTCCCCTGCTGGATTCTTCCGACAGCACCTCGCCCTTCATCCAGGAAACGACGGCCGAGAAATTCGAGCAGGACGTGGTGGTCCGCTCGCAGGATCTCCCGATCGTGATCGACTTCTGGGCCCCCTGGTGCGATCCCTGCCGCCAGTTGACGCCGCTGCTCGAGAAGCTGGTGATCGAGGACGGCGGGCGGTGGCTGCTGGTCAAGGTCAACATCGACGACTGCCAGGAACTGGCCCAGGGCTTCGGGGTCGAGTCGATTCCTCTGCTGATCGCCTTCCTCGACGGCCAACCCGTCGACAGCGCTCCGGGTGTCTTGACCGAGGAGCAGCTGCGCGAGTGGCTGGCCCGCTTTGTGCCCTCGGCAGCTTCGGTCCTGGTCTCCGACGGCGAAGCCCTCGAAGCCGACGAGCCCGCCAAAGCTGCGGCGAAGTACCGCGAGGCGCTGGTGTTGGAACCGGACAATGCCGAGTTGAAGATCCGTTTGGCCCGGGTGGCAATGACGCTCGACGACACCGCCGGCGCCGCGGCCCTGGTCGGAGAACTCGAGCAACGAGGCTTTCTCGAGCCCGAGGCCCAGGCCCTCAAGGACCAGCTCGACATTACCAGCTCGGCCAGCCTCTCCGGCGGCATCACCGAGGCCAGGAAGGCCGCCGAGGAGTCGCCCGGGGAGGAGAACCTGCAGTTGAAACTCGCCGAGGCGTTGGCGGCCGAGCGGCAGTTTGAGGAGGCCTTCGAGGTCTGCCTGGGAATCGTCCAGCGCGATCGCGACGGGCTGGGACAAGATGCCCGCGACGCGCTGGTCACCTTCTTCGGCATGCCGACGGCCAACCCCGAACTGGTCAGCACCGCCCGTCGACGATTGGCCACGCTGCTGTACTGATCCCCCTGGGCCGGGGCGTGCGAACCACCGGGACCAGTGACTAAGATGGTCGCAGACGACATGACACTCACCAGAGGTCCCTCGATGCTTCGTCCCTGCCTCATCACCCTGATCACCCTGATCACCCTGATCACCGGGCTGCTGTTGGTCCCGGCCCAGGCCCAGGCCGGCTCGATTCGCAGCACCGCCGTCGTCGACCTCGATTTCAACGAAAAGGCAGGCCCCGCCGTCGACACCGCTTCGGCGGGCCAGGCCAACAACTCCGGCCGGCTGCTCGCCGGAGCCCGCCGCGTGCCGAGCCCGTTCGCGACCCCCCGCGGCGGCCGTGCCGTGCTGCTCGAGGCCGCTCGCAAACAGTTCATCCAGATCCCCAGCACCCCCGACACCTCTCGACCCAACGCCGTCTCGATCGCCATGCTACTGGTCAACTTCCATGGACCCGCTGACGCCGGCCTCCACGGACTCTTCGCCAAACGGTCCTCCGACAAGACCGCTCGCTCCAACTACGGGCTCAACTTCCAGCCCAAGGGCAACCTGCTGCAACTCTACGTCAACGACGGCAGCGGATTCCGAGTGGTCCGCTACAGCGTCAGTGGAGTGCTCGGGTCGCGTCAACGAGTCCACCTGGTCGCTGCCCTGGCCATCGGTGATGCACCCGGAGCCGACTCCGACACCGACGCCGACGACCTGCGTGTGCGACTGTTCGTCAACGGCAAGCCCGCCACTCGAATCGGCAAGCCCGATCGGGATCTGGCCGTTGGAACCGATATCTGGCTGCTGGACGTCAAGACCGACATGCTCCAGAATTCGGCGCCGCTGACACTGGGAGCCAGCACGCCCTCCGCCGAACACTTCAGCGGAGTCATCGACGAGTTTCAGTTGTTCGACCGCGAGTTGACCGCTGCCGAGGCGGCCGGGCTGTTTGCCGAGGTCGCCGGAGCGGATGCGGACAAGCGGTTTGCCAGGGACCGGCAGCCGGTCGCCGGGCTGCCCGCCGTCCCGCAACTCACCGGCGTCTCACTCAGAGGACTCCAGATCGGGCAGACCACCCGCCTGGTACTCACCGGCAAGAACCTCGCACCCAACCCCCTGCTGCTGGCTCCACTGAGTGGCATCGAGACCAAGGTGGTCGAGGGGTCCAACGGCCAAACACTGACGCTCGACATCACGCTCGCCGACACGGCTCCGGCCGGGCTGTTTCCCGTCCGCGTTGCCACCGCAGGCGGTCTCAGCAATCCCCTGACCCTCGCCGTCGACCGCCTGCCTCAACGACCCGTCACCGCCGTGACCCAGAAGACCCCCGCCCAACTGCCGGTGGCCGTCTCGGGCCTGATCACCGGGTCGGACATTTCACGCAGCTTCGTGACGGCGAAAAAGGGACAGCGGCTGGTGGCCGACGTCGAGGCACGTCGGCTGGGAGCACAATGCGAACCGGTGGTCGAGATCAAGAACGACCAGGGCACACCGCTGGCGATCGAGTGGTCAAAGGTTCCTCTGCGGGGGGACACCCGGGCCGAGGTCACGGTGCCCGAGGACGGGGTCTACACCATCGAAGTCCACGACCTCAGCTACAAGGCACCCGCCAACAGCCACTTCAGGGTCAAGATCGGTGACCTGGTGCTGATCGACGCGCTGTTCCCACCCGCCGCGGCCGCCGGAACAGAAGTCCGAGTGACCCCCGTCGGGACCGGGCTGCCCGAAGGCACAACCCTGGCCGTCGACCTCAGGAAAGCACTCCTGCAGACCGGCACACTGGTCACCACGCCCAGGGACGCCGGACTGCTCGGACCCGCACCGGTGCTGCGAGTCACCCGCGGAACCGAAGTCGTCGAAAGCAACAAGCCGGGAACCGTGATCGATATCAGGTTCTCAGACACGCTCAAGGCCCCGCTGACGATCAGCGGCAGAATCTCGAAGCCCGGTGAGGTCGATCGATACGCACTGGATGTCAGCCCCGGACAGAAACTCCGACTCAGCCTCGCCGGTCGGGCCATCGATTCGCCGATCGACGGGGAATTGACCGTCCTGGTCGACGCAAAGGCCGTGGCCACGAGCCAGGATCGGGTCGGTTCGCGAGACCCTCAGCTGGACTTCACAGTCCCCGACAAGGTGACTCGCATCGAGGTCACCGTCGGTGATCTCTACGGTCGAGGAGGCTCGCACTTCCTGTATCGGCTCGAATCCAACCCGATCGGTCGCCCCGACTTTTCGCTGGCACTGCAGACGCCGCAGCTCAACCTGCCTCGAGTCGGCTCGGGACTGCTCAAGCTGCAGATCACCCGAGCCGGTTACGACGGCCCGATTGCCCTGGCGGCCATCGGCGACGACCAGGTCACTCTGCAGCCGAAGCTGATCCCCGCCGGAATCACCGGAGTGGTCTCGATCACAGTCACCCGCTCCGCCGGCGGAGACGCCGGTGCCTTGCGGTCATTGAGCCTGGTCGGCGAATCGGTCGGCACCAAGCCCCTCCTGCGTCGCAATGCTCGAGTCGCCAATCAGTCGGTTCCCGGTCACGAGGACCTGCTGCCGGTGGGGCTGACCCGCCCCAGCGGCGCCGCGATCGAGATCGTCTCGGCTCCCCTGGCAATCTACCGTGGCCTGCCCGCACGAGTGACCGTCGCGGCCCGCGGCCTGGCACCGGACAACCGCGACGGACAGGCCGTCCGCATCGCATCGCTCTCCAACGAACCCCGACGCCCGATCGATCCCAAGAAACCCGGCAAGGGCAACAAGCCGATCGTCAGGGCCCTGACCAACCAGGCGGCGACCATCGGCGGTGCACCCGCGTCGATCACGCTGACCGTCCCGGTCGATGTCCCCGCCACCGCGATCGAATTCGTGCTGCAGGGTGACCTGCTCGCTCACGGCTACGCCACCGCAGTCCAGGGACGGATCTACTCAACACCCTTCCGGGTCCCGGTCCGAAACGCCGTGGCCGTCGCCTTCGATCCCAAGACCACAACCCTCGCCAGTAATACCGTCAACCAGGTCAAGGGCACCCTGACTCGTGACCCAGGCTTCAGTGGAGCGGTGGAACTGGAAATCGTGATCGACAAGAGACTTCCCGGGTTCCAGGGAGGCAAGACCGTCGTCCCCGCCGGAGTCACCTCCTTCACGATCGCGATCACCAGCGGACAGGAAAACGAGGCCCGCGTGCTGCCCGGGATCCAACTGCTCGTGAAGGCCGCTCGAGGCGGACCGCTGCTGCCCACTCGGATCATTCAGCTCCGCAGCCTGCCGCCCAAACCCGCTGCCAAGGCCAAGAAGGCGGCCAAGTAGACGGCCCACTCGAACCGCTACTGGGCCTGCGAGCGACTCCCATCGGGTGAACCCGAGATCGTGACGCCGACGGGCAACGGCCTTGCAGCAACACGGAAACCGGCCCGGTGGGCCGCCGCCTGCAGGCGACGCAGGCCCGAAAAACTGTCGGGATAGACCCAGAAGGTCAACGGCGTGCCCGGATCGCTCGCCCGCAAGACCGTCTGGTATCGCGAACCACTCGAAAGAGCCCTCCCGATCGACTCCGACTCGAGCTCGGGCTCGGGGCGGATCGTCCAATGCGTCACCGCAATCCGGACCATCCCCCGACCGTGCCGCAACCCGTCAACCAGCCGCAACGGCTGCCGCTCGACGGTGTATTCCATCACGAAACCACCGACCGGCCCGACGACACCCTCGTGCCGGGAATACCGTGACATCACGCGCCCGTAGCGGGCCAACTGGTCGCGAACCCGCCGCTTGAGACTCTCGAGTGGGATCCGGGCCACGCGACCGTCACGGACATGAAAGTGCTGCTCGTTGCCACGGACGGCACGGCCCACGGGAGTCAACCGGTGTCGTACCTCGACCACCGAACTCGTTGGAGTCGTAAGCAGTGTTTCCAGTTTCCGGCGTGCCGCCTGGTCACTCGCTTCAAGTGCCACAACACCCACGCGAGACCGGTCGACCTCTGCACCAAGACGCTCGACCTCAGAATCCCGCACGGCACCACGCCCCCGCAACCGCTGGAGATCCGCTTGCCGAACTGACAGATCGCTGCGAACCGCTCTCAGCCTCTCGACGGTGTCACCGAGTTGCTCACCAAGCACCGCAACCTGATCGACCAGATCGGTCACCTCGTCGGTCCGATCGACAACCGCCGGGGCAGTCGCTCGAGGCCGATGGTCGAACTCGGGTTCGACCACCCCGATCGGCGGCGGTTCGAGTGCATCGGCCTCCGCAATCAACTCGACAGCAGGCTCAACAACCCTCTGCGGCAGATCGACCGGTGCCCGGCTGGCCCGCACGCCGGCCACGACAATCAGGATGATCAGGATCCCGACAATGTTGGCGACGATGTCGAGGAACGAATCGTCTCCGCCCGCCTGCTGGTCTGTTCGCTGTCGTCGGGTCACGGCAGCGGCTCCTGGAACAGGCCCTGCATCAGCCGAATCGGAGGCAGCGAGGGGGGCGGCAGGACGAACTCGACCGATGTCGAGATCCGCCAACTGCGGAACAGGCCGTTGAGCCGTTCGTAGAACAGGAATCCGCCCGGGGTGACCTCAAATTGAATCGCCGGCACCCAGTAGAACCTCTCGGGCGGAGACCCCCAGCTGCGAGCGGTCAGTTGGACGGCACGGATCACCTTCTGACGAATCTCCGCAGTCGAGAGCTCACCACCTCCGTCGGTGGTGATGTCAATCCGAGGCTGCTCGGCAACCGTGATCCGGGTGGGGTCGATCCGGACACGAACCCGGCGTTCGTAGCCGATCGTCGCACCCAGCGACGCGACACCCCAGCGGCGAGGCGGCCCACCGCTGGACTGCCCCGAACTCCCCGCCGATGACCCGCCTGGCGACGGCGATCCCACCGTCAGCGATTCGAAGGTCGGAGCCTCGCCGGGGCGACCCGTCGTGCCGCTCCCGGCCGACTTGCGTGTCTCTCCCGCAGCCGGCCGACCCGAGCCTCCCCCGTCCTTCACACCGTCCTTCACACCGTCCTTCACACCGTCCTTCACACCGTCCTTCACACCATCCTTCACACCATCCTTCACACCATCCTTCACACCATCCTTCACACCATCCTTCACACCATCCTTCACACCATCCTTCACACCATCCTTCACCCCATCCTTCACACCATCCTTCGCCCCATCCTTCACCCCGTCCTCAGTCACCTCGTTCGGCGGTCTCTGTCCATCGACCCGACGACCG
>Ga0310123_10000913_pt1 | contig 25648 bp, 18 predicted proteins | sample CB6_AW_1057_MG_FD_203505 | JGI IMG/M metagenome (GOLD analysis project Ga0310123, IMG submission 203505) | Marine microbial communities from Western Arctic Ocean, Canada - CB6_AW_1057 | ecosystem: Environmental > Aquatic > Marine > Oceanic | place: Canada: Western Arctic Ocean | collected... | reverse complement strand
CGCGGATGTGGCTGAAATGAATACATTGATGAAGAGGTTGGATAGGGCTGAACGGTGGATGCAAGCAAATGTTCGGAGCGAAGACGGCTTCAATTTGAATGGCGAAACAGTTATCCACGAGGCCAACATCATCGCTGCGCTGGCAAAGGTCACGACAACTGAAGGATATGGATATTCCGAGGATGAAAATTTTCTAGGCTATGCCGTTCCGTTGATCGAGGCATGCCGGAAGATGATCATGGCAGTTGAGGAACAGAACTATGCAGCTTTTGATGAAGGACTGAACCGTATGTCACAGTCATGTACGGGTTGTCACAGCGAATTTCGCAATTGATACACAAATGGCTCGATCAAAGATGATGATACGCATTCATACGTCAATTCTTTTCCTGGTCGTATTCTATTTTGCGGATGCGGTTTGTGCCGATGTCATTGAACTTGTTACGGGACAAAAAATCGAAGGGCCCGTGCTGAAAGAGGGCTCGGACGACTTATTTGTTGACATCGGAGTCGACGTGGTTCGTATTCCGTTGAATCAGATCAAATTGCGAGTCAAAACATCTGGGAAGAAGGCCACTTCGACCGGTGTGCGCGAAGACGAAATCTACAGTACTGCCAAGCTGCCGGTTCGCAGCATCAAAGAGCTGGCCGAGAAATTTGGGGCCGGTGTCGTTCTAATTCAAACGCCTAGCGGCCTAGGTTCGGGATTCATTCTGAACCGTCGCGGCCATTGTGTGACGAACTACCACGTGATCGAGCGGGAAACTCGGATCGCAGCAACGCTTTTTCAGAGGAACAAGAATTCTGAATTTACTCGTCGGCGCATCGACGACGTCAAAATCCTCGCATTGAATCCTTTCTTCGACCTCGCTTTGTTGCAGATCCCTGTGCAGAAGGAAATTGAATTCCGCCCTGTTGTTTTGGCCAGCGATGACGATCGACAGGAGGGTGACGAAGTCTTCGCAATTGGGAATCCATTAGGGCTGGAACGTTCGTTGTCACGGGGCATCGTGAGCACCAGGAATCGCAACCGTGGCGGGCTGGTTTATATCCAAACGACCGCGCAAATCAATCCGGGTAATAGCGGTGGCCCGTTGTTCAATTCTCGCGGCGAAGTTGTAGGTGTGACTAACATGAAATTGATGTTTGCTGAAGGACTGGGTTTTGCCATACCCGTGGCCTATTTGAAGCACTTTTTGGACAATCACGACGCTTTTGTTTTTGACAAGAACAACGCTAACACCGGCTATCACTACCTACCTGCCCCGCGCCGGCGGAACCCGGCCGACCCGCCACAACAATAGGTTCCATTTTTCCAAAGGAGTTGCAACGCTCTTTTGCCGGTCAAGATGACACTGATCGTGCGGAAGAGAACCTTCGTGTCGTTGCGAAAACAGCAATTTTGAAGGTAAAGCAAGTCTGAAGCGACTTTGCGATGGGTGCTGGCAAGGCTGGTGTCATAGCTATTGATAACCTGAGCCAAACCGGTCAGTCCCGGCCGGAGTCCTAATCGCTCTAAATAGTTGGGGATCTCGTACGACAATTGTTCGATGAATTCGGGGCGCTCTGGTCGTGGTCCGACCAGAGACATGTCGTCGCCCAGGACGTTCCATAATTGTAACGGTTACCTCGCCGCTGAACTGATCTGTTGTTTCAAACAGCTTGGCCACCGTGTGTCATGACTCAACTCGTCAGTCAATTACTCAGCGACGTTGACAACATTTCTCGATTCGAAGCCTGAGGATTCACGACAGCAGCAAATTCAGATCTTCAACCGAAAGGTCGTTCAACATGCGGTTGTTTTCCTGGAGAATTGCATCGGCGAGGTCACGCTTTTTGTGTTGCAGTTTCGCGATCTTTTCCTCGACCGTGTCGCGGCAAATCAGCCGATAGGCGAAGACTTGACGAGTTTGACCGACTCGATGAGCACGGTCAATCGCCTGTGCCTCGACGGCAGGATTCCACCACGGGTCCAATAAGAACACGTAATCAGCCGCGGTCAAGTTTAAGCCCAAGCCACCCGCTTTGAGGCTGATTAGAAACACCCCGCAATCGGAATCAGTCTGGAAACGTTCAATCACGGCTTGACGATTGCGAGTTTTGCCGTCCAGGTATTCGTACGTGATTTTTCGCAAATCGAGGTGTTGTTTGACGATTGCTAACATGCTAGTGAATTGGGAAAACACAAGTGACTTGTGTCCTTCCGCAAACAACTCTTCAAGATGCGGACAAAGAACGTCAAGCTTCGCCGACGTTTCGTGCTGAGACGTTTTGTCCAAAAGCGCTGGATGGCAGGCTATCTGTCTGAGCCGCAACAAAGCCTCAAGCACGTGAATTTTTGATTTTTTCAAGCCCTGATGCTCAATGAGTCCCATCAATGAATGATGGTAATGATCACGCATCTGCTGGTAAAGGCGGTGTTGTTTGTCTCCCATCTCGCAGTAAATCGTTTGCTCGACCTTTTCAGGCAGTTCGCTGGCGACCTGAGCTTTGGTGCGTCGCAGAATGAATGGGCATAGTCCTTGTGCCAAAATTTTGCGCGACGGCCCATCGATAGATTCGGTCGCGAATAGTTTGAAGATTGAGCTGTGTCCTAGCATACCCGGATTGAGGAACTCAAAAATCGACCATAAATCGCTTAAGTGATTTTCTATTGGTGTGCCGCTCAGTGCCACGCGATGTTGCGCTTGCAACAATCGCGAAGCCTTCGCGGTTTGTGAACCTGCATTCTTGATCGTCTGTGCTTCGTCAAGAATGACGTAGTCAAAAGCAATATCCTTTAGCTCGAGCACGTCTCGCCGCAACGTTCCATACGTTGTCAGGACGATGTCGTATTCGAAGAAATCAGCTCTCAGTCGGCCGCGATCCATACCGATATATTGCAGCACCTTCAACGACGGTGTGAATCGAGTGCATTCCTGCTGCCAATTAAACAGCAGCGATTTGGGAACGATAATCAGCGAGGGTCTTCGTTTATCATTTCTTTTCTGATGACGAATCTGGAGCGCGGCCAACATTTGCACTGTTTTTCCCAGCCCCATGTCGTCCGCCAGGCAGCCGCCGAAGCTGAACTCTCGAAGAAAGTTCAACCAACCGAGTCCTTCGCGTTGGTACCGGCGTAGTTCGCCGTCAAATCCATCAGGTTCGCTGACTGTGGAGATTCCGCCAAACGTTTGCAGTTTCTCACGGATATCATTGAATTTCGAGTCGTAATCAACGGACTTCTGACTGGCCAGCAGGGCGTCCAGCAGTCCCACTTGGCTGGTAGCAAAGCGCACGTGCTCGTCGTCGGCGACACCCAAGCTCCCTAACAGCCCGTACTCGCGGAACCAGTCTTCGGGGATGATCCCGATCGAGCCGTCGTCAAGTCGTACCGTGCTGTCTCCTCGCGTCAGTGCCGAAAGTAGTTCCGGGAACGGCAGCGTTCGTCCCTCGAAGTCAATGTCGGCGTGCAATTCGAACCAGTCAATCCCGGATTTGACCCGAAATCGCAATTCCGCAGGTTGTCGGACTTGCTGTCCTTCAGCGCGAATCTTCCAGTCAAGTCCGATGATGGAACGCACAGCAGCTCCCAGGTCGCGGCCGCGAATTTCAATGTCGTGACCGTTTGCTCGCCGATTCAAAACTCGTCGAAATCCGTGAGCCTCCAATTGCGACCATGCTTGATCTTCATATGGTCGGTCTCGCAAGAGGCATCGGCCCTGATCACGCTGGACAATTGTTCCCTGCCGGCTGGAGCCGCGAATCAATGTCCCGAGGTACTCGAAGTAAACATCCCCCTGCAATCGTTCGTGATGCCACTGCGAGCCCGGCGGTGACTGGATGACTAAATGGGGAATTGGTGTCGGGCGCAATTCTTGCAATCGAAGTTCTGCAGGGAGTTCTAGTGGCGGCAGCGCCGGCATATACATTAGCTGGTCCACGAAGTCGTTCTCCTCACCCGCCGGAACGGTGAATGATTGATTGTGCCGCAGCAAGTCGACCCATTCGAATGCACCACAATCTTCGAGTCGACTGATATGTGTGTTGGTCAACACCAAACCACCAGGGACGACAAGTCGTGCGTGTTCCAATGACAAAATATCAGGTTCGCGTCGAAGTAAGCCTTCCAGTCGCCATAACTGTTGTGTGTCATCGACAACCAACTTCATGCGGAATTCCCATGCCGGGCCATCGTCCCATACCAAAGATTCCTGGCTCGACTCGTCCATTTCAGGGAATCGGACACGCCCTGTCGCACACATCATGGGCAACAGAAGATCGCACAATTCGTGAGGCACTTGAAACCGGTGGACCGCAGTTTGAAGGTCAGCTTGTTGAGCGTGCCAGTTTGTGCTGACTGCCGTGCCGCCGAATAGGCAAGCAAGAATATGACGGTCGGCTTCGTGGTCTACTTCGTTCAGTTGGCTCGGACGTAGCTTGAGCGGTTTTTTCTTGCCCCATTGACCGTCGTTGCGTCGCTGCCGTTGCAATACGTCAATTACGAGTTGGCGATCATGCTGGCTTTGTTCAAGGTCGATCACGTAATCGATTTCTCGGCAACGGACTGCTGCTGTTGATTCAGAATCGGTCCCTTCCAGTTTTTTCCGCAACTGGTCCAGACTAACCTCCCATTCCCTCCGTGGCAGCGCGATAGAAGAGTTCGAACGTTTTCGTCGAGGTGACTCTGATAGTTGAAATAAATCACCAGGAAAATCTTCAGCGAAAATATCATCGGCGAAGTCAATTGATTTTGAATCGACAGTGAATGGAGGAATATAGCCTGGTTTAGGAGATCCAGCCAGAATGCTACCCTCGTCGACCGCCAGAATGGTTGCCCAAAGATGTTTACAGTTGGTGTCCGGGCGTTTGCCCTTGGAACACGTGCAGGACATGCGTAACTGGTCGTTCTGGCGAAGTAACTGTGTTTGATAATCGGTGCCGTCGCGCACCACAGCGTCGACTCGCTCGCTCGTTACGCGGGTGATAGCGACTCGCTCCGTTTGCAGATAAGCAGCACCTCGGAAGCGAATGTCTCCGCGAAAATCACACTCCAAGAATTCGGATAGCGTCACGGATAAATCCTCACCTCTGTGCGCAACCTATGCGACATTGTGGAGTTTCGAGTATCGATAGTCCAAAATGTGAATCGAATGAAGTGGTATGCATTCGGGCGTCGGGCCACCAACATTCACTAGGTTCGCAATTTGCGAGAGCACTTCTGGCAAGCGTATCGAAATTTTGTCCGATTTGGCCAGCCCAAGGGGGGAATTTCTCACCGCAAAACGGAAATCATTTGCGGAATTTGCGACGAAGTGTGCACAAACGGTCGGACAAACTAAAATGCCCTCAGTACAAAGCCTAATTTTACATTTATTGCTACCATAAATAAGCGCATAATCTTGCATACAGTTCACAATTCCTCTGCCTGTTCAAGTGATTTAGTCCTTTGAAACGTTTTCAAGTTACTCCAAAGCGTCGTTATCTATCCCGCTTCGATCCGAAGCGTGTACCGCACACATTTGCCGACGTACTGATTATTGGTGGCGGAATCGCGGGAATTCGCGCGGCGTTGGCAGTCGATCCCGGACTGCACGTCATTGTTGTGACTAAAGATGTTCTATCACAATCGAATAGCGCGTATGCCCAAGGCGGTATCGCCGGCGTACTAGATCCGTTGGACAATGTTGCCAGTCACGCTGCTGATACCATCGCCGCAGGAAAAGGTATGTGTGACCGCGCGATTGTCGAGATGGTCGTCCGCGAGGCCCCCGAACGAATTCACGAACTGATTCAATTCGGCACGCAATTCGACAAACTTAACGGTGAAATCGCACTGACTCGGGAAGGTGGACACAGCCATCGTCGAGTGGCCCACGCGTTGGGTGATGCGACTGGAAAAGAATTAATGCGGGCCATGATTAAGCGCATTCGGGATGTGCATTCCATCCAAATCTGGGAAACAACCTTCACTATTGACTTGTTGACTCAGCATGATGCATGTCGCGGAGCTCTCGTTTGGAGCCAGCAATTCGGAAAGACCTTTATTTGGGCTAAACAGACGATCCTGGCCACCGGCGGAGCCGGACGGATTTACCGCGAATCGACAAATCCAGAAATCGCGACCGCCGACGGTCACGCCATCGGGTTCCGGGCTGGTGCTGAATTACGTGACATGGAATTCATGCAGTTCCATCCTACCGTACTGTACATCGCCGGCAGTGCTCGTCACTTAATTTCCGAAGCCGTGCGAGGCGAAGGCGCATACTTGCGCAATTGTCATGGGGATCGTTTTATGGATGAATATGACCTCGCTTTTGAATTAGCACCTCGAGATGTCGTCAGCCGAGCGATCAACGACCAAATGACTAAGACTCGGCATCCCTGTGTCTACCTAGATCTGAAGCATCTTGACCGGCAATTGATTCTGGACCGATTTCCCCATGTTGGTAAGGTTTGCGCCGAATTCGGAATAGATATTACCTGCGATCTGATTCCTGTTCGTCCGGGCGCGCACTACATCATCGGCGGGCTGTCGATCGATGATTGTGGCCGTACTACATTGGCTGGACTGTGGGCTGTTGGCGAGGTCTCGGCTAGCGGATTGCATGGTGCGAACCGCTTGGGGTCTAATAGCTTGTTGGAGGGACTCGTTTTTGGGTTGCGAGCTGGACAGGAGGCGTCGCGGTTAGCAATGGATCAATCGGATGACTTCAACGTGGTACCGTTGGTTTCGGACTGGTCTGAGCCTGAAGGTGATGACGAGGAACTGAATCTGGTCGATTTGGGCAATTCGCTTAACAGCCTAATGTGGCGAAACGTGGGGATTCAGCGCAATGCCGATGGATTGAAAGACGCCGCCGAACGGGTCGACTTTTGGGATCGATATGTGTCGACACGTGAGTTTTTCGAGCCACGCGGCTGGGAATTCCAGAACTTACTGTTAGTGTCTCGATTGATGATTGCTTCCGCGGCCACCCGTACCGAAAGTCGTGGAGTGCATTTTCGCAGCGACTTTCCGAAAACAGATCCCCAGCAGGCACAACATATCCCTCATGTTATCGTGTGAGAAATGCAACAGCGGGTAGTGCGATGGAATTGATTCAGGCGGAAATTTAGACCGAAGAGCGTTCATGGACGCTTGTGAGCCTTGTTGTTGGGAGTTTTATTGCAGCGATTGGCAGTGAGGAAAAACCAACAAAAAGCTCTTCAGTAATTGCGGTGGGACGTCGTTGTCGAGAACTCGGTGCAAGTCTTCCGGTCGGATGATGCCAAGCAGTCGACTGTCATTGTTCATGACGGGCAGGATTTCACAATATGAGTTTTCGTGGGCGACGCTAGCAAGAATTCCGTGCTGGTAGCCATGCGGGGATACATTCTTGCTGAGGGCCAGTTGATGAGAACGTTCGAGAGAAGATAGCCATCAATTCTTCGGGTAACCTGGCGTCCAGTAGCTCCGATGGTGATAGTACAAAGGTTTACGATACGGATACCGCTTTTTTGTAAGCCAAGTAGCGGTCGTGCCAAAACCGGCACCTCTGATTCGATATATGGAAGTGTCGGTGCGGCATTTCAATCAGAGCACGCTCGACCCGCCAGGCGTTTCTCTCAGACAGCCGCCAGTCCTAACTTGTTAAGATCAGACAGATTGCAAACTCGGAATTTCTACGGATTTTGACGTTCACGCACATTTTGTGTTCTGTAGACCAACATGGCGCCATCCACATCGCCTTTTTTGTATAAAGAGCGAGTTTCTTCCATATTCAAGAAGCAGGCGGGTAAAGTGAGGCGTTTTTTGGCTGTGATGTTTGCTTTTCTGGAAAATACCACAAATGGATTCTTAAGCCTAAGATGAACATCGCAGTCTTCCCGTCAACCCAATTCAATAGCGCAGCTTGGTTGTACAAGAGTTGCCAGTTCTGGTCTTCGTAGTCGAATGTCCAAGGTGGTCGAATCGCCCATATTCAGCTTCTGGAGTTCGGTTGACGAGCGGATTACAATACGTCACGAAGTTCTGTGAGAATCGGTGCAGAATCACTTCCTGAATTCGGAGTCTACTCACATGGAAACTGCGAGTTGTATTTTCCGGTCGTTTGTTGTAACCGGTCTGTCGATGGTCGCTGCAATTGGCGTATGGGGTTCCAGTGACATGGCTGCAACGAACGCTGCAGATGTCGTCCATGGAGCAGAAAAAGAACTGACCACCGAACCGGGCCTAACACAGGATCGGGCTATCGCCGAGATTCAGAAATTGAGTGGAATAATCAAGGTTGATGAAAAGAGTCCAGATAAGCCGGTTGTCGAAGTGGACTATCGCGGCACCAAGATCACTGACGCCGGCTTGGCACACTTGAAGGGATTAAGCAATCTCAAAATTCTGGATCTCTACGGCACCCTAGTTAGCGACGCTGGGCTGGAGCATCTCACGCGATTGACTAAACTCCAAACGTTGGATCTCAGCGGCACCCTAGTTAGCGACGCCGGGCTGACGCATCTGGCGATATTGACCAAGCTTCGAATGCTAGACCTCGGCTACACCGAAGTTACAGACGTTGGCCTGGTGCACCTAAAGGGAATGACGAAGCTCCGAACGCTGATCCTCACCGGCACTCATGTCACCGGTGCCGAATTGGTAAGTCTGCAAGGACTGACCAAACTCCAAACACTGGATCTGAACTACTCCCAGGTCACCAATGCCGGACTGGCTCATCTGGCGGCATTGATCAATCTTCAAACGTTGGACCTCAGCGGCACCCAGGTCACCGATGTCGGGTTGGTGCATTTGACTGGATTGAGCAAGCTGCAAGAGCTCACGCTCCACCACCGACTGGTCAGCGATGCTGGTCTGGTGCATCTAAGAGGATTGACCGAACTTCAACGGCTACACCTCAGCGACACACAGATCACCGACGTCGGGCTGGTGCACCTGAAGGGATTGACGAAGCTGAAGTACCTGGACCTTTACCACACTCATATCAGTGACGCTGGACTGGTGCATCTAAAGGGGTTGACCAATCTGCAATATCTGGACGTTCGGGGCAATGACAAGATCACCAGGGCGGGTAAAGAAAATTTCAAACAGTTGATGCCGAGATGCGACATTCCATGATGTTGATCGGTTCGTGCACCAGTCACCGCGTTCAGGTGGCATTTTCGTGTTGTTGGTGGACGACTGATGGTAAAGTTGTTTGAATGTTCGCAATATGGCTCGCATTCTTACAACGCTTTCCAGCAATAAACGTGACATCGGCGCTTGGGACGGAATGGGAAATATTTACCGACGTGGAATTCGAGGTCCTGGAGACGGTAGCATTTGATGCACGATCCTCAGAATGACCGCGAGAGAATCGTCATCACGGGTGTCGGTCTGACCGCGCCGCTTGGAAACAATCTACAGGACTTCCGCTCGAATATTTTGTCCGGAAAGTCCGGCGTCGTCCAATACAAAACTCGCTACATGGGCCCGGTTCTAGCTGGTGTTTGCAACTTCGATACTCTGCGGTACCAAAAGCGGAAGGACGTCCGTCGCGGCACGCGAGCCGGCTCGATCTCCGTCTACTGCGCCAACGAGGCGGTTCGAGATGCGGGACTAGATTGGGAATTAGTCCACAAAGATCGCGTCGGGGTGTTTATCGGGATCACCGAGCACGGCAACGTTGAAACCGAGAACGAAGTCCACGAAATATCTCAATTCGAGTATGACACCAGCGTCTGGTCCCATCACCACAATCCGCGAACGGTGGCGAACAATCCGGCGGGCGAGGTCACCTTAAGCCTTAAGATCACCGGCCCGCATTTGACGTTAGGAGCGGCCTGTGCAGCAGGAAACGCTGGATTCATACATGCTTCTCAGATGTTACGTCTTAACGAAGTCGACCTTGTGATTGCCGGTGGGGTCTCGGAGAGTATTCATACGTTCGGTATCTTCGCTAGCTTTCAAAGCCAGAGTGCATTGGCTACTCACCAGGACCCTGCCAAGGCCTGTCGTCCTTTTGACGTAGATCGCACCGGCATTGTCGTGTCCGAAGGGGGTGGACTGTGTGTTATCGAAAGATTGCCCGACGCGATACGTCGCGGGGCCAAGATTTACGGTGAAATTGTGGGCTACGCCATGAATTCCGACGCCACTGATTTCGTGTTGCCGCATGCCGGACGCCAGGCGGAATGCATTCGGCTGTCTTTGTCGCGAGCTGGCCTAGAACCGAAGCAAATTGACATTATTAGTACGCACGCCACCGCGACCGAGCAAGGCGATATCGAAGAAGCGACGGCTCTGCGGGACGTCTTTGGTGACGATCCCGGCGTAGCGATCAACAACACCAAGAGCTTTATCGGGCATGCTATGGGTGCGGCCGGCGCTCTGGAACTGATGGGCAATTTGCCTGCCTTTGACGACAGCATTGTACACGCTACAATTAATCTCGATCATCAGGATCCTAGGTGCGGTTTGAAAAACATCGTTGCCAATAAGCCTCGCCAGAAAAAAAATGTGAACTATATCTTGAACAACTCCTTTGGCATGTTGGGAATCAATTCGTCCGTCATTGTGAAGAAGTTTTGTTCCCTGTGAATTAGCGTTTCGGATGAGCTGACCTAATTTGTCTGTTGAAGATCGACTGCTGGAGTGAAGTGTATGGCCCCGGAACAAATCAGACAGGTCATCCATGATATTCTGACGCGAATTGCCCCGGATGAAGATGTTTCAAACATTCAGGATGCGGTTGCGTTCAGGGAGCAAATGGATTTAGACAGCATGGACTTCCTCGATATCGTTATGGAACTGCGCAAGCACTATCGGATCCAGATTCCCGAGGACGACTACGATCACTTGACGTCAATGAACAGTACGGTGGCTTATTTGACACCGCTGCTTAAAGACGTTGAAAGTTCTGTGTGAGCCAGCTTCAGGTGGACCCAACTTGCGGACTCCTGATTGGCTCAAAGAGACTTCTGCACGTCGCAATTTGCAGGTCCGGCAATTCTCGTGAGTTATCACACGATCATTATCGGCGCCGGGATGTCTGGACTCGCTGCCGGAATCCGGCTGGCTTACTTCGAAAAGTCGGTGTGTGTGCTAGAGCGGCACACGACGATCGGTGGGCTGAATTCCTTTTATCGCTTACGGAATCGCAACCACGACGTTGGCTTGCACGCGGTCACGAACTACGCGATTCCGGGCACAACGACCGGACCGTTAAGCAAACTGCTACGGCAATTGCGGCTGACGTGGGAAGATTTTAGCCTTCATCCACAGAATTATTCGAAAACTATCTTTCCCGGTCAGACCCTGACGTTTACTAACGAGTTTGAAGTCTTGTTGAATCAGGTCGTTGATCAGTTTCCACAACAGGCAGACAACTTTCGAAGGTTACTGCGACGGATTGACGAGCACGATGAGTTGAATTTGAGCATCAAGTTATTGTCGGCTCGCGAGGTGCTGGAAGGCGAAATCAGCGATCCGCTGTTGATCGACATGCTGCTCTGTCCGTTGATGTTCTACGGCAGCCCTACACCGTACGATATGGATTTCAGCCAGTTCGTGATAATGTTCAAAAGTATCTACTACCAAGGTTTCGGTCGGCCGTTGGAAGGGGTGCGCCGTATTCTGCGTAAGTTGGTTCGCAAATTTAAATCACTCGGTGGCGAGCTGAAATTGCACGCAGGCGTGCGATCGATCCTGACGAAAAACGGTTGCGCCACCGGCGTCGTACTGGACGACGGACGTATTTTGGAGGCGAGGCATTTCCTGTCGACCGTCGGTTCGGTGGAAACATTGCGGCTCTGCCAGGGTAGTGACGTTCAAATCAACCAGTATCAACCCGGAGAAATTTCATTCGTCGAAACAATTTTTTCTCTTGATCGCCATCCGTCACAGATCGGGCACAATGAAACGATTATCTTCTACAACGATTCGTCAAAGTTTTACTACGAAAATCCCGAGCACCCGGTCGATGTGCGCAGCGGCATCATTTGCTCGCCGAACAATTTCCAGTACGACACGCCGCTAGTCGACGGAACTATCCGCGTGACAGCGCTGGCCAACCCGGATTATTGGATGAAGCTACCGCAAGACGATTATGTGGCCGAAAAGGAGTACTGGTGCAAGAAAATTGTCGAGTCTGCTTTGCGCTATGTGCCTGATTTTAGACCCTATGTGGTCGACACCGACATGTTTACGCCGCGAACAATCAAGAAGTATACCGGCCACGTCAAGGGGTGCGTCTATGGATCGCCTGAAAAAATACGCAACGGTCGCACATACCTGAACAATCTATTTCTGTGTGGAACGGATCAGGGGTTTTTGGGCATCATCGGGGCAATGCTGTCGGGAATCACCATCGCTAATCTCCATCTCATCAAAGCTGAATAGCTCATCCGTTTACGGAGTTTGTGTTGACCAATCCTCGGCATGGGTTTGCAGAAGAATACCCGTTCGAATCGCATTTTTTTGATCTCGGCGGGCTGAAATACCATTACGTCGACGAAGGGCATGGCGAGACACTGTTGATGGTGCATGGGAATCCAACGTGGAGTTTTGCATGGAGGAACCTTATTAAGGACTTGTCGCACGATTACAGAGTTTTGGCCGTCGATCATATTGGTTGCGGCTTTTCAGACAAACCTGTGGATTACCCATACCATTTACGTCAACACGTCAAGAATCTTTACCTGTTTATTGAATCACTCAAATTGACTCGTATCACCTTGTTCTCACACGACTGGGGCGGGCCAATTGGTATGGGAGTTGCTGGAAATCTTCCAAACCGATTCTCACGGTTCGTTCTGTTTAATACGGCCGTGTTCCGGTCTCGTAGCCTTCCGCTTCGCATAGCGCTATGCCGGATCCCAGTGTTCGGTGCAATGGCCATTCGCGGTCTCAACGTCTTTTCACGCGCGGCACTTTGGATGGCAGTCGCGAAACGCAAACGTATCACCGCGGCCGTCAGATCGGGCTATTTGGCGCCTTACGATTGCTGGCGAAATCGAATTGCCATCCTACGGTTTGTGCAGGACATCCCTTTAAACACGAGCCATCCAAGTTGTTCCGCGTTGACCGAAATCGAACAGCGACTCCCGCAATTCAAGCAAGAACCCATTTTGTTAATTTGGGGGGAGCGCGACTGGTGTTTTACGACTGAATTCCTGCAGGAATTTGAACGTCGTTTTCCACGAGCGGAATCGTTTCGTATTCCAGACTCCGGTCATTATGTATTTGAAGACGCGCACGAGCGGATCATTCCGCGAGTGAGAGAGTTTTTGGCAGCGCATCCGATTGAGACTTGTGAGCCAACAGAGTTGATATGACAGCGTCGCCTAGCACTACGCGACGTAGTAGCTCTTAGATTGCGTTTCCGTATCGACGTGCTTGGGTGGTGGACCAGGACGAAATGCTTCAAATCCTTCAATCTGGTAGAGAGTCAACTGTTGGTTGATTCGCATTTCAATGCGTGTCAACTGGTTTCCTTGTTCTCGCGTCACAAACGTGACGGCGCAGCCCATATCGTCTGACGTCATGCGGCCGGTGCGGCCGATACGATGTACGTAATCATCGCAATACTCGGGGATGTCATAGTTGATGATGTGCGAGATCCCATTGACATCGATCCCACGCCCTACAACGTCTGTCGCGATCAGTAGTCGAACCTTTCCTTCGCGGAAACTTTTCATCACTCGGTCACGTTTGACTTGCGGAAGGTCGCCGTGTAGGTGAGCGACCTTGGGAAGCTTGTTCACAAATTTACGGTGCAGCGCATCTGCACCCCTCTTTGTGCGCGTGAAAACCAACGATTGTTTCGGACGCTCCTTCAATAATAGCTGAACCAGCAATCCGAATTTTCGGTCCGGGTCGACCGTGATGTAGTACTGCCGTATCGAGTCGACAACAATACCATCGCTCGAAAGATCAATCCGTTGTGGATTGCGCATATAGCGTTGGGCTAATCGTTCAACTGGCGGTGGCATCGTCGCGGAAAGCAACAGCGACTGCCGATGTTGGGGACAGCGACGCAGAATCTTTTCGATATCTGGCCGAAAGCCGATGTCCAGCATGCGGTCTGCTTCGTCGAGTACCATGACCTTCAACTCGTTCAGATTCAGCGCTCGACGATTCATCAAATCGATAACTCGGCCGGGCGTCCCGATTATTATTTGAGCCCCTCTTTTCAGGTCGTCCAATTGACGGCGAATCGGCCGCCCACCCACAATGCACACCGTTCTAGCCGAGCTGGCATACGAAAGCCGGCGCGCTTCTTGAGCCACCTGTTCGCTCAATTCACGCGTTGGAGTGAGCACCAACGCTTGCGGGCAGGAGTTGTTCAGGTCGATGCGTTCAAGAATGGGAATGATGAAAGCGGCCGTTTTGCCAGTACCGGTATGGGCTTGTCCGAGACAGTCGATACCTTGAAGGGCGACAGGAAGAAATGCAGCCTGAATGGGGCTAGGTGTCCGGTATTCAACTTTCGTTAACGCCTTCAGTGTGCGATCGCTTAAGCCGAGATCCTGGAAGCGAACCACGGATCTCTCTGCCATTTTCTGCAATGACGTCTCCTTTGTAGACGCTGGCACCTGGGCCAGACGTTCCGCAAACGCAAGTTATTCTATTATTAATCGTTAAGGTATATACCGAAAATAGCTCAGAACCTAATCCGCGTCAATTGATGGATTGATCATTGATTGAGCAGACTCGCTTCTCGAGACGCTCAGAATTGAGAAGACTCAAAGAGGATTGATCGCTCAAGTCATTTGATGCCAGTCAGTTGAGACTATACTTGGGCTCCTCGAAGGCTGTTTCAGGCATTAAACTCCTCGAACGTCAAATGATCATGCTTCTGGTCATACCATGCGATAGAAAATGTGTTCCCTCGTTTGCTCGATCCGACGACTGTGTCGTGCTGTTCGCCTGTCCAAAGTGTATCCGGACCATTGACTTTCTGGCATAGAACGTTTCAATCCCTTTTATCGCACGGCCATTTTTAAATGTCCGATTCAACTGGTTCTTTCGTGACGTCTTCATGGTTTTGGCCGGACAAAGAAAAATGTGCCTCTCGTCGATACTGGCAAAACTTGGAATTTTCTGAGTCTACGGAGTTTTTGAAGTGGCCGCACGAAAAATGTGGCGCGAGCATGAATTGCGCGACAGTTACGATGTCATCATCATCGGCGGCGGTGTACACGGCCTGGCGACCGCGTACTATCTGACGAAGTTGGGCGTTCAAAATATTGCGGTCGTTGAGGCGAAGTACATCGGCTTCGGCGCATCTGGGCGAAACACCGCAATTATTCGCTCCAATTATCGCACCGCGGAAGGAGTAGCCTTCTACGATCTTTCGTTGAAGCTCTATGAGCAATTGGCGGACGAGCTGGATTTCAACATCATGTTTTCCCAACACGGCCACATGACGCTCGCACATACGGAACGAGCTGTCAACGGTTTGCGAGAGCGGGCGAACACAAATCAGTTTTTGGGAGTCAATTCGCGTCTGATCGAGCCGGGCGAGATTCATCAGATTGTCCCAGAATTAAACGTTTTCGGTCCGCAACGTTATCCTATCATGGCGGCACTATACCATCCGCCGGGTGGGATTATTCGACACGATGCAGTGGTTTGGGCGTTTGCTCGTGGAGCGGACCAGGGAGGTGCCCACATCCACCAATTGACAGAAGTTCGAGAGATCGAGTTGGTAAACGGCTCGGTTCAGGCGGTTGTTACAAATCGAGGCCGAATCAAGACTGGGGCGGTTGTGAACGCCACAGCGGGCTACGCCAGCACGGTTTGTGACATGGTTGATTTGATGATTCCAGTCGAAACGCATCAGTTGCAGGCGTTTGTTACCGAGCCGCTGAAGCCGTGGTTGAACACTGTAGTTGTCTCGGCGACATTGCACCTCTATGTTTCGCAAACAGACCGAGGCGAAGTAGTCGTAGGAGGTGAGGTGGAAGATTACAGTAGTTATTCACTGCGAAGTACATTGCAGTTTTCTGAAAGCGCTGCAACTCATTTGCTGGAATTGTTTCCCTTTCTTGGGAATATTCGCATGCTGCGCCAGTGGGCAGGTTTGTGCGACATGACTCCGGACTTTTCGCCGATCATGGGCGAGGTGCCCGACATTCGAGGCTTCTTCCTGACCGTGGGATGGGGAACGTATGGGTTCAAAGCGGGCCCGGCTTCAGGTCATTTGATGGCTCAGCTTATTAATACGGGTCAGACGCCCGACGTGTTGAAGCCGTTTCGTCTGAGCCGATTCTACGAAGACGATCTTGTAGGAGAAAAAGCAGCTGCTGCGGTGTCACATTGACGTGCGAGCGAGATCCTAGCTCACTCAGCGACAGCTGCCGCTTACTTAGAGCAGGTGTCCCGGAGTTCTTAACTAGGGAGGGCGAGGATTTGTCAAGCCGCCGAAATTCCGGCTTAGCTGGAATTTCGCCATCCTAGTTTTCGTTAAAGAGATAAATTTGAGGACACGCTCCTAGAGACTTAAATTCGTGCGAATTTGTACAACTGACCGTCGGACCCGATTTCGCTGCGGTCAAGGTTGTGACTTAAGTCTTACGATTAGGCCACGGTGCTGACCGAAGGTTTCCGGTTGGCGATCAATGTCATATAACTCTTTGACTTGGAGACCTTTGGTCGCGGAAAGTGGCAGTTTAGGAGACCCTGCCACAACTGAGATGTAAACAAGAATAAGGCCGATAGGTCTGGAAATTGGAATACATCAGGACCCAGTGAAGTGTCAACGGAGCGATGTCCACTCCCGAAAAAACCATGTTGGTTATCTGACATGCAACGAGTCTAAAATCTTGCAAGTGTCACAGGTGTCCGCTATGGTAGCCGGAGCGAGTTCGGATGGTGGGTATAGCTCAGTTGGTTAGAGCGCCAGATTGTGGTTCTGGAGGTCGCCGGTTCGAATCCGGTTACTCACCCTTGGCTCATCTACATTCGATGCGTTGCAATTGCTCGTAAACCCTTGCCGTGTCAGGATTTTTTTAGTTGCCATCGAATGTCGGATTCGATGGCTGTTCTGTCTCAATCGTTTGCACCGAGTTGTATGAAATGTCGTCAACACCGGCAACCACACTTTTTCCGTTATCGGTTTCCGTCGCCTCGGTGGTCGATGCGGATACAGCAAGTTGTGGGATTCACCGAAGTCGTGTGGTCTGACTTTCGAGAATTTGTTCTAGAACAAATTTTACACTGGATAACCCCGATCGTTTCTGCCGCTCCTTCGTCGCTGTGTCTGACGTAACAAGGTGTAGCAGCACGAAAATTCACTGAGTCGTGAGTGTATTAAATATCGGCGTCGCCAGATCTTCGTCATCCTTCGAGTATAGGAATGCTAAAATGAGTGGCACTCGATTAATTTGGAAACCATAAACTTCGTAGAGCTGCTGAAAGTCTTCGAGCCAGAGTTCGATTGTGGTTCCAGTTCGCGACTAGTTAGCGATGAATCTCTGAGCGGTTCCTTTCGACGTGACACTGCCAACCATCGCCCACTCGTGGCGAACACGCTCAATCGCGTCGCGACATGCTTTCTGGATGTGAGCGTTATCCCCCAATGGCAATTTCATCACCCGTACCGTACACCGAGAGTTGATGCCCTCAACAGCGAAGACAACCGTACCCAGTTTAACAGGCCTCGTAACACACATCGATTGAGGGTAAGAAAACTGTATTCGATCGCTTTCGTAGCGGAGAATGAGCTTGCCGACAACAAGTCGAATTGGTTCGCAATCGATCAAAAGGATGCTGAAAAGCGCAATCGCAATACAACCAAGTACGACAGTACATCGAAACCACAATTTCAGCCAATTCGATTTCATTTCGATATCACTTGGCTAGTCTTAGTCGAGCGACTGGAGCCGAATCGTCTTGATATTTGTGGTAAGGTGGTCAGGATCATTCGAACACGACTGTAAGACAATCGTTTCGTATTGGGAACAGTATGAGTTTAGACCGATAAACCCCTTTGCTGTACGTGCCGCATCCTGAAAGTTTCTCCATGAATTGGTAGCATATCAGCAACTTACGCGAACACCTTGTTATGTGCATTGCTCACCAGCATCATTCACTCTGAGCACATTGGTTTCTGTGCGTCGCTTTGTTTGCAGTCGTTGAATAGGTATGCAATTTCTTTTAGTTCTTTGACAAACTGCTGTCGATTGTCTGGCGAAATCTGGAGTGGTGTTCATCCATTCTATAGGATCCACAAATCAATGTAGTCGTTGACGAATGCGTGGACGAACTTGTTCTTTTGACAGGCGAAGAGAAGCGGTTGGTAAAAGGCCAAAACAAAGATCGAGCCTCCAACGTACATTGCCTCGTACCAGTACCAGAACATTGGGCCGATTGACAGGACGTACAACACCAGGATAATCGTCAGCTTCAAAAGGCTGCGAGTGATCCAGCGGAGAATGCGAGTTCCCATTCGTGCCGTAAGTGACATTCTTTGAGCTTACAATGGTTTTCTGGCAGTGGTCAAATCGGTGCTCGATCGAATCGGCAGGGTGATTGATACCATTGGGCCATCCAAATGTATATTAGCTCAAAATCAAACAAATCCTTGTTCGCGGCACCAATCGATGGTTTTTTTCATTCCGTCAGCGAAATCAACGCGAGGTTGGTAACCGAGTTCTCGACGCGCTTTATCAATGCAGTAGTCAAGATTCAATCCGAGAAACTTGATAGTCGCGCTGGAAAGTAGAGGCGCGTGCTTTTTTCCGAGTAATTTCCAGGTGCCTTCCATCAGCCCAGCCAATATCCTGGCCACCGGCAATGGAACTGACTTTGCAGGCACATTGTAACCGGCCAACGATGCAATCGTCGTGATGAATTCGCGTTTTGTGACGAGCTTTCCGTCGGTGATATTAAACACCTGACCGACGCATTTGTCACGTTCTATGGCGGCAAACACCGCGTCGGCCAGATTTCCGACATAGGTGTTGTTGAGTAACTGCTGGCCGGACCCAAGGAACTTGAACTTCTTTGATTTCAATCGGTTCAGAATCCGCGGCAATACGGTGCGATCGCGCGGCCCGTAAACGAATCCAGGCCGCAGAATTGTCGCCGGCAGTTTATTGTCTTTGATATGATCCAGAACCAGATTTTCGGACTCGACTTTTGTCAGTGTGTAGCCGTCGATTCCTTGAGTGCTGGTTGTTTCCGATTCATCAGTTCCGTAATGATCGCGTGCTTCGTAGACTCCGAGCGAACTGATGTGGACGAAGCGTTTCAATCGTCCAGTCGCCTCAGTTTGTTTCAATAAGTTCTCTAACCCGCGGACGTTGACCGTCCGATATTCGTCAACCGGTCCCCAGTCACCGACTTTGGCGGCGCAGTGCACAATTAACGTGATTCCATCGACAGCGTGCTTCAGTGATTCGGAATCAGTCATGTCTCCGGTGACAATTTCAACACCGCACTGGTCCAAAAAACCACGTTTGCTGCTGGCGCGGATGAGTGCTCGTGTGCGGACACCTTGTTGGCGAGCGTGCTGGGCGACTTGACTGCCCACTAATCCCGTTGCTCCGGTCATTAACAGAAAGTCATTTTTATCGATTTCCAAGGCTGAATTCCTGACGCTAATTGAAATTTATGAAACACTAGCTGTGCTAGCTCGTTGTAATAACAAGTGGGTATTGTCCTATTGGGGCTTGATCAGGTCATGGTATGTTCCAATTCTCAGGTCTGTTGGTCTAGGCGTTCGGGTTCTGACCCTTTGGGTCAACCAGTTTTTCCCCGTACGACAACTCCGATAAAGATTTTGTAGCCGAATTCTCCAGAATGTTGGCATTTTTGTGGTTGCGCTAAAGTCAGGAGATTTAGGCTACGGTCGTTACGCTTCATTCTCCCGCTTCGAAGTGCTTAAGGGCGTTACCATTTGTGCATACCAGTGAGGGGGAGCCCTGGGTTGGAAGAGTCATAAGATCGAGTAGCCCTGATAAGGGCGTAAGAAATCTGCTGCACAAACTCGTTTTGTTCTGTCACAGCTAACTCAAATTGTAGGACACCAACCTTTTGCAAATCGAATGCGAACAGCCTCATTTTCCAGAATTTTAGCTGGTTCGCAAGTGGACGCGAGGTTCATATTTCAATTGAGCATCAACCTTTGCCAGGGCGAATAGTTGTTCGGTGACAGCTTGGGCTGCGTTCGGGCACGCCAGCGATTTCATTGCCCGTTGCATTCGTTGATACAGTGCCTGGTCGGATTGTAAGTCAGTCAATGCGCTGATCAAACGATCGGACAACGAGATTCGATTCGGCGTCTGTTCAACTATTCGAGCCGCTCCCGATTCGGAGAAGACGCGAGCGTTGAGCCATTGATGGTTTTCGGCGGCATGTGGAAACGGTACCAAAATGGCTGGAACACCAGCGCAGGCCAATTCAGCCAGCGTTGTTGCGCCGCCACGGGAAACGACAATGTTTGCTCGTCGATACCATTGACTCACATCGGCAAAGAACGGCTCTACGACACTGTCAATGCTAATGGCGGAATATCGATTGCGAACCAATTCGACTTGTTGTCGGCCAGTTTGATGAACGACCTTCCAGCCGTTAAGTGCCTTCCGGAGTGCTTGTATGGTTGGCAACATTGCTTCGTTTAACGCCACTGCTCCTTGGCTCCCGCCCAGTATTAACAGAGTTGGCGTGGCTTTTTCGACGAATTGTGCGGATTGACAATGCATTGCCGCAATCTGTTGCCGGACCGGGTTGCCGGTCACGCAGAATGGACCACACTTTGATAGATAGTCGGCGGACTGTTCAAATGATAGGCAGATCATTGACGCCCTTCGGCACAGCCAGCGGTTCGCTCGGCCGGGCAGGACGTTTTGCTCTAACAACAGTGTTGGGATCTTTAAGTGCTTGGCAGCCAGGACGACGGGCACGCTGGCAAAGCCGCCTAGACCGATCACTGCGGATGGGGTTATTTGCTGAAGCATCAACTTGGCAAGTCGTATGGCTCTCCAGTTTCGCCAAACGAATCGGATAGGATTCCTTCGGGCCACCTTAGTCGACACGGCTGGCAAGACGTGGTGTTCAAATCCATGGTTCTGGCTGATGTGATGATCGATTTCTCGTTCTGATCCAACAAACACAATCCTTGCGCTGTCGTCGTGTGCGAGAATCTTCTCGGCAACCGCGATCCCGGGAAACAGATGACCTCCTGTCCCACCCCCTGCAAGAATGTACGTCGCTGCATTTCGCACAGTAGCTACTCCATCACACATACTTCAAAGCCGGAGAGTATCGCGGATTCGAGAGACGAGGAAAAGGTGACTTCGATGCCCTCGGATCGATAAGCCGCGATTGTTCCAAAGCGTGTAGGCTAGTTATAGCAAACGCTTTCTGTGTCGGATCTTTGGTCGCTTAACCACAGTTAAACCGCAAACAGCGTGCAAACTCCACTTGCTGTGGTTGTACTGCTCTGGCAGCTGTGATTCCCACCACTAGAAATGTTACGTGTCGCATAAAGATACACACGTTCGAATTCAGTTGGCCATGACGTAATGTTGGCGCTGTGGACCATCAAGATACCAAAGCCCAACAAGACGCATGCAAGAGACACGAACAGGTTCTGCTCGGTTTTCACGGTATTTTCGGACGGCCAAGGTCAATCTGCTCGGTGATTCATTGTTCCATGGAATGGCATTGGCTGTTCATTGGCAGTGCTTGAGACAGATCACTTGAACTTCAACGGCACAAGTAATTAAATTCCGATTGTTCCCAAAAGGGTGGAAGCCGGTCCGACTGACGGTTCTCCATAACCATTCGGTTTTGAAGAAGTACACCAGCCAAACCGGCTTCCGGTTCCCTCTCTCCCTAACGTTGCCTGAATATGCATTAGCGGATTTTCAGGCTGGCCACGGCGATCAGTGCCAATAGGGCCGACCCAATCCAGAACCGCACTACGATTTTCAGTTCATGCTGTCCTTTGAACAAGAAATGATTGTGCAGCGGACTGCAGGCGATCAGCCGATTTCCAGTCACTCGGAACCAACCCACCTGCAGAATGACGCTCAAAGTTTCGAGGACGAAAACGCCGCCGACGAGGACCAGCAGGAACTCCTGTCGAGTTGCCAGCGCCGCCAACCCCAACAGTCCTCCGATCGGTAGCGATCCCGTATCGCCCATGAACACTTGGGCCGGGTAGCAATTGAACCACAAGAAGCCCAGCATTGCACCGACCAGCGCACCCATGACGATGCTCAATTCTCCACTGCCGGGCATGTACGGAATGCTCAAGTAATCGGCCATGATCCTGTGCCCGGCCAGATACGTCAGAGCCGTGAACGCCGAGCCGGCAAATATCATGCAGCCACTGGCCAAACCATCCAATCCATCGGTCAGATTCACGGCGTTGGAACTGCCGACTAGCACGAGTATGCTCCAGATTACAAACCAGCCACCCAGGCAGACCGAGGCGCTACCGATGGGCCACATCAAATCCAGCCCATGACGAGTGTCTTGATGTTCCAGATACAAGCCCCAGCCAATTGCAATTGCCAAGATCACCTGGACGATTAGCTTCGACTTGATCGCCATACCATTCCGCTTGGTACTGAGTTTTATCCAGTCGTCGACTGCGCCCAGGACGGCAAACCCAATGGTGATGGCGAGGCCATATTGCACGTACGGGTTGTTTAAATCACCCCATAAAAGCACGCCGAGAACGACTGCACCGATGACAAAGATCCCTCCCATTGTCGGCGTCGCTTTTTTTCCAGCTTGAATCTGATTCAGACGTTCCGAGTCGCTGTTGACGCGTTCGCGAAACCGTTTTTTTAACCATAGGATCGCAATTGGTCCAAGTAGAATTGCCATCGTGAATGACGAGACGCTGGCCAGTGCGATCCTCGCCGTCAAGAAGACATGCGAATCGCCTGATGAATACAACTCCAGTTGCTTGAGCAGCGGAGCGAAGCTGTGTAATAGCCAAATGAACATATGAGCAAGAATGATTACCTGGAGATCAAATGGGTCAGTGGAGAAGTGTTTCTCCGGGCGCCGAGGAACAACCTCGGCGCCCGGTCAAAATTAGTCCTGCTGTCGAGCGGCTTTTGGAGTGATTGACCCAGTAATCACTTGTTCCAATTACCTTGAATGCTCTCGTTCAACGATTGAACGATGCTTGGATCCCCGCAAATCCTTCGCAGACAGCAGAACCATTCGCTATACGCATACCCACCTGTTTGTACGGGTGATGTGAGTTAATTAGTTCTTTGGATTGATGATTGAGCCATTGGACGACGCGTTCCATGTGCATAGTTCTCGACCCTTTGACTAACACGACGTCATCAGGCTGTAACCGACGCTTCAGACTTTCCAGCAAATCGTTGAAGACCTTGCACGCGTCCAGACAATCGCCGTCCATTCCGGCGTCGCGTGCTCCGCGAATAATGTGTTTCGCTTGTGAGCCGTAGGCCGTCAGGTGATCAATTCCTGCGACAGCCACTTGCCGGCCGACTTCGTAGTGGTAACGACAACTTTCGTCGCCCAATTCCAGCATGTCGCCGATGGCCAGCAACTTCTGGTTTGCCCCTTTCCAATCAGCGAGAACGTCACAAGCGGATAGGACAGATTTGGGATTGGCGTTATACGAATCATCGATTACGGTCCACGGGCCGATTTTCCGGATCTGGCAGCGACCGGATGCCGGTTGGAATTCTTGCAATCCAGCAGCGATTTGTCCTTTGTCCATACCCACTTCACGCGCAATTGCGATGGCTGCTAGAGCGCTGGTCACATGATGTCGACCGGCAATGTTCATTTTGTACTGTTGGGACTCGACTCGGAACGACAGCCGGTTTCTTTGCGTGTTGATGTCCATAGCGCGAAGGTCATTGTCGACACTGCAACCGACGAAGATGACGCGGCAACGTGCTCGCGGTGCCATGTCCCGTACGCTAGCATCATCTCCAGCCAGAACGGCAAAACCGTCTTCGGGCAAGATTTCCAGCAGGTCGCTCTTTTCTCGAACGATCTGGTCAACGCTGCCGAAGCCATCCAAATGAGCTGGCCCGATACCCGTCACCACGCCCACCTTCGGCATGGCGATGTTTGTCAATTGGCGAATTTCGCCGCATTGTGATGCTGCCAGCTCCAAGACAGCGAATTCGTGTTCCGGCTCGATCTGCAGCAAACTTAACGGCACCCCAAAGCGATTGTTGTAGTTGTGTGGACTGCGAGTTCCCTTCCGTTGGCGAGCCAGCGTGACATGAATCATTTCGCGTGTCGTTGTTTTCCCAAAACTGCCCGTTACGCCGATGACGAGTGCATCTTGGATGCCACGATACCAGCGGGAAAAATTCCACAATGCTTTCAACGAGTCGTCGACGATAACGAATCGTCCGGAGATGGAAGGTGTCTTCTGTTGCTCAACGACGCACGCCAAGGCTCCGCGACGTAGTGACTCGGTAACAAAATCGTGACCGTCGTGTCGTTCGCCCTGAAGAGGCCAGAACACATCGCCGGGATAGACCTGCCGCGAGTCGGTCTTAATGCAGTCAAAATCGACATTGTCGTTGTCGATTCCAATCGCTTTTCCGGCTGTCGCGGCCAATAAGTCACGCAGGCAGACTTGTTTCATGATCGAATCGCTGTTGCCTCCGCATGCTGTCGTTCACGCTGCATCAATTGCAGCGCCTGTTGTGCAAGTGCTTCACGAATTACTTCGCGATCATCGAAGGGGAAATATTGCGTACCAATGATTTGTTCACATTCGTGCCCCTTGCCAGCCACTAGCACGCTATCGGCTGGTTGGGCATGGTCCAGCGCCCAACGGATTGCTTGCGCACGATCGATTTCGATGTAAGGTGGTTTAGCCATCGAATCGAAGCCAACCAGAATATCGCCGATAATCTTTCGAGGATCTTCTGTGCGGGGATTATCGCTAGTCACAATAGGCAGATCCGCGCCGGCTGCCGCTTTAGCTAACAGCACGCGCTTGGAACGATCTCGGTCGCCCCCTGCCCCGAAAACACAAAGGACACGACCGTCGGTCAGACTCCGTAATTGATCGATGGCGCGGCGGAGTGCATCGTCTGTATGCGCGTAATCGATGAAAACGTCGTAGGGCTGTCCACAGTCTACACGCTCCATCCGTCCCGGCACGGCATTTAGCGATTCAATTCCCATAGCAATGTCTGCTAGCGAAACATCGAAGTGTCGAGCCACGGCAGCGGCGGCCAGGCAGTTTAAAACGTTATGACGTCCAACCAACCATGTTGACACTTCGACCTGGTCGGCGTCCAAGCCATATGACAGCACGAAACGACTTCCAGAGAGCGATTGATCCAGTATTCTGGCCGTCACATCGGCCGGCTGATTTAGGCCGATCGTCAACACGTTTGCGTGGGCGGACAATTGGTCTCGCAAGGAAATGCTGCCACGATCATCCGCATTCAGCACGGTTAGTGCCCCTGGTTTGCGATGAACTAGAATGCGGGATTTAGCTGCCAGGTAAGCCTTGTAGTTGTGGTGATAGTCGAAGTGATCTTGAGTCACGTTGGTGACGACCGCTACGTCCAGCAATGTTCCGGCAGTACGGTCTTGGTCCAGAGCATGGCTGGAGATTTCAATGGCCGCATGCTCTGTCCCTTGTTGAACCATCTGCGACAGTTGATCCGAAAGCGTTTTCGAATCGGGGGTTGTCAGGTTTGCTCGTTCTGTTGCTGT
>Ga0310123_10000912_pt1 | contig 25650 bp, 21 predicted proteins | sample CB6_AW_1057_MG_FD_203505 | JGI IMG/M metagenome (GOLD analysis project Ga0310123, IMG submission 203505) | Marine microbial communities from Western Arctic Ocean, Canada - CB6_AW_1057 | ecosystem: Environmental > Aquatic > Marine > Oceanic | place: Canada: Western Arctic Ocean | collected... | reverse complement strand
TCGATGACCTTCTGTCGATCAGCGAGGTTCTCCTGAGTCCCCTCAAGCATCCGCTCACGCTTCTTGAACGCCTCCTGCTGTTGCTCGAGGGCCGATTCGCGTCGTTCGAGTTCGGTGCCGCGTTGGTGTTGCTCGTCGCGGACCTGGTTGTGTTCGGCGTCGAGCTCGGACCGCGTCTGCAGCAGTTCTTCTCGGGCGGACAGCTCGGCCGACTTGCGAACCGTCTCAGCCTCTCGCTCGGCGTCGCGAATGATGTCTTGGCGTCGCTGGTTTGCGGCGGCCTTGCGTAAGCGTTCCAGGAGCCAGGTGGCGGTGGCTCCGATCACCAGCGCCACCACGCCGATGCCGACTTGCGTTGCGAGGTCTGCCAAGTACATTTCCGCCTCCCATCGGCTCGATGGCGAGGGGAACCCGGCAGGAGTAGTGCAGCGAGCGTTTCGGGGCGTCGACCCGGTGTACTGGTCTCAACGCCGGTCGTATTCGGACTTCACAAACCGTTCAGACACCCGCCAATCGGCGCAGTGATGGAATGGGGAAGTTGAACCGACGGGGATCCACAGGGGCAGGGGGATGAGACCGCGAGCCGGGCGGAGAAACCAACTGGTCCGGCCGGTCCGCATGCGGGCCAACGCGGCCAGGCAGCCGATCGAAGCGATCAGCAGGACCAGCACCGACGATGCCAGCGCCGAACTCGGTATTTCAACGGAAAACGCCGTCATCCTGAGAGCCCAAGTGAAGCCATGGGAAACGACAATTCTGCAGTGTCCTGATGGGTTCCGGTCGCTGACCGGACCGCTATCTTGTTTGAATCAGTACTGCGGGTCATCCTACCACAGGTCGTCGTGCGGTCAACGGTCCGAGACGCTCGCCCGTTGGGCCGCCGCGTTCCGTTCCTGCAGAGTGAAGCCTCGAGCCATGAATTCTCAAATCGACGCCGTCTTGGGCCTTCCGGGGCAGGTCCTGGCTTGGTGGCAGAGCCTCTCGGTTGACGCAAGCGCCGTGCTGGTTGGGGTCTCAGGTGGAGCTGACAGCGTCGCGCTCCTGCGGTCGATGGTCGGTGACGCGGGCGTCCCGGACCTGCGAGTTGTGGTGGGACATGTGGATCATGGACTCAGGGGTGAGGAGTCTGCCGCTGATGCGGTCTTTGTGGAGCAACTGGCCGAGGCCCTGGGGCTGGAATACGAGGTGGTCCGCGTGGAACTGAACGGGGAGGACTCGGAGGAGGTGTCCAGACGTAGCCGGTACGCGGCGTTGGGGCAGATGGCCGATCGGCATCATTGCGAGGCGATCGTGGTGGCTCATACCCGTGACGACCAGGTGGAAACGGTGTTGCACCATCTGCTGCGGGGCACCGGCTTGAAGGGCCTGGCCGGCATGCCCGGTCGCCAGTCGCTGGGTGAGGGACCGGTGTTGCTGCGGCCGCTGTTGGATGTTGGCCGCGAAGAAGTCGAGTCGTGGCTGCGGTCACTGGGCCAATCCTGGCGGGAGGACGAGACGAACAGCCGGACTCGCTGGACTCGGAACCGAATCCGCCACGACCTGCTGCCGGTGCTCGAGCGGGACTACAACCCGCAGGTTCGTGAGGCGCTGTTGCGGGTGGCGCGGCTTTCGAGCGAGGCGTTGGGGGTGATCGACGAGGCGGTCTCGGGGGTGTGGGACCGGTGCGTGCTCGAGCAGACTCCGTCGGTGGTCCGTCTGTGCGGCCAGACGCTTGGGGGTGTCGCCGAGCCGTTGGTCCGTGCGTTGCTGATGGAGTTGTGGTGTCGTCAGCAGTGGCCGCGGCAGTCGATGAGTTTTGTGCACTGGCAGGCGTTGGCCGAGCTGATCACGACCGGCACGGCAATGGATCTGCCCGGCGGCGTGACCGCACGGCGGAACGGGACGGTGGTACGGATCGAGCGATCCGCGGCTGGCGGCGAGTGATCTCGGCTTTCAGCGCTCTCCCATCTGGTAGGTCTCGTAGGGCCGGTCACATGGGGTTCCGCGGGTGACGTGCATCCGCCGTTGACCCGCTTCGATGATGACCGAGAAGACGGTTGTCCAGAACCCGGTCTCCGGATCGTCGTTCGGGTGTCGACAGATGGAGCGGGGGTGCCCGTCGTGGTCTCGTAGCGCGGTCTTGATCGGTTCGAGATCGGCCGGTGTGCCGTCTTCGTGATCGTGGGCGTCGGCGGTCGAGTCGGGCACGAGCGAATCGACGCGTTGTTTGCGAGAGTAGGACTGGATGAGTTCGGGGAACCGCTGATTGATGGGCACCAGTTCGGGGTGCAGGCAGTGATTGGTGTGTGTGAGGCGTTGCCCGTCGTCGGGTCGCAGCACGTGGACCTTCTCGACAGTCACCTCGAGGTTGGCTGGCCCCTGAGGGGTGGTGAGGATGATGTTGGCGGGAATGGCCCGCTGGGCGCGGGCGATCGAATTGACGGCGTCGTCGAGGTTAGATTGTTCGTAGAGGTCTCTGAGCGTGAAGTAGTGTGGGACGCCGTGGCGTCGGGTGGGTGCCGGCAGCGTGTTGAGGCAGGCGCCCAGCCCGCTGGCGTTGAAGCCGATGTAGGCGATCAGCCCGGCCTGGGTCAGCGTGGTCAGCGACGGTCGGTTGTCGGGGTGTCGGGTGAGGACGACGGTGAAGGGGTCGAGTTCGGGGTCGTTGTCCCAATTCTGTGCGACGACTCCTCGCGGCATCGAGATCGACGTGCAACCGGCCTCCGTTTCGGCGGTCAACTGGTTGCGGACTTGCAGCAGCATCAGGTCCATCAGCGGAACCCCGGCGGCTTCGGCTGTTCCCTGGAGTTCTTCGACGAGGTCGGGGTTGTAGTCGCGAGTGAATTCGAGGCAGCGGACGGCCACGGCATCGGCTTCGTCGCGGTTGACCGCGGCGGTCTTGTTCACACGTTCCAGCGCGATGTCGCAGAAGGCTCGGACCAGGTCCCCGGCGGCTTCGCCGAGTTGGCGACCGAGTTCGCGAGGTGGTCCCGACACGGTGATTTCGGGATAGCGGGTGGCGGGGTGTGTCACGAGGGGGCCTCCGGACGTGGTGTCGTCCGAGCCTACCGGTGTTGTCTGGTCGAGTCGAACCCGGGGGGAGTGATTGAGGTGTGAATCGGGGGTTGACAGGTAACGAAATATCGACAGAATCCCGCGGAAAAGGACAGTTTGCGTGTCGGGTCGGCGATCGATTCTGGCTTGGCACGGGCAAGTCATCTGGCGAGTGGGCAGGGAGGCCCCGGCGCGGTGAGGAGACGAGGTGCCTGGCAACCGGTGACCGTCAGTCTCAGGCGACTGTTTCCCTCGGCCAGCTTCGTCGGCTGCGGGGACATTCGGGTGAGCGAGGCGACCGATCAGAGCGGTCGCAGCGTAGCGGGCGGGTTGTTTGCTGCGGTACGCGGCACGCGGCAGGACGGCCTGCGGTACGTCGACGAGGCCGTGGGGCGGGGAGTCAGTTCGCTGCTGGTGCCTCACCCGGTCCCGACCGCGGCGGTGCCTCAGTGCGTAGTGCACGACGTGCGGGCTGCCTATTCGCGGCTGAGCCAGGCAGTCTCGGGAGACCCCTCGCAGCGTCTGCGGCTGGCCGGAGTCACGGGCACCAACGGTAAGACGACGATCGCGTGGTTGCTGCGTGCGATCTGGCAGGCCGCGGGTCATCCCAGCGGTTTGCTGGGGACAATTGAATACGACGACGGGGGTCATACCCAGCAGGCCGAGTTGACCACACCGGACCCGGCCACGCTGGCCTCGTGGCTGGCCGCGATGGTCGCCCGTGGTACGACTCACGCCGCCCTGGAACTCTCGAGCCACGCACTCGACCAGGACCGCGCCGCGGGCGTCGTTCTGGAAGCCGCCATCCTCAGCAACCTGACTCAGGACCATTTCGATTACCACGGCGACCTGGCCAGCTACGCGGCGGCCAAGTCGGTCATCCTGGGCCTTTGTGCTCCCTCGGGGACGGTGATCTACAACGCCGATGATTCCGGGATCGTGAAGTTGGTGCAGACTGCACCCGTGGGGACTCTCGAGGGCCGTACCCTGCGCACATTCGGGATCGAGAACGAAGCGGATGTCATGGCCCGTGTCGTCGACGAATCGGTTTCCGGGACGCGGTTCCAGGTGCAGTATCACGAGTCCGCCTCGGCAGAGCGTGGATCCTTCGAATTGACCACGCGTCTTGTGGGCCGTCATAACATCCTGAATTGCCTGGCCGCGGCGGCGCTGGCTATCGAACAGGGCGTGTCGACCCGGTCGATCGCCGCGGGAATCGAATCGCTGGCCTGGGTCCCGGGCCGGTTGGAAGCGGTGCAGTGCGGGCAGCCGTTTGACGTGTTCGTCGACTACGCTCACACCGACGACGCACTGCGTCGTTGCCTGGACGCGTTGCGACGCGTGGTGGACGGTCGGCTGATCTGCGTGTTCGGAGCAGGAGGCGAGCGGGACCGTCTCAAGCGGCCGATGCTGGGTGCTGCTGCGGCCGCGGCCGATGTCTGCATCGTGACCAACGACAACCCCCGCAGCGAAGATCCTCGGCAGATCCTGACCGCGGTCGCCGAGGGGGTCTCGGCCGCCGGAGGCCAACCGCTGGTGGTCGAAGACCGGCAGGAAGCGATCTCAGAGGCGATCGGAATCGCCTTGCCGGGCGACGGAGTGTTGGTGGCAGGGAAGGGGCACGAGACGTACCAGGAGATTGGTGGTCGGCGGCTGCGGTTTGATGACCGCGAGGTAGTGCGGGCGACCCTGCACGGGATGGGCCGGACCGATCGGGTGAAAACCTGACACTGAATGCAGTCGGAAAGAGATGCATCAGATCACATTCGATCAACTGCTCGAGGCGATCGGCGGAACGGTCCAGGATCTGCCATCGGAGGCGGTGCCGGGTCCGATCCGTCGCGTGGTGACCGATTCGCGACTCGTGGAGCCTGGCGACCTGTTCGTGGCGTTGCCCGGCGACGGGCGAGATGGCCGGGAGTACCTCTGGGATGCTGCCCATCGTGGAGCGGTGGCGGCGATCGTCGGTCCCGAGGGCGGACGGTATGCGGGACTCGCCTGTGTTCGGGTCGCTGGCAGCCTGCAGGCGTTGTGGGACCTGGCGGCATGGAATCGAGATCGATGTGACGCGGTACGGGTTGCGGTGACCGGCAGTTTTGGCAAGACAACCACCCGGCAGATGATCCACCAACTTCTGTCCAGTCGCGGTTCCACGGTGCAGAGTCCGCAGAATTACAATAACCACGTCGGATTGCCACTGAGCCTGCTGGGCATGCAGCCGGGAGACCGGTTCGGCGTATTCGAGGTGGCCGCGTCCGGCCGCGGGGAAATTGGACCACTCTCGGAGTTGGTCCAACCCAGTGTGGGGGTCCTGACCGGTGTGGGACGAGCCCACCTGGGGGGATTTGGGACGTTCGAGTCGGTAGTCCGCGAGAAGTGCCAGTTGTTGGCGTCGGTCGAGGATGGGGGCCTGGTGGTGGTTCCGGTCGAGTGTCGTGACCGTCTGCCGCAGTTCGGCGATCGGTGCGAGTTGATCACAGTGGGGGTTGAGACCGAGGCGGACATCGTGGCGCGGGGTGTCGAACACGAATTGGGGGAGTTGCGATTCGAGGTGGAAGGATGTCGTTTTCGGCTGATGGTCGCGGGCCGTCATTTCGTCAGCTCGGCGCTTTCGGCCATCGCCGTCGCACGCAGGCTGGGGATTGAAGACGCGGAGACGGCGGAATGTCTGTCGACGTTTCGGACCGCGTCAGGTCGGTGTCGGGTGGAGCAAACCGATCGGGGTACGGTGATCGACGACAGTTACAACGCGAGTCCCGAGTCGATGCTGGCGGCCTGCCGGGTGTTGTGTGAGTGGTCTTCGCAGGGACGTCGGGTGCTGGTGCTGGGCGACATGGCTGAACTGGGTGAGCACGCCGCGGCGTGTCATGACGAACTGGGTGCCGCGGTGGCGTCCAGCGGTGGGATCGACCGTTTGTGGGCGGCGGGGTGGTGGGCCGATGCGACGGTCAAGGCCGCAGTCGAGGCGGGGATGCCTCGTGAGTCGACCTGGTCGGGTGAATCGGTCGAGCAGTTACTTGAGTCACTGCCGGAGTTGCTCGAGGCGGGTGACACGCTGTTGGTCAAGGGAGCGAGGCGTTCACGGATGGAGCGTGTGGTCGAGCAGTTTTGCCAGGTGGAGCACTGATGCTGGTCTGGTTGTTCCAACGCGTGGGCCCATTGCTCGAGAGTGTCGAGTCTCACACCTCAGGCGACAGCCGCGTCTTCCTGACGGCGCGGACGGCGTTGGCCAGCGTGACGGCGTTTCTGCTGGCATTATTACTGGGTCCGCTGGCGATCCGCTGGTTGGAGAGGCGATTCCGGGAACGGGTGGCCAGCGATTCGGAGCGGCTCGACGAACTTCACGCCCGCAAGCAGGACACTCCGACGATGGGTGGCCTGTTCATCGTTTCCTCGATCGTACTCTCGGTGCTGGTGTGGGGTGACCTGGGCAACCGGTTTGTTCAACTGGCGATGTTGGCCTCGGTGGGATTTGCCACGCTGGGTGGGGTCGACGACTGGATCAAGCTCAGTACATCCCGCAACGGTCTGACGGCGTCGACGAAGTTGTGCATCCAGGTGCTGATGTCGTTGAGCCTGGGCTGGGTTCTGTACGATGCCCTGGCGAGTCATCCGCGGGGCCTGGAGTTGATTTGGCCGATCGGCAACGTGGGCGTGTGGCTGGGCGGCGGAATGGTGGCCTGGGCGGCACTGGTACTGGTTGGTAGTTCCAACGCGGTGAACCTGACCGACGGTCTCGATGGTCTGGCCAGCGGCTGCATGGTGGTGGCGGCGACGGCGTTTGCCGCCTTGTGCTACCTGGCCGGTCACAGCGTGCTGGCCGAGTATCTGAGCATCCCGTACGTGGCGGGTGCCGGGGAGATGACGATCGTGATGGGGGCGTTGGTCGGAGCGATGCTGGGGTTCCTGTGGTTCAATTGTCACCCGGCCCAGGTCTTCATGGGTGACACCGGCAGCCTGGCGATTGGGGCTCTGCTGGGGCTGGCCGCGCTGGTCAGCCGCCAGGAAATCCTGCTGGTCATCGTCGGCGGCGTGTTCGTGGTCGAAACGCTCAGCGTGATCTTGCAGGTCGCGTCGTTCCGGTTGCTGGGCCGTCGGATCATCGCCTGCAGTCCTCTGCACAATCACCTGCTGTTTGGTGGTGCGAGCGAGACAAAGATCGTTGTGCGGTTCTGGATCGGATCGGTCGTGCTGGCGGTTGTCGCGGTGGCCAGCCTGAAGGTGCGTTAGTCGGTCGAGTGTGTCGGGTCTCTCCTAGTCAGCCGAGGTCACCGGGTTCGCATGGTCCAGCCCTCTTCCGTATCGATTTTGTTTGCCGGGGGTGCCACCGGCGGGCACCTGTTTCCCGGGATCGCGGTGGCCGAGGCCCTGGCGGGTGTTGCCGGTCGAATCGGGTTTGTGGGCCACGGCACGCGGTTGGAGCATGACGAGGCGAGTTGTCGCGGTTACGAGTACTTCGCGGTGCCATCGGTGTCATCGGTGGATCTGCGTCGTCGTCCGCTTCGGTCGCTGGGCTTGGCCTGGCGTGCGTATCGAGCGGCACGTCGGATCGTGCAGGAGTTTGCTCCCTCGGTGGTGATCGGCCTGGGGGGATTCGCTAGCGTGCCGACGGTGTTGGCTGCGAGACGCCTGGGGGTTCCGGTGGCGTTGTTGGAGCAGAACGTGATTCCCGGTCGGGCGACTCGATGGCTGAGCCGTGGTGCAGAGCGGGTGTGCGTAGCGTTTGATGAGACGCGGTTGAGCTTGCCTCTGGCGGGGGGCTGCCGTTGGACGGGCAACCCGGTTCGGCAGCTTGCCGTTGAGGACTGCGAGAGGGAACCCGGTGAGCGGTTGCTGCTGGTGCTGGGTGGTAGCCAGGGGTCACGGTCCTTGAACCGGGCGGTGCCCGAGGCACTGGGTCGGATTGGGAGTCTGGAACCGGGTTGGCGAGTGCTTCACCAGTGTGGTGATCATGATCCCGACGTGGTGCAGGCAGCGTATCGGGCGTCGGGCCTGGAGGCTCGTGTCGAGCCGTTCGTGGAACTGCCCGGGCGGTGGCTTGGTCGCAGCGAGATGATCGTGGCCCGTGCCGGAGCGACGACGCTGGCCGAGATCGCCTGCGCGGGGGTGGCGACGGTGCTGGTGCCGTATCGTCACGCCAGTGACGATCACCAGCGAGCCAACGCGGGCTGGTTTGTGGATCGGGGCGCGGCTCGGATGGTCGAGGAGACCGGTGGCATGGAGATGTTGGTCGAGGGACTGGTCGAGGAGATGGGTGTCCTGCTACGGTCGAAGGCGAGGCGGCGGGAGTTGGCCGGGGGGATGTTGAAAGTGGGTCGGCCCGATGCTGCGGCGGCGGTGGTCGAGTTGGTGGCCGAGATGTTGAGTGATGCAGGTGGCTCGGATCCGTTGAGTGTGTGAGTGACCTGAGGCTTTGGCGAAGCGTAACGAGGGTGAAAATATGGACTTGGGCGCGGGCGATCGGATTCTGGTGACCGGTGCTACCGGCATGGTCGGCAGCCACGTGGCGGTGCGAGCCCGGGAATTGGGGCACCAGACCCGGGTAATTGTCCGCAATGCGGAGGCGGCGGGGTGGCTGGCCGAAGAGGGAGTCGACGTGGTCCAAGGCGACCTGACCGACTCCGATTCTCTGGCCCAGGCGCTCGACGGGGTGACAGTGGTCATTCACTGCGGCGCCAAGGTCGGTGACTGGGGTCCGGTCGAGGACTACCGAGACGTCAACGTACGTGGACTCGAGAGGCTGGTGGACGCGGCCTGTGCGACCGGGCTGCTGAAGCGATTTGTCCACATGAGTTCGCTGGGAGTCTACGAGGCACGCGATCACCATGGTACCGACGAGACCGAACCTCCCAGCCGGGACGGGATTGACGGGTATACTCTGACAAAGGTCGAGAGTGAGGACCTGGCGTTGGAGCGGAGTGATCCCGAAACGTTTCCGCTGGTCGTCCTTCGGCCGGGGTTTGTTTACGGGGCCCGCGACCGAAACGTGCTGCCTCGCCTGATCGAGAGCCTGAGCTCGGGGAAGTTCAAGTACCTGGGAACGGGTGAGCAGCTGCTCAATAATATCTACATATCGAGCCTGGTCGACGCCGTGTTCCTGGCGATTGCGCGAGACGACGTGCTGGGTGAGGTCTTCAACCTGACCGACGCCCGGCTGGTTTCGAGGCGGGAGTTCATCAGCTCGATTGCAAGAGGGGCGGGATTGCCCGAGCCGACCAAGTCGGTGCCGCTGGGAGTGGCCAAGGTGTTGGCCCGGTTGATGGAGGTGACATGGAAGCTGCTGGGCAAGCAGGAGGCTCCTTTGCTGTCGGCGGCCCGTATCAAGTTCCTGGGCCTGAACCTCGACTTTGACATCGGCAAGGCGCGACGGGAGCTGGGTTACGAGCCCGTGGTCGATTTCACTGACGGGATGGCACAGACGATGCAGTGGTATCGAGAGAACGGCCTGGTGGAATCGGCCGACGGCTAGTCCGCCGGCGTGCCGCGCCTGGGATCAGGGTCGCTTGGGTTTGGGCACGCGTCGGCCGCCTCGAGACCGTCGCCCTCGTCGTCGGCCACCTGGCTCGTCGTCGCCACGAGGCGTCGAATCCGAGTGGCCCTCCTGAATCGCCTGGATGCGGTCTCGCAACTCGGCGGCTCGTTCGAATTCCAGTGTTTCGGCCGCGGCGAGCATCTCAGCCTCGAGGTCCTTGAGCATCTCCTGCGAGACGAATGCGACCTCGGAGTCGGTCCCGGAAGTCTTCTGCACCAGATGCCGCGCCTCGATCTCCTCCTCGATCCCCAGCCGAATCGCCTTCTGAATCGACTCGGGCGTAATGCCGTGTTGGGCGTTATAGGCGAGTTGCGTTTCCCGTCGCCGGGTGGTCTCGTCGATGGCGGTCTGCATGCTGTTGGTGACGAAGTCGGCGTAAAGGATCACCTCGGCGTTGACGTGCCGTGCCGAGCGTCCAATCGTCTGGATCAGGCTGGTGGCGCTGCGGAGGAATCCTTCCTTGTCGGCATCGAGGATGGCGACCAAGGAGACTTCGGGCAGGTCGAGTCCTTCTCGAAGCAGGTTGACTCCAACGACCACGTCGTGGGTCTTTTCACGGAGTCCTCTGAGGACGGTCACCCGTTCAATCGCGTTGAGTTCGGAGTGCAGCCAAGCGGCGCGGATACCGGCTTCCTTGAGATAGCGGGTGAGGTCTTCGGAGAGTCGCTTGGTGAGCGTGGTCACCAGCACGCGTTCATTGCGCTCGGTTCGCTTACGGATCTCCCCGACGAGGTGATCGACCTGGCCTTGTGCCGAGACAACGTGTAACTGAGGGTCGACCAGCCCGGTCGGCCGAATGAGTTGTTGGACGACCTCGCCCTGGGTTTCTTCGAGTTCCCAGTCGCCGGGCGTGGCCGAGACGAACACCGATTGTCCCCGCCGCTGGTCGAACTCGTCGAATCGCAACGGACGGTTGTCCAGTGCCATTGGCAATCGGAACCCGTGTTCGACCAGCGTGGTCTTACGCGAGTGATCTCCGGCGAACATCCCTCGGACCTGGGGGATGGTCACGTGCGATTCGTCGACAAACAGCAGGAAGTCGTCGGGGAAGAAGTCCAGCAGAGTGTGGGGAGGCTGGCCGGGGGGCCGACCTTCCAGGGCTCGGCTGTAGTTTTCGATACCCGGGCAGAATCCAGTTTCGGTGATCAGCTCGATGTCGTAGCGAGCCCGTGCCGAAAGTCTCTGGGCCTCGAGCAGCTTGCCCTGGCTCTTGAGTTCTTCGAGTCGGGTCTCGAGTTCCGACTGGATCTCCTCGACGGCCGCATCGATCCGTTCCGGCGGCAGCACGAAGTGTTTGGCGGGGTAGATGTACATTTCTTCTTCGCGCCTGAGTTCTTCGCCGGTGAGCGGGTTGATCCACGAGAGCGTTTCGATCTCATCTCCCCACAGTTCAATGCGGTAGGCAAATTCTTCGTACGCCGGCCAGCACTCGACCACGTCGCCTCGGACTCGGAACTTTCCGCGAGAGAGTTCGACATCGTTGCGGTCGTACTGGATGTCGACCAGCTTGAGCAGCATCTGGTCGCGATCGATGGTGCCTCCCACGGCGAGTCGGACCATCATCTCGAGGTAGTCCTTGGGCGAGCCGAGGCCGTAGATGCAGCTGACGCTGGAAACGACCACGACGTCGCGACGGCTGACCAGGGCGCTGGTGGCTTTCAGCCGCAGGCGGTCGATCTCGTCGTTGATCGACGCGTCCTTCTCGATATAGATGTCTCGCTGCGGTATGTAGGCTTCGGGCTGGTAGTAGTCGTAGTAGCTGACGAAGTACGAGACAGCGTTGTGAGGAAAGAACTCGCGGAACTCGCTGTAGAGCTGAGCGGCGAGTGTTTTGTTGTGTGAGAGGACGAGGGCGGGTCGGTTGAGTCGTGCGATGACGTTGGCCATCGTGAAGGTCTTGCCCGAGCCGGTGACTCCCATCAGCACCTGTTCACGCCGTCCGGCGTTGATGCCATCGATGAGCGAATCGATGGCCCGGGGCTGGTCACCCGCGGGGGCGAAATCGCTGACGAGTTGGAAGTCAGGCATGAGGCGGCGTCGGTCGGTTGGAGACCCGTTCAGGCGTCGGGCTCGACATCCGGCTGGGCCTCGGGTTTGTCATGCGGCCCCGGCTCGTGCTGTTCGGTGTGGCTCAGCTGCTGTGGGGGATCGAGTGTCTCGTCGGGAGCCGGTTCCAGCGGTGGCAGGATGCAGATGTCACCGTACTCGGAGTCCTGTTGGGCTCGGAATCCGTGGTGCCGGAGCAGTTCGAGAATGGCCAGAAACATGCCGATGATCTTGCTCCGTAGTGACAGCTTGTCGAACAGCGAGTTGAACAGGACGCTGTGTTGAGCCCGAACCCGTGTGCCGATGAGGTCGACGTAGACGGCGATCGGGGTGTCATCATAGACGATGGTGGTCTGGTGGGTTTCTTCCTGCAGCTTGAGCACTCGTCCCAGCGCGCTGACCAGGTCCCAGAGTTCGACCTCCTTGATGCGATCGTGTGACGCGTCGCGGCCGGTGCGTGGCCGATCGTCGGTCAGTCGCGGGTAGCGTTCCTGCCACTGGGCTGCTCGGTCTTCGAGTCTCTGGGCGGCATCCTTGAACTTGCGGTATTCGAGCAGTTGCTGGATCAGGTCACTCCGCGGGTCCTCCTCGAGTTCCGGCTCCGAGTCCCTGGTTTCGGAAGGCAGCACCAGGCGGCTCTTGATCTCCGTCAGCGTGCTGGCCATCACGATGAAATCGCCGACAGTTTCGAGATCGATCGCGCCCAGGAGTTCGATGTAGTGCTGGAACTGTGTGACCAAGGGTGTCAGCGGCAGGTTGGCGACGTCGAGTTCGTTGCGGCGAACGAGGTAGAGCAGCAGGTCGAGCGGTCCGCTGAAGAGGTCCAGTTCGACACGGTAGTCGGTGGTTGACATCGTGGCGGGACTGTACCGCCGGCCGCATCCTCGATCAACCGGTCATTCGACGGCCTGCAGCGCAGGTGCTATCCTGTCGCCTTCACCGATCGCCTTCGGGTCCAATCGGAGGTGATCGGCCACCGGATCATGACAAGTGTGAGGGGACGATGCCGACGTTGCGCGGAGAGCAGTTGGGCGAACTGGCCAGGCGGATCCTCACGGGGGCCGGTGCGAGTGCCGAGGAGTCGGCGGTCGTTGCCAGGGAGTTGCAGGGGGCCAACCTGGTCGGGCACGACAGCCATGGCGTGATGCGGCTGATGCAGTACGTGGATTACATCCAGAGGGGAGTGATCCGACCGGGCCAGGAGTTGGAGATTCTCAGGGAAGGGCCGGCGTACCTGCTGATCGACGGCCACTTCAACTTCGGCCAGGTGACCGCGACGCAGGCCCTGGAGATGGGCATGGAGAAGGCTCGTGAGTCGGGTACGGCGACGATTTTCATGAGGAACTGCTGCCACGTGGGTCGGCTGGGTTCCTACACCCAGGCTGCGGCCTACCAGAAGTTTGCAGCGATGATGGTCGTCAACGGCCCGGCCAGCGGAGGAGTTGCTCCATATGGAGCGATGGAGGGTCGGATGGGGACCAACCCGATCACCATCGCCGCACCCTGGGGCGACGACGCACTGGTGCTTGACATGACCTCCAGTGCCACCGCCGAGGGCAAGGTGCGGGTGGCTTTTCAGAAGGGGGTGCCGGTGCCCGAGGGGCAGTTGATCGATGCCGAGGGACAGCCGACCACCGACCCGTCGACCTATTACGCGGACCCCGGCGGAGCCATCCTGCCGCTGGGTGGAGATCTTGGGTTCAAGGGCTACGGCCTCAGCGTGATGATCGATGTCTTCGGCGGCATGCTCTCGGGGTTCGGCATCTGTCGCACTGACCTGCCGCCGGGGACCAACGGGGTCTGGATGTACCTGGTCGATGTCGCCGCCTTCACCGAACTCGACGACTACCAGGCACTGGTTGCCAAGTACGTCGCTCACATCAAGGCCGCCCGCAAACTGCCCGGCGTCGACGAGATCCTGATGCCCGGGGAAATCGAATTGCTTCGACAGGAACAGCGGATGGCCGAGGGCGTCGATGTGCCCGAGGAGACCTGGCGGCAGATCAGCGAGTTGGCCGAGAGCCTGGACGTTTCGCTCGAGGAGATCTGATCAGGAGGCTGGCTGGCGGGATCGCCGGGGATGTGGTACTTGGGGTCAGTGGCACGGGTGCCGGATGCGGTGCCGCGTGGTGATTTCCAGCGGGGATTGGACAGGAAGCGGGTGACATGTCGGTGATGGCGGACCTGGGGCCACTGGAGAGCGTCATCGAGGCGATGCTGCAGATTCTGGGTGGCGTTCGGCAAATCGTGATGTCACTCGGCGAAGTCGTCTTCACCGCTCCGGTGCTGCCCCTGTTGTGTTGGGCGGCGTTCTGGCTGTTTGCCGTCGATTGGACACGGATCCGCCAGATCATGCTCAAGGGAGGTTGGCTGGGACTGATCCTGATCGGTGTGGTGATGGTGATCGTCTGGCAGCAGATCTCTCCCACGACCCAGGCCGTCTTCGGGCTCACCGAGCTCTCGGGATACGTCGAAAAGCTGGTCTATGTCACGGCGTTGCTGAGCGTGATGTTCGTGTGTGGAGCGGTTCAACTGACCGGCTGCTGCAGCCGCTGTACGCCGGTCCCGGTGACCGAGATCGACTCGAGTGACGGCCACGCCGAGTAGCGGATCGGCCGACTGATCTACAGGTCCGAGAGCTGTTGAAGCAGTTGCCTGGAGAGTGGTCCCCCGGCGGTGATGTCGAATCGCCGTGAGCATTCTCCGGTGACGGTGATCTGGACGTCGAGTCGGTCGGCGGGCAGGCAGTCGGCGATCCGGTCGGCCCACTCGATCAGTGCCACTCCCTCTCCTGCGGTCCATTCCTCGGAGCCGAGGTCGAGAAAGTCGTGGCTGGAGTTCAGCCGATAGGCGTCGGCATGGTGGACGTCCAGGCGTGCCTGGTAGTGCTGCAGCAGCACGAACGTCGGGCTGCTGACATCTCGCGGCGAGCCGTCGAGTCCTTCGACGATGGCGCGAGCCAGGCGTGTCTTGCCGGCACCGAGATCACCGTTGAGTCCCACAACCAGTCCGGGCATTGCGGCACGCCCCAGTTCCAGGCCCAGGCGGTCGGTGTCGCGTTCCTCGAGTGCGTCGTAGGTCAGCGAGATCATGCGATCGAAGCCTCGGGAGGGCTGACCACCGATGGCGGTACCGTTGGTGAGGAACAGGATGGAGGTCTGGCGGTGGGAATGCAACGGGTGGTGTCGCCAAGTGTCCTTCGTTGCTGAGGAGCCCGAAATCTGGCAGACTCGTCGCGGAAGGAGCCACCCTCACGTGCAATTTGTCTCGCGGATCTGGAATTCACTTGCCGGCGATCGCCGGCTGATGGTGTTTTCGGTCGTCTGTGGCCTGGCGTTCACCGCGTTGGGTATCATTCCGCCGTTGCTGGTCCGCCAGATGCTGATCTGGTTCCGCGATCCGTCTGTCGCGGGCAGCTTCTGGGTGCTCGGCGGCCTGGTGGCGGTGGTTTACCTGTTTCGCGGTGTGGCCCGCTACCTGTACGGACTCTGTTCACACATCGCCGCCTATCGGACCTTGCACCGCCTGTCGCTGTCCGTCTATCGGCACCTACAGAAGATGTCGCCGGCCTATCTCAATCGTCGGCATTCGGGCAACCTGGTCGCCCGGACGATGGGCGACGTGGCGGCGATCGAGGACTACATCGCCCACGGGATTCCCGAGTCGATGCTGGCGATCGTGATTCCGGTGACGATGAGCGTGGTGCTGCTGGTGATCAACTGGCAGCTGGCGTTGGTCGCCCTGGCCCCGTTGCCGGTGATCGCGGTGCTGGTGTACGTGATTGCCCGACGGACCCGGAACCTGTGGCATGGTGTCCGCAGTCGGTTCGCCGCGGTCAGCGGCCGGATCCAGGACCACCTGGGCGGCTTGGCGGTGATCCAGTCGTTCCGTGCCGAGGCAGCGATGGCACAGAGGGTCGAGTCCGAGAGCCTGGAGTACCGGGACCGGATCATCCACGCCAACCGCTGGTCGCTGGTCCCTTCCGGCGTGATCGAATCCGCCAGCGGTGCGGGGCTGGTGCTGATCGTCTGGTCCGGTGGCTGGATCACCACCGATCCGAACGCGACGTCGGGATTGCGAGTGGATATCGCTGACCTGGTCGTGTTCCTGTTGTACCTGGGCCAGATCGTGTTGCCGTTTCTTAGGCTGGCCAACCTGACCGACAGCCTGCAGAAGGCTTCGGCGAGTGCCGACCGGGTTTTCGAGTTGTTGGACACTCCCCCCGACATTGTCGATCGACCGGGAGCAACCGTGCCCGAGGACCCGACGTGGTCGATCGGCTTCGAAAATGTGTCGTTTGGGTACTCGGATGACGTTTCGGTGCTCCGGGAGGTGTCGTTCCGGGTCAATGAAAACGAGACGGTGGCGTTGGTGGGCGCGACGGGCGTGGGCAAGACGACCGCCTGTCACCTGCTGAGCCGGTTCTATGAGCCTGATGCAGGCGTGGTGAGGCTGGGCGACGTTGACGTCGCGGACGTGCCATTGTCGTGGCTGCGGGACCAGATTGCCCTGGTGTCCCAGGACGTATTCCTGCTGGCCGGTACGATTCGTGAGAACGTGCTGCTGGGCCGAGAGGGCGTGAGTGAGGAGCAGCTCGAGGAGGCCGTGCGAGTGTCGGGGTCGGATGAATTCGTTGCCGAACTCGTCGATGGACTTGAGACGATTGTCGGTGAGCGCGGCATCCGGCTCTCCGGTGGCCAGAAGCAGCGTATCGCTCTGTGTCGGGCCCTTCTGAAGGACGCCCCAGTGCTGGTTCTCGACGAGGCCACCAGCGCAGTCGACGGAGCGACCGAGTCACGGATCAAGCAGGCGTTGCAGCGTGTGACCGAGGGCCGCACGGTGCTGATCGTGGCTCATCGGCTTTCGACGATCACTTCTGCCGATCGCATCGTTGTGCTGGAGTCAGGACGGGTGGTGGAGACGGGAACCTACGAGGAATTGTCGGCAGCCGGCGGACCGTTCGCCCGGCTGTGCCGTGTTCGTGAAGACGTGGTGTGGTAGGGAGCGAGGGACAGGATGAGAATTGTCAGTGGCGGTATCCAGCACGAGACGAACACGTTTGCCACGGTTCCCACGACCCTGGCCGACTTCCAGCGAGACAGCGACTGCGGCGACGAGTTGGTTGGTGGTGATCGATTACGTGAGCTGTATGCCGGCACGGGGACGATCCACGGCGGATATCTCGACGAAGCCACCGCCCGTGGTATTGAACTGGAGCCGGTGCTGAGCGTACATGCCCAGCCGGCCGGTCCGGTCGAGCAGTCGGGCTTCGATCATATGCTGGGCCTGCTACTGAGCCGGATCGAGGCGGCCGTCCCGTTTGACGCCGTGGCATTGGACCTGCACGGCGCGATGGTCACAGATGATCACGAGGATGCCGAAGGGGCGATCGTGGCGGCGGTCCGCGACCTGGTCGGACCGTCGATGCCCCTGGTCGTCACGCTCGATCTGCACGCCAACATCACCGAGCAACTGGCAGCCGTGCCGGATTGCCTGATCGGATACGACACCTACCCTCACGTCGACATGAACGAGCGAGGCCGCGAAGCGATCGGGCTGCTGGAGTCGATGATCCGGGGCGAAGTGACTCCGGTGCAGGTCTTCCGGCAGTTGCCCCTGATCACGATGCCTCCGATGCAGTGCACTCTGCGCGAACCGATGTCGGGCCTGATCGAGCGGCTGCATGGACTCGAGGCTGATCCGGGGGTGTTGACGGCGACGATCGCAATGGGATTTCCATTCGCCGACATTGCCGACGCGGGCGTGACGGTACTGGTGACGGCCGACGGTGACGAGGAGTTGGCCGAGCGTCGAGCCGACGAGTTGGCCGGCTGGGTGTGGGAGTTGCGTGACGAACTGCAGCCGGAGTTGACGACGATCGAGGAGGCGATGCGGTTTTCTCGCGAGCAGTCCGACGGGCTGGTGATCCTGGCCGACGGTTCGGACAACCCCGGCGGCGGTGCCCCGTGTGACGGGACGGTCGCGTTGTCGGCGATGCTCGCCGCGGACTTCCAGGGCGGGGTGGTCGGGGTGCTGTACGATCCCGAGACAGCCGGGCGGGCTCACCAGTTGGGCGAGGGGGCCGAGGCGGAATTTCGCATCGGGGGCAAGACCGACACGATGCACGGAGATCCGGTGGTGACCAGGGCACGGGTCAAACGGTTGGGAGACGGCCGGTTCACGTTCGCCGGCCCGATGAAACGGGGTTGTCCGGGGGACCTGGGCCCGATGGCGGTGCTCGAGGTGGGTGGTGTTGAGGTGGTGGTTGCCAGCCGTCGGATGCAGTTGCTCGACACCGAAATGGTTCGGATTGTCGGCGTCGAGCCGTCGGAAAAACGGTTGCTGGTCGTCAAGAGTGCCGTACACTTTCGAGCTGATGTGGGTCTGTTGGCCGAGACAATCTTCGATGCCGACACGCCGGGGATCCATCGCCCGGACTTCTCGTGCTTCGACTACAAGCAGGTCCGTCGGCCGATCTACCCCCTCGATGACGAACTGGGTGGCCAGGATCTGTTCGGCCGGAGCGACTGAATGCGTCGCTACCTGCCGTTGATATGCCTGGCGTTGTTGCACACGGTTGTCGACACCAGTGCTCTGCTGGTCTCACCTCTCTGGGACCGGATCACCGTGGAGTGCGGGCTGGTGGGGATCAGCCTGGTCGCAGTGATGCTGGCTCATTCGATGCCGACCTCGCTGGCCCAGGGTGTGTTCGGGTTCCTGCGCGAACGGCGAGAAATGCGAATTCTGCTGCTGGTCGGCCCGGTCTTGGCGGCGGTGTGCCTGACGTCGGTGGGGGTGGTCGCTGCGGATGGTCATGTCGGCTGGTTGTGTGTGTTGTTTGTTGCCGGTGGCGTGTCGGTGGGAGCATTTCATCCCGAGGCGGCTGTGCGGGCGGGGACGCTGTTGCCCGAGAACCGCACCAGGGGCCTGGCAATCTTCATGCTGGGCGGGTCGTTGGGGCTGGCGCTGGGACCGTTGTTGAGTGGTTTGGTGGTGAATCTTTGGGAACTGCAGGGGTTGCTGTACCTGATGCCGGGCATGGTGCTGGTGATCCCGCTGCTGTACTGGGGGACGACTCACAGCGAGACGTCCCCCGTGGTTGAGCGTCCGGCGAACCAGCGGCGGCGGCCGCCGGGGTTGGCCGAGATGTTCGACGGGCGGACGGGGCTGGCACTGGCCCTGTTGCTGATCTGTTCGTGTCGGCTGGTGCCCAACATGGGGATGAGCAAGGTGATGTCGTTTGCCTTGGCCGACCGGGGTTTTGACGAACGTTCAGTGGGGATGGTGCAGTCGTTGTTCCTGGTCTCGGCGAGCGTGGGGATGACGTTGTTGGCAATCGCGTTTCCGGCCGGCTGGGAGCGTCGTTTTATGGTGGCGTGTCCGTTGTTGGGACTGCCGTTGCTGGCAGTGTGGGGCTGGGAGGGCTGTCCGACGTGGCTGTTGATCACCATACTGGTGCCCACGGGCCTGGTGTTGTGGGGCACGACTCCGACGATGGTCTCGTATGCTCAGCAGATCTTCCCCCGCGGAGCCGGAGTCGCCTCGGCGATCACGATGGGGTTGGCCTGGGGTGGCGGCGGTTTGATCGAGGCACCCTTCACCGCCTATTTTCAGGACATCGGTCGCCCTCAGTTGGCGGTGTGGACGTTTCTGCCATTCGTGGCGATGGCGGGCCTGTGTGCAATGTGGCTACCGGCGGCCGGAGCGGCTGTAGCTGACGACGGGGATCGCGAAAAATCTGAAACAGGTTCTTGACAATTGAAACTGTCAAGGTAGCATCATGCCCGTTGTCGTTCGCAACGACGCGAGTGACGCCGACGGCAGGACGCCGTCGAAAACTAAGGAGCAAGGGAATGCCGGCTTTCGACCAACGGCTGCTGCCGTTGATGTGCCACGGATCACGCTTCGTGTTTTCGTCGGTGCAAGGCTACGCATCCCGCAGGACTCGGCGTTGAACTAGAGAGTTGACTCGCGGTCTAGGATGGATCGCGAGTGGGATAGGGCCAGGCGGCGATGTCCGCTGCCTGGTGACGATTGGCAGTGCACAGGGACGTGCACGGTGACAGGAAGGAACCTGGTTGATGAGTGGAAAAGCGTGGATTGGAATCAATGGTGATTTTCGAGCGGCGACCCAGGAAGCGGGGCCGCTGAGCTGGTTCAACACCGGCTACTACGACAGTGTTGCAGCGTGCGGTGGCCTGCCGGTGTTGATTCCACCGCTGGCCGAGGACGACGACCTGAAGCAGCTGCTGAAGAAGCTGGACGGCCTGGTCCTGGCCGGTTGCACCTTCGACCTGGACCCCGGTCGCCTGGGCCTGCAGGCTCACCCGACAACTCGGCCGATGCCGCAACGGCGTGAGGACTTTGACCGTCGCCTGTGTCAGATGGCTGTCGACATGCGGATCCCGATGCTGGCGATCGGTTCGGGGATGCAGGTGCTGAATGTCGTCTGCGGTGGCAGCCTGTTTTCTCATCTCCCCGAGGATGTGCCGAAGTCGATCCTGCACCGCGACCCGGTCGAAATGACACTGCGTCACGTGTTGGAGATCGAGCAGGGGACCCGGGTGGATGCGGTTTATGGTCCCGGTGAGATCCGGGTCAACAGCCAGCATCACATGTCGATCGAAGAGCCGGCCGAGGGATTTGTTGTCTCGGCGCGTACTCCCGACGGTGTGATCGAGGCAATCGAGGCCGATGACGATAGATGGTTCTGCCTGGGTGTGCAGTGGCATCCGGAGAACCCGACGGCCAGCGCGCTGGACATGCAGATCTTCGAGGCCTTACTGGACGCCGCGATGGGCGCACCGGCGGTCATCCCCTTCAAGCGAAAGGCGGCCGCCTAGGCAGCCCGGGGATTCGGGAGGGGCTCGTCTCACACGATGTTCCGCAGGCGGATCGTGGGGCGTGCCGCTCCTGGCTGCGACGGGGACTGGCACGGCCCGACTACGGCGGGTCGAGCCAGTCCCGTGACTTTGGCAACCTGCCCACATGGCGACCGAGCCGTTATGCTCGAATCGGTAGCATGAGTTTCAGGCAGCAGAGCGGTGTTTGTCGTGTCGTTGATCGTGCAGAAATTCGGTGGTACGAGCGTGGCCGACGCGGGCCAGATCCGCCGTGCGGCCCGGCGTGCGGTGGAGGCCCAGCGAGCCGGCCACCAGGTGGTCATGGTCGTCAGCGCCCGGGGCAAGAAGACAGATGAACTGGTGAGCCTGGCGGCGGAGATCACCGATTCGCCGGCGGCTCGCGAAATGGACATGCTGCTGTCCACCGGTGAGCAGGAATCGGTGGCGTTGATGGCGATGGCGGTCGCCGCCGAGGGGGCCGAGGCGATCAGCATGACCGGAGGCCAGATCGGCATCCGCACCGATTCGTCTCATACCCAGGCCCGGATCATCGACATCTCGACCCGCAGAATGCGCGACGCATTGCAGGCGGGCCGGATTGTGATCGCGGCCGGGTTCCAGGGGATCGACGACGAGAGAAACATCACAACCCTGGGCCGTGGTGGCAGTGACACGACGGCGACGGCACTGGCCGCGGTGTTGCAGGCCGACGAGTGCCAGATCTACACCGATGTCGACGGGGTGCTGTCAACCGATCCGCGGGTGGTGGAGTCGGCAAGGTTGTTGCGGCGAATCTCCTATGACGAGATGCTCGAACTTGCGAGTCTCGGAGCCGGAGTGATGCACTCCCGCTCGATCGAATTCGCCAAGAAGTACCGGGTGCCGGTTCGCGTCAGGCCGTCTGATTCTGATGGCGAGGGAACACTGATTACCGCGTTGGCCGAGTCGAGCGACGCGACAGCTCCGCTGGTGACCGGCCTGGCGGTTGTCCGCGAGGAGGTGCGGGTGGGGCTGGTGGGTGTGCCGGATCGCCCGGGCGTGATGGGTGGCGTATTCAGGCGTCTGGGTGAGGTCTCGCTGCCGGTCGACATGATTGTCCAGGACGTGGGGCAGGAGGGCCTGGCGGAGGTGTCGTTCACGGTCCCGGAGCCGAATTTGCAGCAGGGCCTGGCGGCGGCGGAGGCTGCGGTTGCGGACCTGGGCCAGGGCACCGTGGAGCACAGGACTCATCTAAGCAAGGTCTCGTCGGTGGGCCGTGGCATGCGGTCTCACACCGGCGTGGCGGCTCACATGTTTCAACTGCTGAGCAACGTCGGGGTGAACCTGGACATGATTAGCACCAGTGAAATCAAGATTTCGGTCCTCGTCGACCGGGATCGCTGCGAGGACGCCGTGGCGGCTGTTCACTCTGGGTTCGGGTTGCAGCGCGAGGAGGCCGAGGATCCGGGTGTAGGGTTCGAGTTGCCTGCGGTGGATCGCCGGGTGGAGTTGTCCGAACGTGAAGAGCTGGAGCAGGATGTGGTGGATCGGCTGGCGAGTATGGAGGACATTGTTGTCAGCGAGGTGCAGTTGGATGACGAGCAGAGCCGGATCACGGTTCGCGACATTCCGAACACTCCGGGCGTGGCTGCGGGAGTGTTTTCGGCAGTGGCCGAGGGGGGGATCCTGGTCGATATGATCGTGCAGAACGAGGCTCGGCGGGATGGCGCGCGAGCGGGCCAGGCGAGCCTGTCGTTTACGGTCCCGCGGCGTGATCTCGATCCGGCTTTGCTGCTGGTCCGAGAGGTTGCCGAGGGGTGGGATGGGGTGACGATCAGTTTCGAGCGGGATATTGCCCTGCTGTCGGTGGTGGGAATCGGGCTCCGGAGCCACACGGGTGTGGGCGAGAGGATGTTCGGAGCGTTGGCCGAGGCGGGGATCAACATCCAGATGATCAACACCAGCGAGATTCGGATCAGCGTGGTACTCGGTCTCTCAGATGGCGTCGCCGGCCATGCGTGCCTGGCGAACGTATTTGGCGTTTAGTCCCACCACCAGGAGCCGGTTGCCGACTTGGGCCTTGCGGCTCGGACGCGGGATTCGAGGCGGCGGTCAACGGTGCCAAAGCTCTTGAGCCGGACCGGAGGTGGCTCGACCATGACCCCACCGCTGACACTGAAGATCCAGTTTCGGCCACGGGCCTTGCGGATCGCTGCCAGTGACGGGACACGTTGCGGTGCCGGTGAGGTTCTCCGGCGGTAGCGATCGGTGTCGACCAGCACCTGGCTGTGCCACCGCGATTCCGACTCAATCAGCGGCGCATGCAGTGCGATCTCGGCTGCTATGGCCAATCGAACCAGGTTTTCCAGCTCGCCGAAGACCGGGATGTGGCGGACCAGTTGCGGGAACTTCTCGGTCAGGTTGGTCGCCATGCGGCGGGCGACTGGCGAGGCGCTCTTGTTGTTGTCGCGTGCCCCGGGTCCGTCTCTGGAACCGGCCGCGGCAGTGCGGACGGCCAGGCCAGGACCGGTGAAATGCCAGGCCAAACCGTCCGGGGACCTGGAAATGCCCGCGTGCGTGGCGACGAACCAGAAGCGGTGCTGGCGACGGACGGCGGACCGGTTGGCCCTGGTCAGCAGGTCCATGTAGTTCAGCAGTCCCTTGATCGGGGGCCGTTCAAAGCCCATCGCGACTCGCTTGAGCCGAAAATCGGCGGCGACCAGTTTGCAGGCGAAACGGCTGTCGGAGGGAACACCGAAGACCCGAACCTGTTGCTGTCCCATCGCCTGTTGCATTTCGGCCACTAACCTGGGCAGTCTCTGGGCGTTGACCGCACCGGAGAGTCGTTTCATGTAGCGAGCGTAGTTTTTGATGCCGTCGGGGGTGGGATCGATCGAGCAGCCGATAAACGAAACGGGTCGTTGCATGGATGCGGCAAAGCGGAGCGCGAGTGCGAGGTCGTCGAGTTCCAGTACCGGACGGCGGCTGTCGGGGTCGACGACTTCGCCGCTGGCCAGCCGGATCCAGCCTGCGGCCGGTCCGACCAGCACGATATCCGAATCTGCCGGGAGCAGCAGGACTTCATCGATGCGTTGCAGTCCCGCCAGGTAACGCACCTCGGGGGGCAGCGGACGATTCGCGTCGAGGTGTTCGGCGATGGTCTGTTCGAGTCGCTTGAGCGAGAGCTTGCGGGTGTTGTGGCGGCGGGAGATCTCGAGGGGTGCGTCGGGTGTTGTTGAAGCCTGCTTGGGGTCGGCGAGCTTGGCCAGGTGCAACAGTCCTTGGGCGTCGATGTGAATGCCGCCGACTTGGGCCGGGACGGGAAGCGGTACCATCCAGCAGGCGGTGAGCACCAGCAGCCAGGTGATGTGGTCCGAGCGTGTCATCAGCGGTGAGTGTAACCGAGAGGAGCCGGGGAGAGCACGGGCCCTTTTTTGGAGTTCGCCTCTCAGTTGTCGGTCTCGCCCAGGCACTCCTCCAGGAGTGACGCCAGTTCCGAGCTGAAACGGCCTCGAGAGACGACAAGGTCACAGCCGGCCTCGCGGGCGGATTCTAGCCGCGCGAGGTGCACGTGGGGTCCGAAGGCGAGCACCTGCGGCCTGTTACTCGAGTCGAGTTGAGCGATCAGCTCACCGATGTCCAGCCCGCTGGTCTCCAGATCGACGATCAGCAGCCTGGGCGATTCGGCCTCGACCAGCGCGGCGACCAACGACGGTGAGCCGGCCTCACTGAGCTGCCAGCCGGCGGCCTGGGCCTGGCCGGACACTCGCGGAGCAAACATCAGATCATCGGAGAGGAAGACAATGTCTATGGTCATCAGGTGGAGTGCTCAGCGATCTGTCGTACGGGCCGGTGATCGATGGAAATGAACGTGCTGCCAGGTGCCGTCCTGCAATCGCCAGACCCGGGTTTCTTCCATCGCGCGGGTCGAGGGAGATCCGTCGGGATCGTTCGCCTGCAACAGGCGGACGTAGCTGACCACGGCCACGTCGCCCATCTGGCGGACGTGGGGTGAACTGATAGTCGACTGGCGGGGGAGTCCGTCTGGAGTCGGCTCGAGATAGAACTCGTGGAAGGGCATCCCTTCGACGAGATGCCCGAGTGCCTCCGGCTCAAAGGCGGTCAGCGATGGGTCGCATAGCTGCTGGTAAGTCGACCAGTCGCGTTGGTCGATCGAGTCGAGCAGGTCCTGGGTTCGCTGGATCAGCGTGCTGGAATCGTCTGGCGTCACGGCGGGATGTCCGGGGCATTTCAGTCGGGGCGGCGACGGGATCAGGCTGTGTCGCTAAGCAGTTTGGAGACCCCAGGGATGACCTTGGCGATTGCAGTGTAGGCGGCCATGGCCAGCAGCAATGCGAATCCTCCCCAGGCGAGTCCGTTGGTCAATACGCTGTTGGTGTCTTCGCCCATGATCTTCTTGTTGTTGGTGAGCCAGATCAGTGCCCATGCGGTCAGTGGAGCGGCCAGCACGGTGACGGCCTGTGCGGCGACGACGGCCGGGACGGTGTTGAACCCGGCCTTGATGACAAACAGGGCGACTCCCATGCCGATCAGTAGCACGGTGATGGTCAGGGCCCGGGTGGCGGGTTGCTCGGGACGGCTCCCCAGTCCGAGACCGTCAGCGAGGATGAAGCCGCCGATCATGGAGTTGACCAGGAATGAGGAGTAGGCGGCGGCGAACAGGCCAATGCAGAACAGCGGGCGGCCCCAGGCACCGAAGAGCGGGGCGAGCTGCGAGGAGACCTCGGTGTAGTTCTTCAGCGACTGGCCCCTGAGCACCGCGGCCGCGGTGCACATGATCATCAGTGTGATCAGTGCCATTAGGACCGAGCCGACTCGGGCGTCCCGCATTCCGTCGCGGACGTCATCGCGTGTCCAGCCCTTCTGCTGGACCAGGTACGCCTGGTAGAAGGCGGCGGTGATCACGAAGGTGGTTCCCACGAGTCCCAGCAACGAAAAGTCCAGCAGTGGTGCCTCCGCGGTGGCGGCGGCTGCTTCGGGTGCGGGAGCCTGGTTGGCCAAGGCGAAGACAAGGTTCAGCGCGAAACTGACGAGCATCAGGCCGACGAAACACATCATCAGTCGCTCGAGGGCCCGGTAGAGGTTCTTGAACGCCAGCAGAAATGCGATCGCCAGTCCGTTGAAGGCGACGACCGAGTAATCGAGCCAGGGAAGAACTGATTCGCGGGTTTCCGGCGACAGGATGTCGCGGGAGAG